>JAABUN010001877.1_pt1 | contig 41782 bp, 45 predicted proteins | sample 5559311 | NCBI WGS metagenome assembly JAABUN01 (sample SAMN10711877, study PRJNA513370) | rock metagenome | isolation source: Antarctica rocks | place: Antarctica: Victoria Land, Siegfried Peak sud
GCCCTGCGCGAGCGCATCCACGCCTTCATCACCTATTTCAACCAGACCGCCGCCCCCTTCAAGTGGACCTACAAGGGCCGGCCATTGTGCTACTAACCGCATACGCTTTTACGCGACCGTGTACTAGCTCGAACCGGGTCGTCGTGCTATCGCGCGGGCGTGGCGGCACTTCCCCCACGGCGCCCGCCCGCTCACGATGGCGGCACCACGTAGCCTTGGTGCGTGCTATGTGGTGCGTACTCCCGGTCCGAGCCAGGTGTCGGCTTCGCCCAGATCGTCGGCCTGCGCGTCGAGTTCGGAAGCGTGGCTCGCGGAGACCGGCACGTTATGACCGCCCGTTGCGGCCAACTCGCGCAGTGCCGCGCCCATCTCGCGCACCCCCTGGAGGAGCCGATCCTCGAACTCGGTATCCCCCTGTCCGCCGAGTTCCGTGCGTCGGCGTTGGAGGAGCCGGTCGGCCTCGCGCAGGGCCTGTTCCGCGCGCCGCAGGCGTCCGGCGATATCGATCTCCTCCGTCATCTGCCCCCCTTGGTCTTCGATCCCTGCCGCCGCTGGCCGCGCCGTTGTCGGCATGCCGCGCGCCCGGTGCGCTGCCCCTAGCGCGCCGTGTGCGGTTGATAGACGGTCGGCCCCGGCCCTCCCTCGGGGCTGCTCGTGTCGGGGTGCGCTTCGCGGGGTGGGGCGACTCCTAATTCGCGCTGCGATCGTTGCAAATAGGCCAGGATCGCCGCGCGCGCCACGCCAGATACGCGTACCGGCCCGCCGTTCGCGTCGTTGTTGCGCCAGAGAAGGAGCGTGCCGTCCCCGGCGTCGCGGATGCGCGCGACCTGGTCCAGGTTCAGCCAGTCCCCTCCGGCGCCGAGATCGAGCCATGCGGCCATAGTGTCCCTCCCGCAAATCATTGTGGCGGCGAATCCTCCGCCGTCCCCGCGCGCGCGGCACGTCGTCATGCTTCCGTATCGTCGGTGCCTCGTCGCCGGTGCCGTGCCCGGTCAGGCGGGCTGCCGGGCGGCGAGGGCCTGCGCGTAGGGGAGATGGAGCTGCCCGACATGGTACGCCTCGTGGCGCAGATAGAAGACGACCCACTCCTCGACCGTCATCGTGAATTGCCCCGCGCCGAGCACCTCGGCGGCGCGGGTGGGGGTGAGCGCGGGCAGGGCGGCGGTCAGCCGTTCCTGCGACACGGCGATGGCGCGCAGCAGCTCGTTTAGTTGCGTGATGTCGGGCTCGTCGGCGAGCACCGGGGCGGAGTTGGGCGCATAGCGCGCGGCGAGTGCCGGGTCGAGGGTCGGGTCGGCACCGAGCAGCGCGAGCAGGCGATCGCGGAAGGCCGCGATGTGGCCGACCTGCCAGTTGGGGCAGTTCAGGCCGGGGAATGGCGGCTGGAGCAGCGCCTCGGCATCGGTGAGGCCGTCGGTCTTCTCGCGCAGGAAGAGCAGGTTGCGCCCGTAATTGAACAGGATGCCCTCGGTCATCATGGCACGATCCTCCCCGCGACGGGTGGCCGACGTGTCGGCGGTCCTACAGGCGGCACGCGCGCCGACGCGCACGAATCATCGCCCCCCTGGAGGCGCGGCACGCGCATGACATGGTAGCACGCGCTTCTCGGCAGGGCGCGGGCTCACCGCAGCGGCGGCGCTACGATGCCGCTGTCCAGCATGGCGGCGCGCGCGAGCAGGCCGATGACGCGCTCGGGATCGCCGGCTTCCGACAAGCCCTCGGTGAAGATGGCGAGCAGGAGGAGCCCGCCCGGCCCCGCGACGAAGCCGACATCGTTGGCGACGCCGCCGAGCGACCCGGTCTTGGAGCCCCAACTGATCCCCGCATCGGTGGGGACGCAGCGCCCGATGCGGCGCGGATTCTGCTGTTTTTCGAGCAGGGCACGCATCAGGGCGTTCGACGCGACGGAGGCCGCGCCGCCGTCAAGGATCGCGTCGAGCACGCGCAGGTAGGCGGCGGGGTGCCCCGGTTCGCCGCCTCCCCCGGTGCCGCCGCGCGCCCGCGCATCTTCCGCTCCAGCGCGGAGTCAACCATGCCCAGGTCGCGCATGGTGGCGTTCACGGCGACCAATCCCCGCGCGGTCGATCGGGATGTTGGTGGCGGTGTTGTCGCTGATGGCGATCGTCAGGGAGAGGAAGATCGCCGTAGGTTAGGGTCGGCCCGGTGTGTAGCGCCAGCAGGACACCGCTCCCCGGCACTTTGTCGGCATCGGTGAGGGTATGGGACTCGTCGAGGGTGAAGAGGCCGCGATCGACCCCACGGAGGAGTTCGACCATCAGCGGCACCCTCACCGTGCTCGCCATGCGGAAGCGGCGCGCGCCGTGCCATGCGAAGCGTTGCCCCTGTGGCCCGCGTGCCGCGATCCCGATGGTGCCCCCGCCCGCTCGGCCACCGCAAGCGCGGCGACCAGTGCGGGCCAGTCGGCGTCCGTGGTCATCGGATGCCCCTTTCCGGTGGCGCTGCATACCGTGTGCGGCGGGGTGTGGTAGCCGCTATGGTACCGCACGATCGGCGTGTATGGAGGCGAGTGGTGCGTCGTGGAGACGACCGGCGGTATTGCGGGCGTGGCATGACAATTGCGCCAATCCGGAAAGCGAGTTGGCCCCGCCGAGGGGTCGTATCCAGTATGGAGGAGGATTCTATGGTTGATCGGAATCGCGGCAACGAGCGCGCCACAGCGGCGAATGCGACCGGGGGTGGACAGGCCCAGGCAACCTCGCCGGGCGGTATGGCCCATCAGCAGGCGACGCAAGTCAAGGAGCAGGTGCAGCAGACCGCAGCCGATCTGAAGAGCCAGGTGACGGAGCAGGCGACCGGGAAGATCGAGGAGCAGAAGACGGCGGCGAGCGGCAGCCTGAGTACGCTCGCCCATGCGGTGCGGCAGACTGCCGATCAGCTGGATGAGAACGATCAGGAAGTCATCGCGCGATATATCCATCGCGCCGCCGCACAGGTCGAAAACGTTGCAGATTACATCGGGCGGCGCGACCTACGGGGACTGGCACAGGATACCGAGCAGTTCGCGCGACGCGAGCCGGCACTCTTCCTGGGCGCGGCCTTCACGGTCGGCCTCTTCGCCGCGCGCTTCCTGAAGAGTTCTGGCTCGGCCAGCGCCCCTGCGGCATCCGGGCAGGCGATGTCGGGGCGCGGTGGTGCCTCCCTCGCGCTACCCGCCACATCGTCGTATCAGCCCCCGGTGACGCCACCGAGGCCGGCGGTGACCCCGCCCGCGATGACTGCGGCGAGGCCGCCCGTTACCCCACCACCGGCGACCGCATCGCGGCCCCCGGTGACCCCGCCTGCGACCCCTTCCCCCACCCGTACGACCGGTCAAGGCTCCGCGCCGGTCGGCGGCGCTATGGACAAGGATGCGATCGTCGGTGGCCCGCCGATCTCGACGGACATCGTGGTTGGTGGCCCGCCGCGTGAGCCCGGACAGGAGCCCCGCCGATGACGCAGCAGCAGGATAACCGCTCGCTCGGGGAACTCTTCGGCGATCTCGCCCAGAACACCGGGACACTGGTGCGGCAAGAGGTCGAACTCGCCAAGACCGAGATGACGCAGAAGGCGACCCGCGTCGGCAAGGACATCGGGTTCTTGCTGGCTGGCGGTGCGGTCGCTTACGCCGGTTTCCTCGCCATCCTGGCCGCGATCGCCATCGGGCTCGGCCAGCTCGGCGTGCCGTGGTGGATAGCGGCGCTGCTCGTCGGCCTCGTCGTCGCCGGGGTCGGTGGCTTCCTGGTCATGCGCGGCCTGAGCGCGCTGCGCCAGGAGACCGCAGTCCCGCAACAGACGATCGAAACGCTGAAGGAGGACGCCGAATGGGCCAAAGCGAAAACCCAATGAATCGGGTCGGGTATTCCGGCGTCGGGGACGATAGCTCCGATATCGCCGTGACGCCAGAGACCGAGCATTTACGGCGGGATATCGAGCACACCCGCACCGACATGAGCGGCACCCTCGACGCGATCCAGCAACGCCTGAACCCCGAGACGCTCGGCGAGCAGGCGAAGGATACGGCGACCGAGATCACCTCGCAAGCCAGGGACGCCGCGATGGAGGTAGTCGACCACGCCCTCGCGGAGGTGAAAGGCCAGGCCAGCGAGGTGCTGGAGCAGGCGCGTGAGGTGCTGATCGAGGCGCGAGTCACCGCGCGCGAGGTCCTGGGGGAAGCGAGAACCACCGCCCGTGAGGCCGTCGAAGACGCCACTACGCAGGCGAAAGCAGCCGTACGGGGTGCGACAATCGGAAAGGTAGAGACGATGATCCGCAGCGCGAATGACACGACCAATGCCGCGCGAGTCGGCCTGGTAGAAACGATCAAGGCCAATCCGTTCCCGGCGGCCCTGGCGGGGCTTGGCCTCAGCTGGCTCTTCATCAATAGTCGCAATGCCGCCGCGCGCGGCTCCATGGCCTCGCGCACCCATGAGGCCACGTACCGTCAGGGGGGGGCCGTGCCCGCGCATACCGCGTCGGCGTATGGAACCTATCAGGGCAGCGGGCAGGCGGCAGGCGGCAATCCGGTCGGTGGGGCCGTTAATCGTGCCCAGGCGACCGCCGGGAACCTGGCGGGTCAGGCCGGCGATGCGATCGGGCAGGCGGGCGAGAAGGTAAGCGACATCGCCAGCGGGACGGTTGACGCGGCGGGGAACATCGTCGGTCAGGTTGGCGAGACTGCGGGTAATATCGCCAGCGGAACCGTGGAGACGGTGGGGAACATCGCCGGTCAGGTCGGCGAGACCGCCAGCAATTTCGTCGGGCAGGTCGGCGAAACGGCAGGCAATATCGCCAGCGGGACGATGGAGACGGCGGGGAACATCGCCGAGCAGGCGCAGTATCAGGCGATGCGGTTGGAGGATAGCTTCCAGCAAGTGTTGCGCACCAATCCCCTGGCGGTCGGCGCGGTGACGTTGGCACTCGGCACCGCCATCGGCCTGGCACTGCCGCAGACGACGCGCGAGAATCAGCTGATGGGCGAGGCGCGCGACACGCTGGTCGAGCGGGCGCAGGATCTCGCCCAGGAGACGATCGGCAAGGTCCAGAATGTCGCCACCGAGGCCACAGCATCGGTGCAGGAGTCGGTGCAAGAGTCGATGCAATCGGTCAAGGAGACGGTCAAGGACGAGTCGAAGAAGCAGGGGCTGACCCAGTAAGCGGGAACGCTGTCATCCGCTTCGCTCTTCTGCTGCGGCGGGGTGCTCGGGCACCCCGCCGCCGGTTTTTAAGCGCGACACCCACGCGCAGAATAGCCCGCTCGCAGCGTCGCCATGTCGGGGAGCCGCTCGCTCCACTCGCCGATGCAGCAATTCGGCGCGGTAGTTGCCTCTCTGGGGAGTATCCTGCCCGCCCGGTACGCGGCTACTCGAAATCGACGCGCGCGCCGTAGGTCCGGGCGAGCAGGACGGCCTGGACGAAGTCAAGGCGGGTCGCTTTCAATTCGAGCGCGCGGAAGTCGATGCCGTCCATCTTCGCCCCGCGCAGGTCGGTCTTGTCCAGCTTGGCCTTGACGAGATTGGCGTGGGTCAGGTCGGTGTCGCGCAGGTCGCTGCCGCGCAGATCGCACTCGTAGAGGTCCGCCTCGTTGAGGCGCACGCCGCGCAGATCGCGCTTGCGGAGGTCGTGGAAGCGCAGGAGGGTGTAGGACCAGTCGCCCCCCGCGATGCGGATGCCGCCGAGGTTCGCCTCCTCGAAGGACGAGCCGGTCAGCTTGCACTGGCGGAACTCGGCGGCGAAGAGGTTGGCGAGGCTGAAGCGGCAGTTCAGGCAGGCCGATTCGGTCAGGATCGCGCCGTTGAGCCGCGCGCCGGTGAAGTCGCAGCGCTCGAAGAGGCAATTGGTGAGTTGCGCCTGCCGGAGATCGGCCTGTCGGAAGTTGCAGCGGACGAAGCGACACCCCTGCAAGGTGGCCTCCTCCAGGGCGGCGTACTCGAAACTCGCCCCCTCGTGCTCCTGCTCGGTCCAGACGGCGCTCATCGGCAGCCCCCACGCGCGGCCCGGCCCCGTGCGGCGTGCGGGGTCGGCGTAGTATACGCCATCGGGCCGCGAAGGCGGTTATGCGGCGGTGTATCCCGCCCGCCTGCGCGGAATGGATCCGTTGGCTCGGTCGTTGCAACCATACGATCGCCCGCCCGGCTCAGCGACGACGCTGGCCGCACGGCGACACGATAATTCGGCACCGCATAAGGCCGCGCGGGTCGCACGCCGCCACGCCACCCGCGCGGCCATATCGAAAGGGCAATGCCATGACCCGCCCCCTCTCCTTGCTGGACCTGACGCCGATCGAGCGCGGCTCGAACGCCCCCGCCGCCCTCCGCGTCGCGACCGAGCTGGCGCAGCTGGCCGATCGCCTCGGCTACGGTCGCCTCTGGTACGCGGAGCACCACAACACCGAGGGGCTGGCGAGCGCCGCGCCGGAGATCATGATCGCGCACATCGGGGCGCACACGCGGCACATCCGCCTCGGCTCCGGCGGCGTGATGCTGCCGAACCATTCGCCGCTGCGGATCATCGAGGCGTTCCGGCTCTTGGAGGCGCTGCATCCGGGGCGGATCGACCTGGGCTTGGGTCGCGCGCCCGGCACCGACACGCTGACCGCCTACGCGATGCGCCGCTCGCGCGACGCGATGACCGGCGACGATTATCCGAATCAACTGGCGGAACTCCTGGCCTACGACGAGAATTCGTTCCCCGCCGAGCACCCGTTCGCGAAGATCAAGGCGGTGCCGGTCGATGTGAAGATGCCCCCCCTCTTCCTGCTGGGGTCGAGCGATTTCAGCGCGCAGCTCGCCGCCCAGGTCGGCCTGGGCTACGGCTTCGCGGCGCACTTCAGCGCGGCGTCGGCGGAGACCTCGATGCGCCTCTACCGGGAGCAGTTCAGCCCCTCCGAGTCGTATCCGCGGCCGCATGCGATCCTGACCGTCTCGGTGACGGTGGGCGAGGACGAGGCGCACGCGCGGGAACTCTCGAAGGTCAACGATCTCTTCCGGCTGCGCCTGCGAACGGGACGGTTGGGGCAGTACCCGACGCTGGAGGAGGCGCAGACGTACGACTGGTCCCCGGCGGAGCGCGCGTTGCTCGATTCGATGCCGCTGAGTTCGCTGGTCGGCGACGCGGAGAGCGTGCGACGGCAGATCGACGATTTCGCCGACCGCACCGAGGCGGACGAGGTGATGATTACCACCACCCTGCCGAGCCTGTCCGACCGCGCGCGCGCCCTGACCGGGCTGGCGCGCGAGTACGGCCTGGCGGAGCGGGCGGACGTGGCGGTGGGGGAGTTGGTGGGGGTTTAAGACCCCACCCCGGCTCGCAATTGCTCGCCACCCCTCTCCCAATCTGGGAGAGGGGTTTTTCGTGGGCGTGGGAGGGGTGACGGCCCTCACCCCCGGCGCTCACGCGCCACCCCCTCTCCCTATCAGGGAGAGGGGAAGGATTGTTGCGGGTGTGGGAGGGTGCTGGACGCGGCCCTCACCCCCGCCGCTACGCGGCGCCCCCTCTCCCCATCCGAGGAGAGGGGGAATTGCTGTCGGTGTTTGCCACTTTCGGCAAAGTCAGATAACTCGTTGGTAGGGACCGACGTAACCAAACCACCAATGCGGTTAGCGACGAGTGTTCGGGACGGCGATGCCCCCTCTCCTAGAATTGGCGGGTGCCCCCGGGCGGCGGGGTGGCGAGCGGAGCGAGCCGGGGGTGAGGGCCGTCCCCATGCGTGATGCCACCGTATCTGCGTCACCGTTCCGGGGATTGCAATGCCCACCTGCGCGGGCTAGTCAGCCCCTTGGGCGGCGGGGTGGCGAGCGCAGCGAGCCGGGGGCGAGGTCCGTACCCATTCGCGATGCCGTCGCCTTTGCCGATGTTTCCAGGAGATTCATCCCCTAGCCAGCTGAACGATCGTTCCCTCTGCCGACTGCTGACTGCCGACTTGCTAATACTTGTACTCGCCCCGCTCTGGCTTGGTATCGGTGAGGACGACGCCGAGCAGCGTCGCGCCGACCCGTTCGAGCTCTTCCTTGGCGCGTTGTGCCGCCGGGCGGCGGGTGTGCCCCGCGCGCACGACGAGCAATGTCCCATCGGCGATGGCGGCGATCGCCAGGGCGTCGGACACGGCGGTCACGGGCGGGGCGTCGATGATGACGAAGGTGGCGGCCTCGCGCGCCCAGAGGAGCAGGGCGCGGAAGTCGTCCGACGCCAGCAGTTCGGCGGGGTTCGGCGGCGGCGGTCCGGCGGGCAGCAGCCGCAGTCCCGGCACCCCCGTCGCCACCAGCGTCGGCTCCGCACTCGCCTCGCGCAGGAGGGTCGAGAGGCCCGCGTCGCCCGGCACGCCGAGGAGGCGGTGCAACCCCGGCTGGCGCAGGTCGGCGTCGATCAGGATCGTCGGGTCGCCCGCCTGGGCCAGGGCGATCGCCAGATTGGCGGCCACCGTCGGGCGCGCAGCCCCCGAGTCGGTGTCGGCCAGGAGGATGACGCGCGGCGACCCTGCACCCCGCGCGAACTTGATGTTGGCGCGCAACGCCCGAAATGCCTCCGCCGTCGGGGAATCGGGCGCGCTCAGCATCGCCAGGGCCTGGTTCGGGGTGCTCATCGTTGCGGTGTCCTTTCGTGTAGTCGGCAGTCGGCAGTAACAAGCGATGTCGGGCGTCAGCATCCTGCTCGCGTTATCTCTCTGCCGACTGCCGACCGCCGACTGCCGACTCGCCCTTTGGTATCCGCGCCACGGTCGGCAGGCCCAGGTGGCGGCGCACCTCGGTCGGGGTGCGCAGGGTGTCGTCCAGATATTCGAGGGCGAAGGCCAGGGTCAGCGCCAGCGCGACCCCCAGGATCGCGCCCGCCGCCGCGTTCAGTCTCGGGCGCGGGGCGCTCGGCACGCTCGGCACCCCCGCCGACCCCAACTGCGCGATGTTGAGGCGGGTGATCGGGGCGAGCGAACCATTCGGCAGGACGATCGGGGTGCCATCCTGCGTGAAGTTGGGGAAGAGCGCGAGGAGGCGCGCGTTGTCCTCGTCGTTGTAGGCGATGAAGGCGGCGGCGACGGCGTTGACGATCGCGGCGGCGCGACGCGGGTCGCTGTCGGTCGCGGCGATCTGGATCGTGTTGTTGTCCGGGCTGTGCGCCAGGGCCAGCTTGCCGCCAATCGTCCCCGCGTCGAGATTGTACGGGGCCAACTCGGCGCGCGCCGCCGCGCGCGAAAGAATCTCGCCACCGTTGATTTTCGACTTCAGCGGCGCGAGTTGATTCTTCGCGGCGATGTCGTTGCTCTGGTTGAGCGGCTCGGCGGTGACGGAGAGGGTGGCGCTGGTGTTATACGTCGTCGGTTGCGACGCCGTGTAGACCCATGCGACGAGCGCCGCGACGATCGCCAGCAGCGGCACGAGCCACCAGCGACGCAGAACGATTCGCAGATATTCCTCGGGGCGCATCTAGGCCCCCCCGGCGCGACCGGGCGCGAATGCCCGCCGCCCCGCGCGCTCGGTGCCGTCCGGGATCTCCCCGAGGACCGGCAACCCTAATGCTTTGCCGGTTTCCTCGGCGTCGCGCAGGCGATCGTTGAGGTAATCGAGGAGGAAGGCGAGGGCGATCGCGGCGAAGAGGGCGATCACCGTCTGCAAGGCGATGTCGAGGAGGCGCTTCACGCGGTCGCCGCGCGCCTCGATCGGCTGGTTGATCGTGAGCGCCGCCGCGCCCTGCTGCGGGACCAGATCGCCCTTGGTGAAATACTTCAGCGGGTCGCGCTGGAGGGTCGCGCCGATCGCGCGACTGATCGCCAGCGTGCGGTCGCGGTCGCCGCTCGTGATGTCCACGATCAGCACGCGGTGGGTACGCCGCGCCAGGAAGGAGGTGCGGATATCCTCGTCCTTGACGTCGAGCCCGAAGTCCGGCCCGCGCAGGGTCGCGGCGACGGCGTTGGCGAAGACGTTACCGTTCAACACCTCCACGATGTCGTCCACCGCGTACTCGGTCGCGAGATAATTGTAGTAATTGTCATAATGAAAGTAGTCGCCCGTGTTGGTCCCCTGCGGCGGGGCGAGGACGAGTTGCATCTTCATCTGCGCCCCGTAGCTCGGCGGCGTGATCGCCCAGATCAGCAGGGAGATGAGCAGCACGAGCGCTGGGAGGGCCAGCACGATCCGTCGGTGTCGCCAGAGGGTCGCCCAGTAGCGTCGCAATTCCATGAGGGTCCCTTTCAGTCAGCAGTCGGCAGTCGGCAGTCGGCAGAGAGCAGTTCGGAGTGGCAAGGCGTTTGTCTCGCCCGCGTTCCTAACTGCCGACTGCCGACTGCCCCATATGCCTCGGCAACGAAGGACGCTATTGCTCGTCGAAAGACCGCCGCGTCGAAGCGCCGCGCGTGCGCGCGGATCGCGTCGGGATCGAAGGCCAGCGCCTCGCGTCGGCGCACCGCCGCGACGATCGCCTCCGGCGTCTGCTCGTCAAAGAAGACGCCGGTGACACCGTCGCGCACCGTCTCCAGCGCCCCCCCCGCGCGCAACGCGAGGACCGGACGCCCGGCGGCCTGCGCCTCCACCTGCGCGATGCCGAAGTCGTCCTCCGCCGGGAAGATCGTCGCGCGGCACGCGGCGTAGAGGCGGTCCTTCTCCGCCTCGGAGACGGCCCCCAGGAAGGTGATGTTCGGCCCCGCCAGCGCCTCCAGCGCCGCGCGGTCGCGCCCGGACCCGGCGATCCGCAGCGGCAGGCCGAGCCGATTGAACGCCTCGACCACGATATCGAGCCGCTTGTAGGGGACGAGGCGCGTCAGGACGAGGTAGAAATCGTCCGGCGCGCCGACGGCGGGCGCGATGTCGGTGCGGACGGGTGGGTGGATGACCGTGGCGTCGCGCCCGTAGAAACGGCGGATGCGGTCGGCCACGACCGCCGAGTTGGCGATCAGCCGATCGACGCGGCGGGTGCCGCGCACGTCCCAGCGTTGCAGCGCGCGGAGGACCGGGGCCAGCGCCGCGCGGGTGGCCGGATTCAGCCGCTCGCGGCGGGCATAATCGGCGGCGGACCAGGCGAAGCGCATGGGGCTGTGGCAGTAGCAGACGTGCAGCGCGCCGGGGGGCGGGACGATGTTCTTGGCGAAGGCGCTGCTCGACGAGACGATCAGGTCGTAGCCGCGCAGATCGAGCCGCGCGAAGGCGACCGGGTAGAGGGGCAGGTAGGGCTGGTGGTGGCGCATGATCCGCGGCAACCCCTGCATGAAGGTGGTGCGGATCGGCCAGTCGCGGTAGGCGGGGGGCATCCCCGCGCGGTCGTAGATCGAGGTGAAGATCGGCGCGTCGGGCCAGAGGGTGTGCAATTCCTCCAGCACCCGCTCCGCGCCGCCCGACTGATTGAGATAATCGTGGATGAGGGCGACGCGCGTCCCCGCTGGTGGGGTCGGCGGGATCGCCGGGTGAGTCGGGCGCTCCTGGGTCGCCGCACCGTGCTGCCGGACCATCAGTAGGCCCCGCGCCGGGTCACCACCGCCGGGACCGTCCAGAGGAGGATCTTGATGTCGAGCCAGATCGACCAGCTCTCGGCGTAGTAGAGATCGAAGCGGACCTGCTCGTCGAAGGTGAGGTCGCTGCGCCCGTTGACCTGCCAGAGACAGGTGAGGCCGGGGACGAGGCCCAGGCGCTGGCGGTGCCAGGGGTCGTACTTTGCCACCTCTTCCGGGACGTGCGGGCGCGGGCCGACAAGGCTCATGTCGCCGCGCAGGACGTTGAGGAGGTTCGGGAGTTCGTCGAGGCTGGTGCGTCGCAGGAGCTTGCCGATCCGGGTCACGCGCGGGTCGTCCTTCATCTTGAAGGCGACGCGGTCGCCGGTGTAGTCGGCGCTGGCCGCGAGCTTCGCGTAGTCCTCGTGCGCGCCGGTGTGCATCGAGCGGAACTTGTAGCAGGTGAAGTGCCGCCCATTACGCCCCACGCGGCGCTGTCCGTAGAGGGCGGGGCCGCGCGAGTCGAGCCGGATCAGCGCGGCGATGAGCAGCATCGGCAGGCCGACGAGCAGCAGCCCCCCGCCGCCGACCAGCAGATCGAACGCGCGCTTGATCCCGGCGTTGGGGCCGCGCAGGCCGCTGTCCTGTGTGGAGATCAGCGGCAGGCCGTTGAGGGCGTGGATGCTGACGCGGTCGAGGCTCAGCTCGAAGAGATCGGGGACGAGGGTGAAGGAGACACGCCCGTGGCGGCACTGCTCGATCGCCCAATAAAGCTGGTCGTGCGCCCCCGAGGGGAGGGCGATGATCACCTCGTCGATCGCCGCGCTGCGGATCGTCTCCGGCAGATCGTGGACCGCTCCGAGGCGTTCGGGACGGATCACCGCGCGCTGCGTGGCGATCGCCCAGTCGGGTGCCACCGGCGCGTCGTCCACGAAACCGGCCAGCGTGTAGCCGAGGCCCGGCTGCCCGAGCAGCGCGCTCATCACCCGCTCCCCCGCCGGCCCGGCCCCGACGACGAGGACGCGCTCGGTCCAGCGCCCGCGTGCGCGCATCCAGGTGACGGTGCCGCGCCAGATGAGCCGCCAGAGGAGGAGCAGGCCGACGATGATGACGAGGGCGTAGAGGAAGATGGCGCGGGAGAAGTAGAGTTTCTGATAGTAGAAGACGGCGACGATCAGGGCGCTGAAGCTGAGGAGGGCGCTGCTGCCGACGAGCAGCGCCTCGTCGAGGAAGCCGGTCCAGCGCGGCTGGCGATAGACCCCGCGCACGGCGAAGACCAGCAGCAGCAAGGCTTCCAGGAGTCCGAGGACCGGCGTGAAGAGGACGAAGGGGCGATAGTCGCCGGGGAAGAAGACGCCGTTGACGATCATATCCCGCGAGACATCCTCCGGGAAGCCGATCTCATAGCGGAGTTGATGGGCCAGCCAGAAGCCGAGCGCGATCAGCGCCGCGTCGATGGCGACCCGGAGTGGCACACCGAGGAGCGGGCGCCGCTGCACGCTGTCGGGGGGCGTCTGTATCACCTGTTCGGGTCGTCGTGTGAGTTGCGCCACGCGCCGGTCCCCGTCCTTCAACGGCCCGCCGTATGCCAATACGGCAAGTCTCGCCAACCCTTTCTCGGTATCGTCCGAAGCGGGAAGGAGTATAGCATACGAGGGTCCGGGTCGGGGTCGCGGCATGGGGCGCGATCACCGCAGCGGTGTAGCGACGTTGCGGCGCGGGGGAAAGGGCTGGCCGCCGGCGTGCGGGGCGAGCGCCGCGCCGAACTGCCGCACCAACCGGCTGACCCCGCCGTGGCCGGTCGCGCCGCCGTCGCCATGCTCGCTGCGATAGCCGCGTGCGACCGGAGCGCGGCACCGCCTGTTCCCGGCCCGTCTGTTCCCGGCCCGTGTCCCGCGCGAACGTGGGGCTATGCCGCCTCGTGCCAGGCGTGCCGACCCTCTTTGAGGCCATAGTAGACGATGACCACCCCGGCCAGCGGATCGGCCCACCACCAGCCGAGCAGCGCATTCAGCAGCAACCCCACCAGGACGGCGGCGGCGAGCATCCCGTCGATCAGGGTTACGCGTGCCTCCGTCAGCAGCACCGGATGAGCGAACTGTCTCCCCGTCGCGAATTTCCCCCAGGCGAGCAGCAGCATCACCGCCAGCGTCGCGGCGAGCCAGGCGATGCCGCCCGGCGATCGCCCGGGGTGCGCGCCGATCAGCAGGGCATACGTCGCTTGCGCCAGCACGTAAAGCGCCAGGGCGAAAAACGATGCCCCGATCAGCCGCAGCGCCATGCGCTCCCGCCCCTGGCTGATGCCCTTGAGCTGCCACACGACGATGAGCGACGCGAAGATCTCGATCAGCGAGTCGAGCCCGAAGCCCGCCAAGGCGACCGATCGTGCCTTGAATGCCGCCACGATGATGACCCCCGCGCCGACGACATTCCAGCCGAGGGTGACATATTCGAGGTATAGCCCCCGTCGAAGAAGCGCAACGGCTGGGGATAGTGGCGACGCGGACATGGCCCCTCCTCATGACTGTCAGATCGGTGCGCGGCGCGCGTCAGGACGAACCGTCCGTGTTGGGCTCGTCCGTCGGCGCTAACCCCGCTTCTCGGTAGACGGCCCGAGCGAACGCCCCGAACCGCTGGTGGCATGTGGCGAGCGCTCGCCTCGCCCGCTCCGCCTGCTCGCCCCCGAAAAAATCGCGGGTCGCGATCCGCTCCAGCCAGCCGACCAGTTTCTGGAGATCCTGCTCGTTCTCCTCCAACTCGGCGAAGGTGAGATTGCCCGTAGCAGTCTCGCGCGCGATCTCGTCCAGGAAATCGCGACATCGGCCCTGGAATTCGGCATAATCCTGCGCGCGCTCGGCCTGAAACCGCGCCACGATCTCCGTCGGAAGCGTCGGGTCGAGTGGTTGGGCGACGAAAATCGTCCCCCCGCCGCCCTGTGCGCGCACTTCCGCAAGCAGATCGCCGAAAAATTGCTCGTGTCGGGCGGCTACCGGCAGCACCCACACGCCATGTTGCAGACCGAGCGCGCCCGCCGTGCGGAGCCGCCGCCAAACGAGCACGCGCAAGCTCGATGGCGATGCGGGGAGTTGCGGCAAGAAAAGGAGCCATGCGGTCATCTCCATCAGCCCCATCACCCTTGCTGCAACAGCTGTTTCATGCGTAGAATAGCGCGTGTCGCCGGGCGGTGCAACACCTGTTGCGGGTAGGGCCTACGGCGTGCGCTTTGGGAGGGAAGGCGCGATGCTGGCGCGGTGGAAGCAATGGGCGCGCGCGTTGAAACGAAAGGTCTATGCCCTGTACCTGGCCTGTCGCGACCCCCGTACACCGTGGTATGCGCGGGTGCTCGCGGGAGTGGTGGTGGCGTATGCGCTGAGCCCGATCGACCTGATCCCCGACCCGATCCCCATCCTGGGCTACCTGGACGACCTGATCCTCATCCCGCTCGGAGTGGCGCTGGTGATCCGGCTGATCCCCCCCGCCGTCCTCGGCGAGTGCCGCGAGGAGGCGGGACGGCTGATGGCGGGGGAGAAACCGGTGAGCCGGGTCGCCGCCGGGGTGATCATCGCCCTCTGGCTGTTGCTCGCGTTCTTCGCGGTGTTCTTCATCGTCCGCGTCGTGCGCTGAAGCGCCGGGATGCTATCAGCGGGCTCGCGGGGTATTCGGCGGGCATGATGCGCGGGGCGACCGCGTGTTGGCCGCGAAGCGTTTTCGCGCATCGCCCCCGCCCCGCGACGTGGCGTATCGTGCGTCTTCTGGAGCCTGTCTGGCCCGCCCGCCGCGCCCCGCCCGATTGCCGCCCGACCGGGCCGCCGCATCGCTGCGGCCCGTGCTACAATACGCCGGTGCCAGGCACGCGGCATGGCGTCGAGTGTTGAGCGAGGAGATCGCGATGACGGCGAATGTCGCCTCCGTGCCTGCCACCCGGCCCCTCTGGCAGAACCGGGATTATCTGCTCCTCTGGGCGGGGCAGGCGGTGTCGATCCTCGGCACGCAGCTGTCGCAGCTCGCCTTCCCGCTCCTCGTGCTCGCGCTGACCGGCTCGGCGGCCCAGGCCGGGTTCGTCGCCGCCGCCCGCTCGGTTCCCTGGCTCCTTTTCGCCCTCCCGGCGGGCGCGCTGGTGGATCGCTGGCCGCGCAAGGTGACGATGATCCTCTGTAGCGCGGGCGGGGCCGTGGCCCTCGGCTCGATCGCGCTGGCCTACGCGCTCGGCGTCCTCACCATCGGGCAGATCGTCGTCGTCTCCTTCATCGAGGGGACGCTGGCGCTCGTCTTCGGGCTGGCCGAATCGAGCGCCCTGCCGCAGGTGGTCTCGCGGGAGCAGTTGCCCGCCGCCGTCGCGCAGCAGCAGGCGCAATACTCGGTCGGCGGCCTCCTCGGCCCGCCGCTCGGCGGCGCGCTCTTCGGCATCGCGCAACTCCTGCCCTTCCTGATCGATTCCGTCTCCTACGCCATCTCCGCCATCGCACTGCGCCTGATCCGTCGCCCCCTGCCCGGTGCGGCGGGGGTGGCAGGGCGCTCATTGCGCGCCGAGATCGGCGAGGGGGTGTCCTGGCTCTGGCGGCAGCCGCTCGTGCGCTACATGGCCTTCCTGACCGGCGCGTTCAACTTCACCGGCGGGATCGACCTGATCATCATCGTGATCGCCCAGGCGCAGGGGGCCAGCGCCGCCACGATCGGCCTCCTCTTCGCGCTCGGCGGTGCCGGGGGGCTCGTCGGCGCGATGCTCGCCCCGCGTATCCAGCGCCGCTTCAGCTTCGGCCAGGTCATCATCGGCCTCACCTGGTTCACGGTGGGTATCTTCCTCCTCTTCGCCGGGGCGCGCTCGCTCGTCGCGGTCGCGGCGATCCTGATCGTCTTCTTCCTCGTCATGCCCGCCTACGACACCGTGCAGTACAGCTATCGACTGGCGCTGATCCCGGACGCGCTGCAAGGGCGGGTCAACAGTGCCTTCCGCCTCGTCGCCCTCGGGATGCGCCCGCTCGGCCTGGCGCTGACCGGCATCCTGCTCGAACGGATCGGCGCGACGAGCACGCTGCTCTTCTTCGGCGTCTGGCTGCTGGTGGTGGCGCTCCTCACCACGCTGAACCGTCACGTCCGCACAGCTCCGCCGATCGCCCAGGCGCTCGCGGGTTGACCGGGGCTGGCAGGAGACCGTGCTCCCGACTGTTTGCCGGACTCCTGGCGGGGCCGTTGCGCCCGCCGACATAGCTCCTGTCCTCAGCGCTCCCCGATGCGGTGGACGATTGGCAGGTCGGTGGCGTCGTACTCCGCGAGGCGCGCGGGGTTGAGCGCGTCGAGTGCGGCGAGGACCGCCCCGGCCTCCCTGCGGAGGCGGGCGACATCGAGCCCGAGGCAGGCGGGCGCGGATGGCGCGAGATAGGCGATGCCGCCCCGCAGCTTGTTGACCGCCCCGCGCCAGTTGCCGCGCCGCAGATGATAAAAGCCGACGCCGATCTGCAGGATCCCCTGGTAGAGGTAGCGGATGTGGTCGGGCTCCGGTCGCCAGAGATCTTCCAGCGTCTCGTGGCACTCCCAGTACTCGCCCGCGTTGAACTGCGCGATCCCGATGAGCAGCCCGGCGGGCGGAGCCTCATCGCAGCGCGTCGAGCGAAGGGGCGGCGCTTTCTTGATGATCGGCGGCGGGAACGAGTCGCGGGCGGTGGGCCGTGAGTCGGGAGCGGAATCGTGCTGACACATGGCTGGCATAACTCCTGCATTGATCACACCTACTCGCCGCGCTGCCACGTGGCCGTGGCGGCGAGCGGACGATGTGCGGAGAAGGAGGACACGATGTCGGCCAGTCAGGGCAAGACCCCCGTGAGCGATCTCACCTACGATCTTATCACGGCGTTGCAGAATAAGTTGCAAGCGCTGACCGCCTACGAGAAGTTCCTGAAAGATGCCCAGGGTGACGAGAAGTGCGCCGCGCTCTTTCGCCAGTTGCAGGAGGACGATCGCAAGCACGCGGAGATGCTGAAGCAAGAACTGACCCGACACCTCGGCGGCAAGTAAGCCGCACAATTACGGAGAACGTTGTCGCGGGCCGACCCACACGCGGGGTCGGCCCGTCGCTATGCTCCTGCTTTCTGCCGCTCCGCCGCCCCGCCCCCCTGGCGACGGCAGCGCGCGGAGCAGTAGCGCACCGCGTCCCAGTCGCGTGCCCACTTCTTCCGCCAGACGAACGGGCGACCGCAGACGGCACAGACCCTGGTCGGCAGATTGTGCGGGTTGCGAAACGGCTGCTGGCCGGGCGCTGGCATGGTGGCTCCGAGTGAGGAAGTCCGTGGTCCGTGGTCCGTAGTCCGTAGTCCGTAGGGAGGAAGCAGAGACTAGCTATCGTCGCCGAGGCGATCGTGCAGCACCCGTATTCGTCGCTCGTCATTCCGTCTCTGCATCTCTGCGTCTCCGTCCTTCTCTCCCGTCCCTCTCCCGCTCCCCTCTGTGCCTCCTGTTTTGGCCCGCCTTGCACTATCCCTGCAATGCGCGGTCCACGGCGGCGAAGAGTTCGTCGAGCGGGGCGAGGCGGCGACCGTCGCCATCCGCGACCGGGTCGATGGCGCTGACGCCCCAGCGGCGCAGGGTCGCCGCCGACTCCTGCGCGCGCGGGTGCGCCCAGAGGGGGCCGTTGCAGGCGATCCCGACGACGACCGGCGTGCCGCGCCCGATCGCCTCAGCGACGACGGAGAGGGCGAGGTTATCCGCGATCCCCGCCGCGAGCTTATTGAGGCTGTTGAAGCCGCACGGCGCGACGAGGACCAGCCCCTCGGCGGGGCGAGGCAGGATCGCCGTGTCGAAGTAGCTCTCCACGACCTGATTGCCGGGGAGGCGACTGAGCGACCACGGGCTGACCGTGCGCGCGGCGTTCGGCGTGGGGATGGTGATGACGCGCTTGAAGCGCGCCGCCAGCCCCGCCACCAACTCCGCCGCGACGGCGGGGCTCGCGCTGGTGCCGCTGACGATCAGGTAGGCGGTGTCGTAGTGCGGCATGGAACCTCCGGGGCGAGTAGCCAGTGAGCAGTAGGCAGTGGCGGTGCCGCTGATTGGCTACGGGCATCGGCGGCACCACTCAAACGATTATCGGCCCATCATTCAACCGCTACACAACGACCCGCCCCACGCCCGACCACTGGCTACCAGCCATCTATGTCTGTGCCACTGACTACTGACTACTGACTACTGGCCCATACGGCCTTCAGCGCCGCGATGAACGCGACCGTCTCGGGCGGGACGAGCGCGGCGAGCGTGGCGGTGTCATTGGCTTTGGCGGCGGCGCGGACGCGGGTGGCGGAGTCGTCGGCCCAGGCGGGGTCGAGGGGGAGGGCGCGGATACGCTCGCGAAAGGGCGCGTTCTCCGGGCGACCGAGGAGGGCGGCGAGCGCGTCCGCGCCGTCGTCCGCGCGGGGGGCGACGAGCAGTCCCACATGCGCGAAGAGTTGGCGCAGGGCGGCGTCGCGATCGGTGTAATAGCGCGGATCGAAGATCTGCCGCGCCTTGTCGAAGCCGACGACGAAGCGAATCTCCCGCGCGTCCGGGAAGAGCGCGCGCGCGGCGACCGCCTGATCGGCGTAGAGGCCGCGATTGAAGGCGAGGACACCGAGCCCCGGTTCGCGCCGCGCGACCTGCCGCAGCAGAGTCGCGCGCTCGGCGTCGGTCGGGCGCACGCGCGTCTCTTTATCGACCGTGTGCCGACTGAGCGCGAGGTAGACAGCGTCGCAGCCGCCCGACTCGCGCGCCGCGCGGGCCAGGGCGAGGTGCGCGTTCGTCAGCGGATCGAACGACCCGGCCATGATGCCGAGCATGCCGCCCTTCGTAGCTCCTTTGGGGTCCGCGATAATCGCGGCGTGCGGCGGGTCAGCGGGGTCGAGCGCGGCGAGACGGGCGTCCAGGGCGGCGATTTCGTCGCGCTCGTCGAATGCCGCCCCCGATGCCGCCATGTTCGCCGTGTCGCTCATCGCTCCAGGCCGTTAACCAGCCGCTGCACTTCCTCCGCCGACTGCCGCCGCGCCTCGATCTTCGTCTTGAGGCGGATCATCTGCTGGCGCACGCTGCCGACCGTCAGGCTCTGGCCGTAGGTGATCGTCTGCAGGAACGCCTCGATCGCGTCGAGCTGGGCCTCGGTGCCGACGAGATCGTTGCGGAGGCGGCGGAAGGCTTCCAACTGCTCCTCCTTGGCGTGGTAGAGGAGTTCGATGTCGGCCTTGGCGGGTCCGGTCGCCCGCTCGACACGCCCCTCGGTCAGCCGCAACTCTTCTTTCAGCGCCGCCTCGTTGGTGCGGACGAAGGCGCGCAGCATGGAGGTGCGGAGGAAGGAGAGATCGATCGCACGGTCGACGAACTGGCTGACCTCGTCCTGGATGTCGTTCGGCAGGATACTGATCGTCCCCTCGGTCTGGGTCAGGTTGGTGGCAACCTGATGCTCCAACTCCAGCAGACGGCGCAGCTGCGTCCGGCGCTGCTGGAAGTCCGGCGAGATCTTGAGCCGCCGCGCCTGTGCGGCCTTCACCACCTCGTCGAGCTGATTCTCCACCTCGCGCAGTTTCTGGCGGCGCTCGCGCTCGCTGAAACCGCTGCGAACGTCGCCTTTCACGTAGTCCTTATCGACCCGAAAAATCTCGGCGATCATCGAGACACCCCAGCCGAAGAGGGCCGCGAAGCCACCGACGAGCGCGACCGGCCAGGCGGCGATAGCCGCCGCGAAGGTCACCGCCGCCGCCGCGAACGAGCCGATCGAGGTGAGGAAGAGGACGACATTGCGGATGTGGAGCGCGGAACGCACCGTCCGCTTGGTTACCGGGTTATCCATCGTGTCACTCCGCTGGGTCTACGCTGTTTGGGGCGGACGCTGCCGTGTCCGAACTCGCGAACGGTATCGGTGTATTGTGCCATCACTGCGGGACATTGGCGAGCTCAGCGCCCGCCCTGCTGCACCAGCGTGAAGACGACGCGCCGGTCCTGCTGCTGCTCCGCCGGGTTCTGGCTGCCAGGGAACTGCGGCTTGAGATAGCCTTCGATGAAACGATTCGCGTCGATCCCCTGCGTGATCAGAAAATAGATCACCGCCTGGGCGCGCGAGCGGGCGAAGGCCTCATTCGCTTGAGGCGCGTCGCCGACTGGCTGGTAGGCCGAACCCTCGACCTTTAAGTAGAGGCCGGGGGTTTGCTTCAGCACGGGTACGACCTGTTGCAGGAGCGCCGCGCGCCCCGCATCCGTCAGGATCGCGCTGTCCGGCTGGAACTCGATCTGCTTCACCGGCAACTCCGCGACCGCCTGGGTCTGCCCGCCGCCGAGGGCCGGGACGGTGATCTGCTGCGTCAGGGTGAAGGAGGCGTTGGTCGGCGGCTTGGTCGAGCCGAGCCCGCCTTGCGCGTTCGCTCGCTGGACATATCCTCCGTCGATGAGGTCGTTCGGGGCGATCGTCGCCAAGCTCTTGCCGCCCGCTTTCCAGATGGTGTCGATCTCGCTCAGGCGATTGCCGAGCACGGCGTTATCCCGCAGCGCGAAGGCGTTCTGCCCGAGGGTCGCCTGAGCGACGAGCGTCAGGGCGTCGGTGAAGTCGCCCGATTTGGACACGCCGGTCCAGTCGCCAGCGCCCGACTTGACGACCGCCGCGCCCGCCGCTTGCGGATCGTCGGTGGTCAGTTTCGTCGCCTCGAACCAGGCATCGATGAAACTCTGCACGGCGGCGGGCTTCTCGCGCAGCGCCCTGGTGCTGACCACCATCACATCGAGGATAGCGCGGTAATTGTCGCTACCGAGGAGGACCTTGCCGCCGCTGTCGAGCGCGCCCTGGATCGTCGGCTCCCAACCGACCACCGCGTCCACCTGCTTGTTGACGAACAGGGCGACTGCAGCATCGACGTTCTCGACCGGGCGGAGCTGCACGTCACTCGCCCTGAGTCCGACGATATTGAGGCTGGCGTAGAGATAGAACTCGGCGACCGACCCGGCGGAGTAGGCGATCGTCTTACCTTTGAGGTCGTTGAGGCGCCCGATCTCGGGGCGTGCCACGATCTTATCCGCCCCCGCCGACTCGTCCACGATCGCCACGACCTTGCCGGTGTCGTTGTCCGCGAAGAGGGCGACCGCGTCGAGGGTGGTCAGCAGCACATCGAACGCGCCGCCCTTGAGGGCGGCGCGGCGCTGGGCCTCGTCGTAATTATTGCCGCCGTTCAACCCGAAGGCGACCTGCTTCACGTCGAGGTTGCGCGCCTTGTAATAGCCCTGCGTCTCCGCAATCCGCACGGGGAAATAGGGCGCGTAAGCGTCGTAAGCAACGGTGATACCCGCCGCACCGCTAGTGGCTGGCGTTGTATTCGCCCGCACGCCCGTCGGTGTCGGCCCGGCGGCGGTTGGCGCAGCGCTCGGGGGAGTTGAGGGGCGCGCGGCGGCGGTCGTGGCGGTCGGGCCACCGCTCGCGCTCGGTGCGGGACCGGTACTGCGGATGGCGGTCGGTGTCATGTTCGCCAGGGGGGTCCGATTCGCCGCCACCGTCGTCGGTGCCGTCGTCGCGGCGGTCGTCGGCGCTGCCGGGAAACTGGTACGTATCGCGGTGGCCGTGGTGGTCGCCCGCGCCCCTAGAGGTCCGACCGCCACGCCCGTCAGCGCCACGTATGATGCCGCCGCCGCGAGCGGGCAGAGGATCAGCAGCAGGATGATCAGGACGATACCGGCGGGTTTCAGGTGCATCGGGTTACCTCAGAGGGCTGACGGGTGGGTGTGAAGTACGAAGTACGAACGACGAAGTACGAATTGTGAGCGTCGCTCGCAGTCCATCTCTTGGGACACGCTTGCGTGCATTCGTACTTCGTCGCTCGTACTTCCTCAGCCTTCGCTGCCGGTAGGGGTCTCGCCAACCTGCCGCGTCGCGGGGGCATCGGTGGCGCGGGGCGGCGCGGCGGCGGAGGGGGTGTAACCGACCTCGGCCTGCAATTCGGCCAGGACGTTGCGCCCCTGGGAACTGATTTGGGCGCGGCTCGCACGCTGGCCGCGCTGCTGGCGCTCCACGAGACCTTCCACGAGTTCCTTGCGGGCGTCGTAGCGAGCGGTGCGCCGGTTGGCCGACTGCCGCACCTGCTCGCGCAGATTGTCCTGGTCCTGCGGAACGACCTGCGCCATCTCCTCGGTCAGGGCCAGCGACTCCTCGCGCATCTGCGTCATCTGCACCTGGCGGACGAGGCGCGAATCGTTGCGGGCGAGATGCTGGAGCTGGTCGGCCTGGTCGAAGACCATCGCCTTCGCCGCTTCCTTGTTCTGGAGAGCGTCGTTCACGTCGTGCTCCAGTTGGGCCAGCTCGGCCTGCGCGTTCGCCAGCTCGTCCGAGCGCGTCGCGGCCAGGGACATTTCTTGTTCTTCGGTGTCGCTATCGCCGCGCGCCGCCGCTTCCTGGGCGAGGCGCACATGCTCTTTCGCCTCGTCGCGCAGCGCGCTCACCTCGCTCCGCATCTCCGCCAACTCGACGACCGCCTCGTTGGCGAGCGCGCCGATGTTAGCCGCGCGGTCCATCTGCTGCTTCAGCGTGCCAGCTTTCTTTTGCCGATCGTATTTCAAGCGTTCTTCCAGCGGCACGGCGTCCTCCGCGCGCGAGACAAAGATCCCGAAGATCGAACCGAGGATGTTCCTGATGCGTTGCAGCACCGCCCGCTCCTTTACGATGTGAGTACCCGGTCGTTCTGTCCCCGGTCCTCGCCCACGACAATCAGCCTATCTACGTGCGGCCTTCGCGTCGGTTTCATCGGCCTCGGGGCGTTCCGACGTGCGAAATAGCGGGATTTACGCCCCTGCCCCGCTCGGATTATACTACGCCCCGCCGACCGATCTGCGACTTGTTGCCCTCATTACCGCACATCGCGCGCCGCCGCGCGAGGAGGAGTACCCGATGCGCGCATCCGCCCCCCACGCCAACCCCCGCCCGCTGCTACTCGGCCACCGTGGCGGGTCCGCGCACGCCCCGGAGAACACCCTGCGCGCCTTCCGGCGGGCGCTGGCGCTGGGGGCCGACGGGATCGAGTGCGACGTGCAGCGCGCCGCCGATGGCGAGTTGGTGATCATCCACGATGACGAGGTGGACCGGACGACGAACGGGACCGGCGTCGTCGGGGAACTCGGCTACGCCGCGCTGGCCGCGCTCGACGCGGGCGATGGCGAGCGGATCCCCACCCTCGACGAGACGTTGCGCTGGGCGACCGATGCCACGGCGAGCGGGCGGGCACCGTTCCTCAATCTGGAGTTGAAGATGCCCGGCACCGGGCCGGACACCCTCGCCGCGCTGAAGCGCATGGGCTACGACGGGCCGATCGCGATCTCCTCCTTCGATTACCCGAGCCTGGAGGAGACGCGCCGCCTGAATGGCGCGGTCGAACTCTGGCTCCTCAGCCCGCGCTTCGGGGCGGACCTCCTCGCGCAGGCCCGCGCCATCGGGGCCACCTGCCTCGATCTCTGGCACAGCGCGATCACGGCGGAGGTGGCGGCGCGCTGCGCGGAGGCGGGGCTCGGCCTCGTCGCCTGGACCGTCAACGAGGAGGCCGATGTTCATCGCCTCCGCGCCCTTGGCCCGGCCCTGCACGGGCTGATCGGGAACTATCCCGAGCGATTGGGCGAGTAGGCAGTAGGCAGTAGTCAGTGGCGGCGCCATCAGGAGGCTACTGGCGTCGGTACACCATACAGCGTGCCCGTATCGGGCGGAAATAGCTGCCTACAGCGTGCCCACACATCCCACCACTGGCTACTGACTACTGCCCACCGACTACTCGCCCTACTTTCTCTACTTTTTCGTTTGACAAAGCGGCGGCGGTTGGGTACGATTATGGTGTCGCCGGTGTCGCTCTGGCGACCGATCGGATCGATTCGGATCGATGGGGGCCGGTAGGCGGAGATAGAGGAAACCATGATTACCATGACCGATTCCGCGCAGAGTGCTCTGAAGCGCTTCATGGTCGATGAGGGACCGGATGTCGGGCTGCGCGTGTATATCACGCCGGGCGGCTGCTCCGGGTTTTCCTACGGCATGGTGCTGGAGGATCAGTTCGACGACGCCGACGAGATTTTCGAGCAGGAGGGCGTGCGCGTCGTCGTGGATCGCTTCTCGTCGTCGATGCTTGATGGCGCGGAGATCGACTACGTCGAGAGCCTGATGGGCGCGGGCTTCTCCGTCAGCAATCCGAATGCCGTCACCACTTGCGGCTGCGGCCACTCATTCCGCACGTCCGAGAGCGCCGGCACCGCGCAGAGCTGCCACTAGGCACCGCATCGCAATGGGAGCCGGGGCCGCTAGCGTCCCCGGCTCCCATTATTCGGTCGGCAAGCCGCTGGCTGGCATAGCCTGTTTCTCCCCTTTCTTCCGGCCTGGTCGAGGCGTATACTGTTCTCCATGAGAGGCGTGGACGGCGTACGTTGTTAACGCGGTGTTGGGAGGGGTATCCATGCCATGCTCAGCGCAATATGCCTCCGCGCCCTACCGTTTGCTGGTGGTCGATAGCGAGCGCGCCATCCTCGATCTCCTCGGCGAGATGCTGACGGAAGAGGGAGCCCACATCACGCTGGCTGCCGATCTGTCGAGCGCGCTCGATGCGCTCGATCGCGAGCGTTTCGACGTGATCCTGGCCGACACACTCGACCGACGCACGACCGACACGGCGTTCGAGTATTGGGCGACGCTGGAAGCGTTGAAAGCGCGCGCGCACGCGACCCCGGTGCTGATTTTTTCGGCGCATCCTGCGTCCGCCTTTGTCGAGGCGCGCGTGCGCGGCTTCGCGGGTTTTATCGCCAAGCCGTTCGATCTCGATGCCCTCGCGCAGACGGTGCGAATCTGCGCCGAAGCCGGGTCGATGCGGCGCGCGAGCCGGGGTGCCGACTCCACGCTCGCCCCGACGTAAGTCGGGCCACCCCACCGCGCGCCGTGACGAGCTTGTCGGTGCGGTGCAGGACGACACGGATTGTGGATAGACGACAGAGGCGACGGCCATCGGGCCCGTCGCCTCCGCTGTGTCGCTGTGGTCGGTAGCGGCGCGTCAGCGCGTCGGCGAGCCCGCCGGGCGCGGGGTGTTCGGCGCGTTCGGCGTGCCGCCCGGTCCGGGTGCGCCAGCGCCCGGCGTCGCCGCACCCGGCGTGCCGCCCGCGCTCGGGCTGGCCCCGGTCGGCGCGGCGGAGCTGATACTGCGCAGATAGGCGAGGAGCGCATCGGTGGTGTCGCCGCTGTTAAGCTGCGGCAGCACGCTGGTGATCCCGGAGCTCATGATACCCGCCTGGTAGCCCTCGACGATCTGCGCGTCCGGCTGGAGGATCGCGGCACGCATGTAGGTGTCGTCGGCGGTGACGGTCTCGCCGTTATCGAGCTTCACCGCGCGATAGTAGGAGTCGTTCAACGCCGGGCCGACGCCGGCTGCCCCGTTGATGCTGTGGCAGCCCTGGCAACCGAGTTGGGTGAAGAGCGTCGTCCCCTTCGTTATCAGCGCCGCTTCTCCTCCCGCGCCGCCGCCGCTGGTGCGGGCGACCAACGAGCCGATGGTCAAGACACAGAAGAAGACCGCGACGCTGAGCGCTGCTACCGGCAGCTTGATCGAATTGTCCACGTTTATCGCCTCCCCATTCGCGTCTCAGGCCGCCGGGCGCACGTATCCGCGCTGCCGTCCCCTCCTCTATAGTATACCCGGCATCGTCCGCCGGGCACTTGCCTACAGGGATGACACATCGTCCCGACCACCGGACCGGGCGGGAGGATTATAGTACGATTACGGGGACTGGGGCGAGTGTTGGGCGTGGATACGGGGCACGTCGGCGCGCGAGCGGCTACGAAGTACGGACGATGGGGTATGTCATGGGTAAAGCTCGCGGTTGTTGCGCGGTAGCGGACGAGCAACAACCGCTGCCGCGCGAAGCATGTATCGAGCCTGCGAGCGAACCGACCGGGCGGGTGGCCCTGCCAGGGGAGGGTGGGATGCGATGAGCGGGGAACGTCAGCGACGATTGGAGGAGCTCCGCCGCGCCGATGACGAGGCGCGCGCGACGCGCGAGGCGGCGACCGAGGCGACTCCCCCGCCGCCGCCCGAGCGCCAACGGCGCCCGCCGTTCTCCCTCCCGGCGCAATTCGAGAGTTGGATCGATAAGCAGATCCGCGAGGCGCAGGAGCGCGGCGACTTCGACAACCTGCGCGGCGCGGGCCAGCCGCTGACCCCCGACGATCCGAACGTGCAAGCGTTCGCCGGGGACGATGCGCTGGGCCTGCGCCTGCTGAAGAACAATGGGGCGCTCCCGGCCTGGATCGAGTTGAACCGCGAGATCGATGCCGACCGCCAGGCCTGCCTGCGGATCCTCGACTACTACACCGCCGAGCGCGACCGCGACCGCCGTGCGCGCTTCGCCACCGATTATCGGCGGCGGGTGGGGGCGATGAATGAGAAGATCGACCAGTACAACCTGATCGTTCCGGGGATGCATCTGGAACAGGTGCGGGTGCGCGCCGAACTGGAATTGCGGGATGCGGATCGGCGGCGGTGGGCGGAGATGGATCGGCGCGAGGGGCGTTAGGACGATGCGGGGTGCGAGGGGAGCGCCGCGCCCCACACAAAGGCGCGTGCCCGCCTTGGCGGTTAGTGCGACTCGCTGCTGCGCCGCTGATTCAGTCTGGCGCGCAACTCGGCGAGGTCGTTGAGGCGTTGATCGATCTGCGCGAGCGTATCCGGGCGCGGACGGCGCTCGTATTCATCGCGCAATTCGAGGAGCATCTGCGAGAGTCGTCCGATCGTCCGCACGAGGTGGATCGGATCGTCCTCGCGGGTCGGGGCACTGAAGCCAGCCATTCTCCCTCCAAAGCCATAGCACAGCCCGATCGGCGGCGCTCGATGCGAGGCTAGTAGACCGGTTACGGTCAAGTATACCGCATGCACACGGGGCTGCATAGCCCAAATGGCTGCCAGTCCTGCGCTATCAGTCCCCTGCGGCGGTCGTCGCGGCCCGCTCCTCCTGCCTCGCGGGCGCGTCTCCCGTCGTCGCCACGGACCCTCCGTCGCCGCCGCGTTCGTGCTCGGCGAGGAAGGCGAGGAACGCCGCCTCGTCGAGGATCGGGCGCTTCAGCGCCTCGGCGCGCGCGGCCTTGCTCCCCGCATCCTCCCCGACGACCACCCAGGCGGTCTTCTTGGTGACCACCCCGGCGACGGTCGCGCCGAGCGCCTGGAGGCGCGCGGTCGCCTCGCCGCGCGTCAGCGCCTCCATCCGCCCGGTGAGGACCACGGTCTTCCCGGCGAGCGGGCCATCGGCGACGACGGCGGGGCGTCCGACCGGTGGTGTCACGCCTACCGCGAGGAGCTTGTCGATCAGGCGCTGGTTGCGCTCCTCCTGGCAGAAGTCGTGGACGCTCTGCGCGACGATCGCGCCGAAGCCGGGAATCGCGTTGAGTTCGTCGAGTCCCGCCGCGCGGAGCGTTTCGAGGCTCGCATAACGCTCCGCCAGCAATCCGGCGTTGCGCTCGCCGACGTGCCGGATGCCGAGGCCGACGATCAGGCGGGCGAGCGGGCGCCCCTTGCTCGCCTCGATCGCCTTCAGCAGGTTCTCGCTGCTCTTCTCGCCCATCCGTTCGAGCGCGACGAGTTGCTCCTGCGTCAGGCGGTAGATGTCGGCGATGTCGTGGACGAGGCCCGCCTCCACCAGCAGGACCACCCGCTCCATCCCCAGCCCCTCGATGTCCATCGCGCCGCGCCCGGCGAAGTGCGCCAGGTGCTCCTTCAACTGCGCCGGGCAGGAGATGTTGGTGCAGTAGCGCATCACCTCCCCGTCCACCCGCTCCGTGGAGGAGCCGCAGGCGGGGCAGATCTCGGGGAAGTGATACTCCTGTTCGGTGCCGTCGCGGCGCTCCTCGATCACCTTGTTGATCTGCGGGATCACGTCGCCGCGCCGCTCCACGACCACCCAGTCGCCGAGGCGCAGGCCGAGCCGGGCGATCTGATCCTCATTGTGCAGCGTGGCGCGCGAGACGGTGACGCCGCCGACCGTCACCGGCTCCAGGTGGGCGAGCGGGTTCAGCGCGCCGGTCCGCCCCACGTTGATGCTGATCTCGCGGAGCTGGGTGATCCCCTGCACGGCGGGGAACTTCACCGCCGTCGCCCAGCGCGGGTCGCGCGCGACCGTGCCGAGCTCGTCCTGCATGGCGAAGCTATCCACTTTCACCACCGCGCCATCGATCTCGTAGTCGAGCGTGTCGCGCTGCTCCAGCCACCACTGGCAGCGCGCCCAGACCTCCGCGAGGCGCGTGTGGCGGGTGATGGCGGAGTTGACCGGGAAGCCGAGCGCGCGGAGCCAGGCCAACGACTCCCACTGGCCCTGCGGCAACGTCCCCCCCTCGATATAGCCGATCTGGTAGGCGAAGAAGCCGAGCGGGCGCGAGGCGGTGATCCGCTGGTCGAGCTGGCGCAGCGACCCGGCGGCGGCGTTGCGCGGGTTGGCGAAGAGCGCTTCCCCCGCCTCGGCGCGCTGGCGATTGAGCGCCTCGAAGGCGCTGCGCGGCAGGAAAACCTCGCCGCGCGCCTCGATCGTGTCCGGGAGCGGCGGGGTCGCCTCGTGCAGGCGGAGCGGGATCCGCTTGATCGTCCGCAGATTCTGCGTCACGTTCTCGCCGATCGCGCCGTCGCCGCGCGTGGCCCCGCGCACGAACTGGCCCCCCTCGTAGGTCAGCGCGATCGCCGAGCCGTCGATCTTCGGCTCGACCACGAAGGCGATCTCCCCTTCCGCACGCCCGGCGAGCTTGAAGACGCGCGCGGCCCACTCGCCGAAGCTCGCCTCATCGAAGACGTTGCCCAGGGAGAGCATCGCCCGTGGGTGTCGGACCTGGGCGAACGCGCTCTGCGGGGTCGCGCCGACGCGCTGGGTGGGGGAATCGGGGGTGACCAGTGCCGGGTGCGCCTCTTCGAGGGCACGCAGTTCGCGGAGGGCGGCGTCCCACTCGGCGTCGCTCAGGGTCGGGTTGTCGAGGACGTAATACTCATAGTTGCCGCGATCGATCCGCTCGCGCAGTGCCGCGATCTGCCGCTCGACCGCCCCGTGCTCGTCGCCCATCCCCGCCCTCACCACCTACATACCACACCATCGGGCCGCAGTATAGCACAGATGAGCGTCGGTGTACGTTCATCCGCGACGGTGGCCGGAAATGGGAGGGGGCACCGCCACTGTGGCGGTGCCCCCTCCCTGGTCGTGTCGTTGCAAGCGGGCGATTCGACGCTTAGTCGATCTCCTGACGGGTGAGCGTGACCGGCTCGTGGCGCGGCTCGGGCTTGCTCGGCAGCGGGGCGACCGCCGTTGGAGCGGCGGGCTTGGTGTCCATCGACACGGCGGCGGTCACCGATGAGGTGACCGACTCCTTGATGTCGGTGAGCTCCTGGGTACTCTTACGAAACTCGCGGATCCCCTTACCGAGCGACTGGCCGAGTTCGGGGAGCTTCGACGGGCCGAAGACGATGACGACGATCGCCACGATCAAGATCAGGTGCATCGGCTGTAGGCCGTTCATCAGGGGCATAACCGCGTCCTCCTCGTTTGCCTTGTTCGGTGCTTACCTAAAGTCTACCACACCATCGCACTATCCCACACTTTACTACGCACGCGGGGCCGGTTTGGATGACTGGCGGCGGCGCGAGGCGTGCCGTCGTGTCCCCCGGTTGACGCCGTGGCACGGGGGGCGCATCATCATGGCGTGGCCGTTGATACTGGCGCGTTCGCGTCGGTAGCTGTTGGTGGTGATCGGGTGCCGCGCCGCGACGACACGGACGGGGTACGCCGGGAGAGCAGGATGATGTACGAGGGGATGTTGACCGAGAGTGTGGTCGTGCGCGGCGCGGGCGGGGACGACGTCGCCGCCTACTACGCCCGCCCGCTCGGTCCCGGCCCGTTCCCCGGCGTGGTGGTGATCCACCACATGCCGGGCTGGGACCAGTGGACGCGCGAGGTGGTGCGGAAGTTCGCGCAGCATGGGTACGCCGCGATCAGCACGCACCTCTATTCGCGCCTCGGCGCGGGGAGCTCCGACGATCTGGCGGCGCGCGCCCGCGGGCAAGGGGGCGTGTCCGACGATCAGGTGGTCGGCGATGTGGCGGGGGCGGCGGCCTATCTGCGCGCGCACCCTTACGCCAGCGGCAAGGTCGGGGCGATCGGCTTCTGCTCCGGCGGGCGGCACACCTATCTGGCCGCCTGCCGCCTGCCCGATCTCGACGCGGCGGTCGATTGCTGGGGCGGGCAGGTGGTGGTGGACGATCCGGCGCAACTGAGCGAGAAGCGCCCGGTCGCGCCGCTCGATCTGACCCCCGCGCTCGGCTGCCCCCTCCTCGGCATCTTCGGCAACGAGGATCAGAACCCGACGCCGGAGCAGGTGGATCGCACCGAGGCGGCGCTGCGCGAGCACGGCAAGGAGTACGAGTTCCACCGCTACGACGGCGCGAGCCACGGCTTCTTCGCGGTCGATCGCCCGGCGTATCGCCCGGAGCAGGCGACGGACGGCTGGAAGAAGGTCTTCGACTTCTACGGGCGGCATCTGGGACAGTCGTGAGGCGCGTGGGGACGGAACAGGAGACACAGAGACACGGAGGGGGAACGGGAGAGAGAACGGGGATAAAGGACGGTAGCCACAGAGGGCACAGAACCCGCAAGCGGACCGGGCGCAGGGAGTATGGGGGGGGAGAAGGACGATCTGAGAGGTCGGTAGCCGGTGCGGGCTGTATGCTCGATTCCAGGCCGGTAGGGCTTCAAGGCTCTGGAATGAAGATGCTCTCCTCTTACCTTCTCTCGGCCCCCCTCTGTGTCTCTGTGTCTCCTGTTCCGCCCCTTTTTATCGGCCTAATGAAGAGGATATGGACATGTGCAGCTACATCACGGAGCAGGTGACGATCAGCGGCAGTGCGAAGGGGCCGGAGGGGTGGATGGCGATCGACAGGGCGACGGTCTACTTCGACCACCCCTTCCACGCGCCGCTCGATCATAGCCTCAACATCGACTTCGTCAACGCGGCGGTGGGCGCGCCGACGCGCGTGGCGCTCGAACTGAGCGCGGAGTCGGCGCGGGCGTTGGTGGATACGATTCTGGCGGCGCTCGATCAGGGCGAACTGGCGCATGGCGGCGAGATGGTGGGGCGGTAGCGGCAGCATCGTTTGTCGCGCGGCCCCCTGAGTGTGGTATGCACGGTGCTTGGGTGTCACACCGGGGACGGGTCGCCGTCGCGAGTAGCGGGCAACTCTGGGTGAGGGGGACGATGACGACGATCGCCGCGAATGATCCGCAAGCCCTGCCCTGGGCGACCGATGCGCTGGCGCGCGGGGAACTGGTCGTGATCCCCACGGACACGGTCTACGGGCTCGCCGCGCGCCTCGACCGCCCGGACGCGCTGGCGAAAATCTACGCGGCCAAGGGACGGGGCGCGGAGAAGGCGCTGCCGGTGCTGATCGCCGACGCGGAGCGCCTGCCGAGCCTGACCGACAGCGTGCCGGATGGGGTGGCGGAGTTCGCGGCGGCGTTCTGGCCCGGCCCGCTGACGATCGTGCTGCCGCGCTCCGCCGCCGTGCCCGATCTGGTCACGGCGGGCGGGCCGACCGTGGGCGTGCGGATGCCCGCGCACCCCTTCGCGCTCGAATTGATCCAGCTGTGCGGCGGCGCGCTGGCGGTGACGAGCGCGAACCGCTCCGGCGAGCCGAGCCTGCGCGAGGCCGCCGCCGTCGCCGCCGCGCTCGGCGACGCGGTGGAGCTCATCGTGGATAGCGGGCCGACGCCGGGCGGGACCGCCTCCACAGTGGTCGCGCTCGCCGCCGACGGGCCGCGCATCCTTCGCGCCGGGCCGATCGACGAGGCGGCGTTGCGCGCGGCCTGGATCGCCACCTGGGGCGGAGACGCAGATTAAACAGGAGACACAGAGACACAGAGGACGAAAGGGGAGAAGGAACGGACTGCCACAGAGCCTGCAAGCGGATCGGGCGCACAGAGAACGGAAGAGAGGGACGAAGGGGTTTTAGGTTGAGGGGCGTTGTAGCAACTTCGTCTACCGCTTGGCGCACAGGTGCTACCGGCACAGTTCCCTCAAATCGTGCCCTTCTCTCCCGGCCCCTCTCTGTGTCTCTGTGTCTCTTGTTCCGTCCCCTCGCCCCTCGTTGACATGCGCCCGACGCGCGCATAGGATGGCGGCGCTGCGGGCAAATGGGGCGATGGTGCGCGGATGGGGGCGGGATGGGGCGATGGGCGGCGTTGCCCGAGCGCGGGCGACCCCCGTGGCGGACGCCGTGGGTGCGGACGCTGATCATCCTCTGGATCGCGCAGGTGATCTCGGAATTCGCGTTCAGCTTCGCCCTGCCATTCGTCCCGCTCTACTTGCAAGACCTCGGGGTCAGCGACCCGAACCGCGCCGGGCTGTGGGCGGGCGCGATGTCGGGCGGTTTCGCGCTGGTGATGGGGATCATGGCCCCGATCTGGGGGGTCGTCGCCGACCGCTACGGGCGACGGCTGATGATCCAGCGCGCGCTCTTCGGCGCGACAGTCGTCGTCGGCGCGATGGCGTTCGTGCAGAGCGCCGAGCAACTCTTCATCCTGCGCCTCCTGCAAGGGTCCGTGACCGGGCTGGTGGCGGCGATCTCAACGGTCGTCTCGCTGCTGGTGCCGCGCGCCCGGCTGGCGATGGCGCTCGGCCTGATCCAGACGGCACTCTTCACCGGGAACGCGCTCGGCCCGCTCGTCGGCGGGATCGTCAGCGACCTCGTCGGCTTCCGCGCCGCGTTCGGCTTGACCGGGGCGCTCTTCCTGGTCGCCGCGATCCTGGTGACGCTCTGCGTCTCCGAGCCCGCGCGCGAGCCGGTGACGACCGCGCAGGCGGCGGCGAAGGCGGGTGACGGCGGCCCTCGCGCGTTCATCCGGCAACGCGAGATCCTGGCGGTGCTGGGGATGTTCATCATCATCCGCTTCGCCAACTTCGCCCCGAACCCGGTCCTGCCCCTCTACGTCCAGAGCCTGGTGCCGGACGGCCAGCGGTTGGCGACGCTGGCCGGGCTCGTCGTCGCCGCGACCGGGCTCGCCTCCACCGTCAGTGCCCTGCTGATCGGCACCGTCGCGGACCGCTTCGGACGCCGCCCGACGCTGCTGATCTGCCTCCTGGCGGCGGCGGCCCTCTGCCTGCCGCAGGCGTTCGTCGGCACCATCGGGCAACTCCTCATGCTGCGGATCGCGACCGGGCTGGCGTTGGGCGGGATGTTGCCGATCGTGCAGGCGATCTTCACCGAACTGACGCCGCCCGACCGGCGCGGGATGGCCTTCGGCATCCTGGCGGCGGCTGGCTCGATCGGCCTCGGCGGTGGGCCGCTGACCGGCAGCCTGGTTGCCGCGCGCTTCGGCATCCCCGCGGTCTTCCTCGTGATGACGCCGTTCTTCCTGCTCGGTGCCTTGTCGCTGCTGCAACTCCCCCGTGGGGACGCGCGGACAAGGGTGGTGCCGGTGCGGACGTAGCGCGACCGGCTCGGATTACGGACATGAGGTGCAGGATGACATCAGCGGTATTGCAGGAATTGTTCGCGCGCCTGCGCTCCGATGCGGCCTTTCGTCAAGAGCTTTTCGCCGCGCCGCGCGCCACGCTCGCGGGCTACGATCTCACCGAAGAGGAACGCCTGACGCTGATCTTGCCGAACTTCGGCTGGCTCGTGCCGGGCGAGATCGCCGGGTCCGCGCGCCCGCTGAGCGACGATGCGTTCGCCGCGCTGGCCGCGCGGGGGGTGCGCGCGGTCGTCAGTCTGACGGAGGAGCCGTTGCCCGCAGCGGCCCTGCGCGCCGCCGATCTCGATGCCGTCCACCTGCCGGTCGCGGACTTCACCGCGCCGACGCAGGGGCAGATCGCGGCGGCGGTGGGGGCGATCAGTCGGTTCTTGGCGGCGGGGCGTCCGGTGGCGGTCCACTGCGCCGCCGGGATCGGGCGCACCGGCACGATCCTCGCCTGCGCCCTCGTCAGCCGGGGGCAGACCGCGCCCGCCGCGATCGCCGCCGTCCGCGCCGCGCGCCCCGGATCGATCGAGACGCCGGAGCAGGAGGCGGCGGTGGCGGAGTGGGCGATGAGTCGGCAGACGGCAGACGGCAGTCGGTAGTAGTAGCGCGGTGCCGGTGATGGGCAATGCCCATCACCGAGCCTCTCTACCGACTTCTCCTCCATCGTGACAGATCCGCCCCGATGATTTATCCTATCGTCACACCGATGCGGTACCAATACACCCCCTTTCAGCACAACTGAATAGATTCGGAGTGGGTCGGCAGTGGCGACGAACAATGTTGGCGGCGCGTCGCCGTCGCCGACCGATACGACCGGTTGCGTACAACGGGGTACGCGCGAGGAGTGGTGGCGCGCGTGCCGCCGAGCGAGGAGTCTGACGAGTTGAGTGTGATCACCGGGGAAGTCGCGACATGGCCGGTGCGGTTCCGGCGCGATTGGCTCGCGAACGTCCGCGCCGATGTCCTCTCCGGCACGGTCGTGGCGCTGGCGCTGATCCCGGAGGCGATCGGCTTCTCGATCATCGCCGGGGTCGATCCGAAGGTCGGGCTCTACGCCTCGGTCTGCATCGCGCTCGTCTCCGCGCTCGTCGGCGGGCGACCGGGGCTGATCTCGGCGGCGACCGGTGCGATGGCGGTGGTGATGGTCACGCTGGTGCGCGACCACGGGCTGCAATACCTCTTCGCGGCGACGCTGCTGACGGGCGCGATCCAGATCGTCGCCGGGTTGGCGCGGCTCGGCTACATCCTGCGTTTCATCCCGCGCTCGGTGATGGTCGGCTTCGTCAACGCCCTGGCGATCCTGATCTTCTCGGCGCAATTGCCACAATTCAAGGGCGCGTCGTGGCAGATGTACGCGATGGTGGCGGCGGGGCTGGCGATCATCTACCTCTTCCCGCGCATCACCACGGCGATCCCCGCGCCGCTCGTCGCGATCCTCATCCTCTCGACCATCGCGATCGTCTTCCATAGCGACGTGCGGACGGTCGGGCAGATGGGTGCCCTGCCGAACAGCCTGCCGACCTTCGCCCTGCCGCAGGTGCCGTTCAGCGTGGAGACGTTGCGGATCATCCTCCCTTATTCGCTGACCCTGGCAATGGTCGGCCTGATCGAGTCCTGGCTGACCGCTGCGCTGCTGGACGACGTGACCGACACCCCGAGCAACAAGCACACCGAGGCGCGCGGGCAGGGGCTGGCGAACATCGTCAGCGGCCTCTTCGGCGGCATGGCCGGCTGCGCGATGATCGGGCAGTCGATGATCAACATGCGGGCGGGCGGGCGCGGGCGGCTCTCCACCTTCTGGGCGGGCGGGTTCCTCCTCTTCCTGCTGGTCATCCTGGGCGATCTGGTCGGGCGCATCCCGCTCGGCGCGCTCGTCGCGGTGATGATCATGGTCTGCATCGGCACCTTCGACTGGTCCTCGATCCGCACCCTGCACCGCATCCCGCGCGACGAGGCGATCGTGATGGTGGCGACGGTCGGGGTGGTGGTGGCGACGAGCGATCTCGCGCGCGGCGTGCTGGTCGGGGTGCTGATCAAGGCGATCTTCTTCGCGCACAAGATCGCGCGGCTGCTGCGCGTCGAGAGCGCGCTGAGCGCGGACGGGCAGCAGCGGACCTTCCGGGTGAGCGGGCAGCTGTTCTTCGCCTCGGTGCAGGGCTTTTTGGGCGAGTTCGATTATCGCGAGCCGCTGGCGCGCGTGGAACTCGACCTGTCCGCCGCGCACATCTGGGACGGCTCGGCGGTGGCGGCGCTCGACAAGGTGGTGCTGAAGTACCGCGCGCGGGGGGTGGCGGTCCGCGTCACCGGCCTCAACGAGGCGAGCGCCTCGCTCGTCGAGCAGCTGGGGACGCAAGAGGTCGGCGGTCGATAGTCCGCAGTCCGCAGTCTGTAGTCGGTAGAAGGGTTTGTTGATAGGCGGTACCCACTATCGGCACCGCGCCACTCTCTACGGACCACGGACTACGAACTCACTCACCGTCCCCGTCCCAACCCCGGCCTGCCCCGCTCGCGGCGCTGTTCCAGCTTGCGGCGCTGGACCGGGTCGTTCTTGTCGCGCGTGCGGTCCTTCGGCTGCGGGGTGCGCCCGCCCTTGTCCGCGCCGCGCGTCCGGCGCGGGACGCCCTTGACGTTGAGCAGCGGGAGGAGTTGCCCGACCGGGGTGATCAGATCGGCCTGCTCGGCGAGTACCGTGTCGAGCGCTTTGTACGCTTGCGGTGCTTCGTCGGGGAGGTTGCGCCCGGTGTCGGCGACGACGCCGCGCATCTGGTGGGCGAACGCCTCCGGCGTGATCGTGCGCGCCGCCTGCCCCCGGCTCATCCGGTGTCCCGCCCCGTGCGAGCAGGAGCCGAGCGCGGCGGCGTTGCCGAGGCCGCGCACGAGATAGGAGCTGGTCGCCATCGAACCGGGGATGATGCCCGGTTGATCGACCGGGGCAGCCGCCGCGCCCTTGCGGTGGACCCAGAGCGGCTCGCCGAACCACTGTTCGCGCGCGGCGTAGTTGTAGACGCTGTCGAAACCCGCCGTCAGGTCGTAGACGAGTTCGTGGCGGAGCTGTCGCCCGACCAGGCGCGCGAGGAGATCGAGGACCGCACGTTGTAGCTGGCGGCGGTTCTCGGCGGCGTACGCCTGCGCCCAGAGAAGATCGGTCAGATAATCCTGCCCCTCTTGCGTATCGAGCGGCAACGGCGCGAGGTCGCCGACGATGGGCCGACCGAGGCGCGGGGCGAGTGTGCGCGCGATCCCGATGTGGTGCGCGGCGATGGCGCTGCCGACGCCGCGACTGCCGCTGTGGACGAGGAGCCAGACGCGCCCCGCGCCCTCCTCGCCCTCGGTTTCGCGGCAGAGTTCGAGGAAGTGGTTGCCGCCGCCGAGGGTGCCGATCTGCCACGGCCCGGCCTCCCGAACGATCCGCGCGACCGCACTCGTGTAGCGCCCCGCGTCCGCGAGGCCATCCCACGCCTGCGCCTCCCCCTGCTCGCCGTGCGCGAGGGGGATCGTCCACTTAATCTGTGCCTGCAACTCGCGTAGCAGGGCCGTCGGGAGGTCACCGGCGCGCACGTCCAACGGCTGCGCCAGCACGCCGCACCCGATGTCGGTGCCGATCGCGCTCGGCAGGAGGAGATCGCGCGTGGCGAAGACCGCGCCGACGGTCGCGCCGCGCCCCGCGTGGACATCGGGCATCGCGGCGACGTGGCCGATGAGCAGACCGGACCCCGCGAGGGCGCGCAATTGCGCGGCGGCGTTCGCTTCGAGGTTCGCGGTCCAGGCTTTGACCGGGACGCCACCGGGAGCGGCGGGGAGTTCGTGGAAGATCGGCATCGGGCCTCCGGGACTGGATGAGTCGTGAGTCGCGGGTCGCGAGCAGGGGGAGCGGGTCGGTGGACGGCGGTCCGTGGTCGCCGGAGGAGTGTAGGGCACGGCGGGGCTGGGGTGACTGCCCATCAGGGCGGGTGCGGCGCTGATCGAGCGGCCACCCGCGCGCTGATCGGTGTCGGGGTTTCCTGGGAAAAAAGTCCCGTTTCGATTAGGTATACGTATACCGATCCGTCGCACCGTCCCGATCAGTATTACTCGGTGGGGAACCCGGTCGTACCAGCGGCCCGTCCCTCGTGCGAGAGGCGGTACGAATGGAGGGGGACATGACGATGGGCAACGCGACCGAGAAAGAGGCGCGGCGGGCGGCGTACGCACTCTATGTCGAGTGTTTCTGGTCCTTGCGGCGTTTGCCGCCGGGCGATGCGTGCCGCCCCGCATTGGCGCAGGCGACGCAGCAGGCCGAATCGACCTGGCGCGCGTTGATGGCCCGGACGATGGGCAACGCGCGCCCAGGCTGTGCCCCGCAGTCTGGCGCGCACGGACGAGCGCACCCGGTAGCACTCCGCCTGCCGCGCGATGCCCGGTCCTCGGGGGAGTCGCCCCCGGCTGGCGAGCGGTGAGCGACGCGCCTTGCCATTTTGGTCGCCGTGGCCTGGCACGGTAACGTGGTGAAGGCGCTGGCAGGATCCCCGATTGCGGTGCCGGTGGCGCGGCATCGACTCGCGCGCATTCGCGCGGGGCGGAGGCCGACCGCGATGTGCGAAGTGGCGGGTCGTCCGGGCATCGCCGCCCGCTGGCAGCGTACCACCCGAAGGTACTCGCGAATTCAGGCGTCCGTATAGGATAACGTCGGCCAGCGTGGCAACGTGGTTGCGCCTGTACACGCCTGTCGGGGTGACCCGATCGGCTGGATCACGAGCAGAGGAGCTGGCACCGATGGCGAGATGGACGCGATGAGAAAACGGTCACAACAGGCCGCTTACGGGGCATATGTCAGGCTGTACTGGCGCTGGGCACGGCTCCCATCGAACGATCCGGCACGTCCGGCGTTGGCGGAGGCGACGCGCCGTGCCGAGGAACGTTGGCGCGTCGCGATGCGCCCCACCAGCGATACGGTGCTTGGCGCGACGGGGTGTCCCGTCGCAGCATCGCCCCTATCATCCGGTGCCGCCGCCCGGGCGCGCACGGAATTACACCTGCCGCTCTATAACTCCGTATCGCTCACGGTGTGGGGGGACTGAGCGTGGCGTAGGGTTCGTGTTCGCCGGCGGCGAGCGGTGAAGTGAATGGTCTCCACACGCGGAGCGGGGCGGGGCGCATATGCGCCCCGCCCCGCTCCATGCCTCCGGCTGGCCGTGACCGTTGTGTGCCCGGGCGTTACCCTTCCGCGCGCCAGGAGCGCCCGTAATCGACCCGCTCTTGCAGGGTCGGGTGGCCGTAGAGGAGCCACTTCACGATCGCGGGCGGCTGCGGATCGGCCAGATTGAGTCGTCCGAGCTTCTCCATCGCCCCGACGAACGCCGCCGGGTCGCGGGTGAGGTCGAGGGCGTAGCGGTCGGCGGGGTGCTCGATCAGATTGCGCGAGATCGCGTTCTGGAGCGGCGCGAGCGCGAGCGAGATGGCGCTGAGCAGCAGCGCGAGGAGGGGCAGGGCCGCGACATCCCCGAGGCCGCGCGCCGGGTCGAGGCCGAGGCGCGCGCCGACCCGGGCGATGATCGGGCGCGCGAGGCGATCGACCGCGCCCGCCGTGAGCGCGGTGGTGAGCGCGCCGAGGCCGATCAGCTTCCAGATGTCGCCGCCGACCTGATGCCCCAGCTCGTGCGCCAGGACGACCTCGACCTCTTCCTGCGTGAACTCGTCGAGGAGCGTGTCGGCCAGGACGATCCGCTTGGTGCCGCCGAGACCGGTGAAGAACGCATTCGCTTTCTTCGTCTGCTTGCTCATGTCCATCTGCAACACGTCGGAGACCGTGACCCCCTGCGCGGCGGCGAGCGCCTTGATCCGCTCGGCCAGGGCGCGGTCGCGGATCGGCTCGAACGTGTTGAAGAGGGGGAGGATCAGGACCGGGGCGAGGATCGAGAGGACGATCGTGAAGGGGATGGCGAGCGCGGCGAGGATCGCCCACCAGCCGCGCGGGTAGCGGCGGATCACGGCGTAGACCCCCTGCGCCAGCGGCAGCCCGAGGGCCAGCCCGAGCGCTTCCCCCTTCAGCGTTTCGCCGAGCCAGGCGCGGCGGGTCTGGTTGGTGAGATCGTAGCGGCGCTCGACGACCCAGCCGCTGTAGTAGGCGAGCGGGAGGGTGGCGAGCGAGGAGAGGAGCGAGGAGACGAGCGTATACGGCATGACCGGGCCGAGACGCGCGGGCGCGACCGCCGCCGCGCGATCGCGCAGCCGGGCCGAGAGGCCGGTCCGCAGGGCGAGTGCGTTGATCAGCGCGCCGTAGAGGGTGCCGAAGAGCGAGAGCCACTCGCGCTGGCGGTTGTAACGGATCGCCCGCTCGTGCGCCGCGTCGTCGGCGTACAGATCCCCGCCGCCCCCGTCGCTCGCCCCCGCCACACCTTTGCGCGGCACGGGCCGGAAAACGAGCAGCGCCAGCGGCGCGAGCAGGAGCAGGGGAAGCAGGAAGCCGGGTCGTTTGCGACGGGGTGGGCGTGCAGTGCGCGGAGTACGGTGGGTGCGGGGCGTTCGCATCGGCACTTCTCCTCTACTGGGGGATCACGCGACTGCGTAAGAGGCCGTTTCATAACCCCATAAACCAAAAGAAAAATGGCGTGATTGCTACAGACTTAAGGCGCATCGTAGGGTTATGAAACGGCCTCTAAGTGTAGTACGTCGGGCCGGAAGGGGCAGGGTTGTTAGGGTGGGCGCTCACTTGCAGCCCGCCGGGGCACGCTTGCCCAGTTCGGAACTGAACGCTTGCCGCAGCTTAAGACTAATGTGCGTGGCATCGAGCGATGCGGCGGTACTGGGGATGATCAGCAGCGTGTAGCAATAGCCGAGAATATTTTGATACCACCCATTGCGCCAGCCATGCAGCGGCAGTTGTTCAGCATAATAGCGCTGCACCACTTCGGACGAATCCTGCGTGGCGAATCCCCCGAATCCCTCGCCGAGCAGACGCAATTCCCAGCCACCGGGGTAGGTTGCCGCGCCGACGGTGTTGGGGTAGGGCGGGATATATGGCGTGGGGCCGCTGAGTGGTGGCGGCGCATGGCCGAGCGCGATGATCGCGCCGAGGAGCAGCGCCATCAGTGTGAAGGGGATCGCGACCCCCCGATGCCAGCGCAGCAACAATTGTGCTATCCGCATCACCCTACGTCCTTCGCTTTGTTTCTCAGCGCCAGTCGCTATGGCCTTACCGGCTACCCGAAATCAGGTGGGACTTGGGCCGAGCATATTCAGGGACTGCTCATATAGCTGCTCGTATGGACGTTCACTGGCTGCACGCTACGCCATGCACGCTGATCCTTTGGAGTGGTTACACCTCGGAAGTGAAGATTGGGCGGAGCTTCAACGCGATACTCGTAACGCCGGGTGGGACGCCTGCGGCGCGACTATCGTTCTTGATGATCAGGAGCGTATAGCAATGACCGTCACTGCCCCGATACCACCAGCCGTCCCAGCCCTCCTGCGCCAGCCGCGCGCGATAATACTGCTGCACTTGTGAATGGGTATCGGCGGTTCGGAAACCGCCAAAATCTTCACCGAAGAGTTCCATGCCCCAGCGGGATGTATAGCTGGCCCCCCATTCCACATTCGGATAGGGTGGGATGATCGGCGCGGCGCTGGTGCGCTCGAGGATGAACAAGGCCAATGCGGGGAGGGCGATGCAGAGGCCGAGGAAGCCGCTGATGCCGAGCAGGCAGCCGCGCATTTTCCGCCTGGGTAGGCGCGCGGGAGTCGGCACGGTATCGTCTCGCATACCCATTCTACTCACCACGTATCAGTTAGGGTTCGTCAGGGAATAACGGTTTCGGCGGCGGCGCGCGGGGCGAGGGTGTAGTTCCACTCGCCGTGGAAAGCGTCGCGCGTGAGCTGGAGCGTCGCCATCTGCGCGTCGGAGAGCTTCTGCCC
>JAABUN010001878.1_pt1 | contig 41771 bp, 32 predicted proteins | sample 5559311 | NCBI WGS metagenome assembly JAABUN01 (sample SAMN10711877, study PRJNA513370) | rock metagenome | isolation source: Antarctica rocks | place: Antarctica: Victoria Land, Siegfried Peak sud
GCGGCGACTGATTCGATCAATACGGCGGGCTGAGAGCACCGCCCTCCACCGGATTCCGCAGCCGCACTGCACACCGCTCATAAACGCCCGTGACCTTCCGATGAGGCCACGGGCGTTTCTGTGCCTCTCCGTTTTTCTGCCGACCGCCGACCGCCGACTACCGACTTGCCCGCGTGAGCAGCACGACACCGCGCCGTTGCTGGTCGGTGATGCGCAGGCCCGCCGCGCCGTAGAGGGCGTTCGTCTCGTCCTGCGTAGGGAAGATGATGCCGCTCGTTGCGAGGACGCGCTGGAGATTCCGTCCCCACGACGACTGCGCCGCGACGAGGCTCATGCAGAAAAACGCGCCGTCCGGCTTGAGGACGCGGCGCACCTCGCGTAGCGCGTCCTCCTGCTCGCCCATCTCGTTGAAGGTGCCGCCGTTGACCACGCCATCGGCGGAGGCGTCGGGGAGCGGCAAGGCTTGCCCCCGCGCCCGCACGAGTCCGATGCGGGCATAGCCCTTCCGGGCGATCAATTCCCCGGCGCGGCGGAGCATCGCGGGGGCGATGTCGAGCGCGAACACGGTGCCTTCGGTGTCGTGCATCCGCATCTCGTGCGCAATGTTGCGGGCGTAGAGGCCATGCGAGGTGCCGATATCCACGTAGACGCCGCCGCGTGCGGGCCGTACCCACTCGTTCAGCAGGGCGAGTTCGTCGCGCACGGGGAACGGTTCGCCTCCCAGAAGCGAGAGCGAACGCACGCGCCAGACCTGCTCGTAGTAGGTCGCCGTGGGCCAGAGGAAGTTCGAGCGTTGCGCGGGCGACAGGGGAAACGCGGTGTCTGCCAGCAGATCGAGCACGCTGCCCGCGATGTGGTACGGGCCGTGCGCCCCCGCTCGCGCTTCACCCTCGATGATCGCGCCGTCCGCCTCCCGCCCCGTCTCGGCCTTCTCGCCAAGAGCGAGGGGCGGGCCGTTCGGGTCTTCGGGCGAACGCAGGAGGGGGAGCATGTCGGGGCGCATGGGCGGCTCTTTTCTAGGGACACCGGGGAGAATTGAACCACAAAGGCACAGAGACACGAAGAAAACAGGGGGCAAGATAATGCTGCCTCCCGTCATCGTATCATATCGGTCGGGTTGAACCTTTCCCCCAATTCCGCGACGTGCGTAGGGGCGGTTCGTGAACCGCCCTGCCCCGGCAAGCGCGACACCCGAAGGCAAGCACCGAGGCGCGGGAAGAAGGCGGTTCACGAACCGTCCCTACGAGACGGCTTCGAGGGCGTCATCGTTCGCCCGAATAGAGGCGTCTATCTCGTCTCGGTGCTGCGCGTAGTAGGCGAGGGCTTCGTCAATCGCGGCGGGAGTGAGCGTGGCGTGCGCGGCGTAGAGTTCGTCCCGTGTCGCGGTATGCTGCGCGGTCTGCACGATCACGCGCACGGCGATACGGCTTCCCGCGACGACGGGGTCACCACCGAGAATGGCGGGAGAGCGGGCGATATGTGCGAACGCAACGGGCGTCGTCATCGGTCGCTCCTTGCCTAACGGTTTTCTTCCTTCGTATCGTATCACGTCGGTGGTTGCTCGTTCCCGTCGTCAGCGGACGAACGGCGCGAACAGTGGGAACCACACGCCGCGCCAGAGCCAGAAGGCGATGTTTGTAGAGATATGTCGGTCGAGAGTGGTCATGTCAACGTCATACACGAACCGGCAAATCGGCGGCAAGACACGATGCGGAAAGCACCGGAAAAGCACGAACAACGCATCATCCGGCGTAAACGCAGTGACGCCAAACGAACGGAACAACGATTGTTCTTCCGGGAAACCGTACGGCGATGCCTCCAACTCGATCCAGTAGTATCTCAGTAGCGGATTCTTGATGATTGGTGACTTTCCCAGTTGTGTCCGCCTGTGGTTGTCGCGTGTAGGGCGTACGCAGTTGGACGCAGTTGGCCTCGTCGCGGGTGCAGACCTCACCCCCCAACCCCCTCTCCGCTTGACGGAGAGGGGGAGCACGCCTTTCCGGGGTGAGCATCTTCGGCGCAGATCGTCATGTATCGCTAACTGCGTACGTCCTGACGATTGTTACGTATCCTATCATGCCCCCTCACTTGGCGTGGTACGATGCCCCTACCTGTCTCTTCCTTCGTGTCTTTGCGTCTTTGTGGTTCAAATTCCTCCCGCTGGAAAGGCCCACACCCGTGATCGCAACCACCACCGCGCCCGCCGCGATCTTCGACCGACTGGAGGCGCAGTACCCGCGCACCGTGGCGGCCTTCCGCGAGATGCCGGAGGGCGAGAAATCGCTCGCGGCGGTGGCGCGGCTCGATGCGCGGTTCGCGGCGGTGGTGCAGGGGAATGCGGCGCGGGATGCGGTCGTGCCGTGCGACGCATTGCCCCCGGCGCGGGCGGCGTACGACGCGGTCTACCTCGGCGGCGTGCTCGGCCTCATCAACGCGACGGCCCTGCTCGCGGCGGCGCAAAAGGCGGGGCAACCCACCCGCGTTGCCCTAATTGACGAGGCGAAGGCGGGCCACGCGCACCGGGAGTGGAATATCTCGCAGGCGGAACTCGACGAACTCGCGCACGCGGGCGTCGTGTCGCCGGAAAGCCTCGTACCCACGGACAGCCCGGAAGGGATCGTGGCGACGCGCTACCGGGCGGGCATCGTGCGCTTCCACGCGGAGGGTTCGGGAGTTCCCGCTGCCCCGCTCGACACGGCGGATGTGCTCGACGTGGCGGTGCGGGCGGACGCGCTCCTCGCGCACTGCCGCGCCCGCTTCCTCGCCCTTGGCGGCACGCTGATCGAGGGGCGGCGGTTCGTGCGGCTGCACCAGAAGCGGCGCGGCGCGGTGGGGAGCGTGGTCGAGGTCGAGACTGCCGGGGGCGAGACGGAGCGGTACGCGGCGCGGCTCGTCGTGGACGCGATGGGGACGATCTCGCCGCTCGCGTGGGCGATCAATGGGGAAGACGGCGCGATTGCCGGGGTCTGTCCCACAGTCGGCACGGTGGCACGGGGCTTCCGGCAAGGGAGCGGGGCGCGGGAGGTGGACGCGGCGGTCGGGGAAGTCCTCGTCACGGTGGGCCACGCGGCGGGCGGGCGGCAACTGATCTGGGAGGGCTTCCCGGCGGGCGGCGACGACTACACCGTGTACGTCTTCTACTACGACACGCTGAACGCGCAGAGGCCGCAATCGCTGCTCGCGCTCTTCGAGGACTACTTCGCGCTGCTGCCGGACTACAAGGAGGCGGGGCCGGGGTTCGCGCACCGCAAGCCGGTGTATGGCTTCATCCCGGCGCGGTACCACGAGACGCGGCGCGGCACGGGGGCGGCGCGGGGCGTGGTGAGCATCGGCGACGCGGCGGCGCAGCAGTCGCCCCTGACATTCTGCGGCTTCGGCTCGCACACGCGCAACCTACGGCGCATCACGGGGCTGCTGCTCCACTGCCTGCGGCACGACCTGCTCGAAACGCGGCACCTACGCCACGCGGGGGCGCATCAGGCGAACATGGCCCCGCTCTGGGGTCTCTCGCGCATGATGGCGGCGAGCGAGGGCGACACCGACGACGCGGCGGTGAACCGCGTGATGAATGTCTTCCTCGCCAGCCTGAACGACATGGGGGCGGGCGGCACGCGCCGATTTTTGCGCGACACGCCGCGCTGGACGGAGTACACGCAGATGATGCTGCGCACCGTGCGGCGGCATCCGTGGGTCTTTACCGCCCTGTGGCGGCGGCTCGGCACGCGGGATTTCCTCTTGTGGTACGCGGACTACGTGCGCTTCGGCCTCACGGCCCTCGGTCGCGCCGCCCTCGGCGACCCGACAACCGGGGCGCGGGCGCGGGCGGCGGCGGCAATCGGGCGGCGGTCGCCCGCCCTCGGCCTCCATCTCGCGGCGCGGCAGTGGGAGCATCGGTCAATGGCGGAGCGGCGGTAGCGGGAGCAAGGGTCATTGGAGCGGTTCTCAGAGCCTGTGTGGGAAGGAGTTGGGTCGAGGCAGCCAAGGCTTTCGCCCGGAGAAATGGCGGGGTTCGGACGAGTTCCCGCCGTTCCACTGGCGTCGTATGCGCTTCTCCCGCGCTGCTTCCTGCCTTCCCACACAGGCTCTCAGCGAAATTACTCTAAAAATGACACCGTCGAAGATTGAGCGCGACCGAGCGGAGAAGGCGACCCGTTTTTACAGTTATTTTACCGAAACCGCCGTTGCTTTTCAGGATCATCCGGCATACTTGTAATGCGGCACCGACAGTGCTGCGCCTGTAGCGCGGGCGCGATACGGGTCACACGAAGGTACGAAAGAGGGCAACGACATGCAAATATCGCAACGACGCGAGACCTCGAAACAACAGACCTTCACCCGGCGTCGGCTCCTCGGCGTGGCGGCGGGGATGGCGGGGGCCGTTATCCTCGCGGCGTGCGGCGAGACGGCGGCACCGACGGCGATCACCGCCGCGAATACCGTATCCGCCGCAGCGGGAGCGACAACGGCACCGACGGCGATTACCGCCGCCGCAACCACATCATCCACCGGGGCAGCGGCAACAACGGCACCGACGACGATAGCCACTACCGCCGCCGCAGCCGCAACCGCAACCGCCGCGACTACGGCAACCACGGCACCCGCCGGGGTACCTCCGACACAAGCCCCGACAGCGATTACCGCCGCAAATACTGCACCCGCCGCGACCGCACCGACGGCGGCACCGACACAAGCACCTGCCGCAAACACGGTACCCGCCGCGACTGCGCCGATAGCGGTGCCGACAGCGGCACCGACACAGGCACCCGTTGTCGCTGCCGCCGCAACTGCGACCCGACCCGCAGCAACGATGGCCCCCGCTCCCGCCGCGACGACCGTTGCCGCAGCGACCGCACCGAAGGTCAACGCCAACACCGCGACCGTGCCGGAGTTGCAGAGCGCATTCGAGGCCGCAGGCATCCCCGGTGCCGCACGCTGGGCGCGGGAGGTGGAGGAGTACCGACCGTACCCGACCAACGATCCCTCGTTCGCTAAGCTGCGCGGCGAACTCGCCAAGTACCGGCCCGGCCCGGAAGTGCTCGAAAAGATCATCGCCACCCTGATGCCCTGATGGCGACAACGACGACACTGACCGATGCGACTTCCTCGCTGCTGCGTCGTGGCCTCCTGTGGCTCGCCGCCCTGACGACCGTCGGGATGGCCGCCGATCTGGCGACGGCGCGGCACTGGACGCAGGCGATACAACTCGTCGCGTGGGCGGCAATCGCGCTGCTCGCGGCGGCGATTGCCCTGCTGCTGTGGCGTCCGTCGGCGGTGCGGGTGCGCATCGCGCAAGCACTGGCGATGATCGTGGTGGCGAGCGCGATCATCGGCGTCTGGCAGCACGTCGTTGCCAATTACGACGCGGGCGAACTCGACTACCGCCACGCGCAGACATGGGGAAGCACGCCGGAGGCCACACGCTGGTGGCTGGCAGCAACGGCGAGTGTCGGACCGTCGCCGCCGTTCGCCGCAGGCGCACTCGCGCAGGCAGGGCTGGTCGTGCTGCTGGCGACGCTCCGCCACCCCAGTTTGCGCACTCGCGGCGCGACGCCATCGGGTGTACAGACGGAGACGCACACTTCGGGCTAAAGCGGTATTCAATGGGGCTGTGGCATTATCGAATTCGGTGGATACCGCACCCTCGCTGCACCCCGGCCTATAATCGAGAACGCCGGGGGCTGTTGTGCAGTCCCCGGCGTTCATCTGTAGGTATCCGGTGCCGACTAGCGACCGTGCCGGGGCAGGCGAAGCGTCTGCCCCGCCATCATGCCGAGGCCGGCGAGGGCGGAGAAAACCACGCGCAACGGGAGCGGTAAGTCCAGCACCGGGGCGAGCGCGACGAGCGCGACGAACGACGCGAACGACACGGCGATCAGCGTGAGGCCGCGCCACTGCGGCACAAGCAAGCGGCGGGATGCGGACAGCATTGCAAGCATCGTCAACTCCCCTCCGAGACCAGTCATTACGAGAAATGAGCGCAAGCGCGGTGCCACGGACAGCAGGGCTTGTTCTATTGTCCCCGAACGCACCCATCCCGCACCATGCCGTCCGCCGCGACAATACATACATCGTGTGCGAACGGAGAGGAGCGGTATCTAGAGAGAAACGCCGTCGCACCCGTGACGGTCGCGCCCTGCATCGCTCACCGCCCGTCGTCGTCGCCGTAGGCGTACCGCTGCGCGACGCGCCAGTAGCGCGAGAACCGCTTCAACTCTATCTTCCCCCGATACCGTACGAACGGTTCCACGGGCAACGTCTCCACGGGCAGATGCGCCGCGATTGCCTCGGAGATGGCGGCGAAGCGCGGCGCGGGCGTCTCCGAGGTGACGACGCGGGCCGCGTCGTGTTCCGCCGCGAAGCGCAGAATCTCCGCCGCCACGTCGTCGCCCCGCCGGATCGTCACGGGGAGTTCGAGCAGGCACTCGTAGAGGAACGTGACGCGCTTGAGGCTCAGGCCGTACTGCGCGAGCAACGCATCGTCCCAGACGTAGATCGCCGGTGCGCCGGGATACGCGAGCAGGGCCGGGTTGCGCGGGCCGAGCGCATCCCCGTGTACCCAGACGACCGTGTGCGATGCGTCCGGTGTGTTCCGTGTGTCCAAAATGTCCATGGCCGCTACCCCCTTCCGTCGCGCCGACGGTCGCGCCGGTCGCGCTCGTCTTGCCCGTCACGCGCCGTGCCGCGACGGTCATCACGACGAGGACGTGGCGCGTCGCTGTGGGCCTTGCCGCCTTCGCCGCCCTCGCGCAGGTCGGGGGCGCGGGGGAAAAGGAGGGCGGTCAACTCGTCATAGCTGCCCTCAAAGGGGCAATCGCGCCGGTAGTGGGGGCAGCGATGGCAGTAGGCACCGCCGGTGAATTTCTCCAACGCCTCGCGGTTGAAGATGTAGGGCTTGGCGGCGAATGTGCTCGCCACCCACTGAAAGCTCAGGTTGTTCGCGGCAGGCGCACCGCACAGGAGGTGTTGCAGGAACCACCGCGCCGCCGCCTGCCACCGCACCCGCCGCCAGTGGACGAGGTACGCCGCCATCCACAGCCGCTGGTGATTGTGCAGGTAGCCCGTACGGCGCAGATCGTCGCTGATCGCGTCCATGCAGACGAGCGTGGTCTCGCCCCGCGCCACATCCTCCGGCAGGGTCTGGGCGTACTCGCGGGCGTCGCGCCCGGTCTTGTATGGCTCCTGATCGCGCCAGATGCCGTCGCCGATCTCGGCGACGACGCGCTCGTAGTAGTCGCGCCACGCGAGTTCGTTGACAAACTTCTCGGCACCTTCGCGGTGTCCCTGCACGCGCTGTAGGGCGGCGTCGCGCACCTCCGCGAGCGTGAGCACCCCGTGCCGCAGGTACGGGCCGAGCCGCGACACCGCCCCGTCGAGGTAGTTGCGCGTGGCGGCGTAGCGCGGCGGGTCGAGGCGGGATAAGGCTTCCTCTGCCGCCGCCCGCCCGCCGCGCAACAGGCCCGTCGGCGCGTCCGGCTCGGTGGCGTCGGGGAACTCGGCCCGGAGGTAGGCGATCAGGTCATCGCGGTTGGCGAAATCGCGGCGCATATCCGGCACTCGTCGCTCCTGACGTATTCGATAGAAACCGAGGGTGGACACGGGCATTGAAGCGGCACCCGTCTCATGCCGTGGCGCGATAGGGCAGCAGGCGGCGTTCGAGTTCATCCATCAGGCCGTTGAGGAGGATACCGAGCAGGGCGGCGGCGATCAGGCCCGCGTACATGCGCTCGATGTCGAGGATTTGCCACGAGAGCCAGATGCGCGTGCCGATGCCCGCCCCGCCGGGGATGACGAACTCGCTGCCCACCGCCACGAGCAGGGCTGACACGAGGGCCAGCCGCGCCCCCGCGATCACGAAGGGCAAAGCACCCGGCAGGGCCACCGTGCGCACGATCTCCCATCCCGAAGCGCGGAACGAGCGGGCCACATCGAGGTGCAGGCGGTCAATCGCCAGCACGCCCGCCATCGCGTTCAGCAGCACGAAGAAGAAAGTACTCGCCACAATCATGGCGATCTTGCTCTGCTCGCTCAGGCCGAAAATCACGAGGAACAGCGGCAGCACCGCCAATTTCGGCACCGCATACGTGAGCGACGCCAGCGGCAGCAGGATCGCCCGCAGCGTGGGCGACAGCCCCATCAGCAGCCCCACGAGCGCGGCAGGCGCGAAACCGAGCGCGAAACCGACCACCACCCGCGACGACGTGGCGGCGATGTCGGCGGGCAACTCCCCCGTGCGCATGAGGGCCACTATCGCCCCGACAACGCCCGATGGCGGCGGGAAGAAGAAGGTGTTCAGCCACCCCGCCCGCGCCGCCACTTCCCACAGCAGCACGACCGCGACCGGGGACAGGATCGCCAACAGGCGATCACGATTGACGTGCATGTCTTGCTCACTCCGTTCGTAGCCGGTAGCCGGTAGCAGTCAGCGAAGAGAAACCTGCTCACGGTCGGCGGCGACCGGCAACCGGCCACCGGCTACCAGCTACCGGCCACCGCCTGCACCTGTTCCGTCTGCTCCTCCAGCGCGTGCCACACGATGTTCGCGGCGGCGCGGAAGGCGGGCGTATTGCGCTCAACGTAGCGCACGCGGGGGCGCGGCACCGCCAGCGGGAAGTCGAGCACGACGCGCCCCGGCCTCGCCCCCATCACGAGCACGCGGTCGGCAAGGGCGACGGCCTCGTCCACGCTATGCGTGACGAACAGCACGGTGACGCTGCTCTCCGCCCAGAGCGTCGCAAGCTGCTCCTGCATGGCGAGGCGCGTCTGCTCATCCAGACTGCCGAACGGCTCGTCCATCAGCAGCACGTCGGGCCGCACCGCGAGGGCGCGGGCGAGGTTCACGCGCTGCTGCATCCCACCGCTCAGGGTCGTGGGGTAGGCGCGGGCGAACCGCTCCAAGCCGACGTGCCGCAACTGATCGAGGGCGGCGGCGCGGCGCGTAATCGCGGATACGCCCTCCAATTGCAGCCCGTACGCCGCGTTGTCGAGGGCGGTGAGCCACGGGAAAAGCGACTGCCCCTGAAACACCGTCGCCGCTTTCCCCGCGACCTGCGCCGTGCCGCCCGTTGGCGTCGCCAGCCCCGCGAGGATGCGCAGCAATGTCGTCTTGCCGCACCCGCTCGGCCCGACGATGCACACGAACTCGCCGCGCCGCACGTCGAGGTTCAGCCCCGCCAACGCCTGCACGCCGCTGAATCGCTGCGCGAGGTCGCGCACATGGATCACTACGTCGTCGTTCATCGGTTCATGCTCCGTTGCATGAGGGTCGGAGAAAGAAGGTTTATGGAGGAACACCCTGTAGGGTCGCATGGCTGCACGCCCTCTTGCTTGCCGCGCCTCCGGTGCTTGCGGGGAAGATCGGTACCCGCCGGGGGGGCGCACCGCCGTGCGCCCCTACAGGTCGTGCGGTGCTTTTCCCGCACCGTCACTTACTTCCGGTACTCGCCCAATTTCTTCACGGCGGCTTCCGCGAAGGTGGTGTCAATCTCCTGCCGCAGGTTCAGCGGCGTCTGGTACGTCAGGCCGCCGCGCTCCTGATAGAACTTCTGCATCGTGTCGAGGTCGTCAATGTTGAACCGACCGTTCGGGTTGAAGATCGGGGCGTTCGCCCGCTTGATGGTGTCCGCAGGCACCTTCGTGTACTTCTCGATGATCTGCGCTACGGCATCGGTCTTGATGGCGTCGCCCTGCAAATCGCGGCAGGCCCGGAGGTACGCCTCCATGAAACGCTGCGCGGTGTCCTTGCGCTCATCCGCGAACTTGCCGTTGTACAAGAGGATCGTCGCGTAGAAGTTGCTCACGAAGTCGTCCGAGAGCACGGCGATCTGCCCCTTGTCGCGGGCCTGGGTAGCGACGGGTTCCGCGATCATCGCGGCGGCGATAGCCCCGTTTTCGAGGGCGGCGGGAACGTCCGCGAACTGCACGTACTGCACATCCACGTCCTTCAGCGTCAGGTTGCCCTTCGCCAGCGCACGCGAGAGCCAGTACTCGGTGGCGGAACCGGCGGCGTTGATGCTCACCTTCTTGCCCCGCAGATCGCTCACGGTGCGAATCTGCCCGCTGTCGAAAGCCCGCTTGCTGACCACGAGCGGCGTGACCACGGGGGGCGTCTCGCTGTGCAGCGGGGCCACGACCTTGATCCCCGCCTTCTTCGCAATCGCGTTGAAGGTGCTGGCACCGAGACCACCGAGACCGACATCGAAGTTGCCGCTCGCGGTCTGCGCGATGATGTCCGTGCCACCCGCGAGGGCTTGCAGGTTGATGTCCAGCCCCGCATCGCGGAAATAGCCGCGCTCGATGCCGACGTACAACGGCGCGTCAATGAGGATGGGGATGTAGCCGACCGTCACTTTCTGTGGCACTTGCGGCCCAACCGTCGCCTGCTCGGTGGTACAAGCCGCGAGCAGCAGCGGCAGCAGCAACAGGGCCGCGAGGGGAGTGGAGAAGCGTCGCATCGTCGCACCTTACTTCCGTGGGGTTCGCGTTGCCGTCGCGGTCGCCCCAAGTCGTCGTCGGCGCGAGACCCCGTTGTCTCACGCAATCATCACATCTACGACGTACAACGACGGATAGATGCGCCTTCTTCCCCGCACTCTTTCGCGCCCGCGCATCGGGGGAGGGGCTTCCCCAGAGCACGGGGTACAACGGGGTATCGTTCTTGCGCACTTTCCCTTGTACACTGAAAGCGGCGGGCGACGCGAATGGGCGAGTGGGCGAACCGGGGCGAACCGGGATGCGCCGGAGAACATACCGAGAATACAATGGAAGGGGAAACCATCGGATGCAGAGCGACGGGCGCAAGCGGGCGGTGATCGAGGGCGTCAGCCCGGAGATAGACGCGGGGCGGTTCCCCATCAAGCGGGTGATCGGCGAGAGCGTGACGGTGGAGGCGGACATCTTCACCGACGGACACGACGCGGTTTCCGCCGTGTTGCGCTACTGCCGCGAGGGCGGCGTGTGGTACGAGATGTCCTTCGCGCCGCTCACCAACGACCGCTGGCGGGCGACGTTTCCCGTGCCGCGTGACGGTCGCTGGCGGTACACGCTCATCGCGTGGGTGGATGCGTGGAAGACGTGGCGACGCGACTTCGTGAAGCGCGTGGACGCGGCGCAGGATGTGCGCGTGGACCTGCGCATCGGGGCTGAACTGGTCGCGGCGGCGGCGGAGCGGGCGAACGACACCGACGCCGCAGCACTGCGCAGTTGGGCCGACGCCCTCGTTGCCGGACATGCGGACACCGGGAGCGGTGCCGAGGTTGCCCTCGATACCGCCCTCAACGAGGCGATGGAGCGCAACCCGAACCGCTCGCTCGCCACGCTGTACGAGCGCGAACTGGGCGTGATCGTGGACCGACAGCGGGCGCGGTTCTCGACATGGTACGAGTTCTTCCCGCGCTCCACGGGGCCGGACGAGGAGACGCACGGCACCTTCAGGACCGCCGCCGCCCGCTTGCCGGAGATCGCCGCGATGGGCTTCGATGTCGTCTACCTGCCGCCGATCCACCCCATCGGCACCACGTTCCGCAAGGGGCGGAACAACGCTGTGACCGCCTCACCGGGCGACACCGGCAGCCCGTGGGCCATCGGCTCGGCGGAAGGCGGACACACCGCGATCCATCCCGAACTCGGCACATTGGACGACTTCCGCGCCCTGCTCGTGGTGGCGCGGCAGAACGGCGTTGAAATTGCGCTGGATTTCGCGGTGAACTGCACTCCCGATCACCCGTGGGTGAAGGAACACCCGGACTGGTTCCGGCAAAGGCCGGACGGCACGATCCAGTACGCCGAGAACCCGCCGAAGAAGTATCAGGATATCTACCCGATCAACTTCGAGTGCGCCGACTGGGGAAATCTCTGGGCGGAACTGCACCGCACGCTGTGCTACTGGTGCGAACAGGGCGTGCGCATCTTCCGCGTGGACAACCCGCACACCAAAGCCTTCGCGTTCTGGGAGTGGTGCATCGCGGAGATCAAGCGCGAGTTCCCGGATGTGCTGCTCCTTGCGGAGGCATTCACGCGCCCGAAGGTGCTGTACCGCCTCGCCAAACTGGGCTTCACGCAGGGGTACACCTACTTCGCGTGGCGCACCGCGAAAGCCGAACTGGAGACGTACCTGACGCAACTGACGAAGGGCGACGTGCGCGAGTACTTCCGCCCGAACTTCTGGCCGAACACGCCGGACATCCTCACCGAGCAATTCCACACCGGGGGCAGGCCCGTGTTCGCGTCGCGCCTGGTACTCGCCGCCACGCTGACCGCCAGTTACGGCATCTACGGCCCCGCGTACGAACTGCTCGCCGCCGCCCCGCGTGAGGCAGGCAGCGAGGAGTACCGCGACTCGGAGAAGTACCAACTCGTCAGCTGGGCCACGCACCCCGACGCGCACCCGGAGGAGAATATCCGCGCCCTCATTACCCGCGTCAACCGCGCCCGCCACGACCACGCGGCGTTGCAGACGAACGAGTTCCTCGTCTTCCACCCCACCGACAACGAACACCTGATCGCCTACTCGAAGCGCGACGCGAGGGGCCGAGACACCGTGCTCATGGTCGTCAATCTCGACCCGAAGCGCGTCCAGAGCGGGTGGGTGGATGTGCAACTGGACGCATTGGACATCGAGGGCGACGTGCCGTACCAGTGCCACGACCTGCTGACCGACGCCCGCTACCGCTGGCAGGGGGGCCGGAATTACGTGTCGCTCGACCCGGAATCGCTGCCCGCACACCTTTTCCACATCCGGCGGTTCCAGCGCACGGAGAAGGATTTCGACTACTTCGTGTAACGGCGGCGAGGGTACGCAGTACGTAGGGGCGGTTCGTGAACCGCCCTGCCCGGAGGGATGCGACGCCCAAAGGCAAGCACCGGGCGCGGGAACGTGGGCGTTCACGAACCGCCCCCACGCGATGACCGGGCCGCGCTACCGAGAAGGGAAGACACCGCGCATGGCAACCGAAATCACGACCACGACCGCGCCGGACACCGCCACGACGACCGACGAGACGACGACCGCACCGACCGCCGACCACGCCGCGCAGAGCCAGCCCATTGGCACCGCCGCGCCGTGGTACAAGGACGCGATCATCTACGAGGTGCATGTGCGGGCCTTCGCGGACAGCAACGGCGACGGCATCGGGGACTTCCCCGGCCTCACCGCGAAACTCGACTACCTGCAAGACCTCGGCGTCACGGCGATCTGGCTGCTCCCCTTCTACCCGTCGCCCTTGCGCGACGACGGCTACGACATCGCGGAGTACACCACCGTCCACCCGTCGTACGGCACGCTGCGCGATTTCCGCACCTTCCTGCGGGAGGCGCACGCACGTGGCCTGAAAGTCATCACGGAGTTGGTGATTAACCACACAAGCGACCAGCACCCGTGGTTCCAGCGGGCGCGGGCCGCGAAGCCGGGGAGTGCCGCCCGCAATTTCTACGTCTGGAGCGACACGACGGAGAAGTATCAGGGTGCGCGGATCATCTTCACCGACACCGAACCGAGCAACTGGACCTTCGACAACACGGCGGGGCAGTACTACTGGCACCGCTTCTTCCACCACCAGCCCGACCTGAACTACGACAACCCCGCCGTGCTGCGGGCCATCCTCCAGGTGATGGACTTCTGGCTGCGCATGGGCGTGGACGGCCTGCGCCTCGACGCCATCCCCTACCTCTACGAGCGCGACGGCACGAACTGCGAGAACCTGCCGGAGACGCACGTTGCCCTCAAGCAAATCCGGGCGCACATGGACGCGCATTATCAGGACCGGATGCTGCTGGCGGAGGCGAACCAGTGGCCCGAAGACGCCGTGGCCTACTTCGGCGACGGCGACGAGTGCCACATGAGTTTCCACTTCCCCGTGATGCCGCGCATGTTCATGGCCTTGCGGATGGAAGACCGCTTCCCGATCATAGACATCATGGAGCAGACCCCCGCGATCCCCGCGAACGCGCAGTGGGCGATGTTCCTGCGCAACCACGACGAACTGACGCTGGAGATGGTGACGGACGAGGAACGCGACTACATGTACCGCGTCTACGCCAGCGACCGCACGGCCCGCATCAACCTCGGCATCCGCCGCCGTCTGGCACCGCTCCTCGGCAACAACCGGCGGCGCATCGAGCTGATGAACGGGTTGCTGTTCTCGCTCCCCGGCACGCCCGTGCTCTACTACGGCGACGAGATCGGCATGGGCGACAACATCTATCTGGGCGACCGCAACGGCGTGCGCACCCCGATGCAATGGAGTGCCAACCGCAATGCCGGCTTCTCCGAGGCGAACCCGCAGCGGCTCTATCTCCCGGTCACGAGCCTGCCGGAGTACGCCTACGAGAGCATCAATGTGGAGGCGCAGCAGGCGAACCCGCAATCCTTGCTGTGGTGGGTGAAGCGGCTGATCGCGTTGCGCAAGCGGTACCCCGCCTTCGGGCAGGGCGACCTGCGCTTCCTGCACAGCGAGAACCGCAAGGTGCTCAGTTTCGTGCGCAGCCACGAGGGGCAGCATATCCTCGTGGTGGCGAACCTCTCGCGCTTCGTGCAGGGCGTGGAACTCGACCTGTCGGACTTCCCCGGCTACACCCCGACCGAACTGTTCGGGCGCACCGAGTTCCCCGTCGTGGGCGACCGCCCGTACTTCCTCACGCTCGGCCCGCATAGTTTCTACTGGTTCGCCCTCGAACCGCCCCCCGGTGCGCACACGGACACCGTGGGGGCGGACGGCATGGTGCGGCACAACTGGCCGTCGCTCACGGCATCGCGGGGGTGGGAAGAAATCCTCGCCCCGGTGGGGCGGGCGCGGCTGGAACGGATACTCGCCGCGTACATCCCCGAACGCCGCTGGTTCGGCGGCAAGGCGCGGCACGTCGTGCGCGTGGAGGTCGTGGACAGCGTGCCGGTGCCGATGGGCGGCGGCATGGGGAACGCCGCGATGGCCTTCGTGCGCTTCACCTACCGCGACGGCGAGGCCGACCTGTACGCCCTGCCGCTCGCCTTCGCCACCGGCGAGCGGGCCGAGCAGTTGCGCCTTGCCGCCCCGCACACCGTGCTGGCGAACCTCGCCGTCGGACGCACCGAGGGCGTGCTGTGCGATGCGTCGGTGGAACCGCTGTTCGCGGCGGCCCTTCTGGAGACGGTCGCGGGGCGGCGACGCTACCGGGGCGCGGGCGGCGCGTTGTTCGGCACGCCCACGAACGCTTTCCGCACCCTGCGCGGCGGGGCCGATGCGCACATCGAGCCGCACCCCGGCACCGCCGAGCAGAGCAACACGAGCATCGTCTACGGCGACCGCCTCATCCTGAAACTGTTCCGCCGTCTGGGGGAGGGCATCAACCCCGATCTGGAGATCGGGCGGTTCCTCACCGAGACGGCGCGGTTCGCGGGGTCGCCCCCCGTGGGCGGCAGCATCGAGTATCGCGGGGCGGGCGGCGAGTCGGTCTCGCTCGCCATCCTGCAAGCGTACGTGCCGAACGAGGGCGACGCATGGGCGTACACCCTCGACGTGCTGGACGACTACTACGAGCAGGCCGTCACGGTGACGGACGCGCCGGAGCCGCTGCCCACGGCGGCGCAGATGCGCGGCGAGGGAGGGGGCGAACTCGATCCGCCGCCGCTGGCGCGGGAGATGATCGGCTCGTACCTCGAATCGGCGCGGCTTCTGGGGCAGCGCACGGCGGAGATGCACCGCGCCCTCGCCGCTCCCACGGGCGACGCCGCCTTCCGCCCGGAGCCGTTCACGGCCCTCTACCAGCGGTCGCTCTATCAATCGTTGCGCGGGCAGGCGAACAGCACCGTCGCCCTGCTCCGCACCCGCCGCGACACCCTCCCCGACGCCGCCCGCGCCGACGCCGACGCCATCCTCGCAAGTGCCAGCGAGGTCGGGGCGCGGTTCGGCACGCTGCGCGACACCCCCATCCACGCCACGCGGCAGCGCGTCCACGGCGATTACCATCTGGGGCAGGTGCTGTACACCGGGCGCGATTTCGTGGTGATAGACTACGAGGGCGAACCGCTCCGCAGCCTCGGCGAGCGGCGCATCAAGCGCAGCCCCCTGAAGGACGTGGCGGGGATGCTGCGCAGTTTCCACTACGCCGCCTTCGGTCCGCTCGTGGACGCCGCCGGGAGCGGCACCACCGGGAGCGGCACCGTGCGCCCGGAGGACGCCGAACGCCTCGAACCGTGGGCGCGGTTCTGGTACGGGTGGGTCGCGGCGACGTTCTTGCACGCCTACCGGGAAGCGGCGGGCGACGCCGCGTTCCTGCCCGGAGAACGTGCCGAGTTCAACGCACTTCTGGACGCCCGGTTGCTCGAAAAAGCCCTGTACGAACTGACGTACGAGTTGAACAACCGCCCGACGTGGGCCGGTATCCCCCTCCGGGGCATCCGCGACCTGCTGCGCGACGGTCGCACACAGGAGGCGCACGCATGACATACACCCCGAAGCCCCCCGACGCTCAGAACCCCGACAAGAAGGACACCACACCGCCCGGTGCCGCCGCGTCGCTCCCCCCCTCCCGCGTGCAGGGCGCGTGGGGGGCGACCCCGAACGACGCCGACCTGACCGTTCCCGACCTCGCGGGGGATGCCGATACGAGCGACGCGGATGACGCGATGACCGGGGCCGACGAGCCGCTGCTGCTCCTTGCCGAGGACGAACTCGCCGAGGAAGATGCGCGGGCCGCGATGTCGGAAGAGGCGATGCTCGCGGCAACGGACATGGCGAACGGCACCGACGACGCGAGTGCCGAGGAAGTGATGCTGATTGTGGCGATAGACGATGCCGACGACGGCGAAGGCGAGATGATGCCCCCCACCGACGCGGGTACTATCGGTGCCGTCGCGGACACCGACATGCTCGTCGCTGCCACCGACCTCGAATTGTACGCCGAGATCGGCGGCACCGAGGAGATGACGGACGCCGAACTCGCGGACGCGGTAGAGCTGTTGGCGGCGATGCAGGAAGCGGCGGTGGAATCCGTGATCGCGGAAGCCCTCGGAGAGGCGGCGGAACTCGCCGCCGTCACGGGCGAGGCCGTTATCGTGGTCGTGGAGGACGAGGTGATCGGCATCGCGTCGCCCGAAGACCGCGACGCCTACATGACCGACGCGGGGGACGCGACCGGCATGATTGACGATCCCGGCGCGGCGGCGGGGGTGTTCGGCGATGATCTCGCCCCCTATGCCGCAGACGCCAGCGACCCCGTGACGGGGTTGCGCGATGTGCAGGCACCCACCCCGATGTACACGACCGACATGACCGACGATTCCGCGCACACTCCCGGCGTCACGAACGACATGGGCGCGATGCCCGCAATGCCCGCAACTGCCGCCCGCATGGACGATGAAGGCGACGAGGTGGACGCCGACGCGGCCCTGTCCGGCATGGTCGGCAGCATGGCGGTTGCGCCCCCGGCAATGGCGACGGACATAGCAGATGCGGCGGACGCGGAAGAGCCGACACCGGGCGCGTTCGGCGGCAACGTCACCGCCTACGCCACCGACGCCGACGACCCGGCGATGCGGATGCTCAATGTGCAGAAGCGCGGACAACTGGATCGGGACGAAGATCGTCCGCCCGTTTCCCTCTCCGGCGACGCGGCGGACACCCTCGACGCGATGCGCGAAGCCGCCGGGATGCGCGGCGTTATGGGTGACATGGGTAACATGGGTAACATGGGCGAGAGGATAGACACGCCATCCGCCGCCATCACCAACCGCACCCCGGACGGACGCGAGAGCGACCCGCTCGACGAAGGCGGCATGGTGACGACCACACCGCAGCCGGACGACACGGACGACACGAACGAGGCCCGCCCGCTTCTGGACGAGACCGCCGACGACACCGTGACGGCACCGGAGGACGAACCCGAACCGGCTGCGGACCTGTCCACCGAAAACCCCTCGCCGCTGATGAGCGAGGAGATGCTCGATGTGGTGGAGGGCGACAGTGACGCGGGAACCGAAAGCGACGCGGCGACGACCTCCGCGCCCCCCTTCAAGGCGTTGCAGGAGACAGGCAGCGCCACTGATGTGGTGCGGCGTACCGCGCCTTCGGGCGGGAACGACGACACCCGCGAGACGATGCCCGCCGATGTGCAGGGCGACGACCTGCCGGTGGACACGGCGGACGAGAGCGACACCCCGCCCGCACCGGAACCGATGGTGCAGTTCGTCGCCGGGGACAAGTCGGACGGGGCGGGCGAGTCGGCGGACGAGACGACGGTTGCCCCGACCTCGCCGGACGAACGCGCCTTCACCGCCACCGAGCTGGCGGAGGCCCGCGAGAACACCGACTCGAATGTGCTACCGCTCGCCCCCTTGCGCAACGAGGCCACGCGCAACGAGGCCACACCGCCCGCGCCCGCGACGCCGACGCCCGCCGAACCACCGGGAGCACTGACCGAGGAAGAGTTGGAGCAGGCTCGCGTGGACACCGACGAGGGACAGACCATCCCGGAGCCGGTGGACGAGGAACCCGCGACCGGGGAGCGGTCGCAGTCGCAGTCGCGGGTGCAACCCCTCACGGGCGCGGCGAGCGGCGACACGGGCGCGGAAGCCGCGACGTCCGCCCCCGAACCCGCGCCGGAAGCAGTGGCGCTGACGCCGGACGAACTGGCGCAGGCCCGTGTTGACAGCGACAGCGGCATAATCGCGCCGGAGCAGCCCGCGACGGATAGCGCACATGCCCCGTCTGCGTCGCCGCTCGCGGACGAGACGACGGCGGCGGAGCGGCTCGTGCAGACGCTCACGGATGTCGGTGTCGCGTTGGGCGCGGCGTCGCTGGCGGAGACAACGGCGAGCAATACGGGGGCTTCTGGCCCCCGCGTGCGGCACGACGTGCCGCTGCTGACGGCGGACGACCTCCACCTCTTCAACGAGGGGACGCACACGCGGCTCTACGAGAAGATGGGTTCGCGCCCGCGCACGGTGGACGGCGTGGCAGGGACGCACTTCGCGGTCTGGGCACCGAACGCCCGTACTGTGAGCGTGGTCGGCCCCTTCAACGACTGGGTGGGCGTGGACTACAACCTCATCATGAACGGGAACTCCGGCATCTGGGAGGGGTTCGTCCCCGGCCTCGGTGCGGGAACGCCGTACAAGTACCACATCTCCAGCAACTACAACATGTACGAGGTGGACAAGACCGACCCCTTCGGCATCCACACCGAGATGTCGCCGCGCACCGCCTCCGTGGTCTGGGACGAGGGCTACGAGTGGCAGGACGCCGACTGGATGCGCGAGCGCGGCGGGCGCAACGGCTTCAACGCCCCGATGAGCATCTACGAGGTGCATATCGGCTCGTGGCGGCGCGTGCCGGAGGACGGCAACCGCCCGCTGACCTACGGCGAGATGGCCCCGCAACTGGCGGACTACGTGCAGGAGTGCGGCTTCACGCATGTCGAGTTCATGCCCGTGATGGAGCACCCGTTCTACGGCTCGTGGGGCTATCAGGTCACGGGGTACTTCGCCCCGACCAGTCGCTACGGCACGCCGCAGGACTTCGCCTATCTCGTGGACTACCTCCATCGGCGCGGCATCGGCGTTATCCTCGACTGGGTTCCGTCGCACTTCCCCACCGACCAGCACGGGTTGGACTACTTCGACGGCACGCACCTCTACGAACACGCCGACCCCCGGCAGGGCTTCCACCCCGACTGGAAGAGCGACGTGTTCAACTACGGGCGCAACGAGGTGCGCTCGTTCCTGATGAGCAGTGCGACCTACTGGCTCGACCGCTTCCACGCCGACGGCCTGCGCGTGGACGGCGTCGCCTCGATGCTCTACCTCGACTACTCGCGCAACCTCGGCGAGTGGGTGCCGAACCGCCACGGCGGGCGCGAGAACCTCGAAGCGGTGAGCCTGCTCAAGGAGTTGAACACCGCCGCGTACTCGCAGTTCCCAAGCATCCAGACCACGGCGGAGGAAAGCACGTCGTGGCCGATGGTCTCGCGCCCGACGTACCTCGGTGGCCTCGGCTTCGGCATGAAGTGGGACATGGGCTGGATGCACGACACGCTGGAGTACATGTCCCTCAACCCCATCCACCGCCAGTTCCACCACAACGCCCTGACGTTTCGGATGCTCTACTCGTTCTACGAGAATTTCGTGCTGCCGCTCTCGCACGACGAGGTGGTCTACCTGAAGGGGTCGCTCATCCAGAAGATGGGCGGCGACGACGACTGGCAGAAATTCGCCAACCTGCGGCTGCTGTTCGGCTATCAGTGGGCGCAGAGCGGCAAGAAGCTGCTCTTCATGGGCGGCGAGTTCGCGCAGTGGGGCGAGTGGAACCACGACACCAGCCTCGACTGGCACCTCCTTGACGAGGCACCGCACCGGGGTATCAAGTCGTGGATCGGCGACCTGAACCGCATCTACCGCGACGTTCCCACCCTGCATCAGAGGGATTTCGACCGGGGTGGCTTCGAGTGGATAGACGCGAACGACTCCGCGCAGAGCATGGCGTCGTTCATCCGTATCGGCGACGACCCCGGAGACCCGGTGGTGATCGCGGCGAACTTCACGCCCGTGCCGCGCCACAACTACCGCCTCGGCGTGCCGTTCGCGGGCCGCTGGAACGAAATCCTCAACAGCGACGCGGCGGAGTACGGCGGTTCCGGCATGGGCAACATGGGCGGTGCCGAGTCCGTCCCGGCGGCGGCGCACGGTCGCCCGCAGTCGCTCACCGTCACCGTGCCGCCGCTCGGCATCGTCTTCTTCCGCCGCGCCTATGGGTCGTGAAAGGAGAGAGGCAGGGACACGGAAACGGGGCGGTCATTGCGACCGCCCCGTTCCTGTACATATGCCCACACGGGACGAGCTTCGGGTTACACTGACGGTACCGTCCGCATTCCCCTGTGGCGCGATGCTCTCAGCCCGTGATTCCTGACCCTGCCTGAACAATCACGGGCTGATGAAGGTTCGTAAGCCCGCGCCACATTACTACGACAGTGACGCCCCCGCCTCTTACCGAGGCGGGGGCGTCGCACGGGGCAAGACGAGGTGTGACGTTAGGTGCGCGGGTTGCCGTCCACCGCGTTCTTCACGTCCTTCGCCGCACCCTTCACCGCGTCCGCCGCCTTTTCAAGCGGGTTTTTGCGGTCGTAGTCAGTGCGCTCGGTGTCCGAGAAGCGCATGTAGCGTTCCTGACCGGCCTTGTCCATCGCGGCGTACCGCGTCCGCTGCTCGGTAGAGAAGTTCGCCATCGCGCCCGTCCCGCCTGTTATGCCCTCGGCATGAATGCGCGGATTCCTCAAGTCGTCAACGTGAACTTCCTCGCGGCGCACCGTGTCGGTCACGCGCTCCGTTTCCGTCACGGTGTCCTTACGAATCTCGACCTCGCCCGTCACGACCGCCTGCTTCGAGGTGACGACCTCCTGCTCGCGTGTCGGCACGGAAATGTCGCGGTCCATCATGTCCATGTCGGCCTGCGTGGCGGGGCGGTTCACGGCCCGCTCGGTGATGTAGACTTCCTCGCGCTGCACCGGCACGTCAATGCTCTGCTGCTCCTGCGTCACGGTCTTCGAGAGGCGGAACACCCCGGCCTCGCGCTCGCGCACACCGGCCCGCAACTGCTCCTCGATCACCGGCACCTTGATCGTCTCGCCGTCGCGTGCCGTCTCCGTCGTGCGGGCGGTCTCGGTACGGTTGGTCTGCTTGGTGGGCACCGGGGGCGTCGGCACCGCCGCCGCACGGGTCGTTGTCTCCGTTGTCCGCGTCTTCGCGGCACCACGGGTGTCCGAGATCGTCACCGAGTCCTCGTCGGCGTCGCGCACGGTCACACCGGGGGCGGAGGGGGTCGCGGTAGTCGCGTCCAGCCGATCCTCGTCAACCTCGTGGTACATTTCGCGTTGGAAGGCCATGCCCTGCGACGTGTTACGCAGCGTGATGGCACCGCTGCTGGTTCGCTCCACGGCACTGATCGGTACAACCATCTCCTGATGATCGTGCTCGACCACGAGATCGGTAAGCTGCTTCGTGTGGGTGTCCACGATCACATGGACAACGCGCCCCATCTCCTGCCCGTCGGTACCCATCACACGTTCGTTGCGGGTAATCTCCATATCAGCCATGTGGTGTGTCTCCCTCTCGTCGTGTGGGGGCGGAATGCCCCCATCATATCGTTCGCTGTTCGTTGATCGTCTCGTGCGGAGCGACTAGCGTGCCGCCGGGGGGCGGGGAGGCGTGCCGGTCGTATTCGTCGCGTCGCGCTCCAACACGAAGTTGTCCTTCTTGCCACGGCGGCTGAGGAAGTACAGCAACGCGCCAAGGAGGAGCAACCCCAGAATCAGCGGGATCAACCAACCGGGCAGGCCATCGGCCACCGGCGTCGTGGTCTCGATGCGGTTCACCGTGCCGTCCGGGTTCGCCGTGACGTTCACCTGATCGCCCTCGCGCAGGGCACTCGCCGCCACGGTGCGCCCCTCGCGCAGGATCGCGGCGTTCGGCGCGATGTTGATCGTCCGATCCTGCCCGTTGCTGTTGATCGTGAGCGGGTTCGTGCGCGTCACCCGTCCTGCGAATTGCGAGCTACCCTGCGTCGGTACCGTAGTCGGTGCCTGCGCCGAAACCGCCGTTATCGAGCCACACACGAGCAACAGAAATACCGCCGGTGCCATCAACCGCCCTACCAACCGACCACGTCCCATAGAAGTACCCTTCCCTTTCGCCAATCGGCATCTGCCAATCGCCATCCGGCTCCTGCCGCGCCACGCGCACGGCTTTCTGGCGAATGAAGAGGCAACGCGGATGCCACGCAAGGCGCGGATGTAGCGGATTTCCATTCTATACCATACGCTATTTTGACTTTTTTCACGTTTGTTCACCGGAGGACAGCAAGTGCCTTATCCCCCCCGCAAGAGCGCGAGGGCTGGCGCAACGCCCACGCCATATCAGGTGGCGGGTTCGTTCGGAACCGTCTGCCCGCTCGTGATCGTCTGCGGGGCGGCGGGGGTCGGGGTAGCGGGCGCGGCAGGGTCGGCACGGCGGCGGCGCAGCACGAACCGCGTCAGGGCGTCCGCCGTGATGAGCAGGATGATGATCCCCTGCACTACATTCGCCATCTCGAACGGCACGTCGCTGTTCTGGCCCATCACGTCCGCCCCGACGCGCAGGTAGCTGTAGAAAAGGGCGGCGGGGATCGTCGCCAGCGGGTAATTGCGGGCCAACAGCGCGATCACGATGCCATCCAGCCCGTAGCCCGTGCTCGGTTGCGGGTTCACACGCCCGAAGGTGCCGAGGATGAGGCCCGCCCCCGCCACCCCCGCGATGCCGCCCGAAAGCCCCATCGCCAGCGTCAGGGTGCGGCGCACATTGACGCCGCCGTACTCCGCGAAGCGCAGGTTCATCCCGCTCATGCGCAGGCCATAACCGAATGTGGTGCCGTAGAGCAGCACCTGCACGGCGATTGCCGCCACAACGGCGAGCGGCAGCACGGCGGAGATTTGCGTCCCTTCCACCAATGATCGCAGTCGCCCCGTGGGGCCGAACACCGCGAAGTTCTCGGAGTAATTGCCGCCCGTCGTGCGCAGGTAGCGCACGAGGATGAAGCCGTACACCGCCGTGGCGATGGCGTTGAGCATCAGCGTGCTGACGATCTCGTTCGCCCCGAAATACGCCTTCAGGTAGCCGGGGATGAGGCCATAGAGGAAGCCCGCAAGGGCCGCCGCGAGGAAAGCCAGCACCCCGACCACGAGCGCATCACCGGGAACAAACAGCGCGACCACGCCCGCCGCCAGCCCGCCGAGGTACAATTGCCCCTCCGCACCGAGGGCGAATTGCCGCGCCTGAAAGACGAGGGCGACCGCCAGCCCCGTGAGCGTGAGCGTGGTCGCCTGCACGATCCAGTTGCCCTGCCGGTTGCGGTTCGCCAGCGGCCCCGTGAGGAATTGCCGGAACGCCTCCCCCGGTTCGCTCGATACGAGCAGGATCACCACGAACGACAACGCCAACGCCGCCGCGATCACGAGCAGCACGCGGGCCAGTTCGGTGAGTACAGCCCGCCGTGCCATCGCCATTTCCCCCCGCCGACACACACTAGCCGCGCAACGCGCCGAAGCCCTCTTTCGCGCCGTAGAAGACGATCACCAGCCCCGCGAGCGCGTCCGTCCACCACCAGCCGAGTGCCGCATTCAGTGCCAGACCCGCCAGCACTGCCCCCGCGAGGCAGGCATCTATGAGCGTGACACGGGCCTCGGTGCGCAACACCGCGTTGCCGAGTTGCCGCCCGGTGCGCCCCTTCTCCCGCGCCAGAAGCAGCATGACGACGAAGGTAAGCGCGAGCCACGCGATACCGAGCGGCGAGTTTTCCGGTCGCGCCCCCGCGAGCAAGGCCCGCACCGACTGCACGAGCAGAAACGCCGCCAGCACGAGAAACGCCACGCCGATAAGCCGCAACGCGGTTTTCTCGCGCTCCCGCCCTGTGCCGGTCAACTCCCAGATCACGACCACGGAGGCGAAAACCTCGATCAGCGAATCCAGCCCGAACCCCACGAGCGCGACCGATCCCGCCGCCGCCGCCGCGAACAGCACGATCACGCTCCCCGCGACATTCCAGCCGAGCGTGACGTATTCGAGCCACAACCCGCGCCGGACGAGGGCTACCTCCGCCCCGGAGCGCGTCGTCACGTCGCCACCGCCGCCGCGCTCCCGCCGCCCGCCGTTTGCCGCTTCACGCCGAGCATATAGTAGCCCAACTCCTCCTCGGTGAGGGCGGGAACATCGTCGAACAGGGCCACGACCTCGCCGTTATACAGCACGGCGAGGCGGTCGGAAAGACTCAGCAGTTCGCCCAAATCCGCCGAGACGAGCAGCACCGCCGCGTCGCCGTCCCGCGCCGCGATCAACTGCCGGTGGACGAGTTCCGCCGCGCCGATATCCACACCCCGCGTCGGTTGGGCCGCGAGCAGCAGTTTCGGGTGCGCCGAGAGTTCCCGCGCCACCACGACCTTCTGCATGTTGCCCCCGGAAAGCGAACCGGCGGGTACGTCGGCGTTCGGGGTGCGCACATCGTAATCCGCGATAGCGGTGCGGGCGTTCGCCGCCGCCGCCCGCCGCCGCAGGAAGCCGAAACGCGAGAACGGGGCGCGGTAGTAGCGGTCTATCAGCAGGTTTTCGGCGATGCTCGCATCGGGGGCGAGGCCACGTTCCAGTCGGTCTTCCGGGATATGTGCGATACCCGATTCGCGCCGCCCGCGTGGGCCGAGGGTCGTCACGTCCTCGCCCGCCACGGTGATCGTCCCGGCGGCGGGCGGCACGATGCCCGCCAGCACCTCGATCAATTCGGTCTGCCCGTTGCCCTCCACCCCCGCGATGCCGAGGATTTCGCCCGCGTGGGCCGTGAGCGACACGTCGCGCACCGCCCGCTTGCCTTCGGGCGTTACATAGTTCAGCCCGCGCACGTCGAGCACGGCGACCCCGTGCGGGTGGTCATGCTTGTTCGTGCGGTGCAGCACATCGCGCCCCACCATCAGGCGGGCGATGTCGGCCTCGGTCACGTCGGCGGTCGCCACCGTGGCGACCACGCGCCCACGCCGCATCACCGTGATGTGGTCACTGATCTCGCGCACCTCGCGCAGTTTGTGCGAGATGAAGATCACCGTCTTGCCACCCGCCACGAGGACGCGGACGGCGCGGAACAAATCGCCCGTCTCTTGCGGCGTCAGCACGGCGGTCGGCTCGTCGAGGATGAGGATATCCGCCCCCCGATAGAGCGTCTTGAGGATTTCCACCCGCTGCCGCTCGCCGACGGGTACCGCGTCCACGCGGGCGGACGGCTCCACGCGCAGGCCGTATTGCTCCGCGAGGGCGCGGGTGACGCGCTCGGCCTCGCCCTCCGCGAGGATGCCGGGGCCACGCACCGGCTCCCGCCCCAGCACGACATTCTCCGCCACCGTCAGCGACGGCACGAGCATGAAGTGCTGATGCACCATGCCAATGCCGAGCCGGATCGCCGCGTCCGGGTTGGGGATGCGCACGGGCTTGCCCGCGAGCAGGATGTCGCCGCTATCCGGCTGTTCCAGCCCATAGAGCACCTTCATGAGCGTGCTCTTGCCCGCCCCGTTCTCGCCCACGAGGGCGTGTATCTCGCCCCGCCGCACGGCAAGCGATACGTCGTCGTTGGCGACCACGCCGTTGCCGTACCGCTTCGTGATGCCGCGCAGTTCGAGGGCGTAGGTTTCGGGGAGGCCCACCCCCCCGGCCCCCCTCCCCTGCGGGGGAGGGGGGAGAACTGTGTCAATCATTGTGGCTTCTTGCGGCCTGTGTTATCTCGGTGAGACACGAAAGCAGATCGTCAAAAATGCGACTATTTGTCAGTCGCAGTACGCGCAAGCCGCGTGCAGCGAAAATGCGACTGCGTTCTTCGTCGTACTCTCGTTGCGTTTCGTGAATGCTTCCATCTACTTCGACGATCAATCCGGCCTCGTAGCAGAAGAAATCCACGATAAAGCCGTCAATCACCTGTTGCCTGCGAAAATGCAGCCCGTTCAGTTTGTTCGTCTTCAGAGAATGCCACAGCTTCTTTTCGGCGGGCGTCATCTCCCGCCGCAACTGCATGGCCCGCTCGCGCTTATCGGCATGGCTCGGCCCCTTGATAATCCGCGACCGCTCCATCTCCATACCGTCGCCTCCGCGCTCGCCATAGTCCTCCCCCCTCCCCCGGAGGGGAGGGGGGCCGGGGATGGGCCTCCCCATCGAATTACTTGATGACCGTCTCCACCATGAACGTCCCGGCGGCGATCTCCTTCGACCTTGCGGCGACTTTATCGCGGATGTCCTGCGGCACGATCTTCTTGTAGTTCTCGTTGTCCGCGAGTTCGACGCCGCCGTCCCGCAGGCCAATCGCCTCCACGGTGCCGTACTTCAGCGAATTATCGCCCGCGAGGCGCACGGCGCGGAACAGGCCGTTGTCCACGCGCTTGAGCATCGAGGTGACGATGTACTGCGCCTGATCGGGCTTGCTCGTCTTCAGCAGTTCGTACTGGTCGCTATCCACGCCGAGGGTAAGCCGCTTCTGCTGCGCCCCCGCTTCGAGCAACCCCAGACCGGAGCCGCCGGCCACGCCGTAGCCGATGCCCGCCCCCTGCCCGTACATGGCGAGCGAGAGTTCCTTGCCCTTCGCGGGGTCGCTGAACGGATTGGAGCCTTCCACGTACGAGACGAGCACGTCGCTCATCGGGTTCAGGCCGGCGTCCTTCGCGCCCTGCCGGAAGCCGATGAGGAAGTCCTCGATCACGGGCTGCCGCGAGCCGCCGAGGAAGCCGAGCTTCTTGCCGCCCCCCGTGAGCCGCTGCACATCGGCATTCGTGCTCTGCACGAGCAGGCCCGCCGCGTAGCCGAGCAGGTACGACCCCTCGTTCTGCCGGAACAGCACGGAGTAGACATTCGTGAAGCCGCTCTTGGTGTAGTCCACGGCCTGATCGAAGAAGACGAACCGCTTGTTCGGCTGCGTGGGCGCGATCTCCGAGAGCGGCTTGACCATGTCGAAGGTGCCGCAGATCACGAGGTCGTAGTTCCCGGCGGCGGCGTCGGTGAGGCCCGGTTGCCAGCGGTTCTGGTCGGTGCTCAACTCAATCGTCCGCACGGTGGAGCCGAGTTCGGCCTTCGCCCGATCCATGCCGCGTTGCGCGGAGTCGAAGAACGACTTGTCGCCCAGTTGCCCGTTCAGCACGAGGGCGACATTGAGCTTCTTGCCCGTGTACGGCCCGGAGAGGGCGGTACCCTGCGCTTGGGCCGTACCCGCCGCCGGGGTGCTGCCGGGGTTCGGCGTGCCGCTCGTGGGCGTGCCGCTGTTCGTCATCGCCCCCGCCGCGCCGATGGGCGTGCCGCCTTGCGCCGTACCCGCCCGCCTCGTCTCGTTCGCCTGCACCGCCGCCGCCGTGGCGACGCCCGTGCCGGCGGCACCCGTCACCTCGCCCGCCTGAATCCCCCGCGAGTCCGCGCCGCACGCCGCGAGGATCGCCGCGCCCGCCACACCCGTCACGCCACCGAGCAAGGCACGCCGCGTCACCCGTCGCGTGCCGTTCATGTCGCCTCTGTCGCCCACGTCTCGCTCCTCTTCTCTGCCGCGTGCCAAAAGCGGGAGCCGTTCGTCCCCGCCCCCGTCGTATCACCGGAAACACGCCACGGGCGCGGCATGTACCGCCGCGCCGGATCGGATGTGTAATTATTGTGTGAAATGCGTCACAGCGTCAAGGGCGACGCCCTTCAGTTGCGCACTTTGCGGATCGTATTCAGCCCCCCTTTGGGGTTGCCGATGCTGATGCGCCCGAAGAACCACATCAGCAGGAACGGGAGCAGCACGATCATTGCGACCACAGCCCCCAACGCGAGTATGCCCAGAAGCGCGTCTATCAGCAGTTGCATCGCCCTCGTTGCCTCCTCGTCGGTGCGCGGCCCGTGCGAGAACAACGCCGCCCCCGCGCACGCAGTATACCGCGTGCGCGGCGACCTGCCACACCCGCATCCGGCTCGCTCACCGGCGCGACGGCGCGGGGAGCGGCGTGGAAATACCGGGGGCAACGACGGGACGCACCGGGACAGCGGGGGCCGGGATATTGGCACCAGCCCCCGTCCCGCGTGGGCCGGGTTGCGCGTTCGGCACGATTACGGTACGCCACCCCGCGATGGTACCGCTCCGTCCGTCGGGGTTTGTCACCGTGATCGTGTACACACCCTCCGGGAGGGCGGGCGCAATGGCGGTGAGCGTGCCGTTCGAGCCGACGAAAACGCCTGTCGCGGGAGTGTTGCCGAACAGCACCGCCGCTTCCGGGGAGAGGTTCGTGCCGGAGAGCACCACGGGGGTGCCGCCCATGATCCCGCCGCTCGTCGCGCCCATGCCCGTCACGGCGGGCGTGATGCCATTGCTGATGACCACGGTGGCCCCCGTGGTCGAGACCGCCCCCACAGTTACCGTAACGCCTGTGCCGGGGGGGGTATAGAACTGCCCCGGCGCGAAGACCGCACCCGCCGCGCCGTTGCCCCCCTGAACCCACGACGGCGAGCCGCGCAGTTCGTCCACGTCGTGGATAATCACGCCGTCGCCCGGTACCTTGCGGTCGAAGCCGACGCGGTGCCGGAACTCCACCGTGGTGAAGCGGTTGCTACCGGGCAGGGGGATCACGGCGAGCAGATGATCGCCCGCCGTGTCGCCATTCAGGGGGCGCAGGGTGATTCGCCGCGTGGTGGCGGCGTAGGTGAAGGTGCGAGAGCCGGGAATCCAGCCCAGTTTCCCTTTGTGGTAGCCGTTCGCGTGCTGCGCGAGGCAACCGTACGGCTGCACATTCGAGAGCGGACAGAAAGCGTACACAGCACTCATCACGTCCCATGCGTCGTAGTACTCCGCACCTAGGGGGTCCGCCGAGTGCGCGAGATTGAAGGCGTGGCCCATCTCGTGTGTCATCGGGTAGATGCCCGCGCCCGCGTTGTAGGAGACGCCCCGGTATGCCCACGGCGGCAGCCACGTCATCGGCGAACTGGAGAAGAAGCCATTCTGAGTCACGGGGTAACTGCCGCCCCACGCCGCCCCGCTGATCGGGGTCGCGTCCAGCGACAGGTGGCTGTTGAACACGAGGTTGATGCCGACATACGCGCCGAAATTCACGTACGGTGCGGCGGTGCTCAGGCAATCGGGCGTGATGCGGTCGAAGTCCATCTCCCCGAAGGGGAAATAGTATTCCTTCGACTGCGGCAACGCGAACCAACCCGTCGAGGCGGAGCCGTCGAGGTTGATCGCGCCGAGCGACGCCTCGCGCCAGTAGGCGTTCAGGCCGTAGGGATTCGCGCCGTCCATGAGCGAGTTGAAGTAGGCGGGCGGCATCGGCTCGTCGCCCAGATTGCCGAACTTGCAGAGGATGTTCAGATACGGCTTCGCACCGAGTTGCGTCGCTTGCGGCGTGGAGGTGCGGACACGGGTAAGCGACCGCACGCCGATGGGAATGGTCGCGGTGCGGGCGGAGCGGCGGGCAGTTTGCGACAACGGGGCCGATTCCAGATCGGCAACGACGCGCCGCCCCGCGAGCGCGACGACGCCACCGTTCGCCGCCAGCACATTCGCGGGGACGAAGAGTTCGGTGCGGTCGCCCGCGTCCTCGGTGAGGAAGATGCGACGGTCGCCGCCGGGGGGGACGGTGCCATTCAGGGTGTCGCCCCATATCACACTCAAGGCACCCTCGCGGATCACGCCCGCCGCCTGCACCCCGATGAGCGGCACGAGTACCGCCGCCGCGACGCTTTCCAGCAGCAGCCCGCCCACCACGAGCAGCGCGAAGAGCCGCACCCGCGCCGCGTTCCGCACTCGCCCCCGCAAACGCATGCGCAAACCCCCGTGTCCCCGCATCGTGTGATCCCCCTTTACCCACCCGGCCTACCCGGCGCAGCCTGCCCGGTTCCCCGTAGGAGTGTACAGACACTTCCACGGGGGCGCAATCCGCCCGCTCCGGTCGCAGCTCGCATCGCACGCGGGAGCGGAGACGGCACGCGCCGCTATTTCCCTCGTACGAATACGCACGACGGACGCCGAGGGATCAGCGCAGCGTCGGCGCGGGGCGGGGCGTGGGGGTCAGCGCGGCGGGCGGCGGGCCGACCTCTCGCATCGGTACCGCCGGAGCGGGCGCACCGAGACCCGCCCCGGCAGCACGCGCCCCCGGAGCGGCGGCAACGTTGATCGCGGTGTAGCCGCCGATGGTGGCGGTGCGCCCGTCCGGGTTCGTCACGGTGATCGGGTAGGTACCGTCCGCCAGCGCGGGCGTGACGACGGTGAGGCCCGTACCCGTGGCCCCGCTCACGCTCGCGGCGGGCGTGAGGCCGAAAGTCACGGTCGCCTCGGGCGAGAGATTCGTCCCCGTGAGCGTGAGCGGTGCGCCGCTCCTGCCGTTCGTGGTGCTAAGGCCCGTCAGGGTGGGGTTCACGCCGTTGCTGACCACGATCCGCGCACTCGTGGGGTCAAACGAGGGGATCGTCACCGTGAGGGCGGTACCGGGAACCGGATACGACGCGCCTTGCGTGAACATCGCCCCGGCGTCGCCGTTCGTACCCTGCACCCATGCGGGATCAATGCGCCCCATCTGCACGTCGTGGATAATCACGGCGTCGCCGAGCAACCGGGCGTCGCGCCCCACACGCCGACGCAGTTCAATCGTCGTCTGCCGCGTGCTGCCCGTGCGCGGCACCACGCCGAGTAGGTAGGCGCCCCCGCCCGCCTCCTCAATGGGCGTGAGCGTGAAGGCCCGCGTGATATTCGCGGCGACGTTGTACGTAAATAGCCGGTTTGCCCCCAGCCAGCCTGCCTGCACGCGGTTGGAGCCGATGGTGTGCTGCGCGAGACAGCCATACGTGGGCAACGTCGCCGCGCCGCAGGATCGGCGGTCGCCGCTCATCACGTCCCACGCACTCTGGTACGTGGCACCCGCAGGGTTGGCGGAATGCCGGAAGCCGAAGGCATGCCCCATCTCGTGGGACATCACAGTGACGCCCGCCGTGGAACCCGGCACGGCGTGGTAGCCCCACGGCGGCATCCACGTCATCGCCTTGGTGTAGTTGGTGCCGTTCAACTGGAAACTGCCCGTGCCGCCCCATGCGTACCCATCGAGGGCGTCGTTGAAGATGAGATTGATGCCCTGATAGTCGTTCGGGGTTGCGGTGGAGGCGACGGACTGGATGCAATCGGTGGCAATTGCGTCCAACCCCGCGTTTCTGCCCCAGTCGCTACCGTAGGTGCTCGTGTAGTAGGAGCGCGTGTTCGCCATCGCGCCCCACGCCGTCGCCACCGACCCCGTGAGGTCAACCGTGTTGTACGAGACCTCGCGCCAGTAGGCGTCCAACCCGACGCTGTTGGCACTGCTCATCAGGCCCGCGAAATACGACTGCGGTTCCGGTTCCACCGCGCTGCCCGCGTACTTGCAGAGGACGTTGAGGAAGCGGCGCGACCCCGTAACGGCCTGCGCCACGATCACCCGCCCGCCTTCGGGCGCGAGCGACTTCACGAACAGCGGCGTGTTCCCGGTGCTTTGCGCGGCAACCGGCACGTCCGCGACGACCGTGACGCGCCGCCGTTCGAGGGCGAAGGCTCCGCCCGCCGCCTCGATCACGCTCTCGCCCACGAGGAGGGCGGTGTCGGTGCCGTTATCCTCGATCAGGCGGTAGGTCGTTTCGTTGCCCGTGGTCGTTGCGCCATCCGGGAGGTGCCGGAAAAGCGTGGCGAAGACGCCCGTGCGCGTGGTTTCCGCCGCTTGCGCTCGCATCAGCGGCACCAGCACCGCCGCCATGCCGCTTTCGAGCAGCAACCCGCCGACCACGAGGGCCGCGAACCATCTCACCCACCGCGTGCCGCGCCGCGTGCCGAACCACGCACGTATCGCCGCCATCGCCGTCATCGCCCCCATGCCCGTCCGCAACCGTCCGCCCCTCTCGTTGCATTGCCACAGCAACAGCAACAGTCCCGCACACGAAATGCACCGTTCGTACGTTGAACGGTGCATCCGCGCCGTTTGTGACGGCGATATGTTCCTGCACACTCATGCAACAATGGTCGTTGCCGCGTAGCCCGTCGCTGACGGCCTGTTACTACCGGGCTATGGGGGCAGGGCGCGGTGTTGGCGTCGTTGCCGCAGGTGTCGGGGCCGCGATTCGCGCTGGCAGGGCAACGGCGGGTATGCCCGCATTCGGGCCGCTCGCACGGGCGGTCGGTGCCACGGCGACGGCGGTAATCACGGTGAAGGTTCCGGCGGTGGCGGTGCGTCCGTCGGGGTTCGTCACGGTGATCGGGTAGGTGCCGTTCGCCAGCGCGGGCGTGACGACGGTGAGGCCCGTGCCTGTCCCCCCGGTCACGCTCGTTGCGGATGTGGCACCGAACGTCACGGTCGCTTCGGGCGAGAGGTTCGTGCCGGTGATCGTCACAGGCGTTCCGGCCCTGCCGCTGGTCGTACTCAGGCTCGTGACGGCGGGGTTCACACCGTTGCTGATGACGACCACCGCGTTCGCGCCGGTCACGGACGTGACCCGCACGGTCGTCATCGTGGTCGGCACGGTGTAGGTCTGCCCGGTCGTGAACATCGCGCCTGCGGCACCATTCGTACCCCGCACCCACGCCGGGTCTTTGCGCGTCTTGTCCACGGTATGAACGATCACCGCGTCGCCGGGAAGCCGCACGTCGAACCCCGTGCGGTGGCGCATCTCCACGGTGGTGTAGTTATTGGCGTCAACGCCGGGGATGGTGACGATCATATTGCCGCTCGCGTCGCCGCCCATCAGTGCCGAGAGCCGCAGCGACCGTGTGACGCCGCCGTAGGTGAAGGCGCGACCGGGGGCAATCCAGCCGAGGAAGTTCTTGTCGTTGGCGATCAGATGCTGCCCGGTGCAACCGAACACGGGCGTTGGCGGGTTCGGCAGAACTCGTCGCCGCCGCTCATCACGTCCCACGAGTTGCCGTACGCCTCGCCATTCGGGCCGGCGGAGTGACCGAGCGCGAAAGCGTGGCCCATCTCGTGCGCCATCGTGGCGGGGCCGCTGTAGGGACTGCCCTCCTGAAAATGGTACGCGGGTGGCAGTAGCCACGTCTGCCCCCACCGGCGGGTGACGCCGCTCAGGGTGAGGTTGCTATACCCTCCGAGGGCGTAGTTGGCGATCTCTTTGTTGAACATTATATTGATACCGACGTAGGGTGTGAAGTTCACCGTTGCATTGGTGGCAACGTCGGTGCAATCCTTCAGCAGGAGGGCTTCGTCGAAGTCTCCGCTCCCGTTCGTCTTCACGTAGGCGGTACTCGCTTTCGGCAGGGTGTACCAGCCGAATGTCGCGCTGCCCGTGATGTTGATCTTGCTGTACGAGACCTCGTTCCAGTACGGGCCGAGGGCGTTCGGGCCGTCGCCCATCAGGAGGTCGAAGTACGACTTCGGCTCCGGCTCCGCCGCTACGTCGTTGAACTTGCAGAGCAGGTTCACGAATGCTTGCGCCCCCTCCACCGTCGCCAGCGGACGGAACGACCGCCCCGCTTGAATCGCCGTGGCGATGAGCGGGCCATTGCCCACCGCGAACGGCCCGATTCCCGTGTTGGCGGTGACGCTCACCTCGCGGTTGGTCAACGCGGCGAGGCCACCCGCCGCCCGGAGTACGTTGTCGTCAATCAGCAGTTCGCTGCGCGTTCCGGCGGCGGTGTCGGTGAGGAAGTAGCGCGTGTCGGCAATCGGCAACCGCGTTCCCGCCACCGGGTGCGCGTAGATCACGCCGATGCTCCCCGTGAGCGTGACGGTCGCCGCCTCGGCCCGCAGGAGCGGCACGAGCATCGCCCCGCCGATCTCCACGAGCAACGCCCCGACCAGCAGCACCGCGAACACCCGACGATTACCGCGTCGGCCCCCAAACCACTTGCTCATCGTTCCCCCACCCCTGCCATTCGGCTTCCGAAAACCCCCACACGCAGAAGTACACCGCTCGTATGAACGGTGTACTCGCACTATCTGTGACGCGGGCGATTCACTCCACTTCCATATACCGATTACTGTATCTCAATCTGCCGGGACGGCGGCAAGGGCTTCGGTCTTCTCGAAGACGAGTTCGCCGCGTTGGAGGTCTACGGTGATGCTGTCGCCGTCGCGGAAGGTGCCGTCGAGGACTTTGAGGGCGAGGGGATCGAGGACGCGCTTCTGAATCGTGCGGCGCAGGGGCCGCGCCCCGAACGCGGGGTCGTAGCCGCGCAACGCGAGGTAGTTCTCCGCCGCCTCGGTGAGCGTCAGTACCATGCCCCGGTCTGCCAGTCGCTTCGCCAACAGCGCGACCTGTATGTCCACGATGCGCCGCAGAGAATCGCGTTCGAGCGGGTGAAAGACGACGATCTCGTCCACGCGGTTGAGGAACTCCGGGCGGAAGTGGTCGCGCAATGCCCCCATGTAGCCGCGCCGCACATCGTCCTCGTCGCGCTCCTCGGCGTCGGACTTGACGGTGTTGAACTGGCTCGCCATCTCCTCCGGCAGCATCTCCTTCACGGCGTCGAGACCCTGCCGCACCTGCTCCTTCATCTCCTCGGCTTTCGTGTAGCTGCCGAGATTGGAGGTCATGATAATCACGGTGTTCTGGAAGTTCACGGTGCGCCCCTGCCCGTCGGTGACGCGCCCGTCGTCGAGGATTTGCAGCAGCACATTGAACACGTCCGGGTGCGCCTTCTCGATCTCGTCGAAGAGCAGCACGCTGTACGGGCGGCGGCGCACCGCCTCGGTCAGTTGCCCGCCCTCGTCGTAGCCGATGTAGCCGGGGGGCGCACCGAGGAGGCGCGAAACGGTGTGCTTCTCCATGTACTCGCTCATGTCGAGGCGAATCATCGCCTGATCGCTGTCGAAGAGGAACTCCGCGAGGGCGCGGGCGAGTTCGGTCTTGCCGACGCCCGTGGGACCGAGGAAAATGAACGAGCCGAGCGGTCGGTTCGGGTCCTGCAACCCGGCGCGGGCGCGGCGGATCGTGTTCGAGACGGACGTGACCGCCTCCGCCTGCCCGACCACGCGGCGTTCCAGCCGTTCTTCCATGCGGATGAGCTTCTCGATCTCGCTCTCCAGAAGCGACGACACGGGAATACCCGTCCACCGCCCGACGACCTCGGCGATGTCGCCGGGGCGCACCTCCTCGGTGAGCATCGTCGCGCCCGTGCCGTCGTTGTCGTTGAGGTGCGTCTGCACCTCGGCGAGTTCGCGCTCCAACCCGGTGAGGGTGCCGTACTTCAGTTCGGCGGCGCGGCTGTAGTCGGCGGCGCGTTCGGCCTGCTCGATGGCGGCTTTCGCGTCGTCTATCCCCTCCTTGAGCGTGCGCTGCCGCGTGATAACGTCCTTTTCCCGCGTCCACTGCGCCCGCAACGTGTCGCGCCCCTCCGCGAGGTTGGCGATATCGCGCTCAATCACCTCTAAGCGATTCTTGCTGGCGTCGTCGCTCTCTTTGCGCAGGGCTTCGCGCTCGATTTCGAGTTGCATGATGCGCCGCTCGGCCTCGTCGAGTTCCACGGGCATGGAATCAATCTCCATGCGCAGGCGGGCGGCGGCCTCGTCCACGAGGTCAATCGCCTTGTCGGGCAGGAAGCGGTCGGCGATGTAGCGGTTGCTGTACACGGCGGCGGCGACGAGGGCGGCGTCCTGTATGCGCACGCCGTGATGCACCTCGTACCGCTCGCGCAGGCCGCGCAGGATGCTGATTGTGTCTTCCACGCTCGGTTCGTCCACCGTCACGGGCTGGAAACGGCGTTCAAGCGCGGCGTCCTTCTCGATGTACTTGCGGTACTCGTTCAGCGTGGTCGCCCCGATGGCGTGCAACTCGCCGCGTGCGAGCATCGGCTTGAGCATGTTGCCCGCGTCCATCGCGCCCTCGGCGGCCCCGGCCCCGACAACCGTGTGCAACTCGTCAATGAACAGCAGGATATTCCCCTCGCTGTCCCCGACTTCTTTCAGCACGGCCTTCAGGCGTTCCTCGAACTCGCCCCGGAACTTCGCCCCCGCCACCAGCGCACCCATGTCGAGGGCGACGATGCGCCGCCCCTTCAGCCCTTCCGGCACGTCACCCCGGATGATGCGCTGTGCCAAGCCCTCGACGATGGCGGTCTTGCCCACGCCCGGTTCGCCGATCAGCACGGGGTTGTTCTTTGTGCGGCGGGAAAGCACCTGAATGACACGGCGAATCTCCTCGTCGCGCCCGATCACGGGGTCGAGCTTGCCGCGCTCCGCCACTTCGGTGAGGTCGCGCCCGTACTTCTCCAACGCCTGATACTTGCCTTCGGGGTTCTGGTCGGTGACGCGCTGCGCCCCGCGCACCTCCTTGAGCACGGCAAGCACGCGGTCGCGGTTGATGCCGTGCGCCCGGAAGACGCGCTCCACGCCGCCGGCGATCTTCGGGTCGAGCATGGCGAGCAGCAGGTGTTCGGTGCTGACATACTCGTCCGAGAGTTTCTCGGCCTCCTCGCCCGCCCGCACGAGGACGTTCTGCGCCCGCCCGGAGATGCTCACGGTACCGGGGCTACCAAGGCGCGGCAGCTTGGCGAGTTCGGCGTCAATCGCGGCCTGCGCGGTGGCGGGTTGCACGCCCATCTTGAGCAGGACTTGCGGCACCACACCGCCCTCCTGCGTCACGAGGGCGGCGAGCAGGTGTTCCGGCTCCATCTGCCCCTGCTGGCCCCGAATCGCCCGCTCCTGCGCCGCGACGAGGCTCTCCTGCGCCTTCTCGGTGAATCGGTTCATCATGTCGGCTCGCTCCTTTGTATTTGTAGCGGTGAGCGGCGAGCACATCAGGGAACGTATTCTGCTTGCCGCTCGCCGCCTACTACTCGCTGCTCACTCTTCCCAGTATTTCAAGCATCTGCGCCACCGTCCCCTGCACCTCATGGCGCAGGGCGCGGGCGGGCAGGGTTTCCGACGCCTCCAAGAGGTGTTCCGCCATGCGCGTCACGGCGAGGGCGATCTCCACCCCCGCGAGATTTACGCCCTGTGCCTCCACGAGTTGCTTCACCTGCCGCAAGAGTGCCAAGTCTTCCGGCGAGTAGAGCCGCAGATTACCCTCGGTGCGACTGGGTGCCACGAAGCCCGCCCGCTCGTATTTCCGCAGCGTCTGCGGATGCAACGCGAGCAACCGCGACGCGACGCTGATGACGTACAACGAACCCTTGTCCTGCATATACGTGCCTTCTATCTTGCAAGTGCAATCGTCCCGCGCAACGGTTCTTCCCGCGAGGAGCGTATCATCTTGAGTCGTTCTATGTCAAGTTTTCGGCGAATTTAAACGCAACGAGTGAACCACAATGACACGAAGACACAAAGAATGTACGGTTTGTCGTTCCTGGCTCTGTGTCTTCGTGTCTTTGTGGTTCGTTTTTCCCCGCGTTCCGAATGCGCCCGACGGGGGTACACTTGGAGCGGCGCGAATGCTCGCCACGAAATGTGATGGCTAGAAAGACAGGCACGCGGCATGGAGAGCAGCACGGAGCGGGTAGTGATCGGCGGGGGCGGGTTGGCAGGGCTGGCGGCGGCGAAGCGGCTGGCGGACGCAGGGTATGCCGTGGAAATCCTCGAACAGCGTCCGCTGCTCGGCGGCAAGGTCTCGTCGTGGCAAGACGCGGACGGCGACTGGATCGAGAGCGGGCTGCACGTCTTCTTCGGGGCGTACGTCGAAATCTTCGACCTGATGCGCGAACTCGGCATCTACGAGAACATCCTCTGGAAAGAGCACGTCCTGCAATACACGCTGGCGGACGGCGAAGGGTTCGAGTTCCGCACGGGCAACCTCCCGGCACCGCTCCACCTGATGCCCGCCGCGTTCAAGAACACCTACTTCAGTTGGGGCGAACGGCTGACGCTCGTGAAAGCCCTCTACCCGATGCTATTCGGCACGCCGGAGTACCGCGCCGAGCAGGACGGCCTCACGTACACCGAGTGGCACACGAAGTTCGGTATCTCCGACAAGATGCTCAAGAAGATGTTCCTGCCGATGGCGTTGGCCCTGAAGTTCCTGCCGCCGAGCGAGATGAGTGCGAAGATCGTGCTCGACGTGATCGGCGAGTTCCTGCGCAAGCCGCACGCCTCGCAGATGGGCTTCCTCAAAGGCTCGCCGCAGCAGTACCTCATCGGCCCCATCGTGGACTACCTCGAAGGCCGGGGCGTGCACATCCGCACCGACGCGCCGATCCGCGAGATTCAATACGGCCCCGCCGGGGGCGATACCCGTCGCGTCACCGGGCTGCGGCTGGAAAGCGGCGAGGTCGTCCACGCCGATCATTACCTGCTCGCGTTGCCCGTGCATAAGCTGAACCGGATCGTCCCCGCCGAGTGGAAGCGCGACACGCGGTTCTTCGCCGGCCTCAGCCAGTTCGAGGGTGTGCCGGTGATCTCGGTGCAACTCTGGTTCGACCGCCAGATCACCTTTGTGGACAATGTGCTGTTCTGCCCGGACGGGCGCATCCCCGTCTATGCCGACCTCGGCAACGCCGCCCCGGACTACGCCAACGGCGGCAACAGCCGGATGCACTTCTGTGTCGCCCCCGCCCGTGACCTGATGGACAAGAGCGACGCGGAGATCGTCGCCCTCGTGCGGGCGAATGTCGAGTCCGCCTTCCCCAGGACGGCACCGGGGGCGGAGATCGTCAAGTCCAGCGTGGTGCGCATCCCGGAGTCGGTCTACTGGCCGAAGCCGGGGATAGACCACCTGCGCCCCACGCAGGTCACGCCCGTGCCGAACCTCTTTCTCGCGGGGGGCTACACCACGCAGGACTTCTACGACAGCATGGAGGGGGCCGTTGCCAGCGGTCGCCGCGCCGCGTCGGCGGTGATGGAGGCGTCGTTGCGCCTCCCCCGCGAGGCCCGCGAACTGCTTGCCGCCGACTAAGAGCCTGTTGCACAACGATTCGCCCCCCGCAAGCCCCCTCCCCCCGGTCTGTACATCGGCGGGGGAGGGGCAGGGGGAGGGGGCGTCCAGCAAACACATCTCGTCCATACTGCCGGGGAGGTATCCCGTGATCTTCTCTACGCTCTGGGACACGCGCCTCAGCAATCTCGTCACCGACGGGGACACCGAGGAAGAAGTTCTCGCCTTCGTGCGCGAGATGGTCGAGCAATACGGGCCGGAAGTTACACAGTCGTGGACGCTAGCCCGCGACAGCAACGCCGACAAGACGGCGTTTCGGATCATCGCGGTAGGTGCCGCCCTCGCCGCGTACGCGCAGGAAACGGTCGCCGCCGACTGACGGCCTGACCGTTGCATCACCGAATGCGCACACCGCGCTCATCCATCCACCGCTCTCGCCTTGTACGATGCCGCCACGGGCAACCTGTGGCGGCATCGCGTTTTGGGGGAGGGCAGGCGATTATGGACACATCGAACATCGCGGTGACACTGGGGACGCTACCGGGGGTGAAGTCGTTCGCGGAAGCATTCGGCGTGTCCCGCGAAATGGGCTTCTCGGCCTTCGCGCTCTTCGTGGGCGGCAAGACCCACAGCGGCACCACATGGGACGACCTCGACGACGCGGCGCACGCCGAACTGTCGGCCCTGCGCGACACGATGGCACGCGGCGCGGTACACGCCCCCTTCACGGATTTGCCGCTCGTGTCGCCCAATCCGGGGATCGAGCGCGAGGCGATGCGGCAGATCACGAACGCCGTGCGCGTCGCGGGGGTGTTGCGCTGCGAGGTCGTCACCGTCCACGCCTACCAGTCGAAACTGATGCCCGTGGAGGAATCCATGCCGCGCCTCGTGGCGGCACTGCGCACGCTTGGGGACGTGGCGGCGGCGTCCGGCGTACGCATCGGTGTCGAGAATGTCCTCAACCTGCCGACGCCGAACGAGCAGGTCGGCCTCATTGACCGCGTGGATCACCCCGCCGTGCGGGCGACGCTCGACACGGGCCACACGAACTACTGGTTCCAGCGCGACAGCCTGCCCCTCCTGCCGCACAACGACGGCGCGGCGTGGTACAACGCCCGCCTGATGCGCATCATGGACGCCCTCGGCGACCGCATCATCCATGTGCATCTGCAAGACACCGCCCTGCCGGAGATGACCGACCAGCACCTGCCCCTCGGCATGGGCATGATTGATCTCGCGGCGGTGCTGGCGCGGCTCCATGCCCGCAACTACACCGGCCTGCTCGAATTGGAGCAACGATTCACGTCGCGGGAGCAGGTCGCCGCGACCCGCGACCGCCTGCTTGCCGCCATGCCCATGCCGACGTAGCGGGACGAATCGCGCCGCACGCGACAACGCCGCCGGGAATTCCCGGCGGCGTTGTTCGTGAGCGAAGGCCCGGAGCGACGTTATCGGCCCGAAGTCGCGCCCACGGCACCGTTCGGCACCACGATCACCACGGGCGACTGCGCCGTGCCGCTCGTTGTCACGGGGGCGGCAACTGCGGCGGTCGGCGGCACCGCGACACCCTGCGGCGGCGCGAACCCGGCGGGCGGCGGGCCGAACCCTTGCGGCCCGAAACCCTGCAGCGGCACGCCCTGCGGCCCGAAGCCTTGCTGTGCCGGGATGCCGGGAGGCGCGGGCGGCGGCAGCGTCGCAACGGCGGGAGCGGGCGGCGGGGTGATGAGGGCCGAGGCGGGGAAGGCCGAGAAGGGCGCAGCCACGGGCGGCGGGAAGACGTTGTACCCGGCATACACGCTACCGGGGGGGGTGTTGCAGGCACTCTGGCTGAAGTAGCACTGGCCCGACGGCAACCCGTTGTACGCGAAGCCGGGGCCGTACGCGCCGTACGGCACCCCGAACTGCCCGCCGTTCACGAACTGCCCGCCGTTCACGAACTGCCCACCGTTGACGAACTGCCCGCCGTTCACGGGGAGGCCGAATGGGTAGCCGCCCGCACCGTAGACGCTCGGATCGGCGAGGTACGGGTACAGCACGCCGCCCGTGGGCAGACAGGCGGCATTGCCGTTGTTGCAATTCTTGTCGTCGAACGGCGGCGCGGCCCCCGCCCCCCCGGCCCCGGCGAGCGAGGCCACCGCAGCGGCGACGAGGCCCAGTCGGGCGATGCGCCGCCCGATGCGCCGCAAGCGACCGTTGAGCGCACGTGGCGACTCCGCCTCCCCGCTCGTGCGCACGGGCGCGATGAACAATGGCGAACCCTGCATGTGGTGACACTCCTTCTGTACGTACGTAATACCCCATCCCTACCGCCGTCCAGTGTGACACACGCGGCGCGAAATTTCTACCACACGGCAATCGCATGAAGCAAGGGGGTGACGCGGTAGGATAGGGCAACGAGCCGTTCTTGGTATCGGGAGGTTGCCATGCCTGCGTGTCCCACCAGTATCACGACCCATTTTGCCGCCCT
>JAABUN010001879.1_pt1 | contig 41673 bp, 41 predicted proteins | sample 5559311 | NCBI WGS metagenome assembly JAABUN01 (sample SAMN10711877, study PRJNA513370) | rock metagenome | isolation source: Antarctica rocks | place: Antarctica: Victoria Land, Siegfried Peak sud
GCGGCGAACTCGCGCAGGGCAGCCGCCTTTGCCTTCCGGTCCACGACCGGCCCGTCCAGCCGTCCGGTGAGCAGGCCGTCGACCACCTCGAGCCGGTTGGCCCGCACGTACTGGCAGTCCAGCTCCTCGGCCAGCGGCTCGACGATCTCGGCGAACCCCCCCGAGACCAGTCCGAGCGTGAACCCTAGCCGCCGCAACGTCCGGCACAGGGTGCGCGCGCCAGGTGTCAGCCGCACCTCGTCCCGGACCTCACCAAGCACGCGGACGTCGAGTCCCTTCAGCACCGCGACCCGCTCGCGCAGGCTGTCGGCGAAGTCGAGCTCTCCGGCCATCGCCGCCTCGGTGAGGGCTGCGACCTCCTGCTGGCGTCCCGCTCGTGCCGCCAGGAGCTCGATCACCTCGTCCTGGATGAGCGTGGAGTCCACGTCCATCACGACCAGCCGCCGCCCGCGACGTGCCAGGCCCGAGGGAGACACGGCGACGTCGACGCCGCGGCGGGCCGCCTCCTGCACCAGGTCACGGCGCAGCGTGAGCGCGTCGGCGCCCGACACGTCGAACTCCACCGTCGTCACGGGGTCTCGGGACAGGCGCCGGATCCGGTCGATGTTCGCGCCGTGCGCGGTCACGATCGACGCAACGGCCGCGACCGCGACCGGCATCAGCGGTGCCCCGAGCAGGGTGACCGCCAGTCGTCCCCGGGCCCGCGGCCGGTTGTCCCCGCGCCCGGCCACGCAGCTCACGCGCAGCCCCAGAGCCTGGCCGGCGCTGGTCGCTGCCGCGATCAGGGTGCCGGCCTCCTGCGGAACGCTGACCAGCACGGACAGCGTCAGATCGCCTCGCACCACGACTTGTTCGACGTCCAGCACCCGCACGCCGGGGGCAGAGAGGGCCTCGAAGAGCTGCGTGGTCACACCGGGACGGTCCGGCCCGCGGACCGAGACGAGCAGCGTCGGTTCGTCGGCCCTGACGCGCAGACGTTGGTCGTGCGCCGCTCGCAGAGCTGGGGAGGCCGACATGGAGCCCAGGCTAGTGGCGGGCGTTGCGCTCACGACGATCGGACCAGCCCGTGCGCAGGTACGACAGGATCGCCACCCCGACCCCGCCGAAGAACCCCAGCAGGGGGTAGGCGGTCTCCCCGAGCAGCACCGCCACCAGCCAGAAGGCGAAGGCGGTGAGCAGGCCGCAGCCCAGCACCGCGGCCAGGACGACGAGGAGGTGCAGACGGTTGGGGCTCACAGGGTCACGCGCTGTCCCTTGCCGATGACCGTGATGCCCGACTCCGTCACGTCGAAGCCGCGAGCACGGTCGTGCTCGTGGTCCATGCCGATGGTGGCGCCCTCGGGGATCACGACGTTCTTGTCGATGATGGCGCGCCGGATGGTGGCGTGCCGTCCCACCTGGACGTTGTCCAGCAGCACGCTGTCCGTCACCGAGGACCAGGAGTGCACACCGACGCCGGGGGACAGCACCGAGTTCTCGACGGTGGCACCGGAGACGACGACCCCGGAGGAGACGATCGAGTTGACGGCGTGGCCGATGCGGCCGTGCCAGCCGTGCACGAACTTCGCTGGCGGCAGCGGTGCCTGCTGGGTGTAGATGGGCCACTCGCTGTTGTACAGGTTGAACACCGGGAGCACTGAGATGAGGTCCATGTGGGCGTCGAAGTAAGAGTCCATCGTCCCCACGTCACGCCAGTAGTCGCGGTCGCGCGGTGTCGAGCCAGGGACGTCGTTGCGCTGGAAGTCGTATACCCCGGCCTCACCCCGCGAGACGAAGGCGGGCACCAGGTCACCGCCCATGTCGTGCTTGGAGTCCTGGTCGGCCGCATCACGTGTCACCGCGTCGATGAGGGCGTCGGCGCTGAAGACGTAGTTGCCCATCGAGGCGAGGATCTCCGAGGGTGAGTCGGGCAGGCCGCGGGGGTCCTGCGGCTTCTCCAGAAACGCGTGGATGGCGGTGGGGGAGGCGGGGTCGACGTCGATGACGCCGAACTGGTCGGCCAGCGAGATGGGCTGGCGGATGGCCGCCACGGTGCAGCCCGCGCCTGACTCGACGTGCGCGTCGACCATCTGGGAGAAGTCCATGCGGTAGACGTGGTCGGCACCCACCACCACGACGATGTCCGGCTTCTCGTCGTTGATCAGGTTCAGGCTCTGGAAGATGGCGTCGGACGAGCCCCGGTACCAGTGCTTGCCCACCCGTTGCTGGGCCGGCACCGGCGCGACGTAGTTGCCGAGCATGGTCGACATGCGCCAGGTCATGGTGATGTGCCGGTCGAGGCTGTGGGACTTGTACTGCGTGAGCACCACGATCTTGAGGTACCCCGCGTTCACCACGTTCGACAGGGCGTAGTCGATCAGACGGTAGCTCCCCCCGAAGGGCACAGCCGGCTTGGCCCGGTCAGCGGTCAGCGGCAGCAGCCGCTTGCCCTCTCCACCTGCGAGGACGATGGCCAACACCTTGGGTCCGGGCATGGCTCCACCCTAGGGTCGGCCGCGGATCAGGACTACCGTTCGGCACGGGCAGGATCGCGACCAGGTCTGCGCCCGGCCTGCCCCGACGAGGACGAGGAGCCCGGCGTGCGCGTCGACCTGCTGACCAAGGAGTACCCGCCCGAGGTCTACGGGGGAGCCGGGGTCCATGTGGCCGAGCTGACCCGGGTGCTGCGCGAGCACGTCGACGTCGCCGTCCGGTGCTTCGGCGAGCCTCGGTCGGAGACAGGCGTCGTCGCCTATCCCCAGGACGGCGCCCTGGCCCGCAGCAATGCCGCGCTGTCGACGCTGGAGGTGGACCTGCGGATGGCGGCCGACTGCGCCGGTGCCCAGGTGCTGCACTCCCACACCTGGTACGCCAACATGGCCGGCCACCTCGGCGGGCTGCTGCACGGCGTGCCGCACGTGGTCACCGCCCACAGCCTGGAGCCGTTGCGACCGTGGAAGGCCGAGCAGCTCGGCGGCGGCTACGCGGTGTCCTCCTTCGCCGAGCGCACGGCCTACCTCGGCGCTGCCGCGGTCATCGCGGTGAGCGCGGGGATGCGCAGCGACATCCTGCGGGCCTACCCCGACATCGACCCAGAACGGGTCCACGTGGTGCACAACGGGATCGACACCTCCACGTGGGTGCGCGACACCTCCGAGGAGGCCGCGGCCGCCGTCCGCGCCCTGGGCCTGGAGCCGGACCGGCCGAGCATCGTCTTCGTCGGCCGGATCACCCGGCAGAAGGGGCTGCCCTACCTGCTGCGTGCGATCGAGCGCCTTCCTGCCGAGGTGCAGGTGGTGCTGTGCGCGGGTGCGCCCGACACCCCGGAGATCATGGCTGAGGTCACCGAGGCGGTGCACCGCCTCCAGTCCCGCCGCGACGGCGTGGTCTGGATCGACAGGGTGCTGCCCCGCGGTGAGCTGTGCCAGCTGCTCTCGCACGCGACGGCCTTCGTGTGCCCCTCGGTGTATGAGCCGCTCGGCATCGTCAACCTGGAGGCGATGGCCTGCGGCGCGGCCGTCGTCGGCACCGCCACCGGCGGCATCCCCGAGGTGGTGGTGGACGGCGAGACCGGCTGGTTGGTCCCCATCGACCAGGTGCAGGACGGGACCGGTACGCCGGTGGACCCCGACCAGTACGTGGCTGACCTGGCCTCGGTCCTGGCGGAGGCCGTCAGCGACGTGGCCCGCGCCAGGCGACTGGGCGCCGCGGGGCTGGCCAGGGCCCGCGAGCACTTCGGCTGGGGCTCCATCGCCAGGCAGACGCTGCAGGTGTACCGCTCAGCCGGGGCGGCCTTCGACTGAGGTCACCGCCACCAGGGCACGTCGGGCGATGCCGTCGACGTCGCGCAGCACCTGCGTGCGTCGGCTGGCCTCCCAGGCGTTCAGGGCGGCCCCGTCGTCGCCGTGCGCGAGCTCCACGATGGCCCTGACCCGCAGCGCCGTACCGATGACCCTCACAGCGCGGGGCGGGGTCCCGGGCGGGATGAACCGGCCGTCCACGCCGCCGTCGCGCACCGTCGCGATGCCTGCGGCAGCATCGTCTCGCCAGCGCGCCACATCAAGGGCCGCCAGGCTCTCCGTCGCCTCCAGCAGGGCACCGCGGAGGGCGCGCTCGGCCTCGGACAGGTCCCCGAACGCGCCTTCCGGCATCCGCACGCCGGACGGGTTGCGCCAGGACCGCCACGCCACCTGCCAGCCCTGCTCGTACTCGGAGCCGAAGGCCCGCACCTGCGGCACGTAGGTCCACCCCGGGCCGGCGCGGTCCTGGGGCACCGCGACCACGCCTTCGCCGGCCTCCACCGCAGCCTGGGTGACCTCGGGGCGTCCCGGCAGCCCGAGTGCGTCTCCTGGGACGGGCAGCACCGCGCGCAGAGCCGTGACCTTCCCGTCGAGCTGCTCCAGCAGGTCGTGCAGCCCGGGGCCGGTGGGCGAGGCGGAGAAGGGAAGGTCCTCGCCCTCGAGCGTGTGCGGCTCGTCAGCACCGGTGACCACCCGCACGGCCCGTGCCGGGTCGACGCGTGCCTGCAGCACCGCGGTACCCCACAGGGCCAGCAGCAGCGAACGCGGCAGGTCGAGCACCCGCTCAGCGTAGGTCCCCCGTAGGGTCGTGCTCATGAGCGACGTCCTCGAGCTGGCCGGAGTCAGCGTCGTCCGTGACGGGGCGGCGTTGATCGAGGAGATCGACTGGGCCGTGGAGGAGGGCGAGCGCTGGGTCGTGCTGGGCCCGAACGGTGCGGGCAAGACCACCCTGCTCCAGGTCGCGGCCGGCCGCATCCACCCGACGCAGGGCGTCGCGGGCATCCTGGGCGAGGTGCTCGGGACGGTCGACGTGTTCGAGCTGCGGCCGAGGATCGGCCTGGCCAGCGCCGCGCTCGCCGAGCGGCTCCCGCCGCAGGAGAAGGTCCTCGACGTCGTGGTCACCGCCTCCTACGGGGTCACCGGGCGCTGGCGCGAGACCTACGACCAGCTCGACCACGCCCGGGCGACGGAGCTGTTGGAGGCGCTCGGGGTGGCCGGGCTCGCCGACCGGCGCTTCGGGACGCTGTCCGAGGGTGAGCGCAAGCGGGTCCAGATCGCCCGTGCCCTGATGACGGACCCCGAGCTGATGCTGCTGGACGAGCCGGCTGCGGGGCTGGACCTCGGCGGGCGCGAGGAGCTGGTCGCGCGGCTGGCCACCCTCGCCCAGGACCTCGAGGCTCCCGCCCTGGTGCTGGTGACCCACCACGTCGAGGAGATACCCCCCGGCTTCACCCACGCGCTGCTGATGCGCGGCGGCCGCATCGTCGCCCAGGGGCCGCTCACGCACACGCTGACCGCGGAGAACCTCAGTGCGACCTTCGGCATCTCGCTGCTGGTCGAGCAGCACGGGAACCGCTGGAGCGCCAGGGCGTTCGGATGATGTGGTGGGAGTTCGCGCTGCTGCTGCTGGCAGGGATGGCGGCAGGGACCATCAACACCTTGGTGGGCTCGGGCACGCTGATCACGTTCCCGACCCTGCTGGCCTTTGGGTACCCTCCGGTCGTCGCCAACATCTCCAACAACATCGGCCTGGTCCCTGGCGGTGTCAGCGGCACCGTGGGCTACCGCGCCGAGCTCAAGGGCCAGGGCCGGCGTCTGCGTGTGCTGGTGCCGATGTCGCTGCTCGGGTCCGTGACGGGTGCCGTCCTGCTGCTGGTCCTCCCGGCGGAGGCGTTCGCGGCGATCGTCCCTGTGCTGCTGGGGATCTCGTTGGTCATGGTGATCCTGCAGCCCCGGATGCAGCGCAGCCTCGCCGCCCGCCGGGAGGTGCGTGGGCTCGATGCGGATCACACCAGCGGTGGCCACACCGCCCTGACGATGGGCGGGGTGTACCTGGCCGGGGCGTACGGCGGGTACTTCGGTGCCGCCCAGGGGGTGCTTCTGGTGGGGCTGCTCGGCACCCTGCTGCCCGAGACGCTGCAGCGCGTGAACGCGTTGAAGAACCTGCTCTCCCTGGTGGTCAACGCCGTGGCAGCCGTGACGTTCTGCCTGGTGGCCTTTGACAGGATCGACTGGCAGGTGGTCGCGGCGATCGCGATCGGGTCGCTGCTGGGCGGGGTGCTCGGCTCCAGGGTCGGCAGGCGGCTGCCGGCCGCGGTGCTGCGCGCGATCATCGTGGTGGTGGGCGTCGTCGCCATCGTCATGATCCTGGCCGGCTGATGGGAACCGCTGCGGTGACGCCGCACCGGGTGCTCGTGCAGCGTCCGGACGACCCGCGCGTGGCCGAGTTCATGCACCTGACCGACGTCGCGCTGCGCCGGCTCAAGGAGCCCGCCGAGGGGCTGTACATGGCCGAGTCGCGCAAGGTCATCGATCGCGCGCTGCAGGCCGGGCACCGCCCGCGCGCCTTTCTGATGGGGCACCGCTGGTTCACCGAGTCCCAGGACCTGCTGGCCCATCCGGCGGCGGCAGGGGTGCCGGTGTTCGTGGCCGACGACGACGTGCTGCGCCAGATCATCGGCTTCAAGCTGCACCGGGGGATGCTTGCGTCGATGCACCGGCCGGTGCTGCCACCGGTCTCGCGCGTGCTGGCCGGTGCTCGCCGGGTGGCGGTCCTGGAGGACGTCGTCGACCACACCAACGTCGGTGCCATGTTCCGCAGCGCGGCCGGCTTGGGCGTGGACGCCGTGCTGGTCACCCCCCGCTGCGCCGACCCTCTCTACCGACGCTCCGTCCGGGTGTCGATGGGCACCGTGTTCCAGGTGCCGTGGACCAGGCTCGACCCCTGGCCCGCCGGTTTGGACGTGCTGCGCGAGCACGGGTTCACCGTCGCGGCGATGGCTCTGCGCGCGGACGCGATCACCCTGGACGACCTGGCGGCGGACGCGCCGGAGAAGCTGGCACTGGTGCTGGGCACCGAGGGGGAGGGACTGTCGACCAGCGCGGTGGACCTCGCCGACGTGGTGGTACGGATCCCGATGAGCGGCGGGGTCGACTCGCTCAATGTGGCGGCAGCCAGCGCGGTGGTGTTCTGGGCCACGCGCACCCTGCTGACCAATCCGTCGGCCGGCACGCGCCGAACGCAGGGAGCAGGACCACACCACCCGGAGGGGAAGCACGCGTGCCGCAGCAGTTCGTCGAGCCGGTGACCAGGGCATCCGGTGCGTGCACCCGTGCCGTGGTGATGGTCCTGCACGGTGGCCGGGCCGACAGCTGCGAGCCGTCCCGGCCCTGGCACCTGTCCGCCGTCCGGATGGTGCCCTTTGCCCGGGCCCTGCACTCCGAGCTCGGTGACCAGGGGGTCGCCGTGTGGTCCGTGCGCTACCGGTACCGCGGTTGGAACGGCGCCGCCGCGTCTCCGGTGGATGACGCCCGCAACGCCCTCGAGCGCGTCCGCGCCGCCCACGGTGACGTACCGGTGGTGCTCCTGGGCCACTCCATGGGCGCGCGCACGGCGCTGCGGGTCTGCGACGACCCGTCCGTCGTCGGCGTCGTCGCGCTGGCGCCGTGGCTCCCCCCGGGCGAGCCGGTGCGGGTGCGGGGCAGGTTGGTGCACCTCGCCCATGGCACTGCTGACCGCTGGACCGACCCGGCCGGTACCCACGCCTGGGCCGAGCGGGCGCGCAGCGAGGCCAGTGAGCTGGTCGTCACCGACGTGCCGCAGGGCGGGCACTTCATGCTCAGCGACATCGTGACCTGGAACAGGTTGGCGCGCGACGGGGTGGTCGCCGGGCTGCGCGCCGCGCTCGGTGCTCTCGACGGTGCGCCGCTCGACCCATCCGAGCCCCCTGGCGGCTCCGAATGAGCCCTGACCGCACCAGACCTGACCGCACCAGCCCTGACCGCAGCGTGACGAACGAACGTGGGAGACGATGGACGCCGACGACACGCCCCGACGCCGCATCGCGGTCATCGGCAGCGGCGTCGCCGGCCTGACTGCCGCCTGGGCCTTGCGCGAGGATGCGCAGGTGACGCTCTTCGAGGCCGACGATCGCCTCGGCGGGCACGCCCACACCCATGACCTGGCTGACGAGTCCGGCCGGCTGGTCAGTGTGGACACCGGCTTCATCGTGCACAACCGCCGCACCTACCCGGTGCTGCTGCGCCTGCTCAGCGAGCTGGACGTCGCCACGCAGGAGTCGCAGATGAGCATGTCGGTCGTCTGCGAGGGCTGCGGCCTGGAGTACGCCGGAGCCCGCAAGGCAGCCGGTCTGTTCCCGCGGGCACGCAACGCGGTGCAGCCCCGGTACTTGTGGATGCTCGCCGAGATCGTCCGGTTCCAGCGTCGGGCGCGCCGCGAGCTGCGCACGGCCCCGACCGATCTCACGACGGGGTCGACCCTGCAGGAGTTCGTGGAGCGCGGTCGGTTCAGCACCTACTTCGTCCAGCACTTCGTCACCCCGCTGGTGGCCTGCGTGTGGTCGTGCGCACCCGCGACCGCGATGCAGTACCCGGCCAGGTACCTGTTCTCCTTCCTCGAGCACCACGGCATGCTCAGCATCGGCGGCTCGCCGCAGTGGCGCACCGTCACGGGCGGTTCGCGCAGCTATGTCGACAAGGTCGCCAAGGCCCTGACGCAGGTGCGTCTGAACACTCCTGTTACGGGACTGCGGCGCACGGCAGCGGGCGTCGAGCTGCGGGACGAGGACGGCCAGACGCACAGCTTCGACGCGGCCGTGGTGGCCACCCACCCGCACCAGGCGCTGCGGCTTCTCGCCGAGCCGACCCGCGGCGAGCGCGAGGTGCTCGGCGCCATCGCCTACTCGCAGAACGAGACGCTGCTGCACTCGGACACCTCGGTGCTGCCCAGCAGCGTCGGGGCACAGGCGTCGTGGAACTACCGGATGGCCTCGTGCGCCACCAGTGCCGATCGGGTGCTGGTCAGCTACGACATGAACCGCCTGCAGCAGCTGGACGCACGCGGGCGGTACCTGGTGACCCTCGGCGGTGCAGCGGTCGTCGACCCGGCCAAGGTCCTGGAGCGCATGGTCTACGAGCACCCGATCTACACCCCCTCGTCCGTGGTGGCGCAGCAGCGCCTGCCCGAGCTGGACGGCGACCGGATCGTGTTCGCCGGCGCCTACCACGGCTGGGGATTCCACGAGGACGGCGCACGGTCCGGGCGTGCGGCCGCCCATCGCCTGGGGAGCACGTGGTGACGGCCTGGATCTACCGCACCCAGGTCAGCCATCTGCGCAGGACCCCGATCCGCAACGCGTTCCGCTACCGGTCCCGGTGGTGGCTGGTCGACGTGGACGACCTCCCGCGGCTGACGGCCCTGCTGCGCCGGTTCGTGCGCTTCGAGGCGCGTGACCACCTCGGCGATCCCGCAGCGACGTTGCGGCAGAACGTCGTGGACCACCTCGAGCAGGAGGGCATCCACCTCGAGGGTGGGCAGGTGAAGATGCTGACGTGTCCGCGCAGCCTCGGGCACGTGTTCAATCCGCTGTCCGTCTTCTGGTGCTACCACCGGGACGGAACGCTGGCGGCGACGCTGGCAGAGGTGCACAACACCTACGGCGGACGGCACGTGTACTGCGTACGCACCGACGAGCGCGGCCGCGCGGTCGTCGACAAGGCCTTCTACGTGTCCCCCTTCAACCCCGTCGACGGGTACTACGTGATGAGTCTGCCCGAGCCCGGCCGGGACCTGAGGCTCTCGGTGACCCTGCACCGCGAAGAGGGGAGCCCCTTCGTCGCCGCGGTCACGGGAACCGGATGCCCGGCAACCATGACCGAGGTCCTGCGCACCGTGGCCACCGGGCCGGTGGAGTCGCTCAAGAGCAGTGCCCTGATCCGTTGGCAGGGCGTCCGCCTCTATGTGCGCGGCCTGCCCGTCGTCCCCAGAAAGCTGTCCAACACCGCGGCCGAGCTCCAGCCGCCCCACCCCGCCCCCCTGAGGAGCGCGTCATGACCGACCAGCTGCAAGACCTGTCCGCTGTGCTGGTCGATCCGGGCCGATGGCCCGACGTGGCGCGGGTGCCGTCAGCGGGACTGCGGGCCACGATCGCAGACAGGCTGTTCGACAGCATCCTGGGGCGGCTCGCCGTGCGGGCCGAGATGCCGGACGGCAGCGTCTGCGGTGCCGGCGGGCCCGGCGCTCCGGCAATGGTGCTGCACCGTCCCAAGGACTTCTCCCACCGGGTCGGCGCGAGCGGCCTCATCGGATTCGGGGAGTCGTACATGGCGGGGGACTGGGACGCCCCGGACCTGGCTGCCGTCCTGACGGTGTTCGCCGAGCAGCTCGCCTCACTGGTCCCCGCCAGGCTGCAGTCGTTCCGGCGACTGGCGGTCAAGGCGCTGCCGAGCAGCCACACCGGGGACCAGTCCCACACGCAGATCAACATCGCTGCGCACTACGACCTCTCCAACGAGATGTTCGAGCTGTTCCTGGACCCGTCGATGAGCTATTCCTCGGCGCTGTTCGACCCCGCGAACGAGCCGGACGGTACCTGCGACCAGGACCTGCTGGCCGCGGCGCAGGTGCGCAAGATCGAGCGGCTGCTGGACGCGGCCGCGGTCGGCGACGGGAGCACGGTGCTCGAGATCGGCACCGGCTGGGGCGAGCTGGCCCTGCGGGCTGCAGCCAGAGGCGCTCGGGTGCACTCGATCACCCTGTCCGTGGAACAGGCCGAGCTGGCCCGCGCCAGGTTCGCGGCCGCCGGTGTGGCGCACCTGGTGGAGATCGAGGTCTGCGACTACCGCGACACCCGGGGGCAGTACGACGCGGTCGTCTCGGTGGAGATGATAGAGGCTGTGGGGCACCAGTTCTGGCCGCACTACTTCAGCACGCTCGCGGCCCGCACCAAGCCAGGAGGCAGGGCTGTGATCCAGGCGATCACGATGCCGCACCCGCGCATGCTCGCCACCCGTGACACGTTCACGTGGATCCAGAAGTACATCTTCCCCGGCGGCTTCCTGCCCTCTACGGAGTCGATCGCCGCGGATGCCCGTCGGGCCGGCCTGCAGGTGCAGGAGCGGTTCGCCTTCGGGCAGCACTACGCGCGCACCCTACGGATCTGGCAGGCGAGGTTCGGTCAGAACGCCGAGCAGGTCGCGGCTGCGGGCTTCGACCACGTCTTCCGCCGGATGTGGTCGCTCTATCTGGCGTACTCCGAGGCGGGCTTCGCCTCTGGGTACCTCGACGTCCAGCAGATCGTCCTGGTCCACCCTCAGCCGGCTGGTGGCTCACGATGACGACCACCGTGCCACCGCTCCCCGCGAACGCCTGCACGGGCGCAGCAGGCTCGCCGGCCAGCGGCGTCGCGCACCGGCTCGCCGCGCTGGTGGAACCGATCTTCGGTGGAACGCTCCCGGTCCGGCTGCGCGCCTGGGACGGTAGCGAGACCGGCCCCGCCGATGCTCCCGTGGTCGTGCTGCGCACGCCGGACGCGCTGCGGCGACTGCTCTTCCACCCGGGCGAGCTGGGGCTGGCCCAGGCCTACGTCAGCGGGGAGCTGGACGTCGAGGGCGACCTGCTGGAGGGACTGCGGCGGGTGTGGGCCCAGGTGCGCCGCACCGGCGGCAGCGGCAGGCCGACCCCGGCCGTGCTGGCGTTGGGTGTGCGCACGGCGATCGACCTCGGCGTGGTCGGCAGGCCGCTGGCACCGCCGCCGTCCCAGGCGCACCTGCGGGGGCGTCTGCACAGCAGGCTCAGGGACCGGCAGGCGATCTCGCACCACTACGACCTGTCCAACGAGTTCTACGCTCTTGTCCTGGATCCGCACATGGCCTACTCCTCGGGCTACTGGACCAGCGAGGAGCCTTCGTACACGCTGCAGGACGCCCAGCGCGACAAGCTGGATCTGGTCTGCCGCAAGCTGGGCCTGGAGCCGGGGATGCGCTTCCTCGACGTCGGTTGCGGCTGGGGGTCGCTCTCCCTGCATGCGGCCCAGCACTATGGCGTCACGGTCACCGGGGTGACCCTGTCCAAGGAGCAACGCGCCTTCACCCTGGACCGGGTGCGCGAACGCGGGCTGGGCGACCAGGTGGAGATCTGGCTGCAGGACTACCGCGACATCGGGGACGCCCCCTTCGACGCGGTGGCCTCGATCGAGATGGGGGAGCACGTCGGCGAGGGGAACTACCCCACCTACGCGGCGGGGATGTATCGCCTGGTCCGGCCCGGCGGCCGGGTGCTCATCCAGCAGATGTCGCGGCGCTCGCGGCCGGGCGGAGGCCCGTTCATCGAGGCCTACATCGCCCCGGACATGGCCATGCGCCCGGTGGGCCAGACGGTCGACCTGCTCGAGCAGGCCGGGCTGGAGGTACGTGACGTGCACAGCCTGCGCGAGCACTACGTCCGCACCGTCAACGCCTGGTACCGCACCTTCGAGGACAGCTGGGACGCCGTGGTGGACATGGTCGGCGAGGAGGTCGCCCGGGTCTGGCGGCTCTACCTGGTGGGCGGTGCGCTGGCGTTCGAGGAGGGACGGATGGGGGTGGACCAGATCCTCGCGGTCCGCCGGGCCGACGACGGGACCTCGAGGATGCCGTGGGTGCGCAGCTGGTGAGCAGCTATCCCTGGGCGGTCTTCCTGGCGTCGCTGCCGTGGACGGTGCTAGCTGTCGTCGTGCTGCTGGGAGCCACGTTCGGCGTGGCCGTCAGGCTGGGCAAGCACGCGGTGGTCGACATCGTCTGGGGTCTGGGCTTCGTGGCGATATCGGCCGCGTCCTGGTTGCTGTCGAGCCAGCACGGCGATCCGCTCCGACGGGGTGTGCTGCTGGCACTCGTGACGGTGTGGGGCGTGCGGCTGGCTGCCCACATCGCGGCGCGGTCCAGGGGGCACGGCGAGGACCCGCGGTACGAGGCGCTGCTGGACAAGGCGGACGGGCGCAACCCCAGGCTGCACGCGCTCCGCTCGATCTACCTCCCCCAGGGCATGGTGATGTGGTTTGTCTCGCTCCCCGTCCAGGTAGGCATGTTCGCCCCGGACGGCCTCGCCTGGTTGTCGTGGGCAGGCGTCGCCCTCTGGTCGGTGGGGATGGTCTTCGAGGCGGTGGGGGACCGGCAGCTCGCTGCGTTCCGCGCCGACCCGTCGAGCCGGGGCAAGGTACTGGACACCGGGCTGTGGCGGTACACGCGCCACCCGAACTACTTCGGTGACGCCTGCGTCTGGTGGGGGATCTTCGTCGTCAGCGCCGGCGCGTGGCCCGGGATCCTCACGGTGCTCTCTCCATTGGCCATGACCTACCTGCTGGTGAAGGGGACCGGGAAACCGTTGCTGGAAAAGGGCATGGCGTCCACGCGCCCTGGCTACGCGCAGTACGTGTCCCGTACGAGCGGCTTCGTCCCGATGCCGCCCAGGAAGCACCCGATCGCCCAGGAGGCGGAAGAACCATGTTGAGCACCGGAGACCTTGCACCCGACTTCGGTCTGAGCGACGAGACCGGCACCACCCGCCGCCTGAGCGTGATGCTCGAGGACGGCCCGGTGGTGCTCTTCTTCTACCCGGTGGCGTTGTCGGGGGGATGCACGAGCCAGGCCTGCCACTTCCGCGACCTGGCGGCCGAGTTCGCGGCAGCCGGCGGGCAGCGGGTCGGCATCAGCACCGACGCCGTCGGCAAGCAGAAGGAGTTCGCCGACCTGAACGGCTTCGGCTACCCGCTGCTGTCGGACCCGGACGGTCTGGTGTCCGAGATGTTCGGGGTCAGGCGGAAGCTGCTCAAGTCGGTGCCGGTGAAACGCGCCACCTTCGTGATCGCACCGGACAGGACCATCATCGAGGCGTTCAAGAACGAGCTGAAGATGCAGGTCCACGCCGACCGGGCGCTCTCTGCCCTCGCCCGCCACGGTCGCCCCGTAGCGCCTTGACCAGAGCGACCAGGGACACCACAGCCCAGACCACCTCCAGCAGCAGGAACCCCCACTCGCGCCCGTGCAGGGCGTCGACGGCGAGCACCGACGAGCCGATCAGGTTGAGGGTGCTGTAGCGCCGTGAGGCGGGCGACAGACGCCCCATCTGCACCAGCACGAACGGCACCAGGATGAACAATGAGCCGGCCACCTGGATGACCTGGGCCATGACGGACTCCTTCGCGCGTCGTCTTGTCTGGCCGGGTACGACGCCTCGTCCGGGGCAGTGCTGCTGCGCTGTACCCCGTTATCAGCGTCCCACAGGCGGCGACGGCCGAGCCGAGCGGCACCTCCGCGCCGGTTCGGGACCAAGGTCCCTGTCGGTGCCCGCAGGGGAACCGGCAGAGTGGGCGGTGCACCAGCAGGTGCGGAGCGCGGGAACGCGGGAACGCTCATGGTCAGCAGCAGCAGCAACGGGAGCTGGAACGAGATGTGCGAGTACTGCGGGTGCCAGGCGCTTGCCGCCGTAGCCGAGCTGACGGCCGAGCACGACGCGGTCGTCGCGCTCGTCGCGCAGGTGCGCGCGGCGTTGGGGAGCGGGCGCACCGACGACGCGGCCGCGCTGTGTCGATCGATCAGTGCCGTGATGGGACCTCACACCTACGTCGAGGAGCGCGGCCTGTTCCCGGCGCTCGCCGACTCCTTCCCCGACCATGTCGAGGCGCTCACCGCCGAGCACGGCACCATCGAGCGGGTCCTGGCCGAGGCGGCATGGTCGACCCCTGTGGATCCAGGCTGGCCCGAGCGCCTGCTGAGGACGTTGGACCTCCTGCGCCAGCACATCCTCAAGGAGCAGGACGGGGTCTTCCCCGCGGCCCTGGCCGAGCTGTCGCCGCAGCAGTGGGACAGCATCGACAAGGTTCGCGCCGAGGCCGGCGCACCGGCGGCTTCCGGAGCCGCGCGATGAGCGGTCGGCAGGCTCGAACCCCTGCGGAGGACGTGACAGCCGTACCGTCCAGCTCTCCCACCGAGCCGGCGGGCGTGAGCGCGCAGGCCTGGAAGATGCTCGCCCTCGCCACGCTGGGGTTCGCCGTCAACTTCTGGGCCTGGGCCCTGCTCAGCCCGCTGGGACCCCTGTTCAAGGAGCAGCTGGGTCTGACCGCACTGCAGCAGGCGTTCCTGGTTGCCGTTCCCGTCGTCGTCGGCTCCCTGGGCCGCATCCCCGTCGGTGCCCTGACGGACAGGTACGGCGGGCGCACGATGTTCCCCCTGGTGACAGCGGCCACGATCGTGCCGGTGCTCTTCCTGGGTCTCTTCGGCACCGCCTCGTTCCCGATGCTCCTGGTCGGCGGATTCTTCCTGGGTGTGGGGGGGACCGTCTTCGCGGTCGGCGTCCCGATGGTGAACGCCTGGTTCCCGCCGCACCGTCGAGGACTGGCCATCGGCATCTTCGGCGCGGGGATGGGCGGGACCGCCATCAGCGCGCTCACAACCGTGCGGCTGGTCGACGGCTACGGCATCCGTACGCCCTTCCTGCTCACCGCCGCGGCCCTGGCCGGCTACGCCGTGCTGGCCTGGTTCATGCTGCGGGACGCGCCGGGGCGGCCCGTCCCCACCGAGCCCTTGGCCGCTCGCCTCAGCTCCACCATGCGGCTGCGGGTGACCCTGCAGGCCTCGGCCCTCTACGCCGTGGCCTTTGGTGGCTACGTCGCCTTCTCGGTGTACCTGCCCGCCTACCTCAAGTCCGCCTACGACCTCGCCCAGACCGACGCCGCCAACAAGATGGCCGGCTTCGTGCTGCTCGCGGTGCTGATGCGACCCCTCGGCGGCGCCCTCTCGGACCGGATAGGCCCCGTCCGTGTGCTCAACGGGGTCCTCGTGGTGACCGCCGCAGCCGCTGCGTTGCAGGCGTTCACGCCGCCACTGGTGCCGGTGGGAACCATGGCGTTCCTGACCATGGCGGCAGCGCTGGGGGCCGGCAGCGGCGCCGTCTTCGCCCTGGTCGCGCTGCTCTCGCCCAGCAACAAGGTGGGGACGGTGACCGGGATCGTCGGCGCAGCCGGTGGGCTGGGCGGGTTCGTGCCGCCGCTGCTGATGGGCGCGCTGTACGGCTGGATGGGCTCGTACGCCGTCGGACTGGCGCTGCTGGCCGTGGTGGCGACAGCGGCCCTGATGTTCAACCAGACATCTGTCCGCCGGGCGGTCGAGACCTCCCGGGCCACCGCCATGCACTAGACATGGCGGTGGTGGTGCACGGCCGTCCGACGACGAGAGGGTCCATCGCATGACGACTGGGAACAGACCTACGACGGCCCCTGGGATGGACGGACCACTGAGCACCGCCCTGGTGCGCTCGGGCCGCTTCTTCCGCAAGGGCCTGGTCTCGGCGGACCTGCGCAGCGTGCACAAGGAGGGCGGACGTCAGGCCGACGACTTCTACCGCGACCGCTGGAGCCACGACAAGGTGGTGCGCTCCACCCACGGGGTCAACTGCACCGGGTCGTGCTCGTGGAAGGTGTACGTCAAGGACGGCATCATCACCTGGGAGTCCCAGCAGACCGACTACCCCTCGGTCGGGCCGGACAGCCCCGAGTACGAGCCCCGCGGGTGCCCGCGCGGAGCCGCTTTCTCCTGGTACACCTACTCGCCCACGCGGGTCCGCTACCCGTATGTGCGCGGCGTGCTGCTGGAGATGTTCCGCGAGGCCAAGGGGCGCTTGGGCGACCCCGTGCTCGCGTGGGCCGAGATCACCAACGACCCAGAGAAGTCCCAGCGCTACAAGCGGATCCGCGGCAAGGGCGGCATGGTGCGGGCCACCTGGGACGAGGCGCTGGAGATCGTCTCGGCGGCCCACGTCTACACGATCAAGAGGTGGGGCCCCGACCGGGTGGCGGGGTTCTCCCCGATCCCTGCCATGTCGATGGTCAGCCACGCCAGCGGTTCGAGGTTCTTCTCCTTGATCGGCGCCACGATGCTGAGCTTCTACGACTGGTACGCCGACCTGCCGGTGGCCTCGCCCCAGGTGTTCGGCGACCAGACGGACGTGCCCGAGTCCGGCGACTGGTGGGACGCGGGCTACCTGATCATGTGGGGGTCCAACCTCCCGGTGACCAGGACCCCGGACGCGCACTGGATGGCCGAGGCCCGCTACCGCGGCCAGAAGGTCATCGCCGTGGCTCCCGACTACGCCGACAACGTCAAGTTCGCGGACGAGTGGCTGGCTCCGCACCCCGGCACGGACGGCGCGCTGGCGATGGCCATGGGCCACGTGACGCTGAAGGAGTTCTTCGTCGACCGGCAGGTCCCCTACTTCACGCACTACGTCAAGCGGTTCACCGACCTGCCGTTCCTGGTGCAGCTCGAGAAGACCGAGACCGGCTACGCCCCAGGCAAGTTCCTCACCGCGGCCGACCTCGGCCAGGCCAGCGAGAACGACCAGTTCAAGACCGTGCTGATGGATGCGGCGACGGGGAAGCCGTTCGTCCCCAACGGCTCCCTGGGCTTCCGCTTCGGGGAGGAGGGCGCCGGGTCCTGGAACCTCGAGCTCGGCGACGTCGACCCCATGCTGACCATGGCCGACGCCGGCCAGGGAGCCCAGGGTGTCCCGGTGACGCTGCCCGCCTTTGACTCCGTCGACGGGTCCGCCCAGCAGAGCCTGCGCGGCGTTCCTGCCGTCGAGGTGCAGGGACGCCTGGTGACCACCGTCTTCGACCTGCTGCTGGCCCAGTACGGCGTCGGCCGCCCGGGGCTGCCCGGCAGCTGGCCCAGCGGCTACGACGACGCCACGCAGGGATGCACGCCAGCCTGGCAGGAGCAGTTCACCAGCGTGCCCGCGGCCAAGGCGGAGCGGATCGGCCGTGAGTTCGCCCAGAACGCAGAGGACTCCAAGGGCCGCTCGATGATCCTGATGGGCGCCGGTACCAACCACTGGTTCCATTCCGACACCATCTACCGCGCCTTTCTGACCCTGACCACGTTGACCGGCTGCCAAGGGGTCAACGGGGGCGGCTGGGCGCACTACGTGGGCCAGGAGAAGTGTCGGCCTGTCACCGGCTGGGCCCAGCTCGCGGGCGGTCTGGACTGGTCGCGCCCGCCCCGTCAGATGATCCAGACCGCGTACTGGTACCTCGGGACGAACCAGTTCCGGTATGACCAGTTCACCGCGGACACGCTGTCGGCCACCGACTCCGAGGGCATCTTCAAAGGACTGACCACGGCCGACATCATCGCCAAGTCGGCGCGCATGGGCTGGATGCCGAGCCACCCCACCTTCGACCGCAACCCGTTGACGCTGGCCGACGACGCGGAGCGATCGGGCAGCACGGTGGGGGACTACGTGGTGTCCGAGCTCAAGGCGGGCACCCTGCGTTTCGCGGCGGAGGACCCCGATGCCCCCGAGAACTTCCCGCGGGTGCTCGGTGTCTGGCGCGCGAACCTACTGGGCAGCTCGAGCAAGGGAAACGAGTACTTCCTGCGGCACCTCCTCGGTACCGACAACGCCGTCCGTGCGCAGGAGTCACCGACAGGGGTCAGGCCCAAGGACGTGGTCTGGCACGAGGAGGCTCCGACCGGCAAGCTGGACATGCTCTTCTCGCTCGACTTCCGCCAGACCAGCACCACCCTGTTCTCCGACGTCGTGCTACCGGCGGCCACCTGGTACGAGAAGCACGACCTCAACACCACGGACATGCACCCCTTCATCCACTCGTTCAACCCTGCCATCGCCCCGCCCTGGCAGACCCGCACCGACTACGACGCGTTCCAGTCGCTGGCGCAGGTCTTCAGCGCGATGGCGAAGGTGCACCTGGGTGTGCGCAAGGACGTCGTCGCCGTCCCACTGCTGCACGACACCCCCGACGCCATGGCGAATCCGAACGGGAGGGTCCTGGACTGGAAGCTGGGCGAGTGCGAGCCGATACCGGGCAAGACGATGCCCAAGCTCGTGGTCGTGGAGCGCGACTACGCCGCGGTCGCCGACAAGATGGCGTCCCTGGGTCCGCTCGTGGACGAGCTGGGCGCCACCACAAAGGGCGTCACCTTCCACGTGGAGCGCGAGGTCGAGTACCTCAGGCACAAGAACGGTGCCGTCCGCGGTGGGGCGGGGAACGGACGACCCTCGCTGGCCCGCGACGTGCACGCCTGCGAGGCGATCCTCGCGCTGTCGGGGACCACCAACGGGCACCTGGCCACACAGGGGTTCCGCACCCTGGAGAAGCGGACGGGAACCCGGCTCGCGGACCTGGCGGCCGAGCACGAGGGCAAGCAGATCACCTTCGCCGACACCCAGGCCGGGCCGGTCCCGGTGATCACCTCGCCGGAGTGGTCGGGCAGCGAGACCGGGGGGCGGCGTTACTCACCGTTCACCATCAACGTCGAGCGGCTCAAGCCCTGGCACACCCTCACCGGGCGTCAGCACTTCTACCTGGACCACGACTGGATGATCGAGCTGGGCGAGGGGCTGCCGGTGTTCCGGCCGCCGCTGAACATGACTGCGCTGTTCGACGAGCCGCAGATCGGGGCACAGGGCGAGCTCGGCATCGCCGTGCGGTACCTGACCCCGCACAGCAAGTGGTCGATCCACTCCGAGTACCAGGACAACTTGTTCATGCTCAGCCTCTCCCGGGGAGGCCAGACCATCTGGATGAGCAAGGCGGACTCCGACAAGATCGGGGTGTGCGACAACGACTGGATCGAGGCGGTGAACCGCAACGGTGTGGTGGTCGCGCGGGCGATCGTGTCGCACCGCATGCCCGAGGGCACCGTCTACATGCACCACGCGCAAGACCGGCTGATCGACGTCCCCAAGACGGAGACCAACGGCCGGCGCGGCGGCATCCACAACTCGCTGACCCGGCTCCTGATCAAACCGAGCCACCTCATCGGCGGCTACGCGCAGCTGTCGTTCGCGTTCAACTACCTCGGCCCGACGGGCAACCAGCGCGACGAGGTCACCATCATCCGCCGCCGCAGCCAGGAGGTCGACTACTGATGAGAGTCATGGCACAGATGGCGATGGTCATGAACCTCGACAAGTGCATCGGCTGCCACACCTGCTCGGTCACCTGCAAGCAGGCCTGGACCAACCGCAGCGGCGTGGAGTACGTGTGGTTCAACAACGTCGAGACCCGACCCGGGCAGGGCTATCCCCGCACCTACGAGGACCAAGAGCGCTGGAAGGGCGGCTGGGAGCTGAACAAGCGCGGGCGGCTGAAGCTCAAGGGCGGGGGGCGGCTGAAGAAGCTGCTGAGCATCTTCTCCAACCCGCTGATGCCCTCGATCGACGACTACTACGAACCCTGGACCTACGACTACGACACCCTCACCAACGCCCCGCTGCAGGACGACACCCCGGTTGCCCGCCCCAAGTCCCTGCTCACCGGCAAGGACACCAAGATCAAGTGGAGCGCCAACTGGGACGACAACCTGGGCGGCGGACCGGAGCTGCTGCAGAACGACCCGGTGCTGAAGAAGGTCTCCGACAAGGTCAAGCTCGAGTTCGAAGAGACCTTCATGTTCTACCTGCCCCGGATCTGCGAGCACTGCCTGAACCCTTCCTGTGCTGCCTCGTGCCCCTCCGGCGCGATCTACAAGCGCGAGGAAGACGGCATCGTCCTGGTCGACCAGGACAAGTGCCGCGGGTGGCGCATGTGCGTCGGAGGATGCCCGTACAAGAAGATCTACTTCAACCACAAGACGGGCAAGGCCGAGAAGTGCACGTTCTGCTACCCGCGGATCGAGGTGGGGATCCCCACCGTCTGCTCGGAGACGTGCGTGGGCCGGCTGCGCTACATCGGGCTGGTCCTTTACGACGCTGACAAGGTGCTCGAGGCGGCGTCCGTCGAGGATGAGCACGAGCTCCTCGCCGCCCAGCGCGGCGTCTTCCTCGACCCCGAGGACCCCGAGGTGATGCGCGAGGCGGAGAAGGCGGGCATCCAGCGCGACTGGGTGGTCGCGGCGCAGCGGTCCCCGGTGTGGGCGCTGATCAACCGCTTCGAGGTGGCCCTCCCGCTGCACCCGGAGTACCGCACGATGCCGATGGTCTGGTACATCCCGCCGCTCTCGCCGGTCGTCGACGTGGTCAAGGAGACCGGGGTCGACGCCGAGGAAGCACGGAACCTCTTCGCGGCCATCGACGCGCTCCGCATCCCGATCGAATACCTCGCCGAGCTCTTCTCCGCCGGGGACGTGGCCCCGGTCGAGCTCGTGCTGCGCAAGCTGGCGGCGATGCGCAGCTACATGCGTGACATCAACCTGGGCCGCGAGCCGAACGAGTCGATCCCCGCCTCGGTCGGCATGGACGGGGAGACGCTCTACGACATGTACCGGCTGCTGGCGATCGCCAAGTACGAGGACCGGTACGTGATCCCGCCCGCGCACGCAGAGCAGGCGCACGCCCTGGAGGAGCTCGCCACCGAGTGCAGCCTCAACTACGACGGCGGCCCGGGCATGGGGGGCTCCGGTCCGTTCGGCGAGGGGTCGGGAGGCACCACCCCGGTCGCGGTCGAGAACTTCCACATGCTGCAGCAGCGCCAGACCAGCGACGGCATCGCCGACCCGGCCGACAAGGCGTCCCGGGTGAACCTGCTCAACTGGGACGGCAAGGGCATGCCGCCCGGTCTGTTCCCCACGACTCCCCAGGACGAGGAGGCGGCGCCGTGAGCGGACCCGGTCGCAGCGCTCCCGCGGCCTGGCAGATCTCCTCGTTGCTGCTGGACTACCCCGACCAGGCGTGGTGGGCGAGGTTGCCGATGCTCGCCGAGGAGGTGGGGCGGCTGCCGCGCACCCTGGCCGATCCGTTGCGCGCCTTCCTGGCCCACGCAGCACGCACGGACCCGACAGAGCTGGCGGCCGACTTCGTCGCGACGTTCGACATCAAGCGACGCTGCTGCCTCTACCTGACCTACTACGCCCACGGGGACACCCGGAACCGTGGCATGGCGCTGCTCGCCTTCAAGAACGCCTACCGCAAGGCCGGTGTGGTGCTGGGGGACGAGGAGCTGCCCGACCACCTCGGGGTGGTGCTGGAGTTCGCAGCGACCGCTGACGCCACGGTGGGCTACCAGCTTCTGGTGGACCACCGCGCCGGCCTGGAGCTGCTGCGACTGGCCCTGCGGGACGCTGGCTCCCCGTGGGTCAGCGTGCTGGACACGGTCTCCGCGACCCTGCCCACGATCCGGGGGGACGAGCGTGAGGCCGTGCGACGCCTCGCCGCACAGGGCCCCCCGGCCGAGGAGGTGGGCCTGTCTCCGTTCGGGCCACCCACCACCAGGGACGACCTGACAGGAGCGCGACGGTGATCTCTGGAGCTCATGCGGCAGGATCCGGCGCCGCGGCGGCCCCGGTGACCGGGCTCGACATCCTGCTCTGGGTCGTCGTGCCCTACGCGTGCCTGCTCACCTTCGTGCTGGGGCACGTGTGGCGCTACCGGTACGACAAGTTCGGCTGGACCACCAGGTCGTCCCAGCTCTACGAGAGCAGGCTGCTGCGGCTGGGCAGCCCGCTGTTCCACTTCGGGATCCTGTTCGTGCTCATGGGCCACGTGATGGGCCTGGGCATCCCGAAGTCGTGGACCCAGGCTGTCGGCATCTCCAATGACGTCTACCACGTGATGGCCGTCGGGGTGGGTGCCGTGGCCGGCTTCTGCACCCTGGTGGGCGCGGCCATCCTGATCTACCGCCGCCGCACGGTCGGGCCGGTGTTCAGCGCGACAACCAGAATGGACAAGCTCATGTGGCTGGCGCTGGGCACGGTGATCGTCCTTGGCCTGGCCAACACCGTCATCGCGAACCTGATCGGCCACTACGACTACCGCGACGGGGTCTCGGTGTGGTTCCGAGGCCTCTTCCGGCTCTCGCTGCACCCGGAGCTCATGGCTGCCGCACCGATCGGGTTCCAGGCGCACGGGCTCGCGGCGTTCCTGCTCTTCGCGCTCTGGCCCTTCACCCGGCTGGTGCACGTATTCAGCGCACCGCTGGGATACTTCACACGTCCCTACATCGTCTACCGCAGCCGCGACACCGACCTCGGCAGCCGGGCACCCCGGCGGGGGTGGGAGAAGGTCAAGTGAGCGTGCGCGGCTCGCAGGACGGCTAACGCAGGGCGACGGTGAGCAGCACGGCGGCGTCGGTGACCGCCACCAGGCCGTGCCGGGCCGGGGGGATCTGGACGACCTGCTCGGCGACGAGCGGCCACTCGTGATCTCCGGAGAGCAGGCGCACCTGGCCGCTCAGCACCTGCAGGGTGGCAGCGGGCGGGGCGTCGTGCTCAGCCAGCTCCGCGCCCTCGGCCAGCGCGATCACCGTCGCCCTCATCGAGGGCCCGGACACCAGCGTCTTGGCAGCTCGACGTGAGCTGTGCTGCAGGGCCTGCTCCAGCAGCTGCCTGCCGAGGGAGGCCACGTCGACGACGTCCGGCTTGGGTGAGGCGTGCTCGCTGTGTCCCTGGGTCATCTGCAGATGCTCGCACACCGGCGCAGCAGATGGCGGGAGCGACCAAAGGCTGCACCGTCGTGGCCCCCCGCGGGGCCACCATGGTGCAGCCTTCGGTACGGAGCCTAGATGCCTGTCACCCTGTACAGGCTCGAGCGTGTCCTGGACCGGCTGACCCGCACCTCCTGGGGGTCGGCGCACACCGCCGGACTCGTCGCTCGGCGCCGAGGGCTCGGGGTGGCTCATCCGCCCGACGGCGCACGTCGAGCTCCCTTGATGGGCCCCAGGTGATGCGGGCGTGACATCGGGCGTGACATCGGCAGGTCCGGCAGGAATGCACGAAGGGCCGCAACCGGCATTGCTGCAGGTCACGGCCCTGGTGCTCGCTGTCTCAACGAGTGTCCGGAGGGGGACTTGAACCCCCACGCCCGTTAAGGGCACTAGCACCTCAAGCTAGCGCGTCTGCCATTCCGCCACCCGGACAAGGGTGTCGCGACATCGAGGAGACGAGCGCGAGCGGGTTCAACGCTAGCACGCAGGGGGCTTTGCCCAGACCCGGTCGGGCCGGCGGGTGTCGGTGCCGAAGGAAGGTGGGGACAGCCCGCGCCCCCCCGCGCCCACGCGGATAGCGTGGCGGGATGAGCCAGCCCGACGAGCAGTCCAGCACGACCACCGAGGTCAGCACGAGCGCCGAGGCCGAGGTCGTCGACCTGTGCAGGGACCTGCTGAGGTTCGACACCTCCAACTACGGCGACGACTCCGGCCCGGGCGAGCGCGCGGCTGCTGAGTACGTGATGGCGAGCCTGGACGAGGTGGGCCTCCAGGGTGAGCTGATCGAGGCCGCACCAGGGCGTTCCAGCGTGCTGCTCCGCATCGAGGGCGAGGACTCCGACCGGGGGGCGCTGCTGCTGCACGGGCACCTCGACGTCGTGCCCGCCCAGCGGAAGGACTGGCAGCTGGACCCGTTCGCAGGGGAGGTGCGCGACGGCTGCCTGTGGGGCCGCGGCGCCGTGGACATGAAGGACATGGACGCGATGATGCTGGCCACGGTGCGCGAGCTCGCCCGGAGCGGGCGCAGGCCGCCTCGGGACCTAGTGGTGGGCTTCTTCGCCGACGAGGAGGCCGGCGGCACCCTCGGCGCCCACTGGCTGGTCACGCACCGTCCTGAGCTGTTCGAGGGGGTCACCGAGGCGGTCAGCGAGGTCGGCGGCTTCTCCATCGACGTGGACGGCCAACGCTGCTACCTGCTGCAGACCGCCGAGAAGGGTCTGGCCTGGTTGCGGCTCGTGGCTCACGGGCGCGCGGGCCACGGCAGCCAGGTGAACACCGACAACGCGGTGACCCGGCTCGCCGCGGCGGTGACACGGGTCGGCTCCCACCCGTGGCCGCTGGAGATGACGGCGACGGTCCGGCAGTTCCTGGACGGCATCAGCGACATCACCGGGGTCGAGTTCGACCCGGCCGACCCGGACGCGCTGCTGGAACGGCTGGGCACCACGGCGCGCTGGGTCGGGGCGACGCTGCGCAACACCTCCAACCCGACCGTCCTGGACGCGGGGTACAAGCACAACGTCATCCCCGGCAGCGCCTCGGCCCTGATCGACTGCCGTCCCCTCGCAGGCCAGGAGGAGCACTTGATCGCCACCGTGCGCGAGCTGGCAGGCGAGCACGTCGACGTCGAGCTGGTGCACCGGGACACGGCCCTGGAGACGCCGTTCGAAGGTCCGCTCAAGGACGCGATGGTCGCCGCCCTGCTGGCGGAGGACCCCGCGGCCAGGGTGCTGCCGTACTGCCTCTCCGGCGGGACCGACAACAAGGCGATGAGCCGGTTGGACGTCGTCGGCTACGGGTTCGCGCCGTTGCGGCTGCCCGCCGGCATGGACTTCTCCGGGATGTTCCACGGCGTCGACGAGCGGGTGCCTCTGGACGCGTTGCGTTTCGGGGCCAGGGTGATGGACCGCTTCATCAGGACCTGCTGAGGACGCGCGATCGGTTGAGCTGAAGTGGTCCCGTGGTGTGCCTGGCTCTGGCAGGACCTCGGCGAGCCGGTACCTGCTCCCAAGCCGACCCAGGACATGCCACCGTGCGCGCGACAATGCCGCTACTGGCTGCAACGTCGTGGCGGTCGCCAATACTCAGTGGACGGGCTGGTCACAGTGCGGCGAGGCTGCCGTGATGACGACGAGTGACCTGTGGGATGCCGCTGCGGCGGAAGGTTACGACCAGACCTCAGCGTTCATGTTCACCCCGGAGGTGCTCGACCCCGCCGTCGACTCCCTGCATCGGATGTCCACGGGTGGCGCAGCTCTCGAGCTGGCGATCGGGACTGGGCGGGTCGCCATCCCGCTGGTCGAACGCGGCGTGCCGGTGAGCGGTATCGAGCTCTCGCAGCCGATGGTGGACCAGCTCCACCGGAAGCGGCCTGACATCCCGGTGGAGGTGGGTGACATGGCCACCAGCACCGTCCTGGGCGAGTTCGCCTTGGTCTACGTGGTGTGGAACAGCATCGGTAACCTTCGTACCCAGGCCGAGCAGGTCGCCTGCTTCCGCAATGCGGCGCATCACCTCACCCCGGGTGGACGCTTCGTGGTGGAGCTGTGGGTGCCGGGCATACGACGGTTCCCACCGGGACAGGCCGCGGTGCCCTTCCACGTCGGGGAGCAGCACGTGGGGTTCGACACCTATGACATGGCCACCCAGCAGGGGACCTCGCACCACTACCGGCGTCACCCCGACGGCACCGTCACCTACGGCGCCAGCAACTTCCGCTACATCTGGCCTGGCGAGTGCGACCTGATGGCACAGCTCGCTGGGATGGAGCTCGAACGCCGCAGCAGCGACTGGCACGGCACCCCCTTCACCAGCGACAGCGAGAGCCACGTCTCGATCTGGCGCAAGCCGACCACAGACGAGCGACCCCACGGCACCTGAGAATCTGTTCGGGCCCTGAGTTGGTCGAGTGGTCTCCGTCCGAGGCCGCGCACAGCCGCGGCGGGCATGGCAGGTCGGACTCATGATGACTCAGCCAAGCACTCACGACCGGAGGGAGGCCCACAACCGGCTGAGGCTCACGGCGCACCCGGTCACAGAGAGCGTTGCACCCGCTGGATGCGCCGCCGCAGCCACACCCGGCGGCTGCCGCCCCGGTAGAGCACCACCTTGGCGAGCTCCCAGCGGCCGTACTCAGCCTCCTCGGTGAGCAGGGTGCTGGCCTGGGACCGGCTGGTGCCACGCGGCATGGTGAGCACCCGGTACTCGTACTGGCGCGGCGTGTCCGCGGGTCTGCGACTCATCGATGCCATTGTGCCTGCGAGGGCGGTACCTTCGGGGCATGACGACTGATCCGCGTGCCGCGCTCGACCGACTGGTCTCCGCGCTGGAAGCCCACCTGGCCGCGGCCGGCCAGCGTCGGGGCACCGACGACCCAGCCGTCATCAGGGCGTACGACATCCTCGCCGACGCCTTCGAGACCTATGACCAGTCGCTCTACGACGCCTACGAGGAGACGACCCCCTTCGAGCTCTACGACGAGGACGACGAGGACCAGGACGACGAGCAGGACGACGACGTGGTCGACATCGACGAGGACGACCTCGTGACCGACGACTTCGACGACCACGTGGACGACGAGCTGGAGCAGACGCTCAACAACCGCAGCTCCTGACCACCGCAGCTCCCGACCCTGCGGATCCGCTCAGTCTCCGGCCTGGGGGCCCGAGACGTCGTCCAGCGCCGTCCGGATCGCCTGCGGCAGGTCCAGGTCGTCAGCGCAGAGCGCCGCTCGCAGCTGCGAAGCCGTCCGTGCACCCACCACCACCGACGCGATCCCGGGGCGGTCCCTCGCCCAGGTCAGCGCCACCTCCAGCGGCGTCGCCTCCAGGCCCGTCGCGGCCGTGCACACCGCCTCGACGATGCGTCCCTGCCGAGCCCCCAGGTAGGGACGGACGTAGCCGGCGAAGTGCTCGGAGGCGGCTCGGGAGTCGGCCGGGGTGCCGTGCCGGTACTTGCCTGTCAGCACCCCGCGCCCCAGCGGCGACCAGCCGATGGCACCCGCCCCCACCGCCTGCGCCGCCGGCAGCACCTCGGCCTCCGCGCCCCGCGCCAGCAGGGAGAACTCCACCTGGTTGGCCACCAGCGCCCCCGGCCCGGAGCCGGCCAGCGTGGCGGCGCGGGCCAGCTGCCAGCCGTTGTAGTTGGACACCCCCACGTAGCGCGCCCTTCCGGAGGTCACTGCGTGTTCCAGGGCCGAGAGGACCTCCGTCAGTGGGACGTCCGGGTCCCAGGCGTGGGCCAGGAACAGGTCGACGTGGTCGGTGCCGAGCTTGGCCAGCGATGCGTCCAGGGCAGCGAGCAGGGCTCGCCGTGAGGCGTCGACCACGCGCCCGCCGTCGCGTCGGGTGATGCCGCCCTTGGTGCACAGCACCAGCTCGGCCCGGTCCACCTCCCTCCGCAGCAGCGTGCCGATGAGCTCCTCGCTGGCCCCGCCGCCGTAGGTGGAGGCGGTGTCCACGTAGGTGCCGCCCGCGTCCAGGAAGTCGACCAGCTGCTCGCGCGCCTCGTGCTCGTCGGTGTCGCGGCCCCACATCATGGTGCCCAGCCCCATCCGCGATACCTGCAGCCCGCTGAGGCCGACCCGACGTTGCTCCATGGGTGCCAGGTTAGGGCGAGGGCGCCCTGGCTAGAGTTCCGGCCATGCTGCTGGGAGTGAATCTGGGGTACTGGGGCGCGGGCAACGACGCGGAGAACCTGGCGCTGGCCCGCGCGGCCGACGAGCTGGGGTATGACGTCTGCTGGGCCGCGGAGGCCTACGGCTCCGACGCCGCCACGGTGCTGTCCTGGGTCGCCGCCCAGACCCGCCAGATCCACGTGGGCTCAGCGGTGTTCCAGATCCCTGCGCGCTCCGCGGCCATGACGGCCATGACGGCGGCGACGCTGGACGCTCTCTCGGGCGGGCGTTTTCGGCTCGGGCTGGGCGTGAGCGGCCCGCAGGTCTCCGAGGGCTGGCACGGAGTCAGGTTCGACGCGCCGCTGGCCCGCACCCGCGAGTACGTCGACGTGGTGCGGATGGCGCTGGCCCGCCAGAGCGTGCGCTACCAGGGCGACCACATCACGCTGCCGCTGCCGGACGGGCCCGGCAAGGCGCTGCGGCTCACCGTGCACCCCGTGCGCGAGCACATCCCGGTCTACCTCGCGGCCGTGGGGCCCAAGAACCTCGAGCTGTGCGGACGCATAGCGGACGGCTGGCAGGGCATCTTCTTCAGCCCCGAGCACTCCGGGGCCGCGGTGGACGCGCTCCGGGCGGGGCGTCGGGCCGCCGGTCACGACGGGCCCGAGCCGCTGGCGGGCTTCGACGTGATGACCAGCGTCCCGGTGGTGGTCCAGGACGACCCGGAAGCCGGGGCGGACCTGCTGCGCGGCTACTACGCCCTCTACATCGGTGGCATGGGCAGCCGGGAGAAGAACTTCTACCACCAGCTCGCGACGCGGATGGGGTTCGGTGCGGCGGCAGACCGCGTGCAGGACCACTTCCTGGTCAAGGAGCACCGTGAGGCGATGGCGGCGGTGCCGTTCGAGCTGATCGACGCCACGGCCCTGCTGGGCAGCCCCGCGCGCATCACCGAGCGGATCGGGGCGTTCGCCGCAGCAGGGGTCAGCACGCTCACCGTCGCCTCGTTCGCGACCACGCTCGCCGAGCGGATGGACACGTTGAGCGTGGTCCAGGACGCGGCGCGCGCGGCAGACGTGCTCTCGGTGCGTGCAACCGCTGCGGCTGCCCGCTGATGGGGTGGCTGGAGGCGCTCGTCCTGGGGCTGGTGCAGGGACTGACCGAGTTCCTGCCGATCTCCTCGTCGGCCCACATCTCCATCGTGGGTCAGTTCTTCGGCGGTGAGGACCCGGGGTCGGCCTTCACCGCGATCACCCAGCTCGGCACCGAGACAGCCGTTCTCATCTACTTCCGCCGTGACATAACCCGCATCGTCAGCGCCTGGTGCCGCGCCCTTGTCGGCCGGCTGCCACGCGACGACGCCGACGCCCGGCTCGGCTGGCTGGTCATCATCGGCTCGGTGCCGATCGTGGTGCTCGGCCTGCTGTTCCAGGACGCCATCGACTCGACCTTGCGCAACCTGTGGATCACCGTGGCCATGCTCGCTGGATTCGGCCTGGTGATCGGAGTCGTCGACTCCCGGGCGCGCACCGAGCGGACCATGCACCAGCTCACCTGGAAGCACGGCGTGCTGTTCGGCCTCGCCCAGGCGCTCGCGCTCGTCCCGGGTGTGTCCCGCTCCGGCGGGACCATCGCCGCGGGGCTGGCTCTGGGGTACACCAGGGAGGCGGCCGCACGGTACTCCTTCCTGCTCGCCATCCCCGCGGTGCTGGGCTCGGGCCTGTACAAGCTCACCGATGTCGCGAACGACCCGGTACCGCCGGCGTGGGGGCCGATCGCACTGGCCACGGTGGTCGCCTTCGGGGTCGGGTACGCCGTGATCGCCTGGCTGCTGCGCTATGTCAGCACCCACGACTTCAAGCCCTTCGTGCTGTACCGGCTCGGGCTGGCCGCCGTGGTGGCGGTGCTGCTGCTGACCGGGGTGCTCGAGGCTGCGCCCGGCGGGTCGGTCTGAGGGCGCCTCCATGTGACCTTCCGAGCTGCCTGGCGTGCTTCTTGCCGGCGTGGCACGCGCCTTCGCCACCCGCGGAGCGGACGTCGTCCTGGCTGCGCGCGGGCGCACGCGCTGGCCCGGGCCGTCGCCGAGCTCGGGCGCATCGACTCATCGCCTGACCTCCTCCGACTCTCTTGGCGGGTTCCTTGGCCGTGCGCCTCCCGGGACCGCGCAGGTCAGGACTGGGGGGCTGGGTCGAGGAGGCGGTCGAAGATCAGTGGGTTCCTTCTCGCTGCGCCCTTATCGTCCGAGGCGATGGGTCACCTCGCCCAGGGGACGAAGACGGTGGTCGCCGGGTAGGGTCTGCCAGCGAAGCACCGTCGCCGGGCGCCTGGGCCGAGCGGGCGGAAGGCCGGCTGTTCCACAGTGGCGGGAGGCGAGATGGCGCGCATCAACGACGTGGGTGGCCTCGAGGGGTTTGCCATGCCGGAGCCCGAGCTCGACGAGCCGCCGTTCCACGCCGACTGGGAGGCGCACGTCTTCGCGATGAACCGGGCGCTCATCGGCGCCGGCGTCTACAACCTCGACGAGTTCCGCGACGCCATCGAGCGGATGCCGCCGGCCCAGTACCTCGCTTCCTCTTACTACGAGAAGTGGTTCGCGGCCGTCACGACCCTGCTCGTGGCGAAGGGCGTGCTCAGCGCCGCGGAAGTCTCGGGTGAGCCGCACCATGGTTGACCGCTTCGCGCCCGGTGCCAGGGTCCGGGCAAGGCGCATCGACCCGCCGTACCACAACCGATTGCCGCGCTACGCGCGCGGCGCCGTCGGGACTGTGGTGGAACCGGAGGGCCGGCACCCGCTCGCCGACGACCGCGCTCGCGGGCTGACCAGCGAGCCCCAGACGGTGTACGCCGTGAGGTTCGCGGCGAGCGAGCTGTTCGGGGAGGGCGACCACGCGGTCGTGCTCGACCTGTGGGAGGAGTACCTGTCCCCCGTGGATGCTGTCGAGGTCGAGGAGGAGCAGCAGCGATGAGCGGCGACCACGGTGGCGGCGACGCGGCCCTGTCCGCCCGGGTCCGGCACGTCGAGGCGCTGCTCGAGCAGCGCGGGCTCGTCGATCCGGTCGAGCTCGACCGGGCACTGACCGCTTTCCTCAGCAAGGGCTCACCGGCGTCCGGGGCTCGGGTGGTGGTACGGGCTTGGCTCGACGACGCCTTCCGGCAGCATCTGCTGGACGACGCCAACGCCGCGCTGCCGCAGGTGGGGTTGTCGATGGGCGGCGGCCTGCAGGAGCAGCGACTCAAGGTCGTGGAGAACACGGCGACCCAGCACAACGTCATCGTCTGCACGCTGTGCTCGTGCTACCCGATCGCGCTGCTCGGGCCGTCGCCTACCTGGTACAAGAGCGAGGGCTACCGGTCGCGGGTCGTGCGCGACCCCAGAAGCGTCCTGCACGAGTTCGGCTACGACGTACCGGACGACGTGCAGATCACCGTCTGGGATGCCAGCGCGGAGTCGCGGTACATGGTCCTGCCGCGCCGCCCAGCGGGCACCGACGAGGCGTCCGAGCAAGAGCTCCTGGCACTGGTCACCCGATATGGCCTCATCGGCGTCGCCGCCGTCTGATCCGGGTGAACCGCCGGGAGCTGCAGCCGGTCGGACTCGATCTGGTCGAGGTCGTCCTGACGACGAACCTGTCTCCGATGAACAGCATGATCTCACCGGTCTCGATGTCCGAGGTCTGCTCGATGTACCGCAACGTCTTGACCACCGCGAAGACGGAGTGCTTGTACAGCTCCAGCTTGGGTCCCTGGTGCCCCTTGATGGCGTCCTCGACCGCGAGCGCGTGCAGCCCGAGCTCGGCGGCGACGCGCTCGAACTCCTGGGCTGTTGGCTCCTTCAGCCCGATCCAGATGAAGCCCTCATCGGCTTGCCGCCTCGCTGCGAGCTCTGTCGAGAAGTCCTCGCACGGGTTCCGGACGCCGCTGATGTAGGTGGCCACGTCGACGATCACGGGCACGGTCTGCCTGTTCGGACCTATTCTGGTGTGTGACCTTGCCGAGCGGCGATCAGCCGCGCACGTCGTCTGGGCGGCCACGTCGGTCCGGACTCGCAGGCTCGGCCTCGGTCGTCGGCGCGGTGGTCCTCGCTGGCGGACTAGCCCTGGGCGCCATGGCGCTCGGCGGCACCTGGACCGAGGCTCAGCGGTACCCGGAGAATGCACCGAGGGAGGGAACCGCTGAGGCGACGCAGGCCTCGGCGGCCGCACCCACCTCAACGATGCCGGCTCCCTCGCCCACGACTCCCACGTCTCCCACGTCTCCTACGTCTCCTCCCCAGGCCTCGCTGAGCTCGGGGCCCCGGCTCCCTCCGGCAGGGGAGCGGACCTACCCGGCGCCGGGCTTCGAGGAGTCGACCGCGCCGCTGGGCACCCCGCCGGCCCTGCCGGGAACGCAGGCCGAGTACGCGTTCACCCAAACCCAGACCCAGACCAGCCCGGACGGCGCGCCCGTGCCGGTGGCCTGGTCACCCTGCCGGCCGATCCACTACGTGGTCGATCCGGCCAGGGCGCCCGCCGGCTTCGCCGAGCAGGTGCGCGCCAGCGTGGCTCAGGTCTCGGCCGCGACCGGCCTGGTGTTCGTCCACGACGGGAACACTGCCTCTGAAGGGAGCACTGCCGAACCCCCCGCCATCGACCGACCCGCCTTCCAGCCCTCGCTGTACGGGGACCGGTGGGCTCCGGTCCTCATCGGTTTCGCCGACGAGACCTCCGTCCAGGTGCTGGGCGGAACGGTCACGGGCATCACGAACTCCATCCGGGCCCAGGACCCGGGCACCGGCATAGTGCACCTGGTGTCGGGCACGGTGTACCTGGACACCGAGCTGCTGGCACGCCCCGACGTGCGCGGGGTTCCGGCCCACGTCCCTGTGCTGCGGCACGAACTCGGCCACCTGGTGGGGCTGGAGCACGTGGGCGACGCGAGCCAGCTCATGAACCCCGCCTCCGACTCCGTGACCACCTTCCAGTCCGGTGACCTGGCCGGCCTGGCCGTCCTGGGCGGCGGCGCCTGCGCGCCCGGCCTGTAGGGGCAGACGCGTTCCCTCCGCATAGGCTTGCCCTGTGCCCACCCTGCTGCTCGTACGCCACGGCCGGACCGCGGCGAACTCCTCCGGTGTCCTGGCCGGACGCACCCCCGGGGTCGAGCTGGACGAGCACGGCAGGAGCCAGGCGTCCGCGCTGGCCGACCGCTTGGCCCCGCTGCCCATCACCCGGATCGTCACCAGCCCCCTCGAGCGCACGGTCGCCACGGCAGCGGCCGTCGCGGCCAGCGGTGGCACCCGCAAGGTGCCACGACCGCAGCCCGTCCACGACGCACGCCTGCTGGAGTGCGACTACGGCGACTGGACCGGACGAGCCATCCGCGGGCTCGTCAAGGAGCCTGTCTGGCGCACGGTGCAGTCCCACCCCAGCGCCGCCGTCTTCCCCGGCGGCGAGGGTCTGGCCCAGGTGCAGCACCGGGCCGTCTCGGCCGTGCGCGACCACGACCACGAGGTCGCGGCCGAGCACGGAGAGCACGCTGTGTGGATGGCCGTCGCGCACGGGGACGTGATCAAGGCGATCCTGGCTGATGCCCTGGGTCTGCACCTGGACGGGTTCCAGCGGATCGTGGTCGACCCCTGCTCGGTGTCGGTGGTGCGCTACACGCCGTTGCGCCCGTTCGTGCTGTGCAGCAACGGGACCGGTACCGGCCTGGAGCTCCTCGCCGCCGCACCACGACGGCGACGCGGGGCGCCTTCCTCGGATGCTGTCGTCGGCGGTGGCGACGGCTCCGGGCCTGGGTAGGGTCGGGACATGACTGGTCAGCTCTTCGACTACGACCCGCCCGACCGGTTCGTCGCCGGGACGGTGGGTTCGCCCGGTGGGCGCACCTTCTTCCTCCAGGCGAGGGGCGGCGGTGCTTCCTCCGCCCTGACGAGCGTGGCACTGGAGAAGGCCCAGGTGGCCGCCCTGGCAGAGCGTGTGGAGGAGCTGCTGGACGAGGTCCTGCGCCGCACCGGAGGCAGCGCCGCGGTGCCCGCGCTGGCGCCGGTGGACAGCGAGGACCTCGGCCCGCTGGACACCCCCATCGAGGAGGAGTTCCGGGTCGGCACGATGAGCCTGGTCTGGGACGGAGACCGCGAGCGGGTGGTGATCGAGTGCTTCGAGGCCGGGGAAGACCCGGAGGAGCTCGCCGACCCGCAGGACGACGCACCCGAGGGCACCCGCGGCGACCGGATGCTGCTGCGGGTGGCGATGTCCGGCGCCGCCGCTCGCGCCTTCGCCAAGCGCGCCCTCGCCGTGGTGGCGGCGGGGCGGCCGCCCTGTCCCTTCTGCACCGAGCCGCTCGACCCGTCCGGCCACGTGTGCCCGAGGGCGAACGGGTTCAGGCGCTGAGCACCGCCTCCCAGCCGCTCGACCCGTCCCAGGTTTCGCTGGGCGATGGCGACCTGGACGTGGTGGGGCGGCTGACCGACGCCTCCAACGCCACCTTGTTCGCCGTGCTGCGCGCGCCCGCCGGCGAGGTCCCCGTCGTCTACAAGCCCGTGGCGGGCGAACGGCCGCTGCGCGACTTCCGCCACGCCACCCTGCACCGGCGCGAGGTCGCCACCTACCGCCTCGACGTCGCTGCCGGGTTCGCGACGGTGCCGGAGACGGTGCTGCGGGACGGGCCGTTCGGCCTGGGCAGCGTGCAGCGCTGGGTGGGCCCGGCGCCGGGGGAGCCGGTCGAGCCGGGTGCGGGGGTCGTGGACGTCCTCGCCGTCGACGAGGTGCCGCCGGGGTGGCTGGAGGTGGTCCGGGCCTACGACCAGATCGGCCACGAGGTGGTGCTGTGCCACGCCGACGACGAGCGGCTGGCCCGGATGGCGGTGCTCGACGTGCTGGCGAACAACGCCGACCGCAAGGGCGGGCACGTGCTGGATGCCGGCTCCGGCGGGATCGCGGGCGTGGACCACGGCCTGACCTTCCACACCGATGACAAGCTGCGCACCGTGCTGTGGGGGTGGGCAGGGCGGCCGGTTCCGCAGCCGCTTCTCGATGCCGTGCAGGAGGTGGCGGACCAGCTGGTCACCGGTCCCCTCGGCGCGGAGCTGGCCGAGCTCCTCGACCCGGACGAGGTGCAGGCACTGGACAGGCGCTGCAGGCGGCTGCTGCGCAGCGGCCGGTTCCCCCGTCCGCGGGGCGGGGGACCCTCCATCCCCTGGCCCGCCTTCTGAGCCGGATACGCTCGGCCGGTGATCTCCTGGCCTCTGCCGCAGCTGCCCGTCGTCCCCGGCACCGGACTCCCGATACGGCTGTACGACACCGCCACCGGGCAGACCAGGCCGACGGCGCCGGGACCGGTCGCGGGGCTGTATGTCTGCGGCATCACCCCCTACGACGCCACCCACCTGGGCCACGCCGCCACGTACCTGGCGTACGACCTGCTGGGCCGCGCCTGGCATGACGGCGGGCACCACGTGCATTACGTCCAGAATGTCACCGACGTGGACGACCCGCTGCTGGAGCGCGCCCTGGCCACCGGGGTCGACTGGCGGGACCTGGCTGCGGACCAGATCGCCTTGTTCCGTGAGGACATGACGGCGCTGGGAATCATCCCGCCACAGGAGTACCTCGGCGCGGTCGAGACCATCCCGCTGGTCGTCGACGCCGTCTCCCGGCTGCTGGAGAAGGGTGCCGCCTACCGCGTTCAGGCAGGCGGGCACGGACCGGACGTGTACTTCGCCGTCGCCGCGGACCCGCGCTTCGGCGGGGTGTCCAACCTCGACCGTCCCTCGATGCTGCAGCTGTTCGGCGAGCGCGGGGGTGACCCGCAGACCCCGGGCAAGCAGGACGCGCTGGACCCGGTGCTCTGGCGTGCGGCCCGCGACGGCGAGCCGTCCTGGGACGGCGGCGTCCTGGGCCACGGCCGGCCGGGATGGCACATCGAGTGCACGGCGATCGCGCTGACCCACCTGGACCGTCCCTTTGACGTCAACGGTGGCGGGTCCGACCTGATCTTCCCTCACCACGAGATGGGAGCCTCGCACGCGCACGTGCTGACGGGCTCGTGGCCGTACGCGCGCTGCTACTCCCACGCAGGGATGGTTGGCCTGGACGGGGAGAAGATGAGCAAGTCCAAGGGCAACCTCGTGCTGGTGTCGGCGCTGCGCGCCCAGGGAGTAGAGCCGATGGTGATCCGGCTCGCCCTGCTCGCCCACCACTACCGCAGCGACTGGTCCTGGCAGGACGAGGATCTGGTCCTGGCTCAGCGCCGGTTTGACGTGTGGCACAAGGCATTTGCCCGCGACGGCGGCCCCGCGGCGGAGCCGGCGGTCGCGGAGCTGCGCGAGAAGATGGCTGACGACCTGAATGCGCCGGCAGCGCTGGCCGTCGTGGACCGGTGGGCGCACGAGGCGCTGACGCGCGGCGGATCGCACGTCTCCGGCCCCGGTGTGATCTCGCGCGCCGCCAACGCCATCCTCGGGGTCAGGTTCTGAGCGCTGCTGGCCGCCCGCCCCCAGTGGCGTCTTGGACCACGCCGCTACCGCGTGCGAGGGTCTCGGCATGACCCCGCCGCGCCGCCTCCATCGGCGATGCCGCACCGGCTGGCCCGTCGTCGCGTTCACCGTTGCCGCCCTGACGGCGGCCTGCGGGACCAGCGACCGGGCGCCGGGGTCGACGACCCCGCCGTCAGTCCCGCCGGCTGCTTCGCCAGTTGGCTCGCCGGCACCTCCTGCAGCGGAATCGAGCCCCGACCAGGTGGACCTCGCCATGCTGGAGGAGCAGTTCGACGCCCGGGTGGGTGTCTACGCGGTGGACACCGGGACGGGTGAGTCGGTGGCCTGGCGAGCGGACGAACGCTTCGCGTACGCCTCGACCATCAAGGCGCTGGCCGCGGCCGTCGTGCTCGATCAGACCACCGACACAGAGCTCGACGAGCTGGTGACCTTCTCGGCCGACGACCTTGTCCCCTACTCCCCGGTCACTGAGCAGAACGTCGCCGACGGCATGACGCTCCGCGAGATCCTGGACGCCGCCGTACGGTTCAGCGACAACACCGCCGCGAACCTGATGTTCACCGAGATCGGGGGCCCCGCCCGCCTTGATGAGGCGCTCGCCGCGGTCGGCGACGACGTCACGCAGGTCGAGCGCGTCGAGCCGGACCTGAACGAGGCCGCTCCCGGTGACACCAGGGACACCAGCACCCCACGGGCCCTCGCCGCCGACCTGCGGGCTTTCGTCGTGGACGACGCACTGACCCCCGACGACCGCGCGCAGCTCACCGGTCTGTTGCGTGGCAGCACCACGGGCGATGCACTGATCCGCGCTGCTGCCCCTGCGGGGTGGGTGGTCGGCGACAAGACGGGTGCGGGCGGTTACGGGACGCGCAACGACATCGCCGTCCTCTGGCCGCCGGACGACGCGCCGCCCGTGGTGGTCGCCGTGATGTCGAGCCGCGCGACCGAGGACGCCGAGCACGACGACGCGCTCATTGCCGGGGCTGCCGGTGCAGCTCTCGCTGCCCTGGATGACTAGCCCGAAAAGTCGTCGCCCCGGCGGCGCAGATACCGGACGTACTCGGCGATCTCCTCGTCCTCACCCGAGAGCTCGTCCACGCCGTTCTGCTCACCAGCAGGAAGTCCCGGTAGCAGGCCGGTAGGTCAGTGCCCAGCCGCTCCTGCGCGGCACCCAGCCGGCGACTGCCGGACGCTGATCCGCAAGATGCGCACCACCCCCAGATCTCGTCGTGGGAGACGTCGTCGCTGCCGCGGATGCCTGATCATCCCGATCTCAAAGTTCATCACCATGACCGGCTTCTGGGAATGCCAACCTGGGCGGTGGAGAAGCGCGATGACGTGCCTCCGATCCCGGACGACAGCGATGTTGCCGCCTGGACTGCAGAAGTCGCCGCGGCTCGATGACCCAGGAAGCGCCTCACCAGGCCGCACTAGGTCAGGATGGTGGACGTGACGACTTCTCTCCCAAAGGGCGCCAACGCACCGCTGCCGAGCTCGACCGTCCGCGCCGTGCTGACGTGGCGTCCAGGGCCCGCGACACCAGACATCGACGCGACCGCTTTGCTCACGACTGCGGATGGCAAGGTCCGCGGCGACCACGACATGGTGTTCTACAACGCGCAGCGCCACCCGGACGGCGCCGTCCGCCACCTCGGGAAGAGCCGTGGTCCAGACCAGAGGGTCTCGGATGTCCTTGAGGTCGATCTGCAGTCACTGACCGCGGACGTGGACCGAGTCGCGCTGACCGCGGCCGTCGACGGCGGCACATTCGGTCAGGTGACCGGCCTCGTCCTCGACGTGGTCGACGTCGCCGGCCAGGTCCTGGCCCGATGCCTGCTGTCTGGTTCGGTGGAGACGGCGATGGTCGCTGCGGAGCTGTATCGTCGCGCGGGCGGATGGAAGGTCCGGCACGTGTCGCAGGGCTGGGACAGCGGCCTGGCCGGTCTGGCTGCGGACTTCGGCGTCGACGTCGACGTCGACGTCGACGAGCTCATCCCTGCTGCCGGTCCATCCCCTCACCCTCTGGCTCCGCCGGCTGGCGTGCCTGGAGGCACGGCAACAGCGCCGGTCGTACCGGGCGCCCTCGGCGCGCCTGCTCCTTCGGCGCCGGCCCTCGGTGCGGCGGGGGGCCCCCAACCGTCTGGAGGGTCTCCGGTAGGACCTGTGCGGTTCACCTCGGGTGAGGAACAGCTACCGCCTTCCATGCGCAAGAAGCTGAACCTGCGGAAGCAGCAGGTCGCGGTATCCCTGGCCAAGGCCGGCGGCGGGCAGATCCGCGCCCGCGTCATTCTGGTCCTGGATGCGTCCGGGTCGATGACTCCCCTGTACAGCAAGGGCGTCGTGGCCGACGTGGTCGAGCGGATGGCAGCAGTCTCAGCCCAGCTCGACGACGACGGCACCATGCAGGCTTGGACGTTCGCGTCCAACCCAGCCCGACTTCCTGACCTCGAGCTCGCCGATCTGCCGACGTGGATCACGCTGCACGTCCGGGTCGGCGAGCTGAAGATCTTCCGGTCCAAGGCAACGCCGCGCGACGGCCAGGTCGACATGGCCCAGGTCGGAATCCAGAACGAGGAGCAGAAGGTCATCGCGCAGGTCCGCGAATACGTGCAGGCGAACCCTGCCTCGGAACCGACCCTGGTCCTGTTCTTCTCCGACGGCGGCGTCTACCGCAACGGAGCGATCGAGAAGCAGCTTCGCGCAGCAGTCCAGGAGCCGATCTTCTGGCAGTTCGTTGGTCTGGGGAACGCTGGATTCGGCGTGCTCGAGAAGTTCGACACCATGGGCGGACGCCTTGTCGACAACACCGGCTTCTTCAAGGTCGGGGACATCGCCAAGGAGAAGGATGCCGACCTCTACGACAAACTCCTGTCCGAGTTCCCGTCCTACGTCCGCGACGCCAGGGCTGCAGGCGTCCTACGCGGCTGACTTACGCCACGAGATGCTGCCGCAACGAGCCAGGCGCCACTCAGCAGGTCACCTCGCCGGCGGGTCGTCGCCCCGGCGGCGCAGGTAGCGCTCGAACTCGCGTGCGATCGCCTCGCCCGTGGCCTCCGGCAGCTCGGCGGTGTCCTTGGCCTCCTCCAGCGACCGCACGTACTCGGCGATCTCCTCGTCCTCGCCCGCGAGCTCGTCCACGCCGTGCTCCCAGGCCTGCGCGTCGTCGGTGAGGTCGGCCAGCGGCAGCGGCAGCTGCACCAGCTCTTCCACCCGGGACAGCAGCGCGAGCACCGCCTTGGGCGAGGGCGGCTGCCCCACGTAGTGCGGCACGGCTGCCCACAGGGACAGGGCCGGCAGCCCACGACGGGTGGCGACGTCCTGCAGCACGCCCACGATGCCGGTCGGACCCTCGTACTGGGACTTCTGCAGGGCCAGCCGCTCCAGCAGCTCGGGGTCGTCGGAGGTGGTGGTGACGGGGATGGGACGGGTGTGGGGGACGTCGGCCAGCAGCGCGCCGAGGGTGATCAGGGTGGACGCGCGCTGCCGGCTCAGGTGCCCGAGCAGGTCGTCGGTGAAGCGCCGCCAGCGCATCGAGGGCTCGATGCCACGCACCAGGATGACGTCCCGCTCGGAGCCGGGGGGACGGGCCCAGCTCAACCTGGTCGTCGGCCAGGTGATCCTGCGGAGGCCCTCGCCGGACAGCGACACCTGAGGCCGGGTGACCTGGAAGTCGTGGTACTCCTCCGGGTCCAGAGCCACCAGCGGCTGCGCGTCCCACACCTCGTGCAGGTGGGCGACCGCCCCGCTGGCCGCCTCTGCAGCGTCGTTCCAGCCCTCGAACGCGGCCAGCACGATCGGCTGACGCAGCTCGGGGACCTCGGGCTCGCTCACGTGGCCTCCTCAGCGGGGCACCGTGACGTCGGCGCCGCTCGTCCACCCTACGGGCGGGCAGGGAGAGGGTGTCGCGGACGCGCCTAGACTGGTCCCCGCCGTACCGGCTCGCACGAGTGGGCGGCCGCACCCAGACCCGACAGCCGTCGAACCGAGGAGCAGCACCCATGACCGAACGCCCGGACCGGCTGCGCCAAGCACTACGGGAGACGGTGCTGGTCGCCGATGGCGCGATGGGGACCATGCTGCAGGAGGTCGACCTCAGCCTGGACGACTTCGACCAGCTCGAGGGCTGCAACGAGATCCTCAACGTGACCCGCCCGGACGTGGTCAAGCAGGTGCACGAGAAGTTCCTCGCGGTCGGGGTCGACTGCGTGGAGACGAACACCTTCGGCGCCAACCTGTCCAACCTGGGGGAGTACGACATCCCCGAGCGGATCGCCGAGCTGGCCCGCACCGGTGCCGTGCTGGCGCGCGAGGCCGCCGACGAGGCGAGCACCCCCGAGCACGAGCGGTTCGTGATCGGGTCCATCGGTCCCGGGACCAAGCTGCCGAGCCTGGGCCACCTGCCGTTCGCCACCTTGCGCGATGCGTACTCCGAGCAGGTCGTGGGACTGCTGGAGGGCGGGGTCGACGCGGTGCTGGTGGAGACCGTGCAGGACCTGCTGCAGGCGAAGTCCGCGATCATCGGCGCGCAGCGGGCGATGGAGCGCGTCGGTACCCGGGTCCCGGTGATGGTCTCGGTGACGGTGGAGACCACCGGGACGATGCTGCTGGGCTCGGAGATCGGAGCGGCCCTGACGGCGCTGGAGGCGCTGGGGATCGACTCCATCGGCCTGAACTGCGCCACCGGCCCCGCCGAGATGAGCGAGCACCTGCGGCACCTGTCCCGGCACGCGGTGGTGCCCGTGACGTGCATGCCCAACGCCGGGCTGCCCCAGCTCACCAAGCAGGGCGCCAGCTACCCCCTCACGGCAGAGCAGCTCGCTAAGGCACACACCACCTTCGTCAACGAATTCGGGCTGGGGCTGGTGGGTGGGTGCTGCGGCACCACGGCCGCGCACCTCGAGGCCGTGGTCAAGGCGGTGCGGGGACATACGCCCAAGCCCCGGCGGCCTCGGCCCGAGGCCGGCGTGGCGAGCCTGTACCAGCACGTGCCGTTCCAGCAGGACGCCAGCTTCCTGTCGATCGGCGAGCGCACGAACGCCAACGGCTCCAGGGCTTTTCGCGACGCGATGCTCGCCGCCGACTGGGAGCGGTGCGTGGAGATCGCGCGCGCCCAGACCCGCGACGGGGCGCACCTGCTGGACGTGTGCGTGGACTACGTGGGCCGCGACGGCGTCGCGGACGCGCGGGAGGTGATCAGCCGGCTGGCGACGAGCTCGACGCTGCCGCTGGTCATCGACTCCACCGAACCGGAGGTGATCGAGGCCGGCCTGGAGCTGATCGGCGGCCGCGCGGTGGTGAACTCGGTCAACTTCGAGGACGGGGACGGACCGAAGAGCCGGTACGCCAGGATCATGCCGCTGGTCCGTGAGCACG
>JAABUN010001880.1_pt1 | contig 41659 bp, 37 predicted proteins | sample 5559311 | NCBI WGS metagenome assembly JAABUN01 (sample SAMN10711877, study PRJNA513370) | rock metagenome | isolation source: Antarctica rocks | place: Antarctica: Victoria Land, Siegfried Peak sud
CAGCGGGCCGGAGAAGTCGGCGGCCAGGCGCATGGCGGGTTCGGCGTAGCGCAGCTGCACCCGGCGACGGTCTGCTGTGTCGCGCTCCCGGACCAGGTGGCCGCGCTTCTCGAGCCGGTCGACCACGTCGGTGGCCGAGCCGGTCGAGACGTCGAGCAGGTCCGCGAGCCCCCCCGGTGTGAGCGGATGCCCCGCGCCCTCGGCCTGCATGACGTGCAGCAGCGCCGTCCAGTCGGTCGGGTGCAGGGCGTGCGTCGCGGCGAAGGCCTGCCCGAGCCGATCGCTCTCCAGCGCCAGCGCGCGCACCGCGTCGACGACGTCGGTGCGCAGCTCCGCTCTCGCCACGCCCCAGGCCTCCTTTATAGGTCTTCTAGATACCTCTACGGTAGAGACTCTCATCCGTCAAGGCATCTCTTACAAGGGTCGACACGTGAGCGTTGCTGATTGGATCGTCCACCGCCGTCGCAGCGCTCTGCTCACCGTCGTCGTCGGCGCGGCCGTCGCGGCCGGCATCTTGCTGCTGCCGGCGCCGACCCCTGCCGAGCCCGTGTCGACGACCGGTCTGTCGACGAAGTACGAGTCGACGGTCGCCGCGCAGCGCCAGGCCGAGCTTCCCAGGTCCGACGTCGCGCCGGCGGTGGTCGTGCTGAGCCGGCCGGACGGTCGACGGCTCGATCCGGCGCAGCGCGGGGCACTCCCGCAGGTGGCCGCCGCGCTGAAGCCGTTCGCGCTGGGTGGGATCCCCGTCGCGCCGCCGCAGGTGTCCACCGACGGCACCGTGGCTCTCGTCGCCGTCCCGCTCGCCGTCACCGCCGACGTCGAGGCCACCAGCACGAAGATCGCCGATCTGCGGGCTGGGCTGGACAAGGAGCTGCCGAAGGGGCTCCAGGCGGAGGTCACCGGTCCGCCGGCGATCACCGCCGACCTCGCCGCGATCTTCGACGGCGCCGACGTGCGCCTGCTCGGCGCCACGGTGCTGGTGGTGGCCGTGCTGCTGCTGCTCACCTACCGCAGCCCGGTGCTGTGGCTGCTGCCGCTACTCGTGGTCGGCGTGACCGAGCAGAGCGCGCTGAAGTTCGCCGACCACGCTCTGGCGCTGCTCGGTATCGCCCCCGACCCGTCGGCGCAAGGCATCACCAGCGTGCTCGTCTTCGGCGCCGCCACGAACTACGCGCTGCTGCTCATCGCCCGCTATCGCGAGGAGCTGCGCCGGCACGAGACGACCTTCGCCGCGATGTGCCGCGCGCTGCCGCGCACCGCCGAGGCCGTGCTCGCGAGCGGCGGCACCGTGGTGCTCGCCGTCGGCACGCTGCTGCTGTCCGACACCGCCTCGAACCGCGCCATCGGCGGCAGCGCCGTCGTCGGCGTGCTGCTCGCGATGGCCGCTGCGCTGCTCGTGCTGCCGGCCCTGCTCGTCCTGGCGGGACGGCGGGTGTTCTGGCCCTTCGTGCCCCGCTTCGGCGACGCGCCGACCAAGGGCCGGGTATGGGGCCGGCTCGGGGCCGCCGTCGCGCGCCGTCCCCGCGCCGTCGCGCTCGTCGCTGCGGCCGGGCTGCTCGCGCTTGCCACCGGCACGCTCGGGCTGCAGACCGGGCTGACCCAGAGCGAGCAGTTCCGGGCGCAGCCCGAGGCGATCGCCGGCGCGCAGACCCTCGCCAGCGCCTTCCCGGCGGGCACGTCCGAGCCGGTGGCGGTCCTGACCACACCGCAGGCGGCGCCGCAGGTGGCTGCGGCTGCCGCGCGAATCGACGGCGTCGCCTCGGCGCGGGTCGGCCTGACCTCGCCCAGCACCGCTCAGGTCGACGTCGTGCTGGGCGCCGAGCCGGGCACCGACGCCTCCGACGCGGCGGTGCGCGCCGTGCGCTCGGCGGTGCGGCAGGTGCCGGGCGCGGACGCGGTCGTGGGCGGGTCGGTGGCGGGGCTGGATCGCGACGCCGCCGCCGGCCGGGACGCCCGGCTGCTCATCCCGCTCATCCTGGTGCTCGTCGCGGTGGTGCTCGTCGCGGTGCTGCGCTGCCTCGTCGCCCCGGCGGTCATCATGCTGAGCGTCGTGACGTCCTTTGGCGCGGCGCTCGGCGGCAGCTGGCTGCTGCTGCGCTACGTGCTCGACCTGCCGCCGCTGGACCCGCTCGTGCTGCTGCTGTCGCTCCTGTTCCTCGTCGCGCTCGGCGTCGACTACAGCATCTTCCTGGTGACCCGGGCGCGCGAGGGCGCCCGCACGTCCGGCACCCGCGAGGGCATGCTGACCGCGGTCCGTGTCACGGGCGGGGTCATCACGAGCGCCGGCATCGTGCTCGCGGCGGTGTTCGCCGTGCTCGGCGTGCTGCCGCTGATCGTGCTGACGCAGATCGGCATCATCGTCTGCGTCGGCGTGCTGCTCGACACCCTGGTCGTGCGTACCGTCGTGGTGCCGGCCGTCGCGATCGCGCTCGGCGACCGGTTCTGGTGGTCGTCGCGGCTCACCGAGGGGGCTACCGGCACGGCGACCTCACGATCTCCCGTAGCGCCGGCAGCGCCAGGACGGCTCTGCGACGATGAGTCCCCCGCCGTGACCACCGGTTCGAGAGGGCGCACGTGACCGAGCAGCACGGCAGACGGCCGCCGCCCGTCACCGTGTCGGTGCCCGCCTCCGGTGGCGTCACAGCCGATCGTCCTGCGCACGTGGTGGCGGCGCTGCCGAGCGGCCGGCGAGCCGCGGCGAGAACCGGCGACAGACCCGCGCTGACCCGCCGGCCGGGGCGTACGGCCGCCCTGCTGCTCGGGACCGGGCTAGTGCTCCTGGCGGGCTCGCGAGCCCTTGCCGTCGACGCGCCTCCGGCTGCGGAGCCGGCACCGGCCGCCTCACCGCCGGCCCCACCGGCCGTGCCGCCACCGCCCGCGCTGCCCGGCGCCAGCGCGGCGATGACGCTGCGCGAGGCCGACGGCACCGAGCAACCGGTGTTCGTCCAGCGCGTCCAGCTGTCGGTCGAGCTGCCGGACGCGGCCGAGTACCCGTACCCGCTCCAACCGGTGCGGCTGTCCGGGTTCACGGCGGCCGGCTTCTGGCTGCGACCGGTGGGCGCCGAGCTGCCCGTCACGCTCCCGGCCGGTGACGGCCCGACGCTGTTGCTGGTCGACATCGCGGTCAGTGACTGCGCGACGCCTTTCAACCGGCCGCGGCTGGTCGACGTCGAGCTCGAGCGCGAGCGCGGCAGCCGCGTGCAGCTGCGGGCGAGCACGACCCGTGAGGTGCGCCGGGCTCTGCACCGGCTGGTCGAGAACACCTGCCGCCGGCGGGGCTAGCCCGGCCGGGGATCAGCGGCGGCGCAGCGGGGTGAGCCCGAGCAACCGCCGGCCACCGGTCGGCGAGCCATCGCTGGGTGGCGCCTCGGTGTGCGCGGTCACCGAGCGCAGTGCCGGGTGCAGCGCGCGCACCGCGGTCTCGAAGCGCCCGGACAGCGTCAGGCCCGAGGCCGGGCAGTGGTCGCAGGCACCCGACAGGCTCAGCACGACCGCACCGTCGCGCACCTCGACGAGCCGAGCCGCACCGCCGTGCGAGCGCACGTAGTCGCCCACCGCCCCGTCGATGACCTGCTGCACGGCCATCCGCAACGCGTCGTCGGGCGTCGAGGGCACGACACCCGTCCACTGCTCCGGTGCCGACAGGGCCGGCTGCAGCGCCTCCCTCACCCGTCCGCCCTCGGCCCGCCAGCTGCGCCCCTCGCCGAGCCGGGTGCGCACGCCCGCCGGCTCGACGGCGACCTCTGCCAGCGTGCCGTCGTCGAGCAGCTGCTGCAGCGGCGCGGGCGCCGCACGGACCGCTCCGACCAGCACCAGCGTGCCGACGGGCACCACCCAGCGCAGGCACTGCGGGTCGCCCGGCACCGTCTCGGGGTGCAGCGCGACCAGCACGCTCACGTGGCGGCGCTCATGTGAACGCTCCGACCACGACCCGGGCGAGCGCCCCCATCGTCCAGGCGAGGACGAACATGTAGCCAAAGGCGATCACCGGCCAGCGCCACGAGCCCGACTCGCGCCGCAGCACCCCGATCGTCGACATGCACTGCAGCGCGTAGAGGAAGAAGACCAGCAGCGCGGCCAGCACCGGCGGGGTGAACAGCGGCTCGCCGGCGCGCGGCCCGTCCTCGACGGTCATCCGCGACAGCGCGGTGGCCGGGTTGTCCGGGTCCTGCGCCGAGGCCACCTGCCCGAGCGTCGCGACGAACACCTCGCGCGCCGACAGCGAGGCGAGCACGCCGACGTTGATCCGCCAGTCGAAGCCCAGCGGCTCGAAGACGGGCTCGACGAAGCGGCCGACCGAAGCCGCGTAGCTGTGGTCGACGACGTAGGCCGACACGGCCGCGTCGTTGCCGGTGTTGACGCCGGCTGCCTCGAGGTCGCCGAAGCCGCGGGCCGGCAGGTTGAGCAGCAGCCACAGGACCACCGTCGTCACCAGGATGATCTTGCCGACCTTGCGCAGGAACATCCGGCAGGCGTCCCACACCGACAGCGCCACCGAGCGCAGCGACGGCGCCCGGTAGGGCGGCATCTCCATGTAGAACGGCAGCAGCGCCCCCTGGCTGCGACTCAGCTTCGAGAAGACCCACGCCATCGTCATCGCCGAGACCGCGCCGAGCAGGTACAGCCCGAACATGACGGCGCCCTGGGCGCCGATCGGGCCGAAGCGCGTATCGGGGCTGACCAGCAGCCCGATGAGCAGCACGTACACCGGTAGGCGGGCCGAGCACGTCATGAGCGGCGCGCCCATCATGGTCGCCAGGCGGTCGCGCGCCGACGGCAGCGTGCGCGTCGCCATGATCCCCGGGATGGCGCAGGCCAGCGAGGAGAGCAGGGCGACGAAGGCCCGACCCTCCAGCCCGGCCTTGGCCATCACCCGGTCCATCAAAAAGGCCGCCCGGGCCATGTACCCGACGCCCTCGAGCAGCGACACCATGACGAACAGCAGCGCGATCTGCGGCAGGAACACGAGCACCCCGCCGACCCCGCCGAGCATCGCGTCGGACAGGAAGCTGCTCAGCCAGCCGTTGCCGATGTTGTCCTGCACGAGCGTGCCGAGGTAGCCGAAGAAGGTCTCGATCGCGTCCTGCAGCGGCGCCGCCACGGTGAAGATCACCTGGAAGAAGGCGAACATCGTGGCGAAGAAGACCAGCGTGCCCCACAGCGGGTGGAGCAGGACGGCGTCGACGCGACGGGTGCGCTCGTCGATCTGCGGCACCGCGTACCCCGCGCTGGCGAGCACCGAGCTGATCCAGGCGGACAGCTCGCGGGTGCCGGTGGGCGGCAGCACCGGCGGCGCGGTCCAGGACGCGGGGTCGGTGAGCAGGGCGCGCAGCGCGACGAGGTCCTGGCGCCGGCCGGAGACGACGCTCACGACCGGCACGCCGAGGGCCCGGCGTAGGGCGGTGACCTCGAGCGTGCCCGCGCGCCGGGTCAGCTCGTCGGTGAAGGTGAGCACCACGGCCGTCGGCAACCCCGTGTGCAGCACCTGCGCGAGCAAGCCGAGCGAGCGGCGCAGGGTCGTCGCGTCGAGCGTGACGAGCAGGCCGTCCGGCGTGGCGTTGTCGTGCTCGGGGTCGAGCACGTCGGTGACGATCTGCTCGTCGAGGCTGATCGCGTCCAGGCTGTAGGTGCCGGGCAGGTCTTCGACGACCAGCTCGGTGCCGTCGATCCGGGTGCTGCCCTGGTAGCGCGAGACGGTGACGCCCGGGTAGTTGCCGGTCTTGGCCCGCAGGCCGGTCAAGGCGTTGAACAGTGTCGTCTTGCCCGAGTTCGGGCTGCCGACCAGGGCCAGCCGCACGGCCGTGCGCGGCGCGGTGGGCGCGCTCACCGCGCGGACGGCTCCAGGCTCGCGCAGACGGCGATGCGCCGGGCCTGAGCGCGGCGCAGGGCGATGTCGTAGCCCGCGATACGGAACACGACCGGGTCGGCGAGCGGGGCCCGGCGCAGCATTTGCACCTGCTCGCCGGGGGCGAAGCCGAGGTCGAACAGACGCCTTGCGGCGGCCGGGTCGGTGCCCGTGTCGACGGCGACGATCTGGGCGGTGGCACCGGGCCGCAGGTCGGCGAGCGAGGTCGCGGCGGGATGCCCCAGCGGGGTGTGCGCGTCGATCGTGCGCCGGCCCAGCGCGGTGGAGACCATCGACATGCCGCGCGCTCCTCACTCCCCGGCCTCGGTGGCCCGTCGTGGAGGTGAGGCTAACCTGACCAGCGCTGACGTCAAGTGCGGGGTCAGGGCAGGAAGTAGCCGGCGAGGTCGCCGAGGAGATGGGTGCTCGCGCTGCGGTTGAGCAGCTGCAGCTCGCCGCCGGTGCCGAGGCGCACGATGGCCAGGTTCGCCCGGGTGTCGCCCTTGGCGAGGTTGAGGTTGCTGACCAGCGGCACCCCGCCGATGCTGACCGGATAGCCGCGCACGTCGGTGTTGCCGGTGGTGCTGGTGCCGGTGACGTTGAGGACGGCGGCAACGGCGTTCTGGGGCACGCCGCGGCTGCCGCCGACGTCGAGCTGCACGAAGCCGTTCGCGGTGGTGGGGATCGGCGCCGCCCCGATGCCGGCCCTGGTGTCGAGGAAGCGGGCGGGCGCCACGGGGACAAAGGCGTTGGTCGGGGCGTTCGGCCCGGTGCCGCCGTAGTAGCCGGCGATGTCGGCGACCAGGTGGGTGCTGCCGAAGCGGTTGAGCACCTGCACCGTGCCGCCGGTGCCGACTCGGACGGTCACGAGGTTCGCGGTGTCCTTGCCGGCCCGCACGTTCAGGTTGCTCACCCCGGGCGGGTCGGTGCCTGCGGCGGTCGGGTAGACCCGCACGTCGGTGCCGAGCGTCGACTGGGTGGACGTCACGTTGAGGACGACGGCGCTCGCGTCACCCGGGACGGTGACCGTGCCGCCGGTCGAGGTGCGCAGCGTGCCGGTGACCTTGACGGTCAGCGGCCTCCGCCCGACCCTGCCGGTGGGTGCCCCGAGCGCCCGGCGGGTGTCCAGGATGCGGCCGGGACCGGGCTGCACCGGGGCGAAGCGGACGCCGGTGCTGTTGACGGCGTCCACGGACCGGTAGTAGCCGGCGATGTCGGCGACCAGGTCGACCGTCCCGGCGCTGTTGCGCAGCACGACGGCGCCGCCGGGCCCGAGGCGGGTCGTGACCAGGTTCGGCGTGATGGCGCCGCGGGCGGCGTTCACGTTGCTGGCCGAGGGGGCGGACGAGCCGCTCGGGTAGGCCCGCACGTCGGTGCCGACCGTCGCGTTCGCGACCGTCACGTTGAGCACGACGGCGGTCGCGTCCGCCGGCACGAGCCCGGCGCTGGTGGCGAGCCCGGCGATCGGCAGCGTCAGGGTGCCGCCGGCCCCGACCTTCTTGGTCGGCGCGCCGAGACCCCTGCGCGTGTCGAGGATGCGCCGCGGCGTGACGGGGGTGAAGGTCGACCGCGCGCCCGGCTGCACGACGCCGAGGGCCGGACCCTGCACGGACGGCTGCAGCTCGCCACCGGCCCCCGCGACGACCCGGCCGGCGCGCGCACCGGTCCGGTCTACCGCCCAGATGTCGCTGGGGCGGGGGAAGGTGTCGGCGTCGTAGCCGTACAGGTCGTAGAGCAGCGAGCGGCTGTCCGGGGTCCATGTCGGTGCGTCGGCGAAGCTGGCCGCGGCGCTCGGCTGGGTGGCGTTGAGCAGGCGGTTCCCGCTGTTGTTGGCCTGGATGACGGCGAGCTTGCTGGTATCGCCCCTGGCGTCCCGTCTGCTGATGGCGGAGTAGGCGATCGAGGCGCCGTCGGGCGACCAGGCCGGGGAGGCGCCCTTCGCGACCAACGGGGTCGAGCCGGTCCCGTCGCGGTTGACGATCGTGAGCGTGCCGGTGTCGGGGAACACGTTGGTGCCGAGCGACGGCGCCAGCGAGGCGTACACGATCTTCGATCCGTCGGGGTTCCAGTCGCCGGTGAAGCCACGGACGGTGCCGGGCGCCGGCGTGACGACCGGTGTGCCGCTGGTCGTCACCGTGTACAGCGCGGAGGTGGCGGTGAAGTCCTGGCCGTTCGCGGCGACGGTCAGCGTGATGCGGCTGAACAGGATCTTGGTGCCGTCCGGGGACCAGCTGGGGAAGCGGTCGTAGACCGGCCTGGTCGGGCTGACGGCGGGTGTGGTGAGGCGGCGGAAGCCGGTGCCGTTGCGGTTGACGACGGCGATCCCCAAGAGGGCCTCGCTCCCGCGGTCCGTGGCGAGCGCGATGCGGTCGTCGGCCGGCGACAGCTCCGGGCTCTCGTAGAAGTAGTCGTTGCGCTGGTCCTCGGGCAGCACGACCCGGGCCGTGCGCGTCGTCAGGTCGCGCAGGACGACGCCGCCCACGCCGTCGTCGTCGGTGTCGGAGACGTACACGACCTCGTTCGCGCTGGACCCGGGGGCGGCCAGCGCCGCCGGGGCGACGAGCAGGACCAGTGCCGCCGCCGCGGCGGTGAGGGGGAGCAGTCGTCGCACGGGGCGTTCCTCGATCACAGGACGTGCCGTGACGGCATGTCACCGGCGGTGCCCGTTGTCTATCAGCACCGGACGGGTCGTGCAGCGCTTTCCTCGACGGGGCGTCCAGACGCACGACCGCGCCCGGGCCGTGGTGCAGGTGGCCCGGGCGCGGTGCGGGTGCTGGCTGGTGCGGGGTGCTGCTGACTACGCGGGCGGCGCCATGTAGCCGGCGAGGTCGCCGATGAGGTTGACGCTGTTGTCGCGGTTGAGCACCTGCAGCTCACCGCCGGTGCCGAGCTGCACGATGGCCAGGTTCGCCCGCGTCTCGCCCTTGGCGAGGTTGAGGTTGCTCACCAGCGGGGTGCCGCCGATGCCCACCGGGTAGGCGCGCACGTCGGTGTTACCCGTCGTGCCGGTGCCGGTGAGGTTGACGACCGCGGCGACGGCGGCTTCGGGCACGCCGCGGCTGCCGCCGACGTCGAGCTGGACGAAGCCGCTCTTCGTCGCCGGGATCGGGGCGGTGCCGGTTCCCGAGCGGGTGTCGAGGAAGCGGGCCGGGTCGACCGGGGTGAACTGGTTGGTGCCGGCATTCGCCCCGGTGCCGCCGTAGTAGCCGGCGATGTCGGCGACCAGGTGCGTGTCACCGTTGAGGTTGAGCATCTGCACGGTGCCGTTCGCGCCGACCGCGACGGTGACCAGGTTTGCGGTGTCCTTGCCGGCCCGCACGTTCAGGTTGCTCACCTCCGGCGCGTCGGTGCTGGTGTCGGTGGGGGTCGGGTAGACCCGGACGTCGGTGCTCTTGGTCGACTGCGTCGAGGTCACGTTGAGCACGACCGCGGCCGCGTCTTCCGGGACCGCGACGGTGCCGCCGGTCGAGATGGGCAGCGTGCCGGTGACCTTGACGGTCAGCGGGGCCTGCCCGACCTTGGCCGGGCCGGCCCGGAAGCCCCGACGGGTGTCCAGGATGCGGCCCGGCGTCACCGGGGCGAAGCCGACGCCGGTGTTGCCGACCGCGACGGTCGGACGGTAGTAGCCGGCGATGTCGGCCACCAGGTCGACCTGACCGGCGGTGTTCTTGAGCACGACCTTGCCGTCGGTGCCGACGCGGACGGTGACCAGGTTCGGGGTGATGGCGCCGCGGGCGGCGTTGACGTTGCTGGCGCTCGGGGCGTCCGCGCCGTTCGCGTAGACCCGGACGTCGGTGCCGGCGGTGGGCTGCACGGCCGTCACGTTGAGCACGACGGCGGTGGCGTCCGCCGGCACGTCGCCCGCGCTGGTGGTCACGCCGGTGACCTGCAGCGCCAGGGTGGCGCCCGCCCCGACCTTGGCGGTCGGCCCGCCGATGCTCTTGCGGGTGTCCAGGATGCGCTTCGGGGTGACCGGCGTGAAGCTCGACTGATCGCCCTCGTCCACGACGGCGGGAGTCGGGCCACCCACGAACGGCTGCCGCTCGTCGCCGGCGCCGGCGATCACCTTGCCGGCGCGGATGCCCGCGCGGTCGATCGCGTAGATGTCGGCAGGCCCGGGGAAGCCGGCGGTGTTGTAGCCGTTCAGGCTGTAGAGCAGCGACTGGCTGTCCGGGGTCCAGGCCGGCGAGTCGGCGAGGCTCGGGGCCGAGCTCGGCTGGGTCATGTTCAGCACCCGGTTCCCGGTGCCGTCGGGGGCGATGATGGCGAGCTTGCTGGTGACGCCCTTGGCGGAGCGGTTGGTGATGGTGGAGTAGGCGATCGAGGTGCCGTCCGGCGACCACGTCGGGGAGGAGCCCTTCACGACCAGGTCGGTCGCCGTCCCCGTCCCGTCGCTGTTCACGACCGTGAGCGTGCCGGTGTCGGGGTCGGTGCCGGGTGCGGAGGTTGCGGCCAGCGATGTGTAGACGATCTTGGACCCGTCCACGTTCCAGTCGCCGGTGAAGCCGCGCACGGTGCCGGGCACCTTCGTGATGACCGGCGCGCCGCTGGAGGGGACGGCCGTCGGCACGGTGTACAGCTGGGACGCGGCGGTGAAGTCGTCGGGGTTGTCGCCGGTGTAGGTGATCGTGAGGCGCGTGAACAGGATGCGGTCGCCGTTGGGCGAATACCTGGGGAGCAGGTCGATGGTGTCGGTGGTGTCGGTGGAGGCCGGCGTGGTGAGCCGGCGCACCGTCTTGCTGTTGCGCGCGACGATGGCAAGGCTCAGCTCGCCGCCCTCGTTGCCGCGGTCGGTCGACAGGGCGATGCTCGCCCCGTCCGGGGACAGCTCCGGGCTGTCGTAGAAGTACTCGTTCTGAGCGTCCTCGGGCAGCACGACCGCGGCCGTGCGAGTCGTCAGGTTCCGCACGACGACGCCACTGACGCCGTCGTTGTTGGCGTCGCTGACGTAGACGACCTCGTTGGGGGCGGTGGGGCTCGGCACGGCCAGCGCCGCAGGGGCAGCGAGCACCACGAGGGCACCCACCGACGCGGTGAGGGGGAGGATTCTTCGCACGGGCGTTCCTTCTCGATCATCGGACAGTGACGGGATTGTCACTGGCAGTGCATGTGTGTATCACGACTAGGGCCGTTCGGCGCACTACTTCTCACCGATTCGGGTAGATCCGGGGGCTATCGGCGGTGCACGGCGCCGGCACGAGGCGAGCCGCCTTAGAGGCAGCGGGCGGCTCCCCGATGTCGCCGCGCGGGTCGGCCTACGTCGGAGGGATCATGTAGCCGGCGAGGTCACCGATGAGGTTGACGCTGGCGCTGCGGTTGAGCAGCCGCAGCTCACCACCGGTGCCGAGGCGGACGATCGCCAGGTTCGCCCGGGTGTCGCCGCGCGCCAGGTTGAGGTTGCTCACCAGGGGCGGCGCGATCCCGACCGGGTAGACGCGCACGTCGGTGTTGCCGGTCGTGCCGGTGCCGGTGATGTTGAGGACGGCGGCGACGGCTGCCGTCGGGACGTCGCGGGTGCCCCCGACGTCGACCTGCACGTAGTCGCCACCGGTGGTCGGGATCGGGGCGGCGCCGATGCCCGCGCGGGTGTCGAGGAAGCGAGCCGGGTCGACCGGCACGAACCTGTTCTCGGCGCCCCCGCCGTAGTAGCCGGCGATGTCGGCGATCAGGTGGGTGTCGCCGCTGCGGTTCAGCATCTGCACGGTGCCGCCGGCGCCGACCGCGACGGTGACCAGGTTCGCGGTGTCCTTTCCGGCCCGCACGTTGAGGTTGCTGACCAGCGGCGGGTCGACGCCGGCGGCGGTCGGGTAGACCCGCACGTCGGTGCTGAGCGTCGACTGTGTCGACGTCACGTTGAGCACGACGGCGCTCGCGCCGCGCGGCACGCTGACCGCGCCGCCGGTCGAGGTGCTCAGAGTGCCCGTGACCTTGACGGTCAGCGGCGTCTGGCCGACCTTGCCCGCAGCGGCGCCGAGCCCTCGGCGGGTGTCCAGGATCCGGCCGGGGTCGACCGCGGCGAAGCCGACGCCGTCGTCGTCCGGGGTGTAGTACCCGGCGATGTCGGCGATCAGGTCGACCGCGCCGGCGCTGTTCCGCAGTACGACCGCGCCGTCGGCGCCGACCCGGGTGGTGACCAGGTTCGGGGTGATGGCTCCGCCGGGGGCGTTGACGTTGCTGGCGCTCGGGACGGGCGAGCCGCTGGGGTAGACCCGTACGTCGGTGCTGTCGCTGGCGTTCGCGATGGTCACGTTGAGCACGACGGCGGTCGTGTTCTCGGGCACCGGCCCGGCGCTGGTGGCGAGCCCGGCGATCGGCAGCGTCAGGGTGCCGCCGGCTCCGATCTTGGCGGTCGGACCCCCGACTCCCTTGCGGGTGTCGAGCACGCGCTTCGGCGTCACCGGCGTGAACGTCGACAGCCCGCCTTTGGCCACCCCGCCCGGCACGCCGCCCTGCACGAACGGCTCCAGCTCCTCGGCGCGGGTCGCGATCACCCGGCCGGCCCGGACGCCGGCGCTGTCGATGCCCCAGAGGTCGCTGCCCGTCGGGTCGCCGAAGCGGTCGTAGCCGAACCGCTGGTAGACGAGGGCCCGGCCGTCCGGCGTCCACGACGGCGTGCTGGCGACGCTCGGAGCGGCGCTCGGCTGGGTGGCGGCGAAGACGCGCGCGTTGGTGGCGCCCCCGGTCCGCGGGATCACCGCGATCTTCGCGGTGTCGCCCCGCGCGGCGTCGCGCTGCGTGATCATCGAGTAGGCGACCGTTCTGGCGTCCGGCGAGAAGGCCGGGAACGCTCCCTCGACGCCGAGCGAGCGCGCGCCGCTGCCGTCGGTCCGGACGGCCGACAGGGTGCCGCTGCTCGGGAAGGTGCCCGGCGGCAGCGCTTCGGGCAGCGAGGCGTAGACGATCTCGCTGCCGTCGGGGTTCCACTCGCCGGTGAAGCCGCGAACCGACCCGGTGACGGCGGTGACGGTGGCCGCGCCGGTGGCCCGCACGGTGAACAGCGCCGAGGAGGCGGTGTAGCTCGCGCCGCTGCCGGTCAACGTGACGCGGGTGAACAGGATCCGGTCCCCGGTCGGCGACCACTTCGGGAAGGTGTCGAACACGGCCCGGCCCGGCAGGCTGGCGGGCTCGGTCAGCCGGCGAAGGCCGGTGCCGGCGCGGTCGACGACCGCGATGCCCTCCTGCGCGTCGTCGGCGCTGCCGCGGTTGGTCGCCAGGGCGACCCTGGTGGCGTCCGGGGACAGCTCGGGGCTCTCGTAGAGGTAGTCCGCTTCGGCCGGGAGCACGACGGTGGCGCGGCGGGTCGACAGGTCGCGCAGCACGACGGCGGTGTCGCCGTTGCCGCTCGCGTCGGAGATGTACACGACCTCGTTGGGGGTGTCCGCGGGGGCGGCCAGCGCCGTCGGGGCGACCAGCACCACGAGAGCCGCCGCCGAGGCGGCGAGGGGGAGCAGTCTGCGCACGAGGCACCTTCTCGGTCGTGGGGCTCGGTCGTGGGGCTCAGTCGTGGGGCTCACTCGTCGAGCACGGTGCCGGGTGTCTATCAGGACCGCTCGGGCGCGCAGCGCTCGGGCATGCTGGCGGCATGGCGGACCTCGGACGGATCGGGCTCTGGACCGGAACCCTCGACGCGCTGGAGGTGCCGGCCGCACGCGAGGCCGTCACCGAGCTCGACGAGCAGGGCTGGGGAGCGCTGTGGTTCGGCGAGGCCTACGGCCGGGAGGCGCTGACCGCCGCGCAGCTGTACCTCGGGGCGAGCCGGCGGCTCGTGGTCGCCACCGGCATCGCGAGCATCTACGCCCGCGACGCGATGGCGACCGCCGGCGCGGCCAAGACGCTGGAGGCGGCCCACCCCGGCCGGTTCGTGCTGGGCCTGGGGGTGAGCCACGCGCCGCTGGTCGAGCGGATGCGCGGGCACACCTACGACTCGCCGCTGGCGGCGATGCGCGGCTACCTCGACGCGATGGACGCCGCCCCCTACGTCGTCGCCGGCGACGTGCCGGCGCCGCCACGGCTGCTCGCCGCGCTCGGTCCGAAGATGCTCGAGCTGGCCCGCGAGCGCGCAGACGGCGCGCACCCCTACCTCGTCACGCCCGAGCACACGGCCATGGCCCGCGGCGTGCTCGGCGACGGGCCGGTGCTCGCCGTCGAGCAGGCCGTGGTGCTGGGCGACGACGTCGAGGCCTGGCGCGAGCGGGCGCACGCCCACCTCGAGATCTACACCGGGCTGCCGAACTACCGGGCGTCCTGGCGCCGGCAGGGCGTCGGCGCCGACGACGACGTCGTACGCGGCGGCAGCGAGCGGCTCAAGCAGGCGATGGTCGCCCGCGGGCTCGACGACGCGGTGGGCCGGGTGCGGGCGCACCTGGCCGCCGGCGCCAGCCACGTCTGCGTCCAGGTGCTCGGCGCGTCGCCGTTCGACGCGCCGCGCGCGGACTGGGCCCGGCTGGCCGAGGCGCTGCTGCCGTAGGGCCCCGCTCCGTTGACGCTCGCGCACACAGCCTGATCGTTCGACCCGGGACAGGTGCCCCCTAGCAGGACATGTCGGGCCTTAAAAGATCAGGCTGTGTGCAGGACGGTCAGGGCGCCGGCGGCGCCGCGGGGCGGTCGACCATGTAGCCGGTGAGGTCGCCGATCAGGTTCAGCGCGCCGCTCTTGTTGAGCAGCTGCAGCCGGCCGGCGCTGCCGAGCGGCACGATGGCCAGGTTCGCCCGGGTGTCGCCCCGGCTGAGGTTGAGGTTGCTGACCTGCGGCACCCCGCCCACGTCGACGGGGTAGGCCCGCACGTCGGTGCTCGCGCCGGCGCCGGTGCCGGTGAGGTTCAGCACCGCGGCGACGGCGTCACCGGGCACGCCGCGCGCGCCGGCGACCCGCACCTGCACGAAGCCGCCGGCCGTGGTCGGGATCGGCGCGCCGCCGACGCCCGCGCGGGTGTCGAGGAACCGGGTCGGCTCCACCGGCACGAAGCGGCCCGGTGCCTCGGGGCTGTAGTAGCCGGCGATGTCGGCGATCAGGTGCGTCGCGCCGGTGCGGTTGAGCAGCCGGACGCGGCCGCCTTCACCGACGGCGACGGTCACCAGGTTCGCGGTGTCCCGGCCGGCCCGCACGTTGAGGTTGCTGACCGCCGGCGCGCCGTCGCCGGTCGGCGTCGGGTAGACCCGCACGTCGGTGCTCGCGGAGGACTGCGTCGAGGGTCACGTTGAGCACGACCGCGGTGGCGCTCGACGGGACGGTGAGGGTTCGGCCGGTGCCGGTGGGCAGGTCGCCGACGACCTGTAGGTCGAGCGTCCGGCCCTCGCCGAGCTTCGCGCCCGGTGCCCGGCGGGTGTCGAGGATGCGGCCGGGCTCCAGGGGCGCGTAGCCAGCGCCGGCACTCGGCGCGCCGTCGGCGTCCGGGGTGTAGTACCCGGCGATGTCGGCCAGCAGATTCACCGACCCGGCGCTGTTGCGCAGCATCACCTTGCCGTCGGCGCCGAGCGGCACGGTCACCAGGTTCGGGACCACCCCGCCCTTGGGCGCGTTGACGCTGCTCGCGTCGGGCACCGGCCGCCCGCTCGGGTAGACCCGCACGTCGGTGGCGGCGCTCGCGTCGAGCACCGTCACATTCAGCACGACGGCCGACGCGCCCACCGGCACGGTGCTTGCGTCGCCGGTCTTGGCCCCGCGCACGGTCAGCGCGAGGGTGCCCGCCGGCCCGACCTTCGCCTTGGGCGCACCGATGGCCTTGCGGGTGTCGAGGATGCGCTCGGGCACCACGGCCGTGAAGCTTGCGGCCGTGCCGGCGGTGACGGCCTTGGGAGCCGGGCCGTGCACCGACGGCTGCATCACCCAGCCGTCGCCCACTCCCGCCACGACCCGACCGGCCCGGGTGCCCTGCCGGTCGACCGCCCAGATGGCGAGGTTCTCGTCGCCGTCGTAGTAGGTGTAGGCGAGAGAGCTGCCGTCCGGCAGCCACGTCGGCGCGTCGGCGCTGCTCGCGGCAGCGGTCGGCTGCGTGGCCGCGAGCACCGACGGGGTGCCGCCATCGGCAGGGACGAGCGCGAGCCGGCTCGTCTCCTCGCCCGTGCGCGGGTTGGTGCGGGTGATGGTCGAGTAGGCGATCGTGGTGCCGTCCGGCGCCCAGGCCGGCGTCGACCCGGTGACGCCCAGGTCGCGGGGTGTGCCGGTGCCGTCGGCGTTGACGATCGACAGCCGCCCCACTGAGGGGAACGGGTTCCCCTGTGGCGTGCTGGGTGGCATCGCCGCGAAGACGATCTGCGTGCCGTCCGGGCTCCAGTCGGCGGCGAAGCCGCGGGGAGCTGCGGTCACCGGGCTGACGGTCGCCGGGCCGCTCGTCGACACGGTGTACAGCGCGGTCGTCAGGGTGAGGTCCGGCTCATCGGCGTTCGGGTCGCTGACCGTCATGGTCATCCGGGTGAACAGCACCCGGGTGCCGTCCGGCGACCACTTCGGGTCGATGTCGTCGGAGAAGGAGTTGTCGCTGGTGGCAGGGGTGGTCAGCCGGCGCAGACCCGAACCGTTCCGGTTCACGACGGAAACCCCCAGCTCGCCGTCCTGGCCGCCGCGGTTGGTCGCAAGGGCGACCCGCTACCCGTCCGGTGAGAGCTCGGGGCCTTCGTAGAAGAAGCTGTCGGCCCGCTTGTTGGGGTTCGGGGCGAGCAGGACGCTCGCGGTACGGCTGCGCAGGTCGCGCAGCACCAGGCTCGCGTCGCCGTCCTCGTTCATCGCGTCGTCGACGTACACGATCTCGTTGGCGGTGCTGCTGGCGAAGGCGGGTGCGGCCAGCGCCACGGGGGCGCCGAGGACGCACAGGGCGAGGGTCGAGGCGGTGAGGGGTCGGCGGGCCTTGCGTGGTCTCTGCGTGCGCACGGGGGGTCCTTCGAGGCTGGCGCGGCGACCGGCCGGTCCCCGACGATGGCTATGGATAACAAGACGCAGGTGCGTGCATCGGGCGTTCGGTCGACGAACTGTCGTCCGGGGCCGAACTGTCGTCTTCTCGTCATCGGATCGGCATGCGAGCGGCGGTCTGCTTGCCTTGCAGGCGTGCCCGCCGACCCCGCCCTGCCCTTTCCCGACCGGCTGCGGATCGGCGCCCGCGCCGGGCTGCCCTACGCGGCGGCCGGCTTCGTGCTCTCGCTGTCGTTCGGCGTGGTGGCCCGCGAGGCGGGGGTCGGGCCGCTCGCGGCGATCGTCATGTCGGCGGTGGTGTTCGCCGGCTCGGCGCAATTCGCCTCGCTCGCGATACTCGCCGGCGGCGGCACGCTGGTCGCGGCCGTCAGCGCCGGCGCCCTGGTGATGAGCCGCTTCCTGCCCATGGGCGTCGCACTCGGGCCCTCGCTCAAGGGCTCGCGCTGGCGGCGGGCGCTCGAAGGGCAGGCCGTCGTCGACAGCTCGTGGGCGATGGCGGCCCGCGGTGACGGCACCTACGACCGCCCCTACCTGTTCGGGCACACGGGGGTGCAATACGTCGGGTGGGTGCTCGGCACGCTCGCCGGGGTGCTCGTCGCGGCGGTCGGCGGGGCGCTCGACGACCGGGCGCTGGGGCTCGACGCGGTGTTCCCGGCCTTCTTCACCGCGCTGCTCATCGCCGAGCTGAAGAACCGCCGGGCGCTCGGGGTGGCCGGGGCGGGAGCGCTGGTGGCGCTGCTGCTCGTGCCCGTCACGCCGCTGGGCGTACCGGTGCTGGTGGCGTCGGTGACCTCGCTCGTCGGGCTGCGCCGACCCGGCCCGGCGGCCTCCCCCGGCGACCCGGCCTGGGACGGGCCGGCGTGAGCACCTGGCGGCTGACCCTCGCGCTGGTCGCCGTGACGGTGACGATCAAGGGCGTCGGGCCGGCGCTGATGGCCGGCCGCGAACTGCCCGAGCGCTTCGTGCGCGTCATCGCGCTGCTCGCGCCGCCGCTGCTGGCGGCGCTCGTCGTCACCTCGGCACTGGCCGACGGCCCCCGGCTGCACGTGGGCGCCGACACCGCGGGGGTGGCGGTCGCCGCGGTGCTGCTGCTGCGCGGCGCCACCGTGCTGCCGGCCGTGCTCGTGGCCGCCGCGGTGACCGCCCTGCTGCGGCTGCTGACGTGAACTCGGGCAGGGAGATGATGCTGTGACAGGACCCGTGGCGGCGCGCGTAGCGGACGACGCTCGCTCCGCCGGGTGGCCGAGGTGCCCTCCCCGGAACCCGACGCTGCTCCGGCCCGGTCCCACCTCGCGGTCCGCCGGCACCACGCGTGGCTCACTCGACGGCGGCGCGCCTCGCGGTGGCGGCGGCGATCCCGGCCCGCACCAGCTCGGCGAGCCCCTGGACGGCGCCCTCGGGCAGCGCGTCGACCGGCCACCACGCGACGTCGAGCGACTCGGCGCTGACCACGACGCCCGACCGGTCGTCGGTGAGCAGCAGGAAGCGGACGTCGAGGTGGTGCTGCACCCCGCAGGGCGCCGGGTGCCGCTCCAGGTGCACCGGCGCCGGCGTGGCCAGCCGCAGCGAGGGCACGCCGGTCTCCTCGACGGCCTCGCGCAGCGCTGCCGCGGACAGGCAGGCGTCGCCGTCGTCGACGTGCCCGCCCGGCTGCATCCAGCGGCGCACCTTGCCGTGCAGCACGAGCAGCACGTGGGTGAGCCCGGGCGCGAGCACGATCGCCGAGGCGGTCAGGTGCGCCGGCCCGGCGGCGCGAGCCGTGGGCAGCGGTGCGTCGGCCCGAGCGAGGAACTCGTCCTGCAGCCGCCGCTGCGCGGACGAGGTCGGACGGTAGGCCGCGAGCTCGTCGAGGTTCACCGGAAGGTCGTCACACCAGACCGGCGAGGTCGGGCAGGCGCAGGACGCCGGTCGGCGGGTCGAGGTCGACGGGCAGGTAGAGCCGCTGCACGGCGACGAGCACGGCCTCGGCCACGGTGTCGCGAAAGGCCGGGTCGGACAGCCGCGCCGCGTCGCCCGGGTGGGTGAGGTGGCCCAGCTCGAGCCGGACCGCCGGCATCCGGGTCAGCCGCAGCAGCTCCCAGGTCTTGGCGTGCACGCGGCAGTCGAGCAGGCCGGTGCGGGCGACGATCTCGCGCTGCACGAGCGAGGCCAGCTGCTCACCGACGGTCGAGGTGGTTCCCGTGCCGGTGCCGAAGTGGTAGCAGGCGACGCCCTGGGCCAGCGAGGTCGGGGCGCGGTCGGCGTGCAGGGAGAGCACCAGGTCGGCGTCCGCGGCGTTGGCGAACGCCGCCCGGTCGGCGTCGGTCGGGCTCGAGTCGTGGCCGCGCGTGCGCAGCGCCCGCACGCCGAGCGCGGTCAGCCGCCCCTCGAGGCGGGCAGCGAGGTCTTCGACGACGGCGGCCTCCTCGAGCCCGTTGCCGCAGGCGCCCCGGTCGCCGTCACCGTGTCCGGGGTCGAGCACGACAACCTTGCCGGGCAGCGCCGCCCCCGAGCGGTGCAGCTGCTCGCTCTCGCGCAGTGCGGTGGGCCGGCCGCCGGTGACCTTGCGCCCGAGCTGACGCAGCGCCCGCAGCGTCGCCGGGCCGCAGGTGCCGTCTGCGACGAGCCCGTACTCGCGCTGCAGGCAGGCGAGGGCGGCGGCCGTGCTCTGGCCGAACACGCCGTCGGCCCGCCCGGCGTTGTACCCGAGCTCGAGCAGGCGCTCCTGCAGGGCGGCGACGTCGTCACCGACGAAGCGGCGGGTGGCGAGCGACAGCAGGCGGTCGCCGAGGGCGAACCGCGCGGCCGTCAGCGCCCGATAGGTCTCGGGTCCGACGACGCCGTCGACCGACAGGCCGCGGTCCTGCTGGAAGTGCCGCACCGCGCGGTCGGTCGCGGCGTCGAACACCGGCTCGCCCGGCGCCGTGAGGAGCCCGAGCCCGACGAGCGTCGCCTGCACGTCGGCGACGGCAGCACCGCGGTCGCCGAGGCGGTACAGCTGCACGAAGGGCCTTTCGGGGGACGGTCCGGAACGACCGACAGTACCTAGCGACGGTCGGTGACCGAGCGACCCCACGCCGTGGCGGACGCGTCGTGTGCGCCGTCGATCGTTGTCGCGTCGTCGTCTCGGCGCGGCGTGCGCGGACCTGTCGTCGTGCTGGCCACCAGCGATCCGCTGTCCATGGTCGGACCCGCTCCGGCAAGATCGCGCCTGAGCGCCCCACAGGCGATCTACGCGGCAGGTGCGGTGCGACCCGACGGGCGAGCCCCCGAGCGCTCGGAGACAGACGTCGGGGAGCCCACCGGCGGGCACCCGGTGAGCTCCCCTAGGTCGAGAAGCGACGTCGCTACAGAAAGGACTCCAGGTCCTTGAGGATGGCGGCCTTGGGCTTGGCGCCGACGATCTGCTTGACGATCTGGCCGCCCTGGAACACCGCCATCGTCGGGATGCTCATGATCCGGTAGTCGCGGGCGGCACTCGGGTTCTCGTCGATGTTGAGCTTCACGACGCGGATCTTGTCGCTGTTCTCGGCGGCGATCTCCTCGAGCACCGGAGCGATCATCTTGCACGGGCCGCACCACTCGGCCCAAAAGTCGACGAGCACGGGCTTGTCGCTCTGCAGGACGTCGGTGCTGAAGTCGGCGTCGGTGGTGGTGGTCGTGGCGCCCATGCGGTGCTCCTCGGATCGAGAGGTGACGGGTGGGTGGCGAAGGGACGGGGTGCGTCTACGGGTCTGGAACCGCCGGCGGCCGGCGGCTGTTCCGGCCTACGTCTCGGCCGGCGCGCTGCCGTGCCCGCCGTGCACGTCGGGCCGGTCCGGCGGGTCGGACGGCACGCCGGTGGTGAAGCCGATGTCCGTCGTCGGGGGGGTGTCCTCGCGGGCGGCGATGTAGCGCTCTGCGTCCAGGGCCGCGGCGCACCCGGTGCCCGCAGCGGTGATGGCCTGGCGATAGGTGTGATCGACCAGGTCGCCGGCGGCGAACACACCCGGCAGGTTGGTCGCCGTCGAGTGCAGGTCGTGGACGACGACGTAGCCCTCGGGGTCGAGGTCGACCTGACCCTTCACCAGCTCGGAGCGCGGGTCGTGCCCGATCGCGACGAACAGACCGGTGACGGGCAGCGTGCGCACGGCGCCGTCCTTGAGGTTGCGCAGCCGGACGGCCTCGAGGCGGTCCTCGCCGAGCGCCTCGACCACCTCGCTGTCCCAGGCGAAGGAGATCTTGTCGTTCGCGAACGCCCGCTCCTGCATGATCTTGGAGGCGCGCAGGGAGTCGCGGCGGTGCACCATCGTCACCGAGCGGGCGAAGCGGGTGAGGAAGGTCGCTTCCTCGACGGCCGAGTCGCCGCCGCCGACGACCACGATGTCCTGGTCGCGGAAGAAGAACCCGTCGCAGGTGGCGCACCACGACACGCCGCGGCCGGACAGCCGCGACTCGCCGGGCACGTCGAGGTTGCGGTAGGCCGATCCCATCGCCAGCACCACGGTGTGCGCCCGGTGCTCGGTGTCGCCGACGCGCACGACCTTGGGGTCGACGGACAGGTCCATCGAGGTGACGTCGTCGGTGACGAGCTCGGCGCCGAAGCGCTCGGCCTGGCTGCGCAGGTCGTCCATCAGCTGCGGGCCCTGGATGCCGTCGGGGAAGCCCGGGTAGTTCTCGACGTCGGTGGTGTTCATCAAGGCGCCGCCGGCGGTGACCGAGCCCTCGAAGACCAGCGGCGCGAGCGCGGCCCTCGCCAGGTAGATCGCTGCGGTGTAGCCGGCCGGTCCCGAGCCCACCACGATGGCGTCGCGCACCTGCTGCTCGCTCATGACTCCCTCTCGTCGACGTTTCACTCCCGAACGCCTGCGGCCCGGTGGCTCTTCCCCGTCGATGCCCCGCTACCGCGGCTTGTCCACCCGGGTGAAGAACAGCGTCGCGTCGTCGTCGCCGCGACATCCGGCGCCGACGACGAACACCGCGACCTTCGCCGGGTCGGGGTCGGGCAGCACGACGGCCAGGGCCGGCTGGCCGCCGTAGCGCGCGTAGTCGAGCGCCAGCGGCTCTTGGCCCGGCTGCTCGGGCGGCAGCAGCGCGTCCAGGCACGAGTCGAGACCGCTGGGCGTGTGCAGCCGGTCCAGGCCGCCGCTCCCCTCCGGCGCGGCGGCCGGCCCGACGGGGTCGGAGCCCGGCGCGGCCTGCGCCTTCCCGGATGTCGACGCCGCGGCGTCGGCGCTGCGCAGGCTCTGACCGGCTGCCCCCAGCCGGACGGCCGGCGCGCCGAGCACCCCGGGCAGCGCCGCCGCGACGGCCGGCGGGCGGGCGTAGTCGGTGCCGGTCGCGCTCGTCGGTACGGCAGTCACGGTGTCCTGCGGGCTCGGCGGCGCCCCGGCCGAGGCCGAGGTGGCGGACGAGTCCGTGTTGCTGCTGCTGCCGCCACCGTCGAACAGCAGGACTCCGAGGCCCACGCCGGCGACGAGCACCACGGCGGCAGCCGCTGCCGGCAGCCAGAACGGGGCGTCCCGGCGCGCGCGTCGCCGCGAGGAGCGGGGCAGCGGGGTGACCGTGGCCGCCCCAGCGGCGCGAGCCCGGCCGGCGGTGGGCGACAGCGGTGGCTCGGCGGCGAGCGCCGCCTGGATGCGCTCGACGAGCCCGGCCGGCATGATCGGCGGCGGGAGGGCGGCGAGCGAGGCCGCCACGTCGGCCTCGGCCGCCCGCAGCTCCTCCAGGCGCGCCGCACACGCAGGGCAGCGGACGAGGTGTCCGCGCGCGACCGGCTCGGCCTCCAGCGCGTCGGCGAGCGCGTCGAGGTCGAGGTGCCCGCTCACGTCGCTGCTCCCGTCTGGTCGTCGTCGTGCGTCCGGGCCTGCTGCTGCCCGGCCTCTGGTGGGACGGTCCGCGCGTCCGGTCGGTTCCGCAGGTGGCCGAGCGCGAGCGCGAGCCGGGCCCGGCCGCGGCTGCACCGGCTCTTCACCGTGCCCTCCGGGACGCCCAGCAGCTCGGCCGCGGTCCGGACGTCGAAGCCCTGCAGGTCGACGAGCACGATGGCCAGGCGCTGCTCGTCCGGTAGCTCGTCGAGCGCCGCCTGCACCATCAGCGCGGTGTCGCGCTCGGCCATCTCGTCGCGGTGCCCGGACGGGCTGGCCGCGTCGTCGTCGGGCAGGGGCACGGTCGGCCGGGCCCGTCGGCGGCGCATCGCGTCGAGGCAGGCGTTGACGACGATGCGGTGCAACCAGGTGGTCACGCGGGCCTCGCCGCGGTAGCCGGCGGCGGCGCGGTAGGCCGACAGCAGGGCGTCCTGCAGCGCGTCGGCCGCCGGCTCGGGATCGCCGCAGGTGCGCAGCGCCACCGCCCACAACCGGCCCTGATGGCAAGTGACGAGGCGGCCAAAGGCGTCGCCGTCGCCCTCGACGTGCGCCGCGAGCAGCGCGCGGTCGCGGGCATCGCCTTGGGCCGGGTCCTCGCCCGTCACCGCTCCCCCTCGCCGCTGAGCACCTGCCCGCTGAAAACCTCGAGTCCGACCCACGTCGATGCTGAGGCGAAGGGTAGTGACTACCGGCGCAGGCCCACCCGGGTGAGCACGGGTCCGGCCACCTCGTCGACCTCGCGTACGCCGAGCCGCCGCGCGAGCGCCAGGTAGACCAGCCCGAGCGCCGCGCCGCCGGCGGCCACCGCGGCCAGCCCGCCACCCGGGCCGGCGCCGAGCAGCGCGGTGCAGAGCCGGGCGAGCAGCACCGCGGGCACGGCGGCGACCGCCGCCGCCAGCAGGCACCGCAGCGCCGTGCGCAGCAACCGGCGCACGTCGATCCCACCGATCCGGCGCCCGAGCACGAAGGTGCACAGCACCAGCCCGGCGGCGAACGACGTCGCGTGCCCCGCGGCCAGGCCGATGACCTTCAGGTCGTCCGGCAGCACGGCGAACAGCGTCAGGTCGACCGCGACCATGGTCACGTTGACGCCGAGGTTGACGACAAAGGCGGTGCGGGTGTCCTGCAGCGCGTAGAAGACCCGCAGCATCAGCTGGTAGGTGCTGTAGGGCACGAGCCCGAGGGCGAACACGGCCAGCAGCACGCCGATGAAGCGCGCCTCGGACGTGCTGATCTGACCACGGGCGTAGACGACGGCGGCGATGTCGCGGCCGAGCACGACGAACGCGACGGTGGCCGGCACGAGCACGCTCGTGGTCAGCCCGATGCCGCGCTCGAGCGTGCGACGCAGGTCGCCGACCCGCTCGTCGGCGGCGGCCCGGCTCATCCGCGGCAGCAGGGCGGTGATGATGCTGACCGCGACGACGGCGTGCGGCAGCTGCCACAGCACGTAGGCGTAGGTGTAGGCCGAATAGCCGCGACCGGGCTCGAGCCGGCCGGCGGCGTTCGCGAGGTTCGTGACGACGACGTAGGCCAGCTGCGAGGCGAGGACGTAGGCCAGCACCCACTTGGCGAGCCGGGCCGCCTGGCCGAGGCCCGAGCCGCGCAGGTCGAAGCGCGGGGCGAAGCGAAAGCCGGTGGCCCGCAGCGACGGCACGAGCACCGCCGTCTGGGCGACGATCCCGAGCGTCACCCCGATGCCGAGCACGAGGATCTGCGCGTCCGTGATCGTCGCCGCGGTCAGCCGGTCCGGGCCCGGCATCAGGTGGAACACGACGCCGGTGATGATGACGACGACGTTGTTGAGCACCGGCGCCCACATCGGCGGCCCGAAGCGACCGCGGGCGTTGAGGTACGCGCCCATCACGGCCCCCGCGCCGTAGAACAGCACCTGCGGCAGCAGGAAGCGGGCGAACAGGACCGCGAGCTCCTGGTCGGCCGGGCGCAGGTTGTTGCCGTACAGGGCGATGATGGCGGGGGCGGCGAGCACGAGCAGCACCGAGGTGAGCGTCAGCGACACGACCACGAGCGACAGCAGCCGCTGCGCGTAGCCCTTGCCGTCGCCGCCGTCCTGCTTGGCCGCCCGCACGAGCAGCGGCACCACGACGCTGCCGAGGATGCCGCCGAGCAGCAGCTCGTAGACGATGTTCGGCGCGGTGTTGGCCAAATTGAAGGCATCGGCGACGCTCTTGGCGCCGATCACCGAGGCGATCACCGCCGTACGCACGAAGCCGGTGCCGCGCGAGGCGATGGTGCCGAACGCCATCGCGCGGGTCGAGCGACCCAGCGACTCGCTCACGCGGCCCGGCCCCGGCGCAGCACCCGGCGCACGAGCCGCACGCCGACGGTCACGAACAGCACGCCGGCCGCAAGCCCGGTGACCCCGAGCGCGACGGAGCCGTAGCTGCTGGAGGTGACCTGCAGCTGTTCGGGATCGCCGAAGGCCTCCCCGTCGCGGCCGACGAGGACCGCCTGGGCGACGAAACGCCCGGACGTCCGGGCGGTGACGCGGATGTCGATCTGACGGGCGGACTCGCCCGGCACCTCGGCGACGGCGGTGTCGTCGGACACGAGCCGCGCCGCCGCCGGCTGCTCCAGACGCACGCCGATGTTCACCGGCTGGCGGAGCGCGTTCTCGACCGACACCCGCACGATCCCGGACCGGCCGGTGAGCAGCACCGGCGCGCCGCGCAGCACGATCTGACCGCGCAGCGCCGTGACGTCGGCCCGCAGCAGCCCCAGCAGCCGTACGCCGCCGGAGAGGTCGTCGCGCCAGGCCGCGCTCTCGGTGCGGCCCCGGGCGCGCAGCAGCCGGGCCTTCGTCGTCGCCGACTCGGGGCTGCCGGCGAGCAGCACCTCGTCGGTGAACTGGTCGGAGGGCCGGCGCACCCGGGCCACCGAGGCGACGTAGGAGGCGGGCAGCGGCGTGGCGATCCCCTGCCCGGCGGGCCGCGACAGGACGCGGCCGCGGTCCTCGGGGGCGGCGGGCTTCTGGGTGTCGGGTCGGCGGCCCGCCTGGTTCGGGCAGCGCTCGCGGCCGGCGGCGACGTCGGACAGCGGCACCGCGCACAGCCACGGCAGCGTGCCGGTGGCGCTCATGGCGCCGGCGACGACGGCGGGGAAGAGGTCGGCGCGCCGGCGGGGAGCGACCACGATCGTGCGCGACTCGCTGGGCCGCTCGGCGGTGAGCACCGCGATCTCGGCGAGGAAGCGCTGCTCGGCCAGCAGCGGTCCCTGCCAGTCCGGCGCCGTCGGGTCGGCCTCGACGAGGGCGGACAGCGCCGGTTCGACGACCAGGCCGGTCACGGGGCCGGCCACCGCGCCGCTCAGCGTGGTGCGGGCGCTCGGGGTGCGGCTGCGGTTCGGGTCGGACGCGGCGAGGGCGCCGGCGTCGAGCACCAGCGCCGAGGGCTGCAGCGGGTCGCCGGCCAGGGCGTCGACCGCCGGGCCGACCGGACCGGGCGGCGGGAACGCCACGCGCGGCAGCGGCGCCACGCCGAGCGCTGTGCGCGTCTCGGCGTCGCCGAGGTCGCTCAGCAGCTCGATGTCGTCGCGCAGACCGGTCCCGGGTCGGGCGAGGGCGGTGACGTCGGGGTCGGCGTAGGGCAGCGCGAGGACGTCGGCGGTCGGCCGTGCAGAGACCGGTGGCGGGGCGGCCGACGTGGCGGAGGCACCAGGGCTCGGCGTCGGTGCGGATCCGGGAGCGGGTGGCTGCACCTGCTCGCGCAGCGTGGTCAGCCAGCGCGCCGCCGCCTGCGACGCCGGCCGGCGCACGCGACGCCCTGCCTCGCGCACGGTGTAGGGACGGGTCATCGCCGACAGCGTGAACAGCAGATCGGGGTCGACGGCGTAGGTGACCGGCACGTTGCCCTGCCGCGCACCGGTGACACCGCTCTGCAGCGCCCGCTGCAGGCGGCCGGCCGTCCCGGGACCAGCCCCGACGAGCCGCTCGAGCTCGTCGTCGAGCAGGACCTCACCGGGCCCGCGCCGCGGCTGGTCCACCAGCGGCAGCAGCCAGGCCACCCGGGTGGGGGCGATCGGGCCGTCGGGGAACCAGGGCAGGAAGGTGGCGGCGCGGCCCGCCGACGAGGTGCGGGCCCCGGGCAGCCTCCCGCGGGCCTCGACGACGAGCGGGAACACGCCGTTGCGGGACCCGAGGCGTAGCGCGGCCACGTCGATAGTCGTGGCGAACGTCGTGGTGGCGCCGGGCGCCAGTGCCGTGCGGTCGGCGTCCGTGCTCGGGAGTCGCCGTGACGGGGTCGAACGTTGTCCGTCGGCCAGCGCGAGGCCCGAGCGGCGACTGATCCGGTCGCCGACCGACAGCCGCACGGCCAGCGCGTCGACCGTTCGGTCACCGCAGTTGGTCAGCGTCCCGGCGACCCGCAGCTGCTCGTCGGGCGAGCGCGGCGCCTGGGGGAGCAACGTCGTGACGAGGACGCGGACGGGCTCGTCGACGGGCTGCCCGTCGCAGCCGGACGTCCGGGCCGGGCCGTCCCCGGGTGCTGCCCCAGCCGTCGGCGCGACGCCGAGCAAGGCGGCCGCGAGCAGCACGAGCCCCGACGCGCAGGAGCAGACGCGGCGCAGCACACCCGACAGGCTGCCATCCGCGATGTGGCGTCCGGGTGAGGCGAGCCCGCAACCGAGTCAGACGGAGGCGGCCAGCAGCTCGGGCACCCGTAGCAGCAGCTGGCGCTCGTCGGCGTAGGCCAGGGTCGCAGGCACCCGGTCGAGCGCGACCCAGGCCACCTCGCTGACCTCGAGGTCGGCGTCGGACAGGTCGAGGCCGTGCACCGGGTCGTCGGCCAGCAGCAGGTAGTGGTGCACGGTCTTGTGGATCCGCCGGCCCTCGGCCACGAACCAGAAGTCGATGGTGCCGAGCTTGCCGAGCGTGCTGCCGCGAATGCCGGTTTCCTCAGTCACCTCGCGCACGGCGGTCTGCGCCTCGCTCTCGCCCGCCTCGATGTGGCCCTTGGGCAACGACCACAGCAGGCGTCCGCGCCGGTCGAGCCGCCCGATCAGTGCTCCCCGGGCCCCGGGTCCGGTGTGGTCGAGCACCAGGCCACCCGCGCTCGTCTCGTCGACGCGTCGCATGGCGCGCCGGCCACCTGCGCCGGTCCGGGGCGCCCGGCCCTTGCCGCCCCTGGGTGTCCGCGCCCCCCGGGGCGAGGGTTCGGACATCATGCTTCGGAGCGTACGTCGAAGGCGCCCGGCCCGCCCGCGCGCGAGACCAGGCCCGATAGGCTCACCGGTCGTGCCTGCCTCCGCGACGCTCACCCAGGCGCAGCACAACGCGGTCCGCGAGCTGCTGCGCGTGGCCCCCGTCGCTGTCGAGCTCGGGGAGCGCTTCGCCGCGGCGGGCCACACCCTGCACCTGGTCGGCGGGTCGGTGCGCGACGCACTCCTGGGTCGCCTCGGGGACGACCTCGACTTCACGACGGGGGCCCGTCCCGAGGCGGTGCTCGAGATCGTCGAGGGCTGGGCGGAGGCCACGTGGGCCACCGGGCTGGCCTTCGGCACCGTCGGCGTGTCGCGGCGGGGCCTGCGCCTGGAGATCACGACCTACCGCGCCGAGTCGTACGAGCCGGGATCGCGCAACCCGCAGGTCAGCTACGGCGACTCGCTCACCGGCGACCTCGCCCGGCGCGACTTCACCGTTAATGCCATGGCGATCGCGGTGCCCGACTGGCGTTCGCCGGACGCCTTTGTCGATCCCTACGGGGGACGCGAAGACCTCACCGAGCGCGTGCTGCGGACGCCGGGTGCTCCCGAGGACAGCTTCGGCGACGACCCGCTGCGGATGTTGCGGGCGGCGCGCTTCGTCTCCCAGCTCGGGTTCGCGGCGGCCCCCGAGGTCGTCGAGGCGATGCAGGAGATGGTCGGGCGCCTGGAGATCGTCAGCGTCGAGCGGATCACCGCCGAGCTGTCCAAGCTGCTGCTCGGCGCACACCCACGCGCCGGGCTCGAGCTGCTCGTGCGCACCGGGCTGGCGGAGCGCGTGCTGCCCGAGCTGCCGGCCCTGCAGCTGGAGATCGACGAGCACCACCAGCACAAGGACGTCTACGACCACACGCTGCAGGTGCTCGAGCGGGCGATCGCGCTCGAGCCGTCGCTGCCCGGCGGCGGGCCTGACCTGGTACTGCGGCTGGCCGCGCTGCTGCACGACATCGGCAAGCCGCGCACCCGGCGCAAGGAGCCCCGCGGCGGGGTGTCGTTCCACCACCACGAGGTCGTCGGGGCCTCGATGGTGCGCAAGCGGCTCGTCGCGCTGCGCTACCCCAAGGACGTCGTGTCGGCCGTCGAGCTGCTCACGCTGCTGCACCTGCGCTTCCACGGCTACCGGGTGCCGGGGTCGACGCCCGCGCGGGTCGGCGCAAGCGCCGCCGCAGTGCCCGCGCGGGCCGGCGCAAGCGCCGCCCCGTGGACCGACAGCGCCGTACGTCGCTACGTCACCGACGCGGGCGAGCTGCTGCCCCGCCTGCACGCGCTGGTCCGCTCCGACTGCACCACCCGCAACCGGCGCCGGGCGGCGGCGCTGTCGGCGGCCTATGACGATCTCGAGCGGCGCATCGGCGAGCTGTCGCAGCGCGAAGAGCTCGGCCGCATCCGGCCCGACCTCGACGGGGGGCAGATCATGGCGCTGCTGGGCATCGGCCCGGGGCCGCTGGTGGGGCGCGCCTACACGCACCTGCTCGAGCTGCGGATGGAGCATGGCCCGCTGCCCCGCGAGCGGGCCGAGGCAGAGCTGCGCGACTGGGCCGTCGCCGAGGGCGTGCTGCCCGCCTAGCTCTTGGTCGTGTGTGCCCCGCTGCTGACGACCGGCTCGGGCGGCTCGGACGCCGCATGCCGGGCCGTCGCCGTGCCGTAGACGATCGCGGTCAGCGCGTAGCCTCCCGCGATGATCGCGATGACGAGGTAGCTCTTGCCGTCGGGAGGCAGCAGCACCGCCGAGGCCGCAGCGGCCGAGACGAAGCTGAGGTTGAACAGCGTGTCGTAGAAGCTGAAGACCCGGCCGCGGAAGTCGTCGGCGACGCTCTCCTGCACCAGCGTGTCGACGCAGATCTTCGACGCCTGCGCGGCGAAGCCCAGGAAGAAGGCCGCGACGAGGATCAGGTAGTGCTGGAACGGCAGCCCGAAGACCACCTCGACAACGGCGGCGACCGCGAACACCACCGTCACCCACGCCTGGGTGCCGAACCGGCGGGTGACGGCAGGCGTCACGAGCGCGGCCAGCAGCAGCCCGCCGACCGTCGCCGTGATGATCTGTCCCAGGCCGGTGACCCCCCGGCCGATGAAGCCCGACTCGGTGTAGAGCAGCAGCGTGGTGACGAAGGACAGGCCGTAGAAGAACCGGTGCGCGCTGATCGCCGCCAGGCCGCGCGCCGCCGGTCCGCGCTCGCGCACGTGCCGGGCGCCCTGCGCGACGCCCTGGGCCACCGCCCGCAACGCCTCGCGCAGCGGCGTGGTCGCCAGCACGTCGGGGCCGAGCAGGTGGGACGGGATGCGCCTGGCCACCAGGCCCGCGACGGCGTACAGGGCGGCCGCGACCAGGGCGATCCGGCTGATGCCGGTGTCGTCGGCGCCGAACAGCAGCCGCAGCGCGACGGCGCAGCCGCCACCGACCGCGGCCGCGCCGGCGCCGAGGGTGCCGCTGAGGCTGTTGGCGGTGACCAGCAGGTGCGGTGCGACGACCTTCGGCAGCGCGGCCGACAGGCCGGAAAGGATGAAGCGGTTGACCGAGATCGCGACGAGGGCGAGCGCGACGACGGGCGGCGAGGTCGGGCCCAGGGCGGCCAGCGCGACCGCGAACAGCACGACGACCCCGCAGCGGGCGAGGTTGCCGACGAACAGCACCCGCTGCCTGCTCCACCGGTCGAGAAACACGCCGGCGAAGGGTCCGACGATCGAGTACGGCAGCAGCAGGGTGGCGAACCCGGCTGCCGCCTCACCCGCCGAGGTGGCCCGCTCGGGGTTGAAGAAGACCACGGAGAACAGCGCCGCGGTGAACAGGCCGTCGCAGGCCTGTCCGACGAGGCGCACGGCGAGCAGGCGACGGAACGCCGCGACCGACACCACCTGCCGGAGCGCCTGGGTGTCGGTGCTCACCGGACAAGCCTAGGTGGGTTCGTCCCGGAACGTTCAGGCGAGGCCGGGACGACCGACCCGACCCCGCCGCGGGCGTCAGGAGCCGGGCGCCGGTGACCCGGACGAGCCGGTGAGCGGGGCCTTGCGGGCCGGCCCGGCGCCGTTCGCCGGGCCGGGGTCGGCGCCCACCTTCTCGCCGAGCCGGGCGAGCAGCGCCCGCAGGTCGGTGCCGGTCAGGTCGCTGCTGATCTGCAGCCCCTGCTCGATGTTGCTGGCCACCGACTTGCCGAGCGAGCCCGCGCCGTCGCTCGAGATGACGGTCATCCGCTCGACGGCCGCGAGCGGGGCGGAGGCCTCGCGCACGACGTCGGGCAGCACCGCACGAGCAGGTCGAGCACGGCCGCCTCGCCGAAGTCGGCAAAGGCGCGCGCCTTGGCGTCGAGCGACTCGGCCTCGGCCTTGCCCCTGGCGAGGATCGCGGAGGCCTCCGCGTCGCCCTCGAGCCGGACGGCCTCGGCGATCGCCGAACGGCGCGAGCGCTCGGCCTCGCCGGTCTTGGCGCCCTCGATGGCCTCGGCCTCGGCGAGCGCGGCGCGCCGCGACCGCTCGCCCTCACCGGAGAGCTTCTGCTGCTCGGCAGTGGCCTGGGCATGGGCGATGGTGGACTGCCGGTCGGCGTCGGCCTTGAGGATCGCGGCGCTCTTGGCGGCCTGCGCCTCCTGCTCGACGCGGTAGCGCTGCGCGTCGGCGGGCTTGCGGATCTCGGTGTCGAGCTGGCTCTCCTTCAGGGCGGCCCGCTTCTGCGCGACCTTCTCCTGCTCGGTGAGGATCTCCTGGTCGCGGGCGGCCTCGGCGAGCGGTCCGGCGGCCTCGGCCCGGGCGTTCGCCGCGTCGGTCTCGGACAGGATCTCGGCGTTCTTCAGCGCGAGGGTGCGGTTCGCCACCGCGATGGCCTCCTGCGCGAGCAGCCGCTCCTGCTCGGAGGCCTGGTTGGCCCTGGCCTCGGCGATGGAGGCGGCCTGCGCCATTCGGGCGGCCTCGGGCCGTCCGAGGTCGGCGAGGTAGTTGCCCTCGGCCTGGATGTCCTGCAGCTGGAAGGTGTCGAGCTGCAGACCCTGGTTGGTCAGCGAGCTCTCGGCCTCCTCGGCCACGGCGCTGGCGAAGGCCGCGCGGTCCTTGATGATCTCCTCGACGGTCAGCCGGCCGACGATGGCGCGCAGCGAGCCGGCCAGCACCTCCTGGGTGAACACCTCGATGTCCTCCTGCTGGTCGAGGAAGCGCTGGGCGGCGGCGCGGATCGAGTCCTCGCTGCCGGCGACCTTGACGATCGCCACGCCCTCGAGGTCGCACTTGATGCCGTTCGCCGAGACCGCGCCGCGGATGCCCACCTGCAGGCGCCGGCTCGACAGCTCGAGGATGTGCAGCTTCTGCACGAACGGCACCACGAACACCGACGCGCCCATGATGACCTTCTGGCCGCTCATGTCGGTCGAGACCAGGCCGGTTTCGGGGTTGGTCACCGGACGGCCCTTGCGGCCGGTGATGAGAAACGCCTCGTTGGGGCCGGCGACCTTGATCCGCTGGACGACCGCCAGCACGACCAGCAGCAGCAGGCCGACGGCGACGAGTACGCCGATCAGCAGGGGAGACATGGACGGGCCTTCCTAGAAGAAGTCGGCGCGCTGGACGGCGACCGACGTGGGGGACAGCACCTCGACGACGTAGACGGAGGTGCCGGACGGGACGGGTTCGTGCGAGCGGGCCGAGAGCTTGGCGCGGCTGCCGCCGTGGGGCAGCACGACCTCGCCGAGGCCGTCACCCGGGATGCGCGTGACGACCGTGCCGAACACGCCCATGAGGTCGCTGCTGCGCACCGGCGTCGACTCCTCGCCGATGAGGAACTTCGTGATCGCGTAGGCGACGACGCCGAGCGCGACGGCGAACACCAGGCCACCGACGGTCGCGACGAGGACACCGGCCGGACGCAGCAGCAGCGCGCCGCCGAAGCCGAATGCTCCCAGCGCGGCCCCGACGGCAGGGGTGATGCCGGCGTCGGGCGCGAGGCCCTCGAAGATGCCGTCGAGGGCGCTGTCGAGCACGCCGTCGAGGTGCGAACCGACGATCAGCCCGCTGACGAGCAGCAGCACACCAGGGCCCCGAGGACCAGGAAGACGACCACGAACGACCTCCGCGGCACCCCGCCCGACCGGACGTCCCGGTCTGCCCCTGCTGGTAGCGAGGGGAATGTACCGCGCCCGATGACCCGCTGTCAGCAGGTGTCACCCGTGCGCTGCTCAGGTCGTCGCCCACGGCTGCAGCCCAGCCCGGGGTACCTGTCGCTCGATCGGGTTGCGCGGATCGGTGGGTCGTGCTGGCAGCAACGGATCCACTTTTCCTGCGGCGTTCCAGGCGTAGCGCCCTTACAGCGCGATGACGTGTCCCACCCGCGGGTCGCTGGTGCCGCCGGCGACCTCGGCCCAGGCCCGCTGCAGCCCCTCGGCGCCTTGAGACACGACGACGTCGACGTTGCGCTCGGCCATCGGGGCGAAGGCCCGCCAGGCATCGCCGAAGCGGGCGTCGAAGCCGTCGCGGCCCCACTCCTGGGTGCGCTGACGGATGCGGTCGGGGGCGAAGAAAGCCGTCGGACGGGCGCCCTGCAGGTCGCCGGGCCGGCTGCCGTCCTGGTGCGTCACCCCGACGATCAGGTCGAGCACCAGCGAGCCGGCGAGGTGGCGGTGCAGAGACTCGCGCAGCGGGGTGCTGCCGGCGACGTCGACGTAGCCGGTCGCCAGCTCGGGGTCCAGGTCGTCGAGGTCGTCGTAGGCGAGCACCCGGTCGTAGCAGCCGAGCGACTCGGTGAACTCCCGGTTGCCGGCGGAGGTCAGCCCCACCACCTCGACGTCGGCGTCCTGCAGCAGAAAGGCGGTGCCGTAGGCGGTCTTGGACGACGCCGAGCTGAGCACCAGCGTGCGCGCGCCGCCGGCGCCGTCGCCGGCCAGGCTGTCGGCGAGCACGAACGAGGTGACGAACAGCGGGCGGTAGAGCACCTGCAGGTCTTCGCGCTCGACGTCGTAGGCGGGGTCGCCGCTGACCAGGGCGTAGGCGTTGTAGGGGCTCGGCAGGTCGGTGCGGTGCTCGCTCGCGTCCCGGAAACCCTGCGCTCCCGGGCGTTCGGGGCGCACGAGCAGCTCGCCCGCCGGCGGCAGGTAGCCGTAGACGCGCTGCCCGACCTCGACGCCGTCGGCCTGCGACGCGGCGACGTCCGCGAAGCCCCACAGCGGCACCCGGCCCCGTGCGGGGTCGCTCGCCGGGAAGAACTGCCAGTAGCGAAAGCTCTCGCCCAGCACCGCGTAGGTGACGTTGTTGGCGGTGACCCCTACCCGGTCGACGCGCAGCACCGCCTCGCCCGGACCCGGCTCGGGCGGCGCGGTCTCGACCACCTGCGTGCGGGTGATGTCGGTGCGGTCGGTCTCCAGCGCCCAGGACGTCATGCCTGCACCGTAGCGAGGTGATCCCTGGGGACTATTCGGCAGCGACGGGCAGGTCGGCTCCTACCCGCCGGGCCGACTCCGCCCACAGCTGTCGGGCCAGCTGATCGTCGTCGGCCTTGGGCAGGGTCCGGCTCACCCGGCGGTCGTTGTAGTAGGCACCCGGCACGATCTCGTCGGTCGGGGCCGCGGCGAGCCACACCAACGTGTCGGCGCCCTGCTCGGGCGGGATCGCGAACAGCTTCGACGCCGGGGTCGCGTAGAGCAGCCGCGCGAAGACGTCGTCGCTGCCGAAGTTGCTCGCGACCGCGCCGGGGTGCAGACAGGTGGCCGTCACGCCCTTGCCGCCCAGGCGGCGCTGCAGCTCGCGGGTGAACAGGATGTTCTCGAGCTTGGTCGTCCCGTACTGGCGGTAGGTCCAGAAGCGCTCGAGCCACAGCGCCGGCTTCGGGGCGTCGAGGTGCTCGACGTCGACCGAGCCGAGAAAGTGGGCGGCGCTCGAGGTCGTGACCACGCGCGCGTCGCTGTCGGCGAGCCGGTCGGCGAGCAGCACCGTCAGCAGAAACGCGCCGAGGTGGTTCGTCTGCAGCATCGCCTCGTTGCCGTCGGAGGTGATCTGGCGCGAGCTCAGCAGCCCGCCGGCGTTGTTGGCCAGCACGTCGATACGCGGGCAGCGTTCCAGCAGCCGGTCGGCGAGGGCGCGCACCTGGTCGAGCTCGGCGTAGTCACAGATCTCCGGTGCGACGCCGAGCTTCGCCGCGACGGCGCGGGTCTTCTCCGGCGAGCGTCCGACGGGCACGACGGTGGCGCCGAAGGACTGCAGCCGCTCGGCGGCCGCAGCGCCGATGCCCGAGCTGGCTCCGGTGATGACCATGGTCTGGCCGGTCAGGTCAGCGGTGAGGGGACGTTCGCCTGCCATGGAGCTTCTCCCTACCTCGATGTCGCTGCGTCGGTGCGTGCGCTGCTGTGCGGACGCCTTCCCGTTCTGGTGATCCTCACCGCGCGCCGCCGAGCCGGCCGGCCAGCAGCGCGAAGTACGGCGCCGTCACGGCAGTGGCGACCGCGTCGCTGAGCGTCGCGACGCCGAGCGTGCCGAGCGACGGGTCGCGCAGCGGGCCGATCACCTGGCCGAGGCCGAGCGCCGCGATCGAGACCGGCAGCGTCAGCACGGCCGAGACGGCGCCGGCGGCGACCAGGCCCGCAAGCAGTGCTGCCGGACGTCGGCGCGCGGCCCGCAGCACGAGCTCCACGCCGCGCGCCAGCCACCGCCGGGCGGGCGCCCCGCCGAGCGCCCCGACGAGCGCCCCGACGAGCGCCACCTGGCCGATCGTCGCGGTGAGGACGCCGAGCAGATCGACGAGCAGGGCGTCGATGCGCGACGGGTCGTCGCGCACGGGCAGCTGGCGCAAGAAGTCGGGCACCATCAGCGCCGCGGCGAGCAGGGCACCCGCCACCAGAGCCGCGCGACGGGGACCGAGCAGCGCGCGCAGCGTCTCCCGCAGCACCGGCCCCACCCCGTCAGCGGCGGGCACGACGGGCGATCTCGGCGTTGGTGCCCAGCACGGCGAGCGACATGAGCGCCGAGCGACGGTGCAGCGCGCCGCTGCGCACGCCCGCGAGCACGGCGGCGGCGTCGAGCGCGGTGAGCGGCAGGAACAGCTCCGCGGAGCGGCGCACGTCGGTGGGGCGGCGCGTCAGCAGGGCCAGGCCGAGCACCCCCTGCCGGGCGGCGGCCAGCCGGACCACGACCGGCAGCACGCCGCCGCCGGTGTCGCGCACGCCGCCGGCTGCGGCCAGCTGTCGGGGCGCGGCGGCGCCGAGGGCCGTGAGCGCCAGCGAGGTCCACCCCACCGCCCGCACGAAGCGGGGCAGCGGGGTGCTGGTGTCCGGTTCGGCGCCGGTCGTGCCGCCGAAGGGCCGCCGCGTCATGGCCGCACGGCGACCAGCGCCGTCCACCAGCCCCGGTAGCGGGTCTGCTGCCCGACCACCGTCAGGCCGGCCGCGCGCACCGCCGCGGCGAGAGAGTCCGGCGTCGGCCGGTCGTCGTCGCGGGGATGCCGGCTCACCGCACGCAGGACCGCGGAGTCGACGAAGCGGGCCGTCATCTCGCACGAGAGCAGCCGGCCGCCAGGGCGCAGCACCCGGGCCGCCTCGGCGACGGCGCCCCGCCAGTCGGGGGTGTGGTGCAGCACGTGGTAGGCGAAGACGGCATCGAAGCTGGCGTCCGGAAAACGCAGGGCGCGGGCGTCGGCCACCTCGACAGTGATGTCCGGGAGGTCGGCCGTCGCGCTCCGGGCCTGTTGCGCGCTGGCCTCGTGCAGGTCGACGCCGACCACCTCGCCTGCGCCGAACAGTTCCCGCGCGAGGCGGAGCCCGCTGCCGCGCCGCCCGCACCCGAGCTCCAGCGCCCGGCCGATCGGACCGCTGCCCTCGAGCGCCCGCAGCGCGGGCGCCTCGAGCCGGCGCTGGGCGAGCGCCCGCAGCCGCGAGTCGACCCACAGGCCGTTGAGGTCGGGCAGCGCGGCGCCCACCGTGTCAGCGAACGTCACGACATGCCAACGGACGAGGGTCCATGTCGCGCGCTGTGCCCCACCGCGACGGTGCGGAACCGGTCCGCCCGCGAGGCGCGGCGCACCTCGCGCGCGTCAGACCGGGACGACGATGCCGTAGCCGTGGATGCGTCGGTAGATCGTGGCCCGCGAGATGCCCAGCGCTCGCGCCGCTTCGGCCTTGTCGCCGCCGGCGTCGCGCAGGCTGGACACGATCGCGTCCCGCTCGAGCGACTCGAGCGGGCTCAGGCGCCGCCGCGAGACCGAGCGCAGCTCGGCGGGCAGGTCGCCGGCCGCGATCTCCCCGGAGCGCCGGTGCTGCACCACCTGGCTCAGCACCCGCAGCAGCTGGGCGACGTTGCCCGGCCACGCGGCGCGCTGCAGCACCTGCATGGCCTCCGCCGAGCAGGTCAGCTGGCCGCCGCGGCCGAGTCGGCGCAGCAGGAAGGGGACGAGCAGCGCGACGTCCTCGACGTGGTGCCGCAGCGGCGGCACCTCGACGGTCGAGGGGAGCAGCCGCAACAGTTCGTCGAGACCGGCACCGGCGTCCGCGTCGAGCACCAGACCGAGCCACACGCCGGGGCGGTTGCTCGCGACCCCGACCGTGTCGACGAGCGCCCGCAGCGCCGGGGCGTCGAGCCGTTCGAGACCCCGCAGCACGATCGCGCCGTCGTGCTCGAGCAGCACCCGCAGCGACTCCGAGCGCCAGCCGCTGTCGCCCGCCTGGTTGCCGTCGATGACGGTGAAGCGTTCGGCGGCGTGCAGCCGCTGGTGCACACCGCGCAGCAGGGCGCCCCGGCCCGAGCCGGCCTCGCCGGAGACAGCCAGCCACTCGCCGCTGCGGCGGGCCGCGAGGGCCTCCCGGCAGGCGCGCTGCCACAGCGTCCCGTCACCGACCAGGCCGGGCAGCAGCATGCCGGGCGGCGGGCTCTCGGCCGGGGCGGCGGTTGCGGCCGCCACGATGCGCGCGTCGATGACGCCACCTGCGGCCGGGGAGTCGTTGTCGACGCGCCGGGCGTGCAGGCGCACGGTGGTGCCGCTCGGCAGCTCGACGGTCATCGAGACCGGACGACCCGACAGGCTGTGCGCGCCGTGACGCACGAGGGCCGCCCGGTCGTCCGGGCTGAGCGTCGCCTGGGCCAGCTCGTTCTCCATGACGACGTCGTCGCTGACGGCCATGACGATGCCCGCGGTCCGCCGGCACGCGCGCAGGTAGGCGTGCAAGAGGTCGAGCTCGTGCTGGCCGGTGTCGTTGAGCAGCGACTGGCGGATCTGCTCGGCGGTCGTGCGGGCGAGCGTGACGAGCAGCGTGCCGGCGTCCTTGCGCCAGCAGGTGAGATCGATGACGCCGATGGTCTTGCCCGACAGCGGGTCACGGATCGGGGCGGCAGCGCAGGCCAGGTCCTCGAGGTGCTCGGCGTAGTGCTCGTGGCCGACGACGTAGGTGGCGCGGCCGGCCTCGAGCGTCGTGCCGATGCCGTTGGTTCCGGCCGCCGACTCGGCGTAGGTGAAGCCCGGGGCGAGACGCACCCGGTCGAGGTGGCGCTCGAGCCCGCTGGCGGTGGTGAGCCGGGACAGCACCAGGCCGCTCGCGTCGGTGAGCACGAGGGCGAGCGGCTGGCCGTCGAGCTGGTCGCGCAGGTGCTGAAGCACCCGGTCGGCGCCCCGCGCGAGCGGCGTGTCGAGGTCGGGATCGCGCACGTACGACAGCTCGAGACGGTCGGCGCGCACGTCGTAGGCCCGCGAACGCGTCCACGAGGCGCGGATGGTGTCGCGTACCGCAAGCCGCTGACGAGGATCGGAGGCGAGCTCGCGGGCGGCGAGGCCGCCGGCGGTCAGGAAGCGCTCGCGGGCCTGCGCCAGCCGATGCTGTCCGCTGGGCTGCAGCACGTCCGGACCCATGCCCCGCCTCCCGTCTGCCCCGCCCCCGCGGCCGCTGCCCGCGCACGGCCGAGCTCGACCGTGCCGATGGACCCAGGCCTGCGAGCAACCTAGGCCCCGGTAGCGATCCTGGTGTGCGAGTGAGGTGAGAAGCCGTCTCAGCCTGAGACACAGCCGGCGCCCGCCCGATGCGTGCGGTAGCCCGACGGTCGGTGGGCCGGGCGGCACGATGCCCAGCCGGGAGCCCGCCAGACGACAAGCGGAGGTGCCCCGTGACCCGACCCGCAACGACCGGACCCGCCACCGAGTCGAGCCCACCGCCGGGCGACGGGCAGGAGGCCGACGCGCTCTCCGAGGCCGAGACCTTCAACCCGTGGAGCGTCGTGCGCCTGGTCTTCGACCACCTGGCCGCCCACGGCCTGCACCCGGTGCTCGGCAACAGCGGCGACCCCGGTCAGCCGGCGGCGGCGCTGCTGCGCGCGCTCGGCGTCGAGCCGTCGCACGAGGGCAACCGGCAGGTCCGCGCCACGGTGCAGCAGCAGCTGGCCGAGCTGCGGGCCGCGGTGCTCGACCAGCCGTAGCGCCAGGCCGTCGTTTCGGGTGCGTCTCACAGTGAGACCGCAGTCACGTCGTCGCGACGGTCTAGTGGGTGCACGCCCAGCAACCCCGAGCACGCCCGAAGCACGACGCAGCTACGGAGTCGCCCATGAGTCGCACCAGTGTGGCCAAGGCCCACCAGAAGATCGCCGAGCTCGCCTGGGAGCCGCTTTACCACGAGCCGGTGTCCCAGTACGGCACGGACTACACGTTCAGCAAGGCCAACAAGAAGGACCCGCTCAAGCAGGTGCTGCGGTCCTACTTCCCGATGCAGGAGGAGAAGGACCACCGCGTCTACGGCGCCGCCGACGGCGCGATCCGCGGCAACATGTTCCGGCAGGTCGAGGAGCGCTGGCTGGAGTGGCAGAAGCTGTTCCTGTCGATCATTCCGCTGCCGGAGATCTCGGCCGCCCGCGCGATGCCGCTGCTGTTCAACACGGTGCCGAACCCCGAGCTCCACAACGGGCAGGCCATCCAGATGATCGACGAGGTGCGCCACTCGACGATCCAGCAGAACCTCAAGCGGCTGTACATGAACAACTACATCGACCCGGCCGGCTTCAACTCGAGCCTGCGCAACTTCCAGAACGACTACTGCGGCACGATCGGACGGCAGTTCGCCGAGGGCTTCATCACCGGTGACGCCATCACCGCGGCGAGCATCTACCTCACGATCGTGGCCGAGACGGCGTTTACCAACACGCTGTTCGTCGCCATGCCGGCCGAGGCGGCCGCCAACGGCGACTACCTGCTGCCGACGGTGTTCCACTCGGTCCAGTCCGACGAGTCGCGCCACATCAGCAACGGCTACGCCACGCTGCTCATGGCGCTGGCCGACGAGGGCAACCACCAGCTGCTCGAGCGCGACCTGCGCTACGCGTGGTGGAACAACCACCGGGTCGTCGACGCCGCGATCGGCACGTTCATCGAGTACGGCACCAAGGACCGGCGCAAGGACCGCGAGAGCTACGCCGAGATGTGGCGGCGGTGGATCTACGACGACTACTACCGCAGCTACCTCGTCCCCCTCGAGAAGTACGGGCTGGTCATCCCGCACGACCTCATCGAGGAGTCGTGGAACCAGATCTGGAACAAGGGCTACGTGCACGAGGTGGCCCAGTTCTTCTGCACCGGGTGGCTCGCCAACTACTGGCGCATGGACCCGATGACGGACAAGGACTTCGAGTGGTTCGAGTACAAGTACCCGGGCTGGTACGACAAGTACGGGGCATGGTGGGAGAACTACAACCGCCTGTCGATGCCGAACGGGCACAACCCGATCGCGCTCGAGGACGTCAACTACCAGTACCCGAGCCGGTGCTGGACGTGCATGGTCCCGTGCCTGGTGCGCGAGGACATGGTGATGGCCGACATCGACGGCGTCACCCGTACCTACTGCCACGAGGCGTGCCGGTGGACCGACACCGTCGCCTTCCGGCCCACCTACCAGGGCCGGGAGACCCCGAACATGGGTCGCCTCATCGGCAAGCGCGAGTGGGAGACGCTTTACCACGGCTGGAACTGGGCCGACGTCGTCTCCGACATGGGCTATGTGCGTGACGACGGCAAGACGCTCGTCGCGCAGCCGCACCTGGACCTCGATCCCAAGAAGATGTGGACCCTGGACCACCTGCGGCGCTGCCCGCCGCTGCAGAGCCCGGACGTCCTGCTCAACGCCATGAGCAAGGACGAGCAGGAGGCCTACCGCGCGAACTACGTACGCGGTGGTCCCGCCGGACGGCCCGCGCCGGCCGAGGCCTGATCGGCAGCGAGGCCAGACAGCTCGGCCGACCGTCCGCCGCACCGGACCCGGGGATGCTCGCAGCGCCAGCGCGAGCCCCCGGTCCGGCGGTAGGGCACGGCACCCGCGAGCAAGAGGTCCGACGGCCCGCGTACCCGGGCCTCCTGCTCGCGCACCCGCAGATTTGACACCCCGACACCTGACACCGCCGGACCCCGACTGAGCCACCGGCAAAGGAGACGCACATGGGCGACACGCACCTCGTGCGCTTCGAGCCCGTCGGCATCGAGATCGAGGTCGACGAGACGCAGAACGTGCTGCGGGCCGCGGCCGAGCAGGGAATCATGCTCATGCACGGCTGCAAGGAGGGCCAGTGCGGCTCGTGCAAGTCGTTCCTGCTCGAGGGTGACGACGTCGAGCACGACCGCTACTCGACCTTCGCGCTGCCCGACTCCGAGGTCGACGAGGGCTACACGCTGCTGTGCCGGGCGCACGTCTACGAGGACGTGACCATCGAGCTGCTCAACTACGACGCCGACATGATCCGCTCGGGGCTCCCGATCCGGACCGTGCAGGGCACGGTGGTGTCCAAGGAGGCCGTCACCCACGACATGCGCCACCTAGATGATCGATTCCAAGCCTGATCAGTGGTCGTAGGCGAGTAGCGAGCGTCGGACGCGCTGTCCGGTGTGGTCGTTGTGCCAGATCGCGGTGGTGAGCGCGAGCATCCGCTGCAGGACACGGAC
>JAABUN010001881.1_pt1 | contig 41641 bp, 42 predicted proteins | sample 5559311 | NCBI WGS metagenome assembly JAABUN01 (sample SAMN10711877, study PRJNA513370) | rock metagenome | isolation source: Antarctica rocks | place: Antarctica: Victoria Land, Siegfried Peak sud
GGGCCGCGACGAAGCGTAGATACGCATCGATCTGCTCATGACCGAGGCGCACCTCCACGCCGAACTCGCCAAGACGACGATGCACCAGACACGGCATCCACTGATCCATGGGAACTCCTCGCAGGCTGCTCCCCGACGGTCACCCGGGTGGTGGCCCGAAGCTCGGAGAGTCACCTGCATATCCCAGCGCTCTTGGAGCAGATCTCCGAGAGCGCGCCTCACGAGCAGCCGCGCAGGACGCGCTGATGGGCACCTATGTCGAGCTGGTGGATGCGGGGATCACCACCCGGCGGGCTGCGGCGTTGACCGGGATCGCCCGAGCTACCGCGGCCAAGGACAAGCAGCGGCCCACGCCAATGGTCCGGCCTGTGCGGGTTCCGGCGAATGCGTTGACCGCGGCGGAGCGGGCTCAGGTGCTGGCCGTGCTGGACAGCGACGAGTTCGTCGACAGCACCCCGTTGCAGGTGTACGCGACGCTGCTGGACCGCGGGCAGTACCTGTGCTCGGTGTCCACGCTGTACCGGATCCTGGCCGAGCACGCCCAGGTCAAGGACCGCCGCCGCCAGGCTCGGCACCCGGCCCGGGCCTGTCCTGAGCTGGTCGCCACCGGTCCCGGGCAGGTGTACACGTGGGACATCACCAAGCTGCCCGGCCCGGGTAAGGGCTGCTACTACGACGCGTACGTGATGATCGACATCTACTCGCGCTACATCGTCGGCGCGCACGTGCACGCCCACGAATCCGCGGTGCTGGCCGAGGAGATGATGAAGGAGATCTTCGGCGTGCACGGCATCCCCCAGGTGGTGCACGCCGACCGGGGCACCTCGATGACCTCCAAAACCGTCGCGGCCCTGCTCGCCGACCTGAACGTAACCCGATCCCACTCCCGACCCCACGTCTCGAACGACAATCCCTACTCCGAGGCTTGGTTCAAGACCCTCAAGTACGCCCCGGTCTTCCCCGAACGCTTCGGCTCCGTCCAGCATGCTCGGGCCTTCCTCGCCAACTTCGTCGAGGCGTACAACCATGAGCATCACCACACCGGGATCGGCCTTCACACCCCGGCCGACGTCCACTACGGCCTCGCCACCGCCAAGGCCGCCGACCGCACGAAGATCCTCGCCGAAGCTCGAGCCAACCACCCGTACCGGTTCAGCAGCCGGCAGCCACCCCAGATCCTCGACCTTCCCGAGGCCGCCTGGATCAACCCACCCCAACAGCCTTCACAAGCCGCCTAACTCCCTCTGGTCTCAACCGCCTTGACAAATTCCGGGGCGGCTCGTCCTCGGACGGGCCGCCCCTCCGTACGACGTCCTAAAGCGCGCCGACGACCTGGGCCACCCGCGCGTGCTCCGCCCCGTCGGATGAGGGGTTCCATGGACGACACGACGAACGAGTACCTGTTCCGGGCCCCCCGGAGCACGCCTGAATCGCGCGGTGGCGGCCCGCCCGAGCATCGGTTCGAGAACCGGCCGGGAATGGTCATCGAGAAGGACATCGCCGTTCCGTACGGGAACGAGGGATCCTTCATGTACCTCGACGTCTACCGTCCCGACGGCGACGTGCTGGCGGCGCCCCTGGTGAGCTGGTCGCCGTACGGCAAGCACAACCCGGCCCCGATCGGTCAGATCTACCCGAACAGCGGGGTCCGGCCGGAGTGGACCTCGGACCTGACCACTTTCGAGGCGCCGGACCCGGAGTACTGGGTTCCGCACGGCTACGCCATCGTCCTCGTCGACGTGCCCGGCACCTGGTACTCGGAGGGCCGGGCCACCTACCACTCGCCGGAGGAGGCGCGCGCCTTCGCCGACCTGGTGGAGTGGGCCGGTACCCAGCCATGGAGCGCGGGAAAGGTCGGGCTGTCAGGGGTCTCCTACCTGTCGAGCCTGCAGTGGTTCGTCGCCGCCCTGAAGCCGCCGCACCTGGCCGCCATCAACCCGTGGGAGGGCTGGAACGACACCTATCGGGAGGTAGCCCGGCACGGCGGCATCCCGGAGACCTCTTTCTGGCCCTACATCTGGGAGCGATGGGGGGCCAGCACCACCGAGATCGAGGACCTGGAGTCCGAGACGGCCGCACACCCCTGGTACGACGAATTCTGGGCGAGCAAGGCCGCGGACCTCGAGGCCATTCACGTGCCGGCCTTCGTGGTGGCCAGCTGGGCGGACCAGGGGCTGCACAGCCGCGGCACGCTGGAAGGCTTCCGGCGCATCGGGTCGGCACAGAAGTGGCTCGACGTCCATGGCCGCAAGAAGTGGGCCTACTACTACGAGCCGGAGAACATCGAACGCCAGCGCGCCTTCTTCGACCACTTCCTGCTCGGGAAGGCCACCGGCATCGAGTCCTGGCCGCGGGTGCGCGCGGAGGTGCGTGAGCGGTACAACCAGGGCACCTGGCGGACGGCGCGAGAATGGCCGCTCGAGGACGTCGAGTACCGGCAGCTGCACCTGGAGGCCACCGGTGGTTCGCTGAGCTGGGAGCCGGTCGCCTCCGAGGGCGCTGCTTCCTACGACGGGCTGGGCAGCGGGCTGGCTCCCCGCCGGGCCACGTTCACGATCACCTTCGCCGAGTCGGTGGAGCTGGTCGGCCACGTTCGCGCGGTGCTGCACATGTCCGCCGACGAGGCCGCGGACATGGACGTGTTCGTCGCGTTGTTCAAACTCGACGCCGAAGGCAACCAGGTCGGGTTCCCCTACTACGGGCAGTTCGAGGACGGCCCCGTGGCCGTCGGCTGGCTGCGCGCTTCGCATCGGGAGCTCGACCCCGAGCGCTCGACCGACTACCTGCCGGTGCTGGCGCACCGGCGTGCGCTGCCGCTGACTCCCGGCGAGCCGACCCGGCTGGACATCGAAGTCTGGCCGTCCGGCACCCGCTTCCAGGCGGGGGAGCAGCTGCTTCTGGTCGTGCAGGGCAGTGACGTGATGCGCTATCCCGAGCCGCTGACCTACGCCCGGCACGCCGACTCGGTGAACGTCGGCCGGAGCGTCGTACATACCGGCGGCCGTTTCGACTCGCACCTGGTGGTGCCGGTGCTGCCGCCGCGCAGCTGACTGCCGGCGCGCCGGCGGTTCGACATCCAGCACGGAAAGGTGGCGTCATGGCACCTCGGCCGACGGCCTCCGATCTGAGATCGGCTGATCTGCGACACGACAACACCTCGTGGGGCGCCGTCCTCGCCCTCATGGCAGCCGGGGTGGTGGGGGCTGCGCAGATCGGCAAGGGCTCCGCCGCCCTACCCGTTCTGCAGGACGAGTTCGGGCTCAGCTCCACGGGCGCCGCCTGGTTCCTCTCCATCGTGAGTGCGATCGGCGCAGTGGCCGGCGCTCTGCTCGGCTGGCTCGGCCAGGCCCTCGGTTTCCGGCGACAGGTCCTGCTGGGACTGCTCGCGATCGTGGTGACGAACCTCGTCGGCGCGGCCGCCGATTCCGCCGGGTGGCTCCTGACCGCCCGCGCCGGCGAGGGGCTGGGCTTCGTGCTCGTCGTGCTGGCGGCGCCGGGCCTGCTGACCGAAGTCACCCCCGCGACTCACCGGCGGCTGGTCGTCGGGGCCTGGGGGGTGTACATGCCGCTCGGAACCGGGCTGGCCACTCTGCTCGTGCCGTCGCCATCACGTTGGTGGGCTGGCGCGGTGCCTGGCTGGTCGACGCCGGGGGAACGGCGTGCGTGCTGCTGGCCGTGGCGCGGTGGGTGCCCACGAGCCCCGCGCGGAGGCCGCCGGGGCTCGGCGGGCTGTCGCGGGCGGTCCGGTCGCCAGGGGTGATGTGCCTGGCAATCGCGTTCGGCTTCTACGCCGGGGAGTATCTGGCGGTGGTCGGCCTGCTTCCCACCATGCTGGTCGACGGCGGGCTGTCGCTGGCGGCTGCCGGGCTCGTCACCAGCATCGTTTCCCTCGCCAACGTCCCGGGCAACCTGCTCGGCGCCTTCCTGCAGCACCGTGGCGTGCCCCGGTGGGTGCTGATCGTGTCCGGCAGTGCCTGGCTCGCCGGAACCGTGTGGGGGGTAACGGGTGCTCGACCCGGGGCTGCCCTTGACGCTGCGCATCGCGTCCGCCCTGGCCTTCGCGCTCGTCGTCGGGATCGTCCCCTCCGTCACCTTCAGCGGTGTGGTGGGGATGTCGGCGGGTACCGCCTCTGCCGGGGCGGCGGTCGGTCTGCTGGTCCAGGGCTCGAGCATCGGTCAACTGCTCGGCCCACCCCTCGTGGTGAGCGTGGGAGCAGCCGTCGGCTCCTGGGTCGGCGGCGCCGCGACGCTGACGTGCCTATCCGCGTGTCTGCTGGTCGGCGGGCTGCTGTACCGGCGGCTGGAGAAGCCGCTCGAGCGATCGCTGGGGGAGCAGGGGTCGGTGGCCGTCGGCGCGTTGTAGAGCCGACGACCGTGCCCCGGCGGACCGACCCGGAGGGACTCTGTCGACGAAATTGTTGACAATCCTGGCAGCCGGTCGATAACGTCGGAGCCGACCGTTGGGGGGGTGACGCGTGGTGGAATCGGGACGGCTCGCCGCCGAGGGTGCGCTGCGGGCAGCGCTCGCCGACGGCGACCTGCTCCCCGGTGCCCGGCTGGTGGAGGCCGATCTCGTGGCGATGCTCGGCGTCAGCCGCGGCAACGTCCGGTTGGCCATCGACGCGCTCGCCGCCGAGGGGCTGGTCGAGCGTATCCCTCACCGGGGAGCGCGGGTCCGCGTGATCTCCGCGGAGGAGGCGGTCGCCATCACCGAGGCCCGGATGGCGCTCGAGGCACTGATCGCCCGCAAGGCAGCCGAGCGGGTCACCGCGGCACAGGCAGGCAGCCTCGGCGCCCACCTCGCCACCTTGCGCGGCACGCTCGAGGCCGGTGACCTCCTGAAGTACTCGGCCCTCATCCAGCGGCTGCACGAACTGGTGCGGGACGTCGCCGCTCAGCCGGTGGCAGCAGGTCTGGTCGATCAACTGCAGGCCCAGCTGGTGCGCCACCAGTTCCAGTTGTCGCTGCGGCCCGGGCGGCCGCAGGTCAGCCTCGGCGAACTCACCGAGCTCGTCGAGGCGATCGCCGCCCGCGACCCCGACCGGGCCGAGGCCGCCGCCGTCAGCCACTTCCGCAGCGTCATCGCCGCGCTGTCCGAGCCGATCCCCGGAGGACCCGCATGAGGACCGTCGTCGTCACCCATCCGCCCCGCGCCGATGCGGGTGATGCCGAAAAGCTCGGTGCGTTCGGCGTCGCCACCGTGCACGAGGCCCTGGGCCGGGTCGGCTACCTGGGACCGGACTTCCGGCCCGCCTGGCCCGGCGCCCGGATCGGCGGCACTGCCGTCACCGTGCTCTGCTGGCCGGGGGACAACCTGATGATCCACGTCGCGGTGGAGCAGTGCCGGCCCGGCGATGTGCTCGTCGTCGCCACGAACTCCCCGTCCACCGACGGGCTGTTCGGCGAGCTGTTCGCGACCGCGCTGGCCCATCGGGGGGTTCGCGGGGTGGTGCTCGGGAGCGGGGTGCGCGACGTGGCAGAACTGCAGGAGATGGGCTTCCCGGCATGGTCGCGCGCCGTGAGCGCTCAGGGCTCGGTCAAGGCGACGGCCGGAGCGGTCAGCGTCCCCGTCGTCCTGGGCGGTCAGGTCATCCACCCCGGTGACGTGGTGCTCGCCGACGACGACGGCGTGCTGGTCGTGCCGCGTACCGACGTGCCGCGTGCGCTGACCGCGTCGCAGGCCCGCATCGACAAGGAGGCCGCCAGCCGCGCGGCCTTCCAGCAGGGCGAGCTGGGTCTGGACCGCTACGGCCTGCGCGATCAGCTCCCCGACTTCGGCATCGAGTACGTCCCCTACGAGAAGTGGGCGGAGGAGCGGTGAGCTACGACGAGACCGGCGTCCGCTGCACGATGCTGCGCGGCGGCACCTCACGCGGGCTGTACGTCGAGGCGCAGGACCTCCCGGCCGACGCGGCCGCGCGCGACGACCTGCTGTTGCGACTCATGGGCACACCCGATCCCCGGCAGATCGACGGGCTGGGCGGCGCGACGACGCTGACCAGCAAGGTCGCGGTCGTGTCGCCGTCGGACGATCCCGAGGTCGACGTCGACTACCTGTTCCTGCAGCTCGGCGTCGACCAGCCGACCGTCAGCGAGCGGCAGAACTGCGGCAACATCCTCGCCGGGGTCGGGCCGTTCGCGGTGGAGCGCGGCCTGGTGCCCGCAGCGGATGCAGAGACCAGCGTGCGCATCCGGATGGTCAACTCCGACAGCATCGCGGTCGCGACCTTTCCGACGCCGGATGGTCGGGTCGAGTACCGGGGCGACGTGGCCATCGCCGGGGTACCAGGTACGGCCGCCCCCGTGGTCCTCGCCTTCGCCGACACCGAAGGGTCGGCGACGGGCGCGTTGCTGCCCACCGGGCAGGTCCGGGACACCATCGAGGGCGTCGAGGTCACCTGCGTCGACAACGGCATGCCCGTGGTCCTCGCCCTGGCGCAGTCGTTCGGGCTGACCGGGTACGAGACGCACGAGGAGCTGGCCTCCGACGCCGCACTGCTGGAGCGGATCGACGCGTTCCGGCGCAAGGCCGCCCAGCTGATGGGCATGGGGGACGTGTCGTCGTCGTCGGTGCCGAAGACGGTGCTGCTGGCTCCGCCGCGCGGCGGCGGGCAGGTGTGCACGCGCTCGTTCATCCCCGTGCAGCCGCACACCTCGATCGGGGTCCTGGGTGCGGTCAGCGTCGTCACGGGGATGCTGCTGCCGGGCGCGGTCGGCTCCGAGATGACCGCGGACTGGCCAGAGGACACCTCGCAGGTCGACGTCGAGCATCCGACCGGCCATCTGCTGGTCGACGTCGTCGTCGACAACTCGGTCGAGCCGCCGCGCGTCGTCCGCTCGGGCGTCGTCCGCACCGCCCGCAAGTTGTTCGACGGCACGGCTTTTCCCAGGGCCTAGCCGCTCCGCAGGACCGATACCCACAGGAGAGTTCCGTGCCGCCACTGCACGACATCGCGCACCTCGCCCACGTCGAGCTGCTCACCGACAAGCCCGAGGAGAGCCTCGACTTCTTCATCCGCTACCTGGGCATGACCGAGAACGGCTCGGCCGGCGACTCGGTGTTCCTGCGCGCGTGGGATGACTACGAAAACACCACGATCAAGCTCACCGCGGCCCCGCGGCCCGGCGTGGGCCGGACCAACTTCCGGGCAAGCACCCCGGAGGCGCTGCAGCGGCGAGTGGCCGCGGTCGAGGCGACCGGGCTGGGTCGTGGCTGGGAGGACGGCGACCCGGGCTACGGGCTGGTCTACGTCTTCACCGACCCCGACGGGCACGAGATGGGCGTCTACTACGAGACGGAGTGGTACCGGCCGACTGGTGACCTGGTGCCGGCGCTGAAGAACCAGGCACAGGCCTATCCCGGCCGCGGGGTGGGCGTGCGGAGGATCGACCACATCAACTTTCTCGGCGTCGACGTCGTCGCCAACCGCGACTTCGCGCGGGACACGCTCGGCGGGATGGTCACCGAGCAGATCGTGCTGGACGACGGCGTCGCGGGCAGCTGGACGACGTTCACGAACAAGGGCTACGACGCGGTCTGGACCCGGGACAACACCGGCACCTCTGGCCGGCTGCACCATCTGTCGTTCGCCGTCGACAGCCGCGACGACGTCCTCCGGGCTGCCGACCTCGCGCTGGAGCACGGCATCCACATCGAGACCGGGCCGCACAAGCACACGATCCAGCAGAGCTTCTTCCTCTACGTCTGGGAGCCGGCCGGCAATCGGATCGAACTCGACAACCCAGGCGCCCGGCTGGTGTTCGCCCCCGACTGGCAGCCGATCGACTGGTCGGCGGAGGAGCGGGCCAAGGGCCAGGCATGGGGGCTGCAGACCATCTCCACCTTCCACACCCACGGCACGCCGCCGGTCCAGGCAGGGAAGTGAGTACCCGATTCGCCGTTCTCGGGCTCGGTGAGGCGGGGTCGGAGATCGCGCGCGACCTCGTCGCGGCAGGGGCCGACGTCCGTGGCTACGACCCGAAGGCCATTTCGGTCGACGGGGTGATCGCGCGGGGCAGCGAGGCGGAGGCGGTGGCCGATGCCGATCTCGTCCTGAGCCTGAACAGCTCCCACGACGCGATGACCGCACTCGAGAACGCCCTGCCCGCCCTCTCCGCCGGCACGCTCTGGGCCGACCTGAACACCGCCAGCCCGGGCCTCAAGAAGGCCCTCGCCGAGCGGGCGGCCGCCCACGACGTCGACGTGGTCGACGTGGCGTTGATGTCCCCGGTGCCGGGCAAAGGGCTGCGCACGCCGATGCTCGTGTCGGGTGCGGCAGCCGACCGCTACGTCGAGGTCCTCGCCGGCCTGGGTGCCGACGTCGCTGTGCCGCCCGGACCGGTCGGATCCGCGATCTCCCGCAAGCTGCTGCGCAGCGTCTTCTATAAGGGGCTGGCCGCCGCCGTCGTCGAGGCGCTGCGGGGCGCCGAAGCGGCCAGCTGCGCCGACTGGCTGCGCGGCAACATCGCCGCCGAGCTCGCGGGCTTCGACGAGCGCACCGTCGACCGCCTCGTCGACGGCACGCATGCGCACGCCCGACGGCGGGCCGACGAGATGGCCGCCGCGACCGAGCAGCTGGAGGAACTCGGGGTGCCGGCCCGCATCGCCGCTGCCGCGCGCGACCTGCTCGTGGAGCTCCGCGACGGTGGCGGGAAAAGCCTGGTCGCCGCCGCCGAGGTCGCCACGGACGCGCCGGAGCGCTACGCGAAGCAGCTGGTCAGCCACCTGGGCCGGCTAATTCCCTGGCAGACCGACGGAGACACGTCCCGGGCGGCGATCGGGGACGGGGTCGGGACCGTCGTCGTCGGGACGGGCGTGCTGACCCTGCGGGCAGAGGCGCCGGATGCGGAGACCCTCGCGCGGATCCAGCACGTCCTCGGCAGTCACCTGGAGCGCTTCGGCCAGCGGAACGAACTGAGCGTCACTTGGGGAGGGGAGCAGCGGTGATCATCGACTGCCACGGCCACTACACCACCGCGCCGGCCGCCCACAGCGCCTGGCGCGAGCAGCAGGTGGCGGCCTGGGAGGCGGGCACGACACCACCGTCCTACCCCTCGATCAGCGACGACGAGATCCGGGAGACCATCGAGACCAGCCAGCTGCGGCTGATGGACGAGCGGGGCATCGACGTCACCCTGTTCTCTCCGAGGGCATCGGCGATGGCCCACCACATCGGCGATTCCGCGGTGAGCGAGGAGTGGGCCCGCCGGTGCAATGACCTCGTCCATCGCGTGGCGACCCTCTATCCGGATCGTTTCGTGCCTGTGGCCCAGCTGCCGCAGTCGCCCGGCGCCGACCTCGGGGCGTCGATCGCCGAGCTGCGCCGGTGCGTCGAGGAGCTGGGGTTCGTCGGCTGCAACCTCAACCCCGACCCCAGCGGCGGCTTCTGGACCTCACCGCCGCTGACCGATCGCAGCTGGTACGCCCTCTACGAGGCGGCGATCGAGCTGGGCGTACCCGCGATGGTGCACGTGTCCGCGTCGGCCACCCCGGTGTTCCACGCGACCGGCGCGTACTACATCAACGCCGACACGACGGCCTTCATGCAGCTGGTGCAGGGCAACCTCTTCGGCGAGCTCCCCGAGCTGCGCCTGGTCATCCCGCACGGCGGGGGAGCGGTGCCTTACCACTGGGGCCGGTACCGGGGACTGGCCGACATGCTGGGGCAGCCGCCGGTCGAGTCCAACGTCATGGGCAACGTCTTCTTCGACACCTGCGTCTACCACCAGCCCGGTATCGACCTCCTGCTGGACGTGATCGACACACCGAACATTCTGTTCGGGTCGGAGATGGTGGGGGCGGTCCGCGGCATCGACGAGCGGACCGGCCACCACTACGACGACACGCGCCGGTACGTCGAGGCATCGACGCTGGACGACGAGGCCCGCGCGGCAGTGTTCGAGTACAACGTCCGGCGCGTCTATCCCCGGCTCGCCAGGGCACTCGCGGGCTGACGCGCCTCCTGGGGCTCAGATCGTCTCGGGAACCCGCAGGTGGGCGATCGCGACGTCGAACTTCGCCGTGTCCGTGACCTCGATCCCCATGGTGGGGGCGAACTCCTCTCGGAACTCCCGCGCACCGTCGTTCGCCAGCTCGAGGTCCGCCCGGTTGTCGTAGGACTCGGCGGCCACGGTCAGCCCGTCGTCCCGGCGCACCATGACGCTCACGCTGCAGAACCCGGCCAGGTCGTCGAGCTTCGGCATCAGGGAGAGGCGCATGGCGTCCACGGCGCGGTTCACCGAGCCGGGCTCGTGCGCAGCCAGGTGACGCGGGAGGCGGCCCCGTGCTGGGACTCGTGCACCCGGTGCATCGCGGCGATCTCCCACTCCTGGATCGCCGGCCGTCCGCCGATGATCTCGACCGTGCGTTCGGCGGCCGTCCGCACGCCGTCCTGGCTCGAGCGCAGCGCGGCCTCGTCCCGCCAGGGCGTCGTGACGATGCAGTGACCGGAGGCCCGGCCGGCGAGCATCGACAGACCGACGCAGCCCGCCATCCCCCGGACCATCGGCATGACCTCGTCGCGGACGTAGGTGATGCCGTCGTCCACCGCGCCCGGGTCCCCGTGGATCGTCGTCGATCGGGCATACATGCCTGCCATCGGTCCTCCGTGCTCCAGGCTCTGCGTCACCCGCGAGGCAACGCGGCTCGCCTCAGGGTGCTCGCCCGCCGTGCCCGAGGCAATCCGGGCACGGCAGCCAGGTGGGTCCTACGTCGATTGTCGCGGCCAGAATGCGACCTGCTCCGGACCATGAGACGTCATCTGCGGCATGGCCGAACCCTGTCCACTCGGTACCGTCCAGCGCATGCAGGTAACCTGGGTCACGTCCCGGAGCGGGGGATCTTCCAGATCGTCCGGTGCGCAGCCGTGGGTGGTCAGCCGGCCGCTGGATCACAGTGTGTTCGTGGAGGTGTCATGACGCGGCCCGCCGACGCGCAGCACGGCGTCCTGGTCCTGTCCTGTCAGGACGCCCCAGGCATCGTGCACGCGGTCTCCGGACTGCTCATGGACGAGCGGTGCACGATCGTGGAGAGCCACCAGTTCGACAGCCTGACGAGCGGCATGTTCTACATGCGTGTCGAGTTCGCGCATGCGGACGGCGCGCCGCTCGACTTCGGCCATCTCCGCCGGGCCTTCGAGGACATCGCCCAGCGCTTCGAGATGGCCTGGCGCATGGCCGACGCCGCCGAGAGACAGCGCGTACTCATCATGGTCAGCCAATATGCGCACTGTCTCAACGACCTGCTGTTCCGCAATTCGATCGGCGAACTCAACCTCGATGTCGTCGCCGTCGTGTCCAACCACCCCGATCTGAAGGGGACCGCCGACTTCTACGGCGTCCCGTTCCATCACATCCCGGTGACCCGCGAGACGAAGCCCGAGGCTGAGGCCGCACTCCTCGACATCGTGCGGGAGGAGCGCGTCGAACTGGTGGTCCTCGCCCGTTACATGCAGATCCTGTCCAACGAGCTGTGCAACGCGCTCGAGGGCCGCGCGATCAACATCCACCATTCGATGCCGCCGAGCTTCAAGGGCGCCCGTCCGTACCACCAGGCGCACGCCCGTGGGGTCAAGTTCATCGGTGCGACGGCGCACTACGTGACCGGGGATCTGGACGAGGGCCCGATCATCGAACAGGAGATGCTCCGAGTGGACCACTCGTCGAGCCCCGAGCAGCTCGCTGCCCGGGGTCGCGAGGCGGAGACCCGGGCCCTTGCCCACGCGGTCCGCTGGCACACGGAGAACCGCATCGTCATCCACGGGAGCCGGACTGTCGTCTTCGAGTGAGCGGGGCTGACCGTCACGATCTCGTTCCCGGCCCGGTAGTCCGCCGCGATGTCCGGGACCGTCGGGTCGTAGGGGTCGCCCTTGAAGTTCGGGTAAGGACGAAGGTGCAGTGCGCTGAGCTGCGCCGGATCGCAGTCGTCGATCAGCGGCCGAGCGGGTAGGCGCCGGACAGCGTGCGCGTGACACCACGCGCGGCCGCCAGGAGCACCGGCACGTGTGCCTGGGCGCGACCGTCGTTGGGAACGATCACAGACAGGGCGGCAACCACTTCCTGGAGGGCGTTGCGGATCGGAACTGCCACCCCCGCGGCCTCCTCGTGCACGTGGCCGGGGAGCACGGCGTAGCCCCTGCGGCGCGTCTCGGCGAACGTCGCCTGCAACTCGTCCCGACTCGTCCGGGTGCTGTCCGTGTACCGCTCCAATGTCCCGTCGAAGACACGGTCCCGGAGCTCAGGGGGTCCGAATGCCAGCAGGACGTGCCCGGACGAGGAAATGTGCAGAGGGATCCGGCCTGCGACGCGGGAGTAGTTGATCACCGCGTCACGGGCGGAGAGGCGCTCGACGAAGAGCACGTCGTCGCCGGCGAGCACCCCGAGCTGGGCATGGTGCCCGACGACGGCGTGCACGTCCTCGAGGTAGGGCATGGCGGCATCCCGGAGGGACAGCGTGGGGGAGGCGCGGGAGGCGAGCTCCCACATCCGCACCCCTACGCGGACCTCGCGGTCGGGCCCGCGCTCCAGCAGGCCGTGGGACGCAAGCTCCGCGACGAGGCGGGAGGCCGTGGCGACGTGCAGGCCGCTGCGCCGGGCGATCTCGGAGACCTGCAGGGTCGTGTCGTCCGAGGAGAAGGCGGCGAAGATCCGGACCGCGCGGGCGATCGACGTCTCTCCCGTGGCGGTCCGTGGCACGTGCTCAGTGTGCCTGCTGACATGCGGGCGACAGTGCGGATTCCTCTCATCTATTGAGACAAAGCTACGTCGCCGAGGTGACGTGGGCCACGCTTCTGCCGACGACGAGGAGGTCGCGTGATCCACACATTGACCGGGGTGGTCGGCACCGACGGAGGCACCGTTTCTGCGGACGTCGCCACGCTCTGTGTCACCGGCAAGAAGCTGGTGGCGGGGGACGTGCTGACCCTGGAGTTGGCCTCCCCGCACGGTTTCCGCCTGCGGGACTGGGCACCCGGCGCGCACATCGACCTGGTGCTGCCCAACGGCATGACCCGTCAGTACTCCCTCTGCGGGGACCGGTGGAATCCCTTCACCTATCGGGTGGGTGTCCTGCACGAGCAGTCCGGCCGCGGCGGCTCTGCCTACGTGCACGACGAGCTGGAGGTCGGTGACCACGTCGGCGTGGGTGGCCCGCGGAACAACTTCGCGCTGGTGCCTTCGGAGGAGTACCTGTTCGTCGCCGGCGGTATCGGCATCACCCCGCTGCTGCCCATGGTGCGGCAGGCCGAGTCGCTCGGCGCCGACTGGCGGCTCCTCTACGGCGGCCGACATCGGTTGTCGATGGCCTTCCTCGACGAGCTGGCCGGTTACGGGGAGCGGGTCCAGGTGGCGCCGCAGGACGAGTTCGGTCTGCTGGACCTCCCGGCGTTCCTCGGAGCTTCCCGACCGGGCGTGAAGATTTACTCCTGCGGCCCCGCCCCACTGCTGGACGCGATGGAGAGGGCCTGCGTCGACTGGCCGCCGTACACGCTGCGGACCGAGCGGTTCGTGGGGGAGGAGCTCGGCGGGCCGGTGCGCACGGCGCCGTTCGAGGTCGAGTTGGCCCGCACCGGCACGACCGTCACCGTGACGGGCCGCCGATGCCGAACAACTCGTCGACGAGGTATTGGACGGCGGTCTCGAGTTCGACGCGGTCTCGGCACTGACCGGAGCGTTTCCCCTGCGGGTGTTCCCTGACGCGGTCGGCATCCCGAAGGAAGGCAGGGAGAACCTGCTGCCCTACGGCGACCACGCCTTCAACGCTTTCGGCCCGAGCAACGACCTGGTCGCCAAGGGCGCCGCACGCGTGGCGGAGCTCTCCGGCTGGGTCAGCGACCAGTGCGCCCGCGACGTGCTCACCGACGACGGCTTCGGCGCGCAGATCTGGGCGGCGTCGGATCGTGGCGACATCACCCCCGAGCAAGCCCCTCTCATCGTCCGGTCACTGCTCACCGCCGGCGTCGACACCACCGTGCACGGCCTGTCCGCCGTCCTCTATGCCTTCGCCACCAACCCCGACCAGTGGCAGCGACTGCGCGAGCAGCCCTCCCTGGCCCGGGTCGCCTTCGACGAGGCGGTGCGCTGGGAGTCGCCGGTGCAGACCTTCTTCCGCACCGCCACGGTCGACGTCCGGGTCGGGGACCACGTCGTTCCGGAGGGGAAGAAGATCCTCATGTTCCTCGCAGCCGCCAACCGCGACCCGCGTCGTTGGGACCATCCCGACTCTTTCGACCTGTCCCGCGACCCCTCGGGGCACGTGGGCTTCGGCATGGGCATCCACCAGTGCGCCGGCCAGCACGTCGCCAGGCTCGAAGCCGAAACACTGCTCACGGCCCTCGCCCGGCGGGTGCGCAGCATCGAGCTCGCCGATCCGACGGAGCGCCATCACAACAACACGCTTCGGGCATGGGAGAGCATTCCGGTGCGCCTCGAGCTGGAATGAGCGGTTGAGGCGCGGGGACCGTTCTCGCGCTCTGCGATCGTAGTGCGCGAGAACTCGCCGTCCGCCGTCCGCGCCCTGACCGCCGACGTCCGCGCCGCGGCCCGCGGGATCTCGCGGAGACTGGCTCCCACCGACGAATGAAGGAGACGACAGGACGCTGCTCGACAACGGAGCCTGGCAGGGCAAGGTCTGGACCGGCGCCTGGACCGACGGCAGCGGCGGTACCTACGACGCCATCGAGCCGGCGACGGGGAAGGTGCTCGGCCAGGTCGGGAAGGCGACGCCGGACGACGTCCACACCGCCGCCCTGCGCGCCGTGGACGCCCAGCGGTCGTGGGCGGCGCTGCCGTTCGAGGAACGCGCGGCCGTCCTGCGGCGCGCGGGCGATGCCCTGATCGCCAACACCGAGGAGATCAAGGGCTGGCTGGCCCGGGAGTCCGGGGCGATCCAGCCCTTCGGCGATTTCCAGGTGCACACCAGCGCCCAGGAGTGCTACGAGGCTTCGGCACTCCCGTCGCACCCGTACGGAGAGCTGCTCCGCTCCGGCTCGCCCCGGTTGTCCTTCGCCCGCCGGATCCCCGCCGGGGTCGTCGGGGTGATCGCGCCGTTCAACGTGCCGACCATCCTGGCGATCCGCGCAGTGGCGCCGGCGCTGGCGCTCGGCAACGCCGTGATCCTCAAGCCCGACCCGCGCACCGCGATCTCCGGTGGCGCGATGTTCGCCCGCATCTTCGAGGAGGCCCAGGTCCCAGAGCTTGCGGCCGATCTCGTACCTGCCGTCGGCGCGCCGGGTGAGCGCGCCCCACTCGGACAGCTCGGCCAGCAGCCGGTGGGTGGTCGTGAGCGGGGCGCCGGAGCGCTCGGCGATCTCCGACAGCGACAGCCGCGGGTTGGCCGGCTGGAATGCATCGAGGATGGCCAGCGCGCGCGAGGTCACCGATTGCCCCGGCGTCGTGCTGCGGCCCGCCATGGACTCCTCTTTCACTGAGTGGAAGTTCCCGCTTGGGCAGGATAGCCCCGCGGCCGTACTATCCCGGCATGACCGGGACCACATCGGCGAGCGGGCTGCACCTTCCGAGGTACCTGCAGGAGCCGGCCGAGCTGCACCCCCCTCGGCTTCGCCGAGTACCGCAGCACCGCGCTGCGGGCTCCACTGCGGGCGCCCATCGACCTGCCGAACCGGCTCACCGAGATCACCGGCCCGGTGCTCGGCGAGGACCGGATCACCGCGGCCGACGCCGACCTGACCCTGCGCAACGGCGGTGAGGCGGTGGGCCAGCGGATCCTCGTCTACGGCCGGGTACTCGGCAGCGGCGGCCGCCCGGTGCCCGACGCGCTGGTCGAGGTCTGGCAGGCCAATGCCGGCGGGCGCTACCGGCACGCCGTCGACACGTTCCCGGCGCCGCTGGACCCCCACTTCGACGGGCTGGGTCGCGTGGTCACCGACAGCCTCGGCCGCTACGAGTTCATGACGATCAAGCCCGGCGCCTATCCCTGGGGCAACCACCACAACGCCTGGCGGCCGGCGCACATCCACTTCAGCCTCTTCGGCCGGGCGTTCACGCAGCGGCTGGTCACGCAGATGTACTTCCCGGACGACCCGCTCTTCGGGCAGGACCCGATCTACAACGCCATCCCGGCGGCCGCGCGGCAGCGGGCGATCAGCCGCTACTCGCTGGAGCGGACGCAGGACAACTGGGCACTGGCCTTCGAATGGGACATCGTGCTGCGCGGCACGGAGCAGACGCCCTTCGAGACCGAGGACGACGGAGATGTCGCATGAGCGTGAACCCGCTGGACGTGCCTGACGTCACCGAGCCCTACCAGCCCCGCTCGGGGCAGCGCGGCACCGGTTTCCTGACTGCGCCGCTGCAGCTAGGCCTCACCCCGAGCGCGACCGTCGGGCCGTATCTCGCCATCGGGCTGACCTGGTCCGACGGCATCTGGGCGGCTGCCGAGGGCACCGAGGGCGGCTTCTGGATCCGCGGCCGCGTCTTCGACGGCGCCGGTGACGTCGTCCCGGACGCCATGATCGAGACCTGGCAGGCCGACCCGGACGGCGGCTTCCCGTCGCCGGAGGACCCGCGGGGGGCGTCGTCCTATCCGGGGTTCCGCGGATACGCGCGGGCAGAGACCCTCACCGGTGAGTACGAGGTCTTCACCCTCAAGCCCGGCCGGGTGCCGGACGGCGAGGGCGGCCTGCAGGCCCCGCACATCGACGTCTCGCTGTTCGCCCGCGGCATTCTCGACCGCGTCGTCGCGCGCATCTACTTCGTCGACGAGGCCGAGGCCAACGCTGAAGACGTCGTCCTGCTGTCGTTGCCGGACGACGCGGCTCGCCGCACGCTGATCGCGACGCCGTCCGAGGACGGCTACCGGCTCGACTTCTACCTGCAGGGTGACCGCGAGACGGTGTTCTTCGCGGTATGAACTCCTCCGTGATCGGGACGCGCGGATGACGGGACTCTTCGACGGCACCTTCGCGCGCGGAGGTGCCGCCGGGGCCGTCTCCGACGAGGCCTGGGTTCGCGCGCTGCTGGCAGCGGAGGGGGCACTGGGCAGGGCGGCCGCGCAAGTGGGCCTGGTGCCGACCACGGCGGCCGATGCCGTCACGGCCGCCTGCGCGGATCCCTCCCGGCTGGACCTCGCGACCGTCGTGGCGAAGGCCTCCGACGCCGGAAACCCCGTGCCGCCCCTGGTCCGGGCGCTGCAGGACGCCGTGGGGGAGCGGGACGCCGTCGCCGTCCACGTGGGCGCGACCAGCCAGGACATCCTCGACACCGCGCTCGTGCTGATCGCGCGGAACGCGATCTCCGCGATCGACGCGGACTTGGTGACCGCGTCCGATGCCGCCGCCCGGCTGGCCGCCGCGCACCGGGACGACGTCGTCATGGGCCGCACGCTGATGCAGCAGGCGCTGCCGACCACCTTCGGGCTCAAGGCGGCCGGCTGGCTGACCGGCCTGGACGGCGCCCGCCTCCGGCTGGCCGAGGTGGTCGCCTTGCTGCCGGTGCAGTACGGCGGTGCGGCGGGCACGCTCGCGGCCAGCAACGGCTCCGGGGTCGCCCTCCGGACGGCGTTCGCGGCCGAACTGGGTCTCATGGCCACGGCGGCTCCCTGGCACACGGTCCGGCTCCCGATCGCCGACCTTGCGGGTGCGCTTGGGGCGACGGCGGGCGTGATCGCGACGGTCGCCGTCGACCTGGTGCTGATGGCGCAGACGGAGGTGGCCGAGGTCAGCGAGGGTGGTGGGCGGGGCGGGTCGTCGACAATCCGGTCGCGGCGATCGCCGCCCGGGCGTGCGCCCGCCGGGCGCCCGGACTGGTCGGCACGCTGTTCGCCGCCATGGAGCAGGAGCACGAGCGTGCCGCCGGTGCCTGGCACAGCGAGTGGCCGACCCTGACCGCACTGCTCACTACCGTGGGGTCGGCCGCCGCCTGGCTGGCCGAGAGCCTCGAGGGGCTGCGGCCCGACACCGTCCGGATGGCCGCCGCGGTGGCCGCGGCGCGCGACCCGGAACTGGCCGGCGCTCTCGCCGACGCGCTCACGCCCTCCCTCGGCCGCGGTGCCGCCCACGACGCGGCGGCCGCCGCCGTGCGTGCGGCCGCGTCCTCCGGCCGGGCGCTGCGCGAGGTTCTCGCCGGCCGCACAGACGTCGACGTCGACCAGCTGCTCGGCGGTGCCCCCGGTACCGGGGAGGCCGGCACGCAGGTCGACGCCGTCCTCGCCGACCACGCCCGGCTGACCGAGGGAACCCCGTGAGCTCTGTTGCTGTCAGCTACACCGCGACCGGCCCGGCCGACGCCCCCGTCGTCGTCCTGTCCAACTCTCTCGGTGCCAGCCGGGCCATGTGGGACCCGCAGGTGCCGGCGCTCGCCGAGCGGTACCGGGTCGTCACCTACGACACCCGCGGGCACGGCTGGTCCCCGGCGCCGGACGGGCCGTACTCGATCGACGACCTGGTCGACGACGCCGTCGCTGTCCTCGATGAGGTCGGCGCGGAACGGGCGCACTTCGTCGGCCTCTCGCTGGGGGGCATGACGGGCATGCGCCTGGCCGCCCGGGAGCCTGACCGCGTCGATCGGCTGGCCGTCCTGTGCACGTCGGCCAAACCCGTGCAGGGTCCCTTCCTGGAGCGTGCGGCCGTCGTCCGGGCCGGTGGTACCGCGCCGCTCGCGCCGGCCATTGCCGCGCGCTGGCTGACCCTTGGCTTCGCCGCGGCGAATCCCGACCTGGTCGCCCGCCTGGAGGCGATGATCGCCGGCGCCGACGACCAGGGGTACGCCGCCTGCTGCGAGGTCGTCGCCCACCTGGACCTGCGCGCGGACCTCGCGCGGATCATCGCGCCGACTCTCGTCGTTTCCGGCGCCGAGGACGTCGCGCTACCGCCGGAGCACCAGCAGGCGATAGTCGAGGGCATCTCCGGCGCCGAGTGGCTCACCGTGCAGCCGGGTGCCCATCTGGCCAATCTCGAGCAGGCGGGGCAGATCACCGCCGCGCTGCTCGCCCACCTCGAAGCGTCGGGAGGCGCCCGATGCGCGAACTGCCCGACACCGACGAGGCCCGTCGCGGGGCCGGCATGGCGACCCGGCGGGAGGTCCTGGGGGATGCCCACGTCGACCGCGCGGTCGCGGCGATCACGCCGTTCACCGCCGCCTTCCAGGACTTCATCACCCGCACCGCCTGGGGCGACGTGTGGCAGCGTCCCGGCCTGGCCCGCCGCGACCGCAGCCTGCTGACGCTGTCGATCACCATCGCGCTGCGGCACTGGGACGAATTCGCCCTGCACGTGCGGGCTGCCAAGAACAACGGCCTGACCGACGATGAGATCGGCGAGGTCATCCAGCACGCGGCGGTCTACGCGGGCGTGCCGGCCGCCAACCACGCCTTCAAGGTGGCCGCCCCGATCCTCGAGGAGCTGCGGGGCGGCTGATATGACCTGAGGCAGTCCTTCACGGACACCTCCGGAGGTGCTTGGAAGGGACCGTCAGGTTCTTCAACTCGAAGGTCAGGCGTTGCTGCGCCGTGGTCCTCGGCACCCCCGGAGGTGGGTCCCGTGGTTGTTCATGCTGCCCCCGTCACGGCCTCGACGGTCGCGGTGGCGATTGATGTCGGGAAGAACGAGTTCGCCGTCTCGGTCACCGACGCCGCTCGCGCTAGGTTGCTGAAGCCCCAGCTGGCCTGCCCGATGACGGCGCCGTCGCTGCGCCAGGTCGTGGATAGGATTCGGCGGCTGATTCCTGCCAATGCGCAGGTCAAGGTCGGCATCGAGGCCGCCGGCCACGATCACCGGCCACTGCTGACGCCGCAGTCATGGCCGGCCGGGTGGGAGCTGCTTGAGCTCAACCCGGGGCACGTCACCGAGCAGCGCCGGGTGCTCGGCAAGCGCACGATCAAGACCGACGCCGTCGACCTGCAGGCCATGACCGAGCTGCTGCTCGCCGGCAGGGGATGGCCGATCCGCGGCAGCGACACCGTCCTGACTGAACTCGCCGCCTGGTCGGCCAATCGGAGGGGGCGAGTCGCGCTGCGCACCGCGACGAAGAACCAGCTGCTTGGCCAGCTGGACCGGACCTTTCCAGGCCTCACGCTCGCACTGCCCGACGTGCTCGGCACCAAGGTCGGGCGGCTGGTCGCAGCCGAGTTCGCCGATCCGGCCCGTCTGGTCGCGCTGGGCAGCAGCCGGTTCATCCGCTTCGGTGCAACGCGCGGACTGCAGATCCGCGAAGCGATCGCTGACAAGCTCATCCGGGCCGCCAAGGACGCCTTGCCGCTGCCTGACGCCGCGGTCGCCCGCGCGGTCCTGACCGCGGACCTGGCGTTGCTCGCCTACCTCGACGCGCAGATCGACGCGGCCACAGCCGAACTCGCCCGCCTGGTGCCACTGAGCCGGTTCCGAACCCTGCTGACCGTCAAGGGGTGGGGCACGGTGCGTGTCGGCAACTACGGCGGCGCGCTGGGTGACCCCACCCGCTTCACCACCTCGCGGCAGGTCTACCGCACCGCCGGGCTCAACCCAATCCAATACGAGTCCGCCGGCAAGCGCCGCGACACCGTGATCAGCCGGGAAGGCAGCGTCGAGCTCCGGCGTGCTCTGATCGATCTCGGCGTTGGGCTGTGGCTCAACGACGCCTCCGCCAAGCAGTACGCCGCCGACCTGCGCAGCCGCGGCAAGAAGGGCCTCGTCATCGCCTGCGCGATGGCCCACCGGGCGAACCGGATCGCCTTCGCCCTCGTCCGCGACCAAGCCGCCTACGACCCAACGCGCTGGACCCGGGAGGACTGACCGGCCCCCTTCACAACTCCGGCCGGCAGTGCCACCCTCAAGGGCACGAAGGACCCGGACCAGACGCCGCGGTGGCTATGGCGGACACCGATCAGGTGTTACGCCGCATCTAGCTTGGCGCCCGGGTCCTTCGCCACGCGGCAGCCCGAACGAGGCCAGAAGACCCACCCCGCGTGAGGTCGTATACGTCAGCGTGGGCGCCAGGCAACCCTCCGCGAACACCACCGGTCAACATCCCCCAACAGCTCCGCGCCGCGGAGCCGATGCCACACGCCCCACGACCCCGTTGACAAAACCAACGGCCAGCTAGTTCTGGCCGCTGGCCGGATCGGCGCTCGCTGCGCTGATCCGGCGACTCCCTCTTAGGCTGGCGGGGTGACCGATTCCGGTGAACCGGCCGTTGCCAAGGACGAGCTGCGCGACGGCTTGCTCTTTCGCCGGCGGGCCCGCCCGACGGCCGAGCGCGCCGCCGCTGCCGACGCGGTCGCCTCGGCACTGCTCGGCGGGCTGAGGGGCGTCCGCACACTGGCCGCCTTCGTCCCCGACCCCTCGGAACCCGGTTGCGGCCGCCTGCCCGACGCCTACACCGGGCTCGGGGCCCGCGTCCTGCTGCCGGTCATCCCGTCCCAGGGCCGGATCCTCGACTGGGCGGTCTACACAGGCGAGCTGGAAGCCGGCCGGTTCGGGCTCTCCCACCCCGCCGGCCCGCGGCTCGGTCCCACCGCCATCAGTGCCGCGGACGCCGTCGTCGTCCCCGCGCTGGCCGTCGACCGCTTCGGGATCCGCCTGGGCCGTGGTGGCGGCTACTACGACCGCGCGCTGGTCCATGCGCGCCCCGACGCCGTACTCGTCACGGTGGTGTTCGACGACGAGTGGGTCGACCAACTCCCGCGCGAGGTCCACGACCAGCCGGTGACAGCGGTGGTGACCCCCTCCGGCGGCTGGGAGGAGCTGGCCCAGCGAGACCGGTGACGCTCCTCGCCCTCAGCCCAGAACCGTCCGGATGGCCGAGGCGAAGGCATCGGGCGCCTCGAGCGGCACGAAGTGCCCGGAGTCGGGCAGTGGCGTCACCGTGACGTCGGCGAAGAACTCACCGAGGCGATCGCCCCAGGCGGGCGGGAACTGCGGGTCGTGCGCCGGCCAGAGAACGTGCGTAGGGACAGTGAGCCGGTCCTCCGGTGCCGGAGCCTGCTCGGCCAGGCCGCGGGCGAGGATGCCCGGTCCCTGCCGGTACCAACCGATCGAGGCGGTGAACGCCCCCGGCTGCGTGTAGGTCTCGGCGAGGCGGTCGAGGTCCGCGGGCGCCGGCGTGTACGAGGGGCCCGACCAGTGCGTCCAGAAATGCTGGAGGTACGCACGGACGGCGCCACGGTTGCCGTCCAGGAGCTGCTCGGGCAGGTCCAGGCGGTGGAAGTGCTGGTACCAGAATTCCCGGTGGACGTCCGGGCTCAGCAGGCGCTTCCCGGCGCCGGGCAGGGGTGGTGCCAGGACCAGCGCCCGCACGCGCTCGGGAAATTCCTGCGCGATGACCTGCGCGATGCGGCTGCCGATGTCGTACCCGGCGAGGACGACCTGCCCGAGGCCGAGCTCGTCCAGCATTCCGGTCACGCTGCGGGCCTGCGAATCTCCGGAGTAGCCCTGGTCGGGCGCCACGGGGTGGGTGTCGGACTCTCCGAAGCCCCGCAGGTCCGGCACGACGAGATCGGCGGCGTCGGCCAGCAGCGGGAGGACGTGGCGGTAGTCGGTGCGGCTGCCGGGCCAGCCGTGGAGGAGGACGACCGGTGGCCCCTCGCCGGTGCGGTCGTAGGCGAGGGAGAAGCCGTCGACGGGCGAGCTGTGCGGCATGTCGGCAACCTGGTGACGTAGTCGGAAAGGTGTGGCGCGGACGGCGTTGGGGCAGACGGGGTGAGCACCCCGCCGGCCCCGACGGCGGCCTCAGTGCGCGGCCTCGACCTGTGCCGTGGCGCGTCCGCGGCGTGGGCGATCGCGCGGGTGTCCTGGAAGGCGCGGACGCACTCGATGCCCTGTTCGCGGCCCATGCCCGAGTGCTTCATGCCGCCGAAGGGTGCGCTCAGGTCGAGCCGCGCGGCGCCGTGGTCGTTGACCCAGACGTACCCGACCTCCAGCTGCCCGCCGATCAGGTTGGCGATGTCGGCGTCCGCCGTCCAGACCGAGGCGCACAGGCCGGCCCACGTGTCGTTGGCCAGCCGCACCGCGTCGGCGTCGTGGTCGAACGGGATCACCGGGATCACCGGACCGAACTGCTCCTGGGTGACGACCCGGAGCGACGGGTCGGGGTCCACCACGATGGCCGGACGCAGGAAGTTCCCCCCGGCGAGTTCTCCGCCCGGCAGCTCGCCGAATTCCAGCACCGTCGCCCCGGAGGACTTCGCCTCCTCGATGATCTCCGAGACGAACGCCTTCTGGGCCGGCTGGTGGAGAGGCCTCGTCGTGGTGCCCTCGGCCAGCCCGTGGCCGAGAACGGTCTTCTCCAGGCGCGCGGCCAGACCGGCCACGAGCTCGTCCATGCGGGACCGGTGCATGTACAGCCGCTTGGCATTCATGCAGATCTGCCCGGTGGTGTCGTAGATCGCGCCGAACAGCCGGTCCAGGTGGTCGTCGTCGAGGACGGCGTCCTCGCGGATGATGGCGGGGTCGTTGCCGCCCAGCTCCAGGGTGACCCGGGTGAGGCTGCGCGAGGCCATCTCCATGATCCGCTTGCCGCCGTTGACGCTGCCGGTGAAGCAGACCTTGGCGACGTCGGGGTTGTCGATCAAACCGGCCACCTCGCTGTCCCGGCCGGTGACCACGTTGAGCACCCCTGGCGGCAGCTTCTCGGCGACCCGCTGCACCAGGCGCGTGGTCGCCAGCGGCGTGGAGGGCGGCGGCTTGACGATCACGGTGTTCCCGGCCAGCAGGGCATGCGGGGGCGACGCGGCGAGGATCGCGATCGGCCAGTTGAACGGCACGATCACGGTCTCCACGCCGATCGGCTGGAAGGCGACGGTGGTCTCGACCGGGATTCCCGGGGCGGGGGCCAGCACCTTGGTCTTCTCCACCTCGTCCGCGAGGGAGAGGGCGAGCTGCCACCGGATCTCGAAGACCAGCGCGTCGATCCACGCCTCGTGGCGGATCTTGCCGTTCTCGAGCGAGAGCACCCGGGCGTCCTCGTCCCGCTCCCCGGCGATCCCTTCGATGGCGGCGGCCATCTGGGCCGCGCACTCCGCGGCGGACAGCGCCGACCACGCCGGATACGCCGCCTTCGCCGCCGCGACGGCGTCAGCCACGTCCTCCTTCGTCGCGGCCGCCGCGCGGCCGACGACGACACCCGGCCGAGCGGGGTCGACGACCTCGAGTACGTCCGCCGTGGATCTCGCTTCTCCGCCGATGTAGAGCCCCGTCGTCACCGGAGCCGTCGTGCTCAGCGTGCCCGTCATGCGGGTCGCCACCTCTCTGTGTGTCTGTTGCTGCCAGTCCTCGGTTGTTGCCCGGATGCGGGCCGGCCTCCCGGTGCCGCCGCCGTGTGCGCCAGGGTCTCAGGTATCGGTCGGGCTCTGCATCGGCTCACCGTGCCGGGCCCGTCCGCGGTGCACTCGTGTCCACCGCGTACATGTCGCCGCTGTGCCCCCTTCTGTGCATGAGCACCCAGGGGACACCGGCATCGGCGACGTCGGAGGCCATGCAGGGATCAGCCAGTCCGCCGCTGACATCGTTGACCATCACGGCACCCGCCGCGAGGGCGGCTGTGGCCACGGACGCCCGGGTCGTGTCGATGCTGACCGCGACCCCGCGCCCAGCGAGTTCCGCGATCACGGGCAGGACCCTTCGGCGCTCCTCCTCGGGCGTCACACGCCCGGCGCCCGGCCGGGTCGACTCGCCCCCGACGTCGACATAGTCCGCGTCGGCGGCCGCCATGTACAGGCCGCGCGCGACCGCGGCCTCGACGGTGTCGTGGCGGCCTCCGTCGGAGAACGAGTCCGGCGTGACGTTGAGGATCCCCATGACGACGCAGCGGCCGGGTCGGAGGATCATAGGAAGAGCTCCGACCGCAGGAGTGCGCCGGCCTCGCCGGCGGTGACGACGCTGCCGGTCACGAGGACGGCGGTGGCTTCCCTGCTCCCGAGCGTCGCCAGGTGCAGTGCCGCGCGGATGGCCCGGAGCAGATCCGGCTCGACGGTCACCCGCTCCGTACCGAGCAGCTCGGCGGCGCAGGCGGCCAGGGCGGCCGCGGGCATGCGCCGCGGGGAGGTGTTCTCGGTGACGAGCACCTCGGTCGCACTGTCGCGTAGCGCCGTCAGCATGCCGTCGACGTCCTTGCCGTCCAGGGCGGCCAGCACGACGACGAGGCGGTCCACCGAGGGGAGCTCTCGTACGGCCGCGAGAGTCGCCGCCATGCCCGCCGGGTTGTGCGACGCGTCTACCCAGACCCGTGGTGTCTCGCGCACCGTCTCCAGCCGGCCGGGGGAACGCACCAGAGCCAGGCTGTCGCGGACCGTCGCCGTCCCGAGGTGGCGGCCGGCACCGGCCAGGAACGCCTCGGCGGCGGTGACGGCGGTGGCCATGTTGCCCGCCTGGTGCAGGCCGAGGAGGGGGCAGAAGAGGTCGCGGTACTGTCGCTCCTCGCCGCGGAGGCCCAGCAGCTGGCCGTCGTCGCTGGCAGTGCGTTCGAGGATCCGGACGGCACGCCGGGCGTCCAGCACGGTGGCGCCCACCTCGCGGGCGCGACCGAGCAGGACCGCGAGCGCGGCCGGCGGCTGGTCCGCGAGCACGGCCACGGAGCCGGGCTTGATGATGCCCGCCTTCTCCTGGGCGATGGACGACTCGTCCGGTCCCAGGTATTCGGTGTGGTCCAGCGCGATGGGCGTGATTACCGAGACGCACCCGTCGGCCACGTTGGTCGCGTCCCAGGTGCCGCCCATCCCGACCTCGAGGACGACGGCGTCCAGCTCCGCGTCAGCGAACGCCTGGAACGCCATGGCGGTCACCACCTCGAAGAACGACAGCGCGCCGTGGCGGGCCTCCACGTGCTCCAGCTCGGGCCGGAGGCGGGCGTGCAGGGCGGCGAACCTGTCCTCGTCGAGAGGGGCCCCGTCGACCACGATGCGCTCGCGCATCGTCTCCAGATGCGGACTGGTGTAGCGCCCCACCCGCAGATCGGCGCCCCGCAGCAGGTCGTCGATCGCCCGCGCCGTGGTCGTCTTGCCGTTCGTCCCGGTCACGTGGATGACGGGGACTGCGTGCTGCGGCCTGCCGAGCACGTCGGTGAGTGCGCGGATGCGATCCAGCGACGGTTCCAGCCGGCTCTCCGGCCATCTGCGGAGCAGGTCGTGCTCCACGTCGTGGGCCGGGTGGGTGTACGGGACGCTGGTCACCCGTGCATCACCTTCCGCACCTCGGTCTCGATCTCGTCCGCCCGTCGCGCCAGGTCCTCGACCACGGCGACGGCCGACGCGAGGCGGGCCCGAACCACCTCGTCCTCGATGCCGTCGAGGTTCGCCTCGACGGCCAGCCGGGCCGTCGTTGCCACGGCGCGGGCGGCGGTGGTGGCCGCGGTGACGTCGCTGATCAGGTTGCGGTTGGCGATCGACAGCAGTCGTCCCGCCAGCTCGACGAGCTCGGCCGCTGACTCGAGCACGGCGAGCGGCGGCCGGGTCGCGTCGAGCTGGACCTGGGAAAGACGGCGACGCCGGGCCTCCTTCTCGTCCGCGGTGTCGCTCGGCATCTTCATCGCCTCGGCGACCGCCGAGAAAGCCGCCTCATCGTCGGCGGCGGCCGCAAGGCATGCATCGCGACGGGTGTCCGCCGCGGCCACGATCTCGCTCACGCTATCCGCGTGCTCCTCATCGGTGGTGAACCGTCCGACCATCGCGACGAGCGAGGCCGACAGGGCAGCCTCGACCGCGGCCGTGGCGCCCGCTCCGGGAGCGGCCATCCGGGCGGCCAGATGTCCCAGGAAGCCGCCGATCGACTGGCTGTCGAGCTCCTCGCGTCCCTGCGCCTTCCCGCTCACGCGTCGCCCCCTGGTGAGCGCCCCACGGTCTCCTTGAGCCGTCCATCCGCGGGCCGCGGGCCGCCGGCCGACGACCAGCCGTGCCTCCCGCCAACCCCGGAGCGAGCTGAGCACCGCGATCTGCTCGGCGTGCTGCAGGTCGAGGACGGAGAGGACGCGCTCGTGCAGGCGGCCCAGCTCCAGCCGCCGGGCGCGCTCGACACCCGGCAGGCAGCCGGAAGTGGTGGGTGGGGTCCACCACCGGCTCCCGATGCGCAGGGCGAGGTTCGCCGTGGTGGTTTCCGTCAGCTCGCCCTGCTGGTTGACCAGTACGACGTCGTCGGCCTCCGGCTGCCGGAGGGCCCGCGTCAGGTAGACGTCGCGCCGGGTCGTCTTGTGCTGGAGCCACGGGCTGGCGGCGTCCACCGGATCGTCGTCCAGCGCGAGACGCACCGGCCGAGCGCCGAGCGGTGGCATGGCCTGCGACTCGACATCGACGTGCCCGTCCCTGGACACCAGGATTCGGATCCGCGCCGGGTCGAGGCGACCGGAGACGGCCTTGGTCACGGCGTCCAGGATGGCAGATCGGTCGAAACGGAAACCGGTCCAGTCGGCCGAGTCGGCCATCCGGGCGAGATGGCGGTCGACGTTGCGCAGACCCTCGCCCGGTAGGAACGCCAGCGTCTCCAGCAGCCGGTGTTCTGTCACGTCGTGGTCCAGGACGGCCGCCTTGGCGTGCAACTCCGCGCGTTCCAGAGCCGCCTCGGAGCCCCAGGTGATGCCGCCCCCCACCCCGTACACCGCCTCGCCGGTGCTGCGGTCGACGACGACGGTCCGGATGGCGACGTTGAACCGGGCCCGGAACGGGGCGGCCGGGGGAGCGACCAGTCCGACGGCGCCGCAGTAGACCCCACGCGGTGTCGGCTCGATGTCGTCGATCAGCTGCATCGTGCGGCGCTTGGGGGCGCCCGTGACCGATCCGCAGGGGAACAGGGCGCGGAACAGCTCGAGCAGGCCCGTTCCGGCCCGGACCCGTGCGCTCACCTGCGAGGTCATCTGCCAGACGGTCGGATACCGCTCGAGGGAGAAGAGCTCGTCGACGATCACGCTGCCGATCTCGGCCACCCGGCTGAGATCGTTGCGGAGCAGGTCGACGATCATGAGGTTCTCGGCCTGCTCCTTGCTGCTGGAGCGCAGGATGCGGCTCTGCTCGTGGTCCTCGGTGGTCGTCCGGCCGCGCTGGGCGGTGCCCTTCATCGGCCGCGTCCGGACGACGTCCCCTGTCCACTCGAAGAACAGCTCGGGGCTGGCGCTGGCGACGACGTGCCGGCCGAGGTCGAGGTAGGCGTTGTAGGCGCCGCGCTGGGCGAGCGCGAGGTGGGCGTAGAGATCCTCGGGATCGCCCGCCAGGGTGGACCGCAACCGGTCGGTCAGGTTGCACTGGTAGGTCTCGCCGGCTGCGATGTGCTCCCGCACCCTGGCGACCGCCCGGGCGTACTCGTCGTCGGTCCAGTCCGGACGCCACCGCATGGCCCGCGGCACGGCCTCGGTCGGCGGCTCGAGCACCTCCACCCGCGCCGGTTCGTCGCACAGACCGAACCAGACGAGCGGCGGCTCGCCGGGGGACGAGGAGCCGCCCGGCAGCTGCGGGTCCAGGCCGGCGGCGGCCTCGTACGCCACGTATCCGAACGCCCAGCTGCCACCTTCCGTCGCGTCGTGGACCTCCTGCAGCACGCCGGCGACGTCGTCGGGCCGGACCGCGGTGAGGACCCGCCGCGGTGGGGGACAGAGCAGCGCCTTCCCCACGGTCAGGTCGTCGAACCGCGCCCACGGCCGGGGCATCAGTCGCCGAGCCCCTGTTGGACCGTCGCCGCCGTCAGGGTGTTGGCGAGCAGCATCGCGATCGTCATCGGCCCGACCCCGCCGGGAACCGGGGTGATCAGGCCGGCCACCTCAGCGACCTCGCCGAACTCCACGTCCCCGAGCAGTCCCTTCTCCCCGCGGTGGATCCCGACGTCGATGACGGTCGCGCCGGGCTTGATCGCGTCCGCACCGATGAGTCCGGGGATTCCGGCGGCAACGACGAGCACGTCCGCGCGCCGGCACACCTCGGCGACGTCCCGGGTGCGCGAGTGGCAGGTGGTCACCGTCGCGTTGCGGCTGAGCAGCAGTTGGGCCATGGGCTTCCCGACGAGGGAAGACCGGCCCACGACCACGGCCTCCACCCCGGTCAGCGGGACGTCGTACTCGTCGAGCAGGGTCATGACGCCGGCCGGCGTGCACGGCCGGAGCCCCGGCCGACCCTTCGCGAGCAGACCCGCGTTGACGGTGGTCAACCCGTCGACGTCCTTCTCGGCCGGGATGCGGGCGATCAGCGCGTCCGAGTCGAGGTGCCGGGGCGTGGGCAACTGCAGCAGTATCCCGGACACCGCCGGGTCGGCGGCCAGCTCGTCGAGCAGGGCCGGGGCCGTCGCCTGGGCGACGTCTCCCGGCAGGTGGCGGTGCTGGTCCAGCATGCCCGTCTCCACACTGAGCCGGCGCTTGTTGCGGACGTAGACCTCCGACGCCGGGTCATCGCCGATGAGGACCGTCGCCAGCCCAGGGGCCGTGCCCCCGGCCGCGACCAGCTTCTCCACGCCCCGCGCCACGTCACCGCGCACCCGCCGCGCGACCGCCGTGCCGTCGATCACCCGCGCGGTCACGCGAGGGCCTCGAGCGTCTTCTTCCGCCAGTCCTCCGTCGAGTGGAGGTCGTTGAAGGTGAAGATGTGGAAGCCCTCGAGGTTGTTGTCCGGCTTGCCGATGTGCGGGGCCAGCCCCTTGATGATCTTGACCGGGTTGTAACCGCCGGGCACGAAGAAGCGCCAGAAGAGGTTCTGCTGCTTCTTGAGGAAGCCTGCGGACGCGCCGATCCCGAGGCTGCCGGAAACCCGGAGGAGCTTCTGGCGGTGGACAGCACCCGGCACGCCGACGTGGACGGGCAGGTCGATCCCGCGGCGCTTGAGCTCACGGGACCAGCGCAGGATGACCGCTGGGTCGAAGACGAGCTGCGTCTTTATGTGCGTCGCGAGGGCGCACTTGTCCTTCAGCGCCTGGAACAGCACGTCCTCGGACACGGACGGGTGCCCCTCGGGATGGCACCCGATGCCGATGTCGGTGAAACCGTGGTCGAGCTCGTGCAAGGCGACGAGGAGGTCGTGCGCGTGCTTGAACTCGGTGGGTGTGTCGGTCGGGTCGCCGCCGACGACGAAGACGTCCTTGATCCCTGCCTCCCGGCAGCGGGCGACGAGGTCGGCCAGGTGGGCCCGGTCGCGTACCTGCTGCGCCGACAGGTGGGGCGCCACGGTGTAGCCGTGTCCCGCCAGCGCGACCGTCAGATCGACCGTTGCGTCCTGGCCCTTGGCCGGCGACGCGGTGACGGTCAGTCGCACGTGCTTGGGCACGTTCTGGAGGACCTGCTCCTCGGTCTTCTTGAACGGGATCACCTCGTAGCCGAGGTTCTCGAAGGCGCTCGCGAGGGAGGCGCGGGTCGTCGAGTCGCGAGCGGTCAGGGCGCGGTTCACGTGGTTGCCTTCTCTCGGTGCAGCGGACCGTGTCCGGTGCTCAGGCCGGCTGGGGGACCGGTTGTCGAACAGGGCGATGCCGGCGGCGGTGTTCGAGGCCGGCACGAAGTAGTGCGAGTGGACCTTCGCGATCCGTTCACTCATCGCGCCACGCATGACGAGCCACATGATCAGCTCGATTCCTTCCGAGCCGGCTTGCCGGATCAGCTCCTCGCGGCTGAGCGTGGCCAGCTTCGCGGGGTCGGTCTCGATGGTGTCCATCCACATGCGGTCGAACTCGGGGTTGATGAAACCCGCGCGGGCTCCCGCCAGTTGGTGGGACATGCCGCCGGTGCCGAGGATCCCCACGGTCACGTCGTCGCGGTAGCTGCGGATCGCTCGACCGAGAGCCTGACCGAGGGCGTAGCACCGCGCGGCTGTCGGCTGGGGGTACTGGATGACGTTGACCAGGACGGGGACGACCGGACAGGGCCAGGAATCCCCGGGCTCGGGCGTCCACACCGAGAGAGGCACGGTCAGCCCGTGGTCGACATCGAGCTCCTGGAAGACGGTCAGGTCGAAGCCCTCGTCGATCAGGCTCTCCACCAGGTGCAGCGACAGGTCGGGGTCACCGACGACGTCGGGCACCTTCCGGGGGCCGAAGCCCTCGTCGGCGACGCGGTAGCGCTCTGCTGTGCCGAGCCCGAAGGTGGGCACGATGTCCAGGTCGATGCCGTTGGCATGGTCGTTGTAGACGACGATCGCGACGTCGGGGCGGTGCTCGGCCAGCCACGCACGGGCCGGGGCGTAGCCGTCGAAGAGGTCCTTCCAGTTCGTGTCGTCGGTCTTCTGCCGGTCCATCGCCGCGCCGATCGAGGGAACGTGCGACGTCGCCAGGCCCCAGATCACCTCAGCCATCTCGACGCCCTCCCGCTCGCATCGCCGCCACGAACTCCTCCTCGGACATACCTGTGAACACCCCGCCGAGGTACTGCATCGAGCGGCCGTCGATCATGGCCAGCTTGTAGACGTAGAAGATGCTGCCGCCGAGGTCGATCATCGCGGTCCAGTCCCGGTCGACGACCGCCTGCTGCTGCACGGGCGTCAGTCCGAACTCGCGGCAGTAGGCCGCCTCGTCGGCCAGGAAACGCGTGCGGTTCCCTTCGTCGCGGAAGCTCATGAACATCTTGTTCATGCGCAGCCCGCGCCGGCTGGTCTGCCCGTCGAAGATCGGCGTGCCGGGCACGTCCACCGGACCCCGCGGCTCCTGCGTGCTCATCGGGAACCCTCTCCTCGCCGTGGACGGCCGCGCCACCACAACATCGGCCGCTGCCGTCACGTCGTCCGCTCCTGCGGGTGGGTGGCCAGAGCCTCGACGTGGACGTCGAGCCAGGGGGCCATCGGCAGGGACATGAGGGCGTCGTGCAACGCAGCCGGATCGGCGGCCTCGTACAACCCCACAGTCGCATTGCGACCGGGCACCCGCCACAGCCGCTTCAGCACGCCGCCGGCCCGCAGCTCCATGGCCCGGGCGCGCTCGCCGGCGCGCAGCTCCTCGCGCCGCTCGGCGGGGGTGTCCGCCGGCAGTCGGTTCTCCGACCTGACCAGAAACTCCATCTCAGACCTCCAATCCATATGTCCGGACCGGCGTACGGGTGGCCAGCTCCTGCAGGACACCTGCGAGTTCTTCCGGCGCGGTCACCATCGCCTCGTGACCCGTCTCGAGCTCGTGGACCGGCCACCCGCGGGCGCGGGCGCGGTCGGCCTGTCCGGCGAAGACGCGCATCCAGCTGACGCACTCGACGAATGCCGCCGGGACGTCATCCACCGCACCGGTCAGTCGCAGCGGATCGGTGTAGGTCTTCCAGGGGTGCGGCGTCAGCTTCGGAAGCAGCCAGTCGACGTCGGACTGCTCGGTCACGCCGAGCACGGACAGCTTGCGCACCGGCACCAGCCACCCGAAGCCCTGCTCCGCCGCCGACTCCGCCCAGTGGTGCTCCACGGTCTCGGGCAGCAGGTCGCGGGCCGCCTCCCCGTCGGAGCCGACGAATGCGTCGAGGTAGACGCGCTGCGCCACCGCCTGCGGCCGGCGGTCCGCGACCGCGGTCACGATCTGTCCGGCGTAGCTGTGTCCCACCAGGACGACGTCGGTGAGGTCCAGGACGTCGATCACCCGGACGACGTCCTCCACGTGGGTCCCGAGTCCCACCAGCGGCGACAGGAGGTGTGCACGCTCCGACAGACCCGTCAGCGTCGGCGCGTGGACGCTGTGGCCGGCGTCCCGCAACGGACGGGCCACCCGGTCCCAGCACCAGCCGCCGTGCCAGGCGCCGTGCACGAGGACGAACGTGCTCATGCCTGTGCATCCTCCGCCGGCACGGTGCACCTCACGAGCGATTCCTCCTCGAAGCGTTGCCCGACCGTGGCGGTCGTGCAGGACGTCGGTGTCTGCAGGTCCACGCTAGGGCGGGGCGACGACGTCCGGAATCGGACAGATGTCACCGCGGTGGCGTCCGATGCGTCGCACACCACATACGACATCCGTCGTGATGCCATGCGTTCGACCGGTCACAGGTCCAGCACCAACTGAGGGGTCCTGGCCCGCGAGACGCAGATCATCATCGTGTCGCCGAACGCACGCTCCGCTGCGGTCAGGAGCGCATCGCGGTGGTCGGGTTTCCCGTCCAGCACCCGCGTCTCGCAGCTGCCGCAGAGACCGTCCCCGCATGCCGGGGTCACCTCCAAGCCCGCTGTGCGGACGGCCTGCAGTATCGACGTCCCGGGCGGGACCACCAGCACGATCCCGGCCGTCTCGCAGACGACCTGGACGGGCGCGGTGTCGGCGGCGGTCACGCGGGTCCCTCCCTCCGGGAGGCGGCCAGATGGGCCAGGGCAAAGCCTTCGACGTGCTACCGACGACGCTATGAGCGACGGCGATCGGAGGAATGCCGCGGTTGACCCGGCCGGCGGGTCATGGCCGTCGCACCGAGAATGCGACAAATGACGCGTGCCGCGGTCAGCGCGGCTGGACCAGCCCCTCCTTCACCGCCAGCAGGGCCGCCTGGGTTCGCGACGTGAGCCCCATCTTCGTGAGCAGGTGGCTGACGTGCGTCCGGGCGGTGCGCTCACTGATGTCGAGGCGACGGGCGATGTCCTTGTTCGACTGACCCTCGGCAACCAGCACCAGCACCTCCTTCTCCCGGGCGGTGAGCGCCCCGAGCCCGGCACGCGGGGCCCGCATCTCCTGGGTGAGTCGCCGAGTGACTGCAGCGTCGAGGAAGACCTCGTCGCGTACCGCTGCCCGCAGGGCCGCATCGACCTCGGTCGGACCGGCATCCTTCAGCAGGTACCCCGACGCCCCCTGCTCGAGAGCCGCGTGCACCCGCTCGGTCTCGCCGAAGCTGGTCAGGATCACCACGCGCACGCGCGGGAACCGGCGGATCACCTCGCCCGTCGCCGTGACGCCGTCCATCCCCGGCATCTGCAGGTCCATCAGAACGACGTCGGGCAGCTCTCGGAGCGCTGCCGCACGCGCCAGGAAGTCCAGGGTCTCCTGCCCGTCCCCGGCCTCGCCGGCCACCTCGACGTCCTCGAGGGCCTCGAGGTACGCGACGACGCCCCGGCGGACCACCGCGTGGTCGTCCACCACCAGGACCCGGATGGGCTTCAGGTCGGTCATGGCGTGGTCGTCCGGTCCTTCGGCGGCGTCGTAGGCAGCGAGGTCAGCAGCGGCAGGGTGAGCTGCACCCTGGCCCCGCCGGAGGGCAGGTCGCGGACGCGGACGGTGCCGCCCCAACGGTCCGCGCGCTCCTGCATGACGGTCATACCGAAGCCGCTGGAGGCAGGGCCACTTCCCTTGTCCGCGCCTCCACCGAGCCCGTGCCCGTCATCGGTGACCTCAGCGACGAGGCGGCGCCGGCTGCCGTGGGGGGTGACCGACAGGCGGATGATCACCGTGGCCGCGGCCGCGTGCTTGACGCTGTTGTGCAGCGCCTCCGCGACGATGCGATAGACGTCCTCGAGCAGGTCGGGGGCGAGCTGGGACAACTCGGCGGCGGGATCGTCCACGTCGAGCGTCACGGTGAGCCCCGTGCGGGCACGGGTCGTGTCGACGAGGGAGCCAAGAGCCGAGATCAGGCCGTGCTCGGTACCGGTCGCCGGCCGGAGCTCGACCACCATCCCCCGGAGATCGGCCAGGACGTCCTCGGCGCTGTTGCTCAGGTCGTCGGCGACCTGCGCCACCTTCTCCGGGGGCGGTGCCAGTCCGCGCTCGACGAGAACCCTCAGGGACCGCGCCTGCATCATCATCGAGAAGACCTGCTGCACGACCGAGTCGTGCAGGTCGCGGGCTAGCTTCTGGCGCTCCTCCCGGCGGGCCACGTCCCGCTCACGATCGAGGAGGGCGGCGTGGTCGACGGCCATCGCCGCCTGTTCGGCCATGGCGAGCAGGAAGTCCAGCTCGGTGTCGCCGACGGTCTGCCCCGGCGCGAAGAAGGCGTTCAGGATGCCGACCGGTTCACCGCGGGCGAGGAGGGGCACGCTGGCGAACCAGTCCCACCGGGGGTGGCGCATGAGTTCGTGCAGCGGTGTCCAGGCCGGGTCCCGCTGCACCGCCTCGTACCGGTCGGCCACCACTAGGGGCTGCCGGGTCTCGAGCGCCTCGAGCATGACCAGCCGGGCGCCGAGGGCGCGGCACTCCATGAGCTTGTCGAAGAAGTCATGGGCGCGCCCGAACCCGGCCGCGCCCATGACGTGCAGCCGGTCGCCCGCCGGATTCGCCGTGAGCACCTGGACACCGGCGAGCGAGTCCGTCCGCAAGACCTCGCGGGCGAGCGTCTCGAGCGTGCCGACGAGAGAGCGCTTGGAGGCCACGCTGGAGGCGGCCTTCGCGATGGCGGCGAGCCTCCGCTGGTGCTGCAGGCTCAGGGTCACGTCCCGGAAGGAGACCACCCACAGCTGCCGGCCAGGCACCTGGTTGAGCACATAGGCGAACTCACGGCGCTCACCCGGTGCCGGCTGCCACTCCACGGTCGATTCGCCGGTCCGGGCCGCCGCCGGGTCACCGCTGGGCGTCGGGAAGGGGGAGCGCGTGCCGGTCACCCCATCGGGCCGCAGCCCGCACAGCGCGACGGCGGCAGGGTTCGCCTCGAGGAAACGGGCGTCAGCGTCGATCACCGCCAACCCCTCCGGCGCGTGCTCGACGAGCTCGGCCGGCAGGGTGCCCGCCGCGGGGGAGGCGCGCGTGGCACCCTTCCGATCGAGGTCCACCGCCCCGTCCTCCTGTTCCGAGTGGCCGCCCGTGAGCGGCGCCACTCGCGCCGGCACTATCCGGGTAACCCGCGCCACCATTGTGGCGCACAGCCAACCACGCCGGTCCGGCGCTAGCGACCGCCGGCCCCCGTTCGGAGCAGGGCCCCACTACGGACCGGTCAGCTCACCGACCCCGGTAGTTCTCGCGGGCGAAGTCCACGAAAGGGACAGGTGAGACGGTGGCCCGGATCTCCACCTGCTTGTGCTCCTCGACGGCCGGCTTGGCCGAGACCGGCTGCTCGCCCCAGACCACGGTCACCTCGGTGCCGGGCTCGGCGTACTCGGTCTCGAGCACGGCGAGGGAGACCATCACCCGCTCGTTGGCGAGATAACCGCAGTCCAGGGAGATGCCCGCGGGCCGCCCGTCCTGGAGCACCTTGTCCTCGTGGTGGGTGGCGTAGCGGGCCTTCGGCATGTCGATGTATTTGGCGCCGGGGCCTGGCTGGTACAGCGAGCCGATCGCAGCGGTGACGTCGTCCGCGTTCCACACGAGGGTCACCTTGGTGCGGCACGGCGCCCCCGCCATCCGCTCCAGCGCCTCCCGGCCGATGAACTCGTGATCGAACTTGACCGTCTTGCCGTACCCGATCTCGTACGGGGTGAGGTAATAGGCGCTGATGTCGGCCGAGTCCAGGCTCCCGCCGATGGAGCCGACGTTCACGACCGGCAGCCACTCCCGGTACTCCTGCATGAGCGGGTCTTCGGAGAACAGCGCCGTCATCGGCGCGGGTACCCACCCGGACTCCAGGTTGGCCGTCGAGTAGGCCTTGGCACCGACCCGCACGAGGCCGTGATCCTTCCCGGCCTCCAGCAGGGCGGAGAGGACGGCGTCCGCGTCCTCCCAGGGGCCGAACAGCTCGAAGCCGGGCTGGCCGGCCATGCCGTGCCGCAGCCCGCGGACACGGCGACCGGCAATGCTGAGCTGGGTCATGTTGAAGAACTTCACGTCCGGAAGCGCAGCACCGCTCACCTGCTCGAGGAGGGCGGCGGCGGTCGGTCCCTGGAGCTCGTAGCGGTAGAGCTTCGGCGGTCCCGACGTCCGCACCGCGGAGTTGTCGTCGCGCTCGGCGGTGGCCCGGTAGTTGCCGCGCTCCAGGTTGAAGGTCACCCAGTCGATCACCATCGGGTGCCCGACGAGGTCGAACAGCTCCTCCTCGAGGTGGAAGAGGATGGCGTCGCCGATCAGATAGCCCTCCGGGTTCACGGCGACGAACTGCTTGGCCTTGCCGACGCCGAAGTTCGAAAAGGTGTTGACGCCGACGTCGCTGAGCAGCCGCAGCGCGTCGGGGCCCTCGATGAAGAGGTCCCTCATGTGGTGGGACTGGTCGAGCAGCGCACAGGTCTCCACCCACGACCACTGCTCGGAACGCCAGTTGGTGAACTCGGGCTTCACCGGGAAGGTGCTCGGTGGGAACCCGAGGTTCCGGAGGAGCGCGACCGGGCTCCCGGCTCGGGCGAGTGCAGCGGCAAGGCTGTCGGAGGACATGGGGCCTGCACCTTTCAAGGAGAGGGGCTAGGACGAGGCTAGGGAGCCCCGCTGGCCGCCGAATCACGCGAATGACCCCATCCGAAGTGGGATGGGACGTGGCCGGTCTGCGACATCTGACCTATCGGAGGGAGTCCGGGGTCGGGTGGCCGTGCCCCCCGACCCCGGACATCACCGGGGGCTAGCTGGTGGACGCGCTGCGCCAGCCGGCGTGGTAGGTTTCCCGCGCCATCTTGGCGTAGGGAACCGGGCTGACCGTGGCGCGGACCTCGAACTGCTCGTGCGGCTCGACGGTGGTCTTCTTGCTGCCACCGTCGGGCTCGCCCCAGACCACGCGGACCTCGGCGCCGTGCGGGACGTCGGGGCTGATGGTGGCCAGGGACAGCCCCTTCTTCTCGTTCGCCGAGATGCCGGTGAACATCGACAGGCCCAGCACGGTGCCGTCGGCGTCGATGACCTTGTCGAAGTTCGACGACCCGTAGTTGGCGTTCGGCAGATCGAAGAACTGGTACTTCGCGCCTTCGATCGGGGAGGACAGCAGCGTGGCGAGGTCGTCGGAGTTCCACTCCAGGGTGACCTTGTGGCGCTGCGCGTCCTTGTCCACGGCCTCGAGGGCGTCACGGCCGATGAAGTCGTGATCGAACTTGACGAAGGAGCCGTAACCGAGGTCCCACGGGTTGGTGTAGTAGTCCTCGATGTCGTCGGACACGAAGCTGCCGGCGATGGCGTTGGTCGCCTCGTAGCTGTCGGCGCCGAGCCACTCACGGTAGGGACGCATTTCCTCACCGGTGTAGATGGCCGGCAGCGGCGAGGGGATCCACCCGGACTCGAGGGTGTTGGTCGAGTAGGCGCGGGAGCCCACGGGCTCCAGGCCGAACTCCCGGCCGGCCTCGAGGATGGCTTCGCGGATCCGGTCGTAGTTCTCGTAGGGGCCCCAGAGTTCCAGGCCGGGGGCGCCGGCCATACCGTGCCGAAGCGTGCGCACGGTCTCCCCGGCGACGTTCATGGTGCTCATCCTGAAGAACTTCAGCTGCTCGACGTCGCCGCCGTGGAGCTTCTCGATGATCGGCCAGGCGTTGGGGCCCTGGATCTGGAAACGCCACAGGTCGCGGGTGACGGCCTTGCCGTAAGGCCGCGAGGGCGACCGGGGGTCGTTGCGGATCTCGACGTCGTAGCGGCCGGTCTGGCCCTTGAACTGCAGCCAGTTGGCACCGGGGGCGCGGCCGACGTAGACGTACTCCTCCTCGTCGAGGCGGAAGAGGATGCCGTCACCGATGACGTTGCCGGCGGGGGTGACGGGGACGAACTGCTTGGCCATGTCGACCGGGAAGTTGGCCACGCTGTTGATGCCGGTGTCGGAGATGAGCTTGATCGCGTCCGGGCCGCGCATGAACAGGTTGAACATGTGGTGGGTCTGGTCGAAGAGCACGGCGGTCTCCTGCCATGCCTTCTGCTCGCGCCGCCAGTTGGTGAACTCCGACGGGACCACGAGGTAGATGTAGGTGCCGAGCTGGGAGTTGCGCAGCAGACCGGCGGTGTCGCCCGTCTGGTCGAGGAGCTCCTGGAGATTCTTTGCGGTCATGTCCGTCCGTTCTCGTCGGGTGTCACTTCTGCGGGCCGATGGAGCCGGCCCGTGGCCTGGTGGCCGGTGGTCGTCTCGCGTGCGCGATCCGGCCGGGAAGGTCGCGCTCCGCAGTCAGTCAGCGGGGGATACGTCCTCCGCAGCGTGGTCCTCCTCCACGCCATCCGGCGCGAACGAGTGGGCCATCATCCAGGAGGCGAACGACGTGGTCCGTGCGTCGACGACCAGCGGCTTCAGGCGGGAACCGTCCACCCAGTCCTGCACCGCCTTGAGGTCCTCGACGGTGCGGACGGTGATCGCATCGCACCCGTAGCCGCGGGCGATCGAGGCGATGTCGGTCTCCGGGAATTCGACGATGTCCACGGGATGGCCCTCGGGACCGAAGTGGTGGAGCTCGGCGCCGTAGGCGTGGTCGTTGTAGACGACCACCACGAGCGGGACGCTCTCACGCACCGCCGTGTCCAGCTCGACGTGGCTCATCATGAATCCGCCGTCGCCGACGCCGGCCACGGCCACCCGGCCGGGTGAGGCGAGTCCGGCGCCGATCGCGGTGGACAGGGCCAGGCCGATGGACTGGAAGGCGAGCGTGAGGCAGTAGGCCCGCTCGTCCGGGACGGCGAGGAACATGGCGGGGTAGCCGTTGAAGTTGCCGCCGTCTGGGGCGAGCACGCGTTCCCGGGGAAGGATGTCGTCTAGCGCGATCGTCAGTGTCCGCGGGTCGATCAGCTCGTCGGTGCTGGTGTCCTCGTACGGGACGTCCCGCCAGCGGAGCTCGGCCGCGATGCGCTCCCGCAGCTCGGGCGTCCGCCTGGACTTCGAGTTCCGCGGCCGGGTGCGCAGGAGCTCGGCGGTCGCCTCCGAAGTCGACCGCACGTCGCCCACGACGCCGAAGTCGACCCGGATGTGCCTCCCGATGGCGTCACCGTCGTCGTCCACCTGGACGACGGTGGCGCCCGGATCGATCAGCTCCCCGTTGCGCACGGTCCAGACGTTCAGCGACGCACCCCAGCCCACGACGAGGTCGGCCGAACTGACCAGCTCGGCCGTGATGGGAGAGGAGAAACCGCCCGAGACGTCGATGGACCACTCGTGGCCGGCGAAGAGCCCGCGGGCCACGGCCGACGTCGCCAGCAGGGCTCCGCTGAGCTCGCCGAGCTCGATCAGGGCGTCGCGGGCTCCCGCCAGGCGGGCGCCCCGGCCGGCGATGAAGACCGGCCGCTCCGCCGTCCGCAGGAGCTCCGCCAGCCGCTCGACCGACCGGGCGCTGGGCTCCACGGCGTCGAGTACGGGAAGGGGAAGGCGGGCAGGGCGTCCGGCGGCACCTCTGCCTCCTGGACGTCCAGCGGAAGGTTGAGGACGACCGTGCGGCGCCCGACGGCGGCGCGGCGGAAGGCGCCCACGGCCTCCTGGACCGCAGTGCGCGGTGAGGTGATCGACTCCGAGTGGACGCCGAGACCGCGGAGGACGGCCGGCTGGTCGATGTGGAAGTTCGACAGCGTGTTCCAGGTCGCCGTGTCGGCGGCGAGCACCAGCAGCGGGGTCCGGCTCTTCGCGGCCTCGGTGATGCCGGTCAGCGCGTTGGTCAGGCCGCATCCCTGGTGCACGGTAACCGCGGCGACACGACCCGTGGTTCGCGCATAGGCGTCGGCCATGATGGCGGCGCCGGCCTCGTGACGCGTCGCCACGAACCGGACACCGGCGCCGACGAGTGCGTTGGTCACGTGAAAGTTGCCGCTGCCGACCACGCCGAACACCTGGTCCAGACCCAGGCGGGCCAGTTCCCGGCCTATTGCTTCCTCTACTCGCACAGTGCTGTTCCTCTCGAGAAGGTCGGGGGATGGAGGGACCGGGCCGCCGCGCCCGGGATCGCCCGGGCGCGGCGGGACAGGTCAGCCGCAGATCAGGTGGTCGGCGGAGGGAGCCTTCCCGACCAGGCCGTACTTTTTGAGGAAGCCCATCTGCTCGTCGATGGCGGCCTTGTCGAGGTCGGTGGTGAAGACCGGCAGCCGCATCCGACTGGCGACCTCCGGCGGGATCTTCGTGTAGGTCGGGATGATCTTCCGGACCGCGTCGGGGTCGTCCCGCGCGTACTCCAGCGACTTGGTCATGGCCGAGTCGAAGCGCTTGATCACGTCCGAATTGCTCTTGTAGAACTGCTGGCTCGTCGCGTACGACCCGTTCGGGTAGTTGGCACCCAGATCGGACTGCGGGGCGAAGACGACCTTGCCGCCCTGGTCCAGCACCGTGGTAACAAACGGCTCAGCGGTGAAGCCGGCATCGATTCGCCCACCTGCGACCGCGGCGGGCACCTCCGGGAACGGTACCTCGATGAACTTCACCGAGCTCGAGTCCACACCCTCCTTGTCCAGCGCAGCCTTAGTCATGACCTCGGCGACGCCCCCGAGGGCGTTGATTCCCAGGGTCTTGCCCGCGAAGTCCTGCGGACCGTTGATCGGGCTGTCGCCGCGGGCGACGTAGACCTGGAAGTCGTCATCGGCCGAGGTGCCGGCCGCGTCGCTGGCGGTGGCCACGCAGATCGGCACTCGCTTGCCGACCGCGACGCCGGCGGCGATGTAGCCGACGAAGCCGAAGTCGTAGTCGCCGGCCACTATGCCGGTGATGATCTCGTTGCCACCCTGCAGGACGGTGGGCTCGACCTTCAGGCCTTCGTCGGCGTAGAAGCCCTTCTGGATGCCGAGGTACATGGCGGCGGCGTTGGCGATCGGCAGGGTCCCAATCCGGATCGTCGTCGTCTTGCCCGAGTCTGCGCCTCCTCCGCTCTCGGCGCCGCCGCCGCAGCCGGTGGCGGCGAGGGCAACCACGGCCAGGCCGGCAACTGCAGAGGTGGCGCGGCGGGTGAACGAACGGTGGTTCATCGGCTCTCCTATTTCAGGGGTGTTGCGACAGGGGTAGTACAGCTCCGTCCGGTGCTAGTACTACAGCCGTACTTATGGTGAGGCGCCTCGTCGTGCGTAGTGACATCGTCGGGCTCGGGCTTGGTGCCGGCGTC
>JAABUN010001882.1_pt1 | contig 41630 bp, 33 predicted proteins | sample 5559311 | NCBI WGS metagenome assembly JAABUN01 (sample SAMN10711877, study PRJNA513370) | rock metagenome | isolation source: Antarctica rocks | place: Antarctica: Victoria Land, Siegfried Peak sud
CGCCGGGCCGGCCAGAGCGCGGCGGCGGTCAGCGCCGTGGCGGTCGCCGCGCGGAGATGGATGCCGCGGGCGTCAGTCAAGCTCGTTCTCCGGGTTGATGACCTCACCTTGGGCGAGGCGCGAGTGCTTGCGCCCGTAGAAGACGTAGATGAGAAGGCCGACGGCGAGCCACCCGAGGAATCGCAGCCACGTCGACAGCGGAAGGTCGGCCATCAGGTAGGCGCACAGCAGGATGCCGATGATCGGGAACACCGGGACGAACGGCACTCGGAAGCCGCGTTCCAGGTCCGGTTTGGTGCGGCGCAGGACGATGACGCCGATGTTGACCAGCACGAAGGCGAACAGCGTCCCGATGTTGACGAGCTTGACGATCTCAGACAGGGGGATGACCGCGGCGAAGATGGCGATCAGCACCCCGAAGACGAGTGTCGCGAACACCGGTGTCTGGGTCTTGGGGCTCACCCGCGAGAAGCGCTTGGAGACCAGGCCGTCGCGTGACATCGCGAACATGATCCGCGTCTGGCCGTAGAGGACGGTGAGGACCACCGAGGTGATGGCGATGAGCGCTCCGACAGAGATCATCGTGGCCCCCCAGCCGAAGCCGGCGCCGTCGTCGAGGACTGTGGCCAGCGGGGCTTCCACGCCCTTGAGCTTGTCGAACGGCAGCGCTCCCACCGCCGCGATCGCCACGAGGCAATAGAGCAGCGTCGCGATCGCAAGGGACCCGATGATCGCAATCGGCAGGTCCCGGCCGGGGTTCTTGGTCTCCTCGCCCGAGGTCGAGATCGCGTCGAAGCCGATGTAGGCGAAGAAGATGAGCGACGCAGCGGTCACCACGCCGTCCGTGCCGGCCGTGGTGAACGGCTTGAGATTGCCCGAGTCAAAGGCCGTGAAGGCCAGCGCGATGAAGAGCACCAGGATCACGATCTTGATGCAGACCATGATCGTGTTGGCCCGCGCGCTCTCGCGGATGCCGGCGATCAACAACGCCGTCACCGCCAGCACCAGGAAGGCCGCGGGGAGGTTCACGACTCCCCCGTCGCCGGGCGGCGAGGAGAGGGATTCGGGCAGCGTGATGCCGAACGCGGAATCCAGCAGGGCATTGAGGTACTGGCCCCAACCGACCGCCACGGCCGCCACAGACACGGAGTACTCGAGGATCAAGTCCCAGCCGATGATCCAGGCGATGAGCTCGCCCATCGTGGCGTAGGAGTACGTGTACGCGCTGCCGGCCACCGGGATGCTCGAGGCGAGCTCGGCGTAGGAGAGCGCGGAGAACGCGCAGGTGACACCGGCCAGGATGAAGGCCAGGACGATGCTCGGCCCCGTCTCCCCGATCGCCTCTCCGATGATCACGAAGATGCCGGTGCCGATGATGGCGCCCAGGCCCAGTGCGGAGAGGTCGAGTAGACCGACGACACGCTTGAGCTGCTGCCCCTCGTTCTTGGTGTCGCCCACGAGCGCCTCGATCGGCTTGGTCGCGAACGGCCCGCTTCGAATCCCCTTGTCCCCCGCGCCTGAGGCAGTTGCCATGAGCGTCCCCCTTTCTCGATTTCGTGTGTGGTGGTTCGGCCGGCCTAGGGCGGCGTCATGACGAGCACCGGCCGCCGGGAGCGACCGATCAGCTCGACGGGAACGCTGCCCAGCACACGCCGGGCCATCTCGCTCTTCGTGCTGCCACCGCACACGATGAGGTCCGCGTCGACTTCCTCGGCGAACAGCAGGATCCCTTGCGTGACGAGGCCCGACCGCACTTCCCCCTCGGCCTGTACCCCTCGCTCGGTGAGCCGCGTGACTGCTGTGTCCACCGCGCTTCGGGCCACGCTGGCGAACTCCGACCGGGGTGTGGGTGAGAGCGCCTCGACGTCCAGGCCGTCCATGCTGACGACGGACACCATGGCGCCCGTCTGCTGGGCCAACTCGGCCGTGGCGTCCGCCAGCCAGTCCTGGTCCTCTCCTGCCTTAGCTGCCATCACGATCCGCTGCATGACCCGGCAATCTCCATAGGGGACTCGCGCCAAACCCCACGATGCATGGATTTCTTCATGGGCCGGCCGGCCACCCGAGAGGACCTATCGTCGTCCACCGGATGCCCGGACCACGGCCGACACCTCGCCCGCAACCTCGGAGCCACCGCCGGGTTGCGGGTCCGATGATCGTCAAGCACTTCTTGCTCCCTGCCGGTGTGGCACTGGTTCTCACCCTGCTTCTCGCTGCGGTGGCTTCCGCGCGTGTCGTGGTGGTCTCCACGGGCGACAACCAGGCCACGCTGGTCGATGTCCGCTCCAACCTCGTCAGCGCCCGCGTCGGCATGCCCGGCCCCGTGCGGGCAGCCACCACGGCACCCGACGGCTCGCGCGCCTACCTGGCGGCGGGGAGCTCAGTCGTGGCGCTCGACCTCGGGACGCGCAACCAGATCGGGGCCGCTGTGCTCGGCGGCGCTCCGGTGGCAGTCGCGGCGACGCCTGACGGCCGGCGGGTGCTCGCCGCGCGAAGGAACGCAGTTGACGTGATCGACACCGCCACCGTGACGCGCGTGGGGACCTATCCTGCGCCCGGGACGCCGCTCGATCTGGCCGTGACTCCCTCGGGTCTCCGGGCGATCGTGGTCCTGAGCGGCGGTCGCGTCGCCATCCTCGACCTGGTGACGGGCCGCACGCTCACGCGCATCGCCATCGCCGGCGCCGCCGCGGTGGGCATAGATCCCCAGGGCCTCAGCTGGGTGTCGACGACCGAGAAGACGACCGTTCGCCGCGAGCGGCGGATCAAGGGCAAGCTCAAGGTCAGGCGGTCGGCCGGCCCGTCGCGCTCGCGTCTCGTGGCGCTCAACCCGGTCACCGGCGCCACCGGCACCGCCATAAGCCTCGGCGTCAACGGCGGGGGCGGCGTGGCGGTCGCACCCACCGGCACCCGGGCGGCCGTCGCACCGGGAGCCGCGGTCGGCGGGGCCCGGCGCCGTGCGGTGCTCGTGGACCTCGTTCGCCGGCGTGTGCGTCAGCGTCTGCCCGCGAGCGGCGGGCCCGGCTGGGCCGCGTGGTCCCCGGAAGGCGTCCGCATCTACATCTCCGACCCGGCGCGCTCCAGCGTCGGCGTCCTGTCGGCGTTCACCGGCCGTCGGCTGCGAACGATTCCCCTGCCGGGGACCCGCCCGGGCCGCCTCGCCGTGCAGGCCGGGCTGGCCCTGTTCACCGGCACTGAAGGCAACGACCAGATCACGGGCACACGAGGCGCCGACCGGATCGTCGGCCTGGGCGGTGACGATCTCCTGCGTGGGGGCCGCGGCGACGACCAGCTCGAGGGCGGGCCTGGCAATGACGTCCTCTCGGCGGGCGTGGGCAACGACCGCATCGACGCGGGGGAGGGCGACGACCGGGCGTTCGGAGCCGAGAACAACGACACGATGGTGCTGGGCCCGGGCAACGACTCCGCCGACGGCGGCCAGAGCAACGACGTCATCGACGCCGGCCCCGGCGACGACGTCCTGGACGGAGGCGACGCGGACGACACCATCCGCGGAGGAGAGGGCAACGACGTGATCGTCGAGCGGGGCCTGGGCAACGACCTCCTGCTCGACGGCGGGCCGGGCGACGACCGGATCGATGGCGGCCGCGGCAGCGATCGCATGATCCTCGGAGGCGAGGGCGACGACTCCCTCATGGGCAACACAGGCTCCGAGCGGATGGACGGCGGGCCGGGCGACGACTTCATCGACGGCGGACGGGCGGGCGACGGCGTCTTCGGACGGGAGGGCGACGACACCATCAAGGGCGGCGCGGGCCGCGACTCGCTCTACGGGTCCGAGGACGACGACCGGGTCGATGGCGGCTCGGAGGACGACTATCTCTCCGGCGGCCAGGGCGATGACGAGGTGACGGGCGGCCCCGGCGAGGACTCGATCTTCGGCGGGCCTGGAAGCGATGTCATCTACGCCGCCGACGACAGCGCGGATGTCATCTCCTGCTCGACCGGGCGGGACACGGTGTACGTCGAGAGCACGGCTCCTGATCGTGACGAGCTCAGCTCCTGCGAGACGGTCATCCCGATCGAGCCCCAGCCCGCCGTGGACGAAACCCCGCCGTCGGTCATCGGAGGCACGGGCGGCAACGACGTCCGGTACGGCACCGAGGGCAACGACTCCGTATTCGGGTCGGACGGCAACGACGAGTTGTTCGGCAACGGCGGCGACGACTACGTGGACGGCGAGAACGGCGACGACGTGCTGCACGGCGGTCCGGGCCAGGACCAGGTCTTCGGTCGTCGCGGCCGGGACACGCTGCTCGGCAACGAGGGCGACGACACGATGGAAGGCGGCTTCGAGGACGACGTCCTCGACGGCGGGTCCGGGAACGACACGATGTACGGCAACCAGGGTTCCAACCGGCTCAGCGGCGGGGAGGGCGACGACCGGATCAACACGGTCAACGGCCTCGTCGACCGAGTCGACTGCGGCCCGGGCAACGACATCGCGTTCGTCGATCCGATCGACGAGACCGGCTCGAGCTGCGAGACGATCCGCCGGTAACCGTTCATCCGTGACAAAAGTCCGCGGCAGCAAGGATTCCTTCAAGACGAGCGGCCTCACGGCCGATCATCTGGATATGTCTCCTCGCCGGCACGCGGCTCTCGTCGCTCTGATTCCAGCCCTGTTCCTGAGCGCCTCGGCCTCTGCGCACGCCGCCACGTTGAAGGGCGGGCCGGGCCCGGACACGCTGACCGTCAAGAGCGCCGCGGGGCAGACGGTGACCGCCGGCGGCGGTCGCGATCGCTTGTCTGGCGGAGACGGTCCCGACCAGCTCTTCGGCGAGACGGGACCGGACGTCCTGCGCGGCGGCTCCGGCGACGACATGCTCGACGGCGGCTCCGCTGACGACGAGCTGGTCGGCGGCTTCGGCGCCGACAGCCTGATCGGCGGCTTCGGTCGAGACATCCTCGACGGAGGTCCCGGCAACGACTCGATGGACGGTGGCGCCGCACCCGATCGCCTGACCGGAGGCGAAGGCGACGACGTGATGCACGGGGGCACGGGCGCCGACACCGTCGACGCCGGTCCCGGTAACGACCAGGTCCATTCAGATTCGGGCCCCGACGTCCTCGACGCCGGTGAAGGCGACGACACGGTCTTCGTCAACAACGGCACGGCGGTGAAGTCGGTCGATTGCGGTCCCGGCACGGACACGATCTTCATCAATCCGCTCGCCAGGCCCGGAGGGATCTCGAACGCCAAGGACCTTCGCGAGGGCCGCATCCGCGGATGCGAGACGGTCACGGAGCTCACGCACGTGCGCGACCCGGCCAAGGGCGTCACCCGAGCCGCCAACTCGATGGCGGGCGGCAGGCTCCGGGGCACGCAGCGAAACGACACGCTGCTCGGCGGCCCCGGCCCCGACACGCTGACCGGCGACCTTGGTGACGACGTCCTGTGGGGCAATCGCCTCCCGGGCGGCCCGAGCCTCGGTACGGACGCGATCGACGGTGGGCCCGGGAACGACACCGTCTTCGGCAGCCGCGGCTCGAACACCATCGTGGGAGGTGACGGAAACGACATCCTGCAGGGAGGCGCCGGGCGCAATCGCATAGACGGACAGGCCGGTGACGACTCCATTCGCCTGCACGGCAAGGGCCCGAACACCGTGCTGGGCGGGGCCGGGGACGATGTCATCAACGCATACGCGAAGGGACCGGCCACGATCGACTGCGGTCCCGGCACCGACCGCGTCAACAAGGGTTTCAACGACGAGATCCGCACCGTCAACTGCGAGGTGGTCAAGCGCGGCTGAGGCGGCCGGCGGACGGGTTGGGTTCCGCCCCGCCGTCCGGCCGTCCGCCCGCGTGACGCACTAGCCTCACCCGGGTGCAGGTGGACACCCTTCCCGAGCCGGCGGTGCGTCGCGCTGCCGCCGCGCCGTCCTCCAGCCGGGAGCGGCGCGGCCGGGCCTGGCCGCTCGCCGTCGCCGGCCTGTTGCTGATCGCCCTCGGGCTGCGTCTGTGGGGCATCACCTGGGGCCTCCCCTTCACCTACAATCTCGACGAGCGGGCACACTTCGTGCCCAAGGCCGTCGGCTTCTTCTCAGGCGATCTCGACCCGCATTACCAACTCAACCCGCCAGGCTTCTCCTACCTCATCGGGCTGGCGTACGCCGTCTGGTTCCACGGGGGCGATGCGGTCCGCTCCGCCTACGCGGACGATCCCTCGAAGGCCTTCCTCGTCGCCCGCACCGTCTCGGCCCTCATGGGCACGGCCTCGGTCGGCTTGCTCTACCTGGCCGGGGCGCGTCTGTTCGGCCGTTGGACGGGGCTGCTGGCCGGCGCCCTGCTGGCGGTCGCCTACATGCCCGTGTTCTACGCGCACCAGGCCATCAACGACGCTCCGACGCTCGCAGGCGTCTCCCTCTCGCTGGTGGGCGCCGCCCTCGTCCTGCGGCGCGGTCGGCTCCTCGACTACGCCCTGGCGGGTCTCGGAGCCGGGCTCGCCGCCGGACTGAAGTACAACGCCGGCATCATCCTCCTCGCGCTGGTGGGTGCCGCGATCGTCCACTTCGCCGACGGCGAGCGGCGCAAGGCCATAGGAGGCCTGATCCTGGGCGGGGTGGCTTCCGTGGTGGGCTTCCTGCTGCTCGATCCGTATGCGGTACTGGACCTGTCCACCTTCCACGACGCGATGCAGTTCCTCGTGGACTACAACGCGCGCGAGCGGCTGATCGGCGAACAGGAGACGAGTGGCCTGCAGTACTACGCGTGGACCCTGACCTGGGGTCTGGGCTGGGTGCCGCTGGCGCTCGCGTCAGCAGGCGGGGTGGGGCTGGCCGTCCGCGATCGCCGAGCGGCTCTCGTCTTGGTGCCCACCGCGGTCCTGTTCTTCTTCTACATGGGTTCACAGGGGCGCTACTTCGGCCGCTACATGCTTCCGATCTTCCCGCTTCTCTGCCTCCTGGCCGCCTACGGGGGCGTGCAAGCGGTTCGCCTCGTCGGGGGCCGCAGGCCACGGCTGATGGTGCCTTTCGCGGCCCTGATCGCCGCCGCGGGGGTCGGCCAGGGCCTCGTGACCTCGCTGCACTCCGACATGGTGCTCGCGCGAGAGGACACCCGGACGGCGGCGCGCAAGTGGATGGTGGGCGCCATACCGCCCCGGACGACCATCGTGGTCGAGCCCGCGGTGCCCCGCGGCTGGTATCGGGATGGTGGCAAGCCTGAAGTCGACGTCTCGGCCGAGCGCTGGTCGCGATGGCGCCGCACGGGCGCGCTGAGCCGGCGTCTGCGCAAGGTGCACCCGGGCGCGGCGAAGAAGGCCGACTTCCAGAACTACGTCATCACCCTGTTCCCGGGGATGCTCGACGTCTACCGGTCCGAGCGGGCCTGCTGGTACGTGTCGAGCTCATCCCAGCGCGGGCGCGCCTTCGCCGACCAGCAGCGCGTTCCGGAGGCTGTCGCCTTCTACAAGGCGCTCGACCGCGAGTCAGAAGTCGTCTTTCGGGCCAGCCCGTTCAGAGCCGGCGAGGCGCCGTTGCCCTTCCAGTTCGACTTCTCCTTCAACTACTACCCGCTGGCGTACGAGAAGCCGGGACCCGTCATGACGGTGCACCGATTGGACGACTGCCGCGAGTAGTCGCCGTTCGGGGGCGACGCCTCACACGTACGTCCGTTCGGGGTCGACGCCTCACGGCCTACAACGAAGCGACGGGATGCGCCAGGGCTTCAGGGCGCGCGGCCGGACGGCGCAGCAGCGCCCAGCGGCCACGCTTGCGGTCGACGCGATACCGCGCCAGCACCACGAGCGTGCGCAAGCCGTACTTCACGCTCGTCGGGAACGAGACGCTCGAGGCCTCGTGGAAGTAGCGTGTCGGGATGGCGATCTCGGAGACCCGGGCGCCTCGCGCGGTGATCTGGGCGAAGATCTCCTGATCGAAGACGAACTCGTCGCTGTTGCGCAGGAAGGCGATGGAACGCAGGAAGTTGGCCGAGAACGCCCGGTAGCCCGTGTGGTACTCGGAGAAGTGGGCCTCGAACGCACGGTTCTCGATGGCGGTCAGGAAGCGGTTGCCGACCCACTTCCATCTCGGCATGCCTCCCTGGACCGCCCGGTCGTCGAGGAGCCGTGATCCCATCACCACGTCAGCCTCGCCCGCCAGGATGGGCTCGACCATGTTGGGGATCAGCGCGGGGTCGTACTGGTTGTCGGCGTGCACCATCACCACGACGTCGGCGCCTTCCAGCAGGGCTTGGACGTAGCACGTCTTCTGGTTGGCGCCGTACCCCCGGTTCGCCGGATGCCGCAGGGTGTCGAGCCCCAACCCAAGGGCCACCTCTGTGGTGTCGTCGGGACTGAAGTCGTCCACGAGGAGGGCCCGGTCCGCAGCGCCGCCCGGCATCTCGTCCACCACCTGGGCCACGGTCAGCGCCGCCTTGTAGGCAGGCAGCACGACGTGCACCGTCTGATCTCGACCCCGATCGACAAGGACGGGCTGGGCGGCCCGCCGAACCTCGACGCGGTGGGCCAGCACCACGCGCTCGTCTCCCAGCGACAGGGAGAGCGACGCGTCGCCCGGCAGGCGCTCGGCAAGCCGGGTCACGGCGTCCCCGAGCTTCCCGAGCCGCTGGGCGAAGCCCTTCACCCAGTAGGCGGCCGAGAAGCTCCGCACGAGCCCGACGTCCGTGGAGATGACGAGCCCTCGAACGCTCAGGAGCTCTCGCAGGGTCCGGCGGGGCAGCAGGTTGGTGTGCGCCGGTACGAATCCCCACCAGCGCGGTCCGGCGAGCCGAGCGGTGAGTGAGGAGGGGTCGGGTGTGACGACGCACAGCACGCCGCCCGGCCGCAGGAGCCCGGCGCAGGCGCCGAGCGCGGCGTTGGGATCGTCGAGGTGCTCGATGACGTCCGCCAGCACGACGACGTCGAAGCCCTCCACGTCCCGGAAGTCCTCGAAGGCCTCCTCGCGGACGTCGAGTCCGAGCGTCTCACGGGCATGCCGGGCGGCGCTGCGAGACAGCTCGAGCCCCATGGCCTCGTAGCCGCGGCGGCGCGCCTCGTCGAGCAGAAGTCCATGGCCACAGCCCACATCGAGCAGTCGCCCGCCCGGGTTGTGCCCGGCTACGAGATCGAGCAGGCGGTTGGCGGTCCTCCGGCGACCCACCTCCTCGTCGAGGTAGGCGGCGTCGCTCATGTCCCGGTAGAGGTCGTGGAGCGCGGGGCCGGACGGAAGCGCGGGCTGATGGACGGTCGCGCACTCACGGCAACGGCTCAGATCGCCGTGGCGGCCCGGATCGTGCAGCGTCGGCGACATGGCGTCGGCGGTCGGCGGCGCCAAGGCTCCGGCCACCCGGAGCTCGAGCTCACCGGAGCAGATCCGGCAGGTGGCGCGGGGGCTCATAAGGCGCGGCAGGCTACCAAGTGGGCGCCGCGGCGTGATCTATCGTCCGTGGGCCATGCCCGACTTCAAACTCGACTCCATCTTCACACCCACCGCCGACCAACCCAAGGCCATCGACGGGCTGGCGGAGTCCATCGGAGCGGGCGAGCGCTTCTCCACTCTCCTGGGAGCCACGGGCACCGGCAAGACCATGACCATGGCGGCGACGATCGAGCGTGTGCAGAAGCCGGCGCTGATCATGGCCCACAACAAGACGCTGGCCGCGCAGCTGTGCAACGAGTTCCGTACGTACTTCCCGCAGAACGCCGTCGAGTACTTCGTCTCCTACTACGACTACTACCAGCCCGAGGCGTATGTCCCGAGTCGGGACCTCTACATCGAGAAGGACTCGGCGATCAACCAGGAGATCGACCGGCTGCGCCACGCGGCCACCGCAGCGCTGTTCGCCCGCCGCGACGTGATCATCGTCGCGTCGGTGTCCTCGATCTTCGGCCTAGGCTCCCCTGAGACCTACAACGCCAACCTGCAGAACCTGATCAAGGGTGCGTACATCGACCGCGACGAGCTCCTGCGCAAGCTCGTCTCCCTGCAGTACACCCGCAACGACACGGCGCTCGGGCGCGGCACCTTCCGCGTGCGGGGAGAGACGCTCGAGATCTTCCCCGCCTACGCCGAGACGGCGTTCCGCGCGACCCTGTTCGGCGACGAGATCGAGCGCCTCCAGCACTTCGACCCGCTCACGGGCGAGCTCATCGTCGACGACCTCGAACACGTGGCGATCTGGCCCGCCTCCCACTACAACGTCAAGGAAGGCAGGCTGGAGGAAGCCGTCGCCGAGATCGGGCGCGAGCTCAACCAGCGCACCTCCGAGCTCGAAGCGGAGGGCAAGCTGCTCGAGTCGCACCGGCTGCGCCAGCGGACCCAGTACGACATGGAGATGCTGCGCGAGGTGGGGTTCTGCTCGGGAATCGAGAACTACTCGCGGATCCTTGACGGCCGCCCGCCCGGGGCGCGCCCCTACTGCCTGATCGACTACTTCCCCGACGACTTCGTCTGCTTTCTCGACGAGTCCCACCAGACCACGCCGCAGATCGGCGGCATGTACTGGGGCGACCGGTCGCGCAAACAGACCCTGGTCGACTACGGCTTCCGGCTGCCCAGCGCGATGGACAATCGCCCGCAGACCTTCGACGAGTTCCTTTCCATCACGCCTCAGATCGTATTCGTGAGCGCGACTCCAGGGGAGTACGAGCGGACTCACTCGCCGCGCATCGTCGAGCAGATCGTCCGTCCGACTGGGATCATCGACCCCGACGTCGAGGTCCGCGAGACGCGCAACCAGATCGACGACCTGATGAACGAGGTGCGGATTCGCGCGGAGCGCGACGAACGGGTGCTGGTCACGACGCTCACCAAGAAGATGAGCGAGGACCTCACGGACTACCTGCTCGAGATGGGCTTCCGTGTCCGCTACCTCCATTCGGAGATCGACACGCTCGAGCGCATCCAGATCATCCGCGAGCTGCGGCTGGGCAACTACGACGTCCTCGTGGGCGTGAACCTGCTGCGTGAAGGGCTCGACCTCCCCGAGGTTTCCCTGGTGGCAATTCTCGACGCCGACAAGGAAGGCTTCCTGCGCGGGGAGACCTCGTTGATCCAGACCATCGGCCGTGCCGCCCGCAACCAGGACGGCAAGGTCCTGATGTACGCCGACAAGGAGACGGCCGCTATGCGCGTGGCGCTCTCAGAGACGGACCGGCGCCGGGCCATCCAGCGGGCGTACAACGAGGAGCACGGCATCACTCCGGAGACCATCGTCAAGGGCATCTCGGACATCTCTGAGTTCCTCATGGGCGATTCCAAGGTGCCGACCAAGGGGCGGCGGCGGCGCGAGAAGAAGACGGACATGCAGCCGGCCGAGATCGAGTCGACCATCGTGGAGCTCGAGGAGGAGATGCTGACCGCGGCCGAAGAGCTGCGCTTCGAGTACGCGGCCAAGCTGCGCGATGAAATCCGAGAGCTCAAGCGCGATCTCGACGAGGCGACCACAACCCCCTGAGTACGTCTTTGCGTATGGCTCACTCGTCGCCGAGCCTCGCCGAGCATGGCTGCGCTCGGGTCGGCGTAACCGTCAAACGGGACGAGGAAGCGACGTGCGACGGCTGCCCGGGTACAAGCGAATCCTCGGGGTGGCGATGGACAACCGGGTGGATCTGCCGGGCTACAAGTACTACCGCCGGCCGGACGGGAGCCGTCCGGCGGTGCGCGTCGCCTTCACCGACCTCGTGGCGAACCCAGGGGGTCCGCCCGTCAACGGCGTCTGCCGGCGCGTCGGACCCATCGAGCTGGCCTCGCTCGACGGGCGGGAGCGCAACTACGACCGCAGGGAGGTCACCCACCTGCTGGAAGAACCGCTGGGACGAACGTGGGCGTATCTGGGTTCGACCGCGGGCCGCGCACGGTTCGCCGAAGGAGTTCGGTCAGGCGAGGTGGTGGTCGCCCGCGGGTACCTGTCTTCCGTCGAGTCCGGGTTCCGCGCGCTGGGCTCGGGGGAGTTCGCGGCGTTCCTCGAGTCCTCGGACTTCGGCGGCGCGCCGGCCGAGGAGCTGGAGCGCGTGAATCTACCGTAGAGGGCGGGCGCTGCCGCGCGCCCGCCCCGCAGGATTACGGCTTGACCTTGCCGGCCACGCTCTTCGCCTTGTTGACGATCCCGCTCTTGGCCGCGGGCATCTCCTCCGGCGTGGCCTCGATGCCGGCCTTCTCGCGCAGCTTCTTGGCGATCTCGGCGATCTCTTCAGGAGCGTAGTCCGGGGCGAACACCGCCGGCTGCGCCGGCATCTCGGCGACAGGAGCGCCCTCGGGCGGTCCGTCGATGACTTCGAGCGGCTCGCCCGTCTCCGGGTGCATGCCGTTGAAGACGGCGGGCAGCTCCTTGTAGTCGAACGGCGACATCCGGTACAGGGTCCGGTGCTCGTTCTTCTTGATGTGCGGCTGGCACTCGGGGATCTTGTCCGTCGGGATCCGTGGCGACGGGAACAACTTGGTGAGGTCGGCCCCCGTGAGGTTCTCCAGGGCGCGGGCGTAGGCGACCTGATGCACGCCGCCGCGGACGAGGAGGTAACCCGTCAGCGCCCGCGCTGCCGGGTGCTCGCACATCTCATAGACCTTGAGCTTGTTGTTGCGGGCTCCTGTCTCGAGGAAGAAGTTGTGGGTCAGGTCCTCGACGAGGTCGCCCGAGGAGAAGACGTTGTCGCCCGTCCACGGGACGCCACGGGCGTCCTGCAGCAGTGCGCCCTGCCCGCCGGCGAGGAAGTGCGCCGGCTGGCCGACACCCTTGACGCCGGCCAATGCCGCCGACGGGGCCTTTTCGCCGTCTGGCGTGGCTCCCGTGAGCATGTTGTTGATGGTCATGGCGACCAGCTCGATATGACCGAATTCCTCGGCGGCGATGTTCGTGACCAGGTCGTAGAACGGACGAGCCGCCGACCGGTTGCGGAAGTTGAACGACTGCATCGTGTAGTTCATGAGCGTCGACATCTCGCCGAACTTCCCACCGAGCAGCTCCTGGACGGCACGGGCGCCTTCGGCGTCGGGCTCGGACGGAGGCGGCAACTGCGTGGCGATGCGATCGAGGCGAAGGATCAAGGGGTGCTCCTGTTCGACGGGGACACCCCCGGCTGCCCATTCGCGGGCGGCTCCCATGCGCGACATTCGCTGAGCGCGCCACACTGCCGCGGTGAACACCGACTCACTGCTGCGCTGGTACGAGCAGAACCGACGCCCGCTGCCCTGGCGCTTCACCCGCGACCCCTACGCCCTGCTCGTCTCCGAGGTCATGCTCCAACAGACGCAGGCGGCGCGGGTCGTGCCGTTCTACGAGCGGTTTCTCGAGAGCTTCCCCGATCCTGCGACGCTGGCGGCGGCCTCGCCGGGTGCCGTGCTGGCCGCTTGGAGCGGCCTGGGCTACAACCGGCGGGCGCTCGCGCTGCGGGCGGCGGCGGGGCAGATCGCCGCGGACGGCTGGCCGGCTGACGTACTGAGCCTGCAGTCGCTTCCGGGTGTCGGGGCGTACACGGCCGCGGCGGTGGCCTCCTTCGCATGGGACGAGCCGGTGGCCGCGGTCGATTCGAACGTCCGTCGCGTGATCAGTCGCCTCGACGGCTTGGATCGGCCGCCTCGGGCGGTCGCTGAACGCGCCGCCGAGCTGCTGGGGAACCACTCGGCGGCCCGCTTCAACCAGGCGACCATGGAGCTCGGAGCCACCGTGTGCACGCCCCGGCGCCCTCGTTGCATGGCCTGTCCGGTGGCCGACGGCTGCAGGTCCGCCGGCGCGGTGGTCGATCCGCCCCGGCGCCCGGCCGGCAGCCGGCCGCGCTTCGAGGACTCCGATCGCTGGGTGCGCGGTCGCGTGATCGCGGCGCTCCTTGCGGGCGAGGCCGGGCGGGGCTGCGAAGGAGTCGAGCCCGAGCGCCTCGAGCGCGTGCTGGCCGGCCTCGAGCGCGACGGCCTGCTCGGCCGCGACACAGCGGGCGACCCGGTGCTGCCCGGCCTTGCATGACCTATCCTCGCCCGCCGTGGAGCTCGACCGTCCCTTCATCGAAAAGCGTGACTTCCCTGTCAAGCGGCGGGGATTCGATCCCGAAGCCGTCGCGGCGCACCTCGCCACGCTGGCCGACCGGTTCGACGCGTTGCAGCGCCCGCCCAGGTCCGAGTCGCTCGCCGGCGCCGCATCGGACCGCGTCCGGGTCATCGTCGAGGCCGCGGAGCGCAGCGTCGCCGACATGGGTCACGAAGCCGAAGTCGAGCGCGGCCGGATACTCGACGCTTCCCATCGCGAGGCGGACGAGCACCTCGCTCACGTCGCACGAGCGACCGCATCGATGCTCGAGCGGGCGGCGCTCCTCGAGCAGGAATTCGCTGCTCTGCTGGACGTCGTGCGCACGAGCGCGACGCGGCTGACCGCGGAGCTCGCCGCGCTGGAGGGCGCGGTGCAGGAGCTACGAGAGACCCCTTCACCGCCGGCCCCGGAGATCGAGCGCGAGCCGCCGCCCCCGGACGCCGACGGCGCGCGTCTGATCGCGCTGAACATGGCGCTCAGCGGAACCCCGCGCGAAGAGACCGAGCGCTACCTGGCCGAGAACTTCGACACGATCGACTTGAACGGTCTGCTCGACGACGTGTACGTCCGCGCCGAGCAGTGAGGCAACTCATCGAAGCACCGCCCGAGCTGGCGGCGCTGCGCGGCCGGCTTCAGGAGATCGCCGACCTACAGGGGATCGTCCAGCTGCTGCGGTGGGACCAGGCCACGATGATGCCGCCCGCGGGCGCCGCAACCCGCGCCGAGCGCTCCGCCACGCTGGACCGGGCCCTCCATGAGAAGCTGGTCTCTCCAGAGCTCGGGCGGCTGCTCGAAGGCCTCGAGCCGTGGGCTGCAGGCGAGGATCCCGATTCGGACGAGGCGCGCCTGGTCTGGTGGGCCCGGCGCGACCACGAGAAGGCCGCCCGGGTTCCGGCGGACCTCTCGGCCGACTTGAGCCGCGCCGCCGCGCTCGGCCAGGCCGCCTGGCTCGACGCCCGCGACCATGCGGACTTCGGTCGCTTCAGCGACGCGCTCGAGCGCCACCTCGAGCTCCGTCACCGCTACGTCGGCTGCTTCGAGGGGGTCGAGCACCCCTATGACGTCCTGCTCGACGACTTCGAGCCCGGGATGCGCACGTCCGAGGTGGTTGCGCTGCTCGCCGACCTGCGCGCCGGGCTCGCTCCCCTGGTGTCCGCCACCGCGCAGGACGATCGTCCCCGCAACGACGGCGTCTTCGACGGCCCGTTCGGCGTTCCCGCGCAGCGAGCGGCGATCGAGGGGGTCCTCGCCGGGATCGGATTCGATCCGGGCGTCTGGCGGCTGGACCCCGCCCCGCACCCCTTCGCCTCGGGCGTCGGGCGAGGAGACACGCGGATCACGCTGCGCTACGACGAGCACGACTTCGGCATGGCGCTCTACTCGGCCCTGCACGAGTTCGGCCACGGGCTCTACGCCGCCGGAACCGATCCCGGCCTCGATCGAACGACCCTCGACCGGCCGGTGTCGCTCGGCGTGCACGAATCACAGAGCCGCCTGTGGGAAAACCTCGTCGGGCGTTCACGTCCCTTCTGCGACTGGCTGCTTCCCAAGCTGCGCCTGACGCTCGGCTCCCGCCTCGGGAGTCTTGATGCCAGCGGGCTCTTCCGGGCGGTCAACGCCGTCTCGCGCTCGCTCATCCGCGTGGAAGCGGACGAGACGACCTACAACCTGCACATCGTCATGCGGTTCGAGCTCGAGCTGGCACTGCTCGAGGGCGAACTCGCCGTCGCGGAACTGCCCGACGCCTGGAACGCACGAATGGTCAGCCTCTTCGGGGTCGAGGTCCCGGACGACGGCGCCGGCGTGCTGCAGGACACCCACTGGGGGATCGGGGCGATCGGCTACTTCGCCACCTACACGCTCGGCAACCTCATGGCCGCGCAGCTCTGGCCGAAGGTGCGAAGCGACCTGCCAGACCTGGACGAGTCGATCGCGGCCGGCGACTTCGCGCCGCTGCGCGGGTGGCTGGGCGAGCACATCCACCGTCACGGCCGGAAGTTCGCGTTGCGTGAGCTCCTGGCGAAGGTCACGGGCGAGGAGCTGAGCCCGGAGCCGTTCCTGCGCTACCTCCGGGCCAAGCTCGTCGAATCGGGTCAGCTCTAGGCCGGCTCGCGGATGAGCTCCATGGTCGAGCAGTGGACCCCGCCGCCGTTCTTGTGGATCTCGTCGTAGGGAACGGTCACGACCTCCACCCCGCGGCGCGCGAGGCGCTCACCCGTACGTGGGCTGCCCTCGGCCATCAGCACCCGCCCGGGCGCCAGACAGAGCGCGTTCAGGGCCCAGACCTCACTCGGATCGGGGTGGATGGCCTCGATTCCCCTGGCCTGCAGGTCCTCGAGGAACCAGAAGGGCAACCCCGGTGCGTCGACGAGCGCCTTGTCCACGTCGACCATCGCGAGATGGAGGTCGAGATGGATCGTGTAGCCGCTCAGGGGCACCACCACGAGCTCCATGCCGAGCCTCGCGAGGACAGACTTGAGCTGGCTCGCGCCTTCCGCGTTGCAGCGGATGGACGTGCCGAACGCCGCAACGCCCGGAGCGAGCTTGACGAACGAGCCGCCCTCGGCGGTCGCGGTGCCGGTGAGCGTCGCCAGGACGGGAAGTCCGAGGCCGGCGATGGTGCGCGTGATGTTCGCCTCCTCACCGCGGCGCATCCGGACGGCCATTCGCAGCACTATCGCCCCGCCGGGCACCGTGACCAGCGGATCGCGCACGTAGACCGACTTCGTGTAGCGCCCCCCGAGCGGCTCGGCGGCCACCACTTCGACGCCCTCGGCGCGCAGGGCCGCGGTCAGGCCGTCGTGCTGCGCGCGGACAAGATAGGAGTCCGGCGGCTTGCGGTCGGTCCAGTACCAGCCGCCCTGGGGATCCACCAGGGCTTGGGCCTCCTCGTCCCAGGCCCCGGCGTCTATGCGCTCGAGCTCGTCGCCCGGTCGACGGACGAGGACCTTGCGCAGGCGGCCCACCTCGTCCCACGCACCCCAGCGCTCGCCCCAGACCTCGGCGACCTCATCCAGGAAGGGCGGCTCGGCGGCCGTGGCCATCAGCCTCTGGTGCGCATCTGCCGGCCCGAGCTCGGTCATCCGAGGCGGAGACTATTCGAGTTGCCGGGCCCGGCGGCACGGGCTACCTTCGCTCGTGTGTTCAAGAAGCCCGGGGACTACCGCATCGTCCTGGAAGCGACCGAGCCGAGCCTCGAGGATCTCCGCCTGCTGGACCTTCTGCGCTCGGAGCACGAGGCTGACCTGTCACGCCCGCGCAACGTGCGGCTCTTCATGTCGTTCCCGAGCGAGGCCGCCGCGTTCGAGGCGGGCAAGCTCCTGCATTCGGGGCGTTTCAGCGTCGTGGGGCTCGAGCCGACCGAATCGGACGACCGCTGGGGAGTGCGCGCCGAGGGGCGGCTGCAGGTCGATCACGTCAACGTCGGCGACTTCCGCGGCCGCTTCGAGGGTGTCGCGCGGTCGTTCGGAGGCGAGCTGGACCGATGGGAGGCGGCGGCGAGGCCTTAGTGTCGTGAATCAGGCTTCGATGCGCTTGGTGGACGCCGGCAGAGCTTCCACCGTCGGAAGCCCCTCGACCTCGGCGCCCGGGCGCTCGACGCCCGCCGAGGCGTAGGCCTCCGGCTCGTCGAGGGTCTCGTGCTCGAGCAGGGCGTCGACCATGGAGTCCAGGCGGTGGCGGTTGACCGCGAGCAGCCGCCCGACCCGGGCGTGGGCCTGATCGGCGATGCGGCGGACCTCCTCGTCGACGATCCGCTGGGTGGTCTCTGAGACCTCGGAGACGCCCGGGAGCAGCTGGCTGGAGCCGTCGGAGGGGATCACCGCAACCGGTCCGATCTCCGGGCTCATGCCCCAGCGCCCGACCATCGCTCGGGCGATCCGGGTGAGCTGCTGGATGTCGGATTCCGCGCCGGTGGTGATGGTCCCGAACACGAGCTCCTCGGCCACCCGGCCGCCCAGAGCGACGTCGATCTTGCCGAGCAGCGCGTCGAGGTCGTAGTTGAACGGGTCCTCGTCCGGGGCCGAGAGCGTCACTCCGAGGGCCATCCCCCGTGGGATGATCGACACCTTGCGCACCGGGTCGGCACCCGGCGTGAGCATGCCGACGAGGGCGTGGCCTGCCTCGTGGTACGCCGTGACGCGCCGGTTGGACTCAGAGATCAGGATCCCGCGGGGCGCGCCGAGGATGATCTTCTCGAGGGCTTCCGTGAAGTCGGCGTTCTGAACCTTGTCGTGCTCCTTTCGGGCGGCCAGGAGCGCGGCCTCGTTGGCGACGTTCGCCAGGTCGGCGCCGACCATGCCGGGGGTGGAGGCCGCGAGGCGGTCGAGGGACACGTCGTCGTCCAGCGGCAGCGAGCGCGTGTGGACGTCGAGGATCAGGCGCCGGCCGGCCTTGTCGGGGGCCGGCACGGCGACGCGGCGGTCGAAGCGCCCGGGGCGCAGGAGCGCCGCGTCGAGGATCTCCGGCCGGTTCGTGGCGGCGATGACGATGACGGTCTCGTTGGTCTCGAAGCCGTCCATCTCGGTGAGGATCTGGTTGAGCGTCTGCTCGCGCTCGTCGTTGGCTCCCGAGCCGATCCCGCTGCCGGAGGAGCGCGAGCGCCCGATGGCGTCGAGCTCGTCGATGAAGATGATCGCCGGGGCGGCTTCCTTGGCGTTCTTGAAGAGGTCGCGGACGCGAGAGGCACCGACGCCGACGATCGCCTCCACGAACTCAGACGCCGAGATGGAGAAGAACGGGACGCCGGCCTCACCGGCGACCGCGCGGGCCAGCAGCGTCTTGCCGGTGCCGGGCTGGCCCGAGAGCAGCACGCCACGGGGAATGCGGCCGCCGAGGCGCGAGTACTTCTCGGGATTCTTGAGGAAGTCGACGACCTCGGTCAGCTCGGCCTTGGACTCGTCGATGCCGGCGACGTCCTTGAACGAGACGCGTTGCTCGGACGGCTCTGCCCGGCGCGCGCGAGAGCGACCGAAACCGCCCAGTGGGTTCATCCCCCCGCCCTGGCGGGCGGCGCGGCGCGCGAAGTAGACGAACAAGCCGATGATGAGCAGGATCGGGCCGAAGCCCAACAGGATGTTGGCGATCAGGCCGGGGCCCTGGTTGATGGGCGCCGCGCTGATCTCCACGCCGTTGTCCTGCAGCGTCTTGGAGAGCGTCGCGTCATCGGCGAAGGTCGGAATCTCCGTCTTGAAGTTCGCCGCGGGCTTCTCCTTCGAGTTGCCCGGGTACTTGAACGCCTTCTTGAACTCGCCGTCCACGGTCGTGCCCTCCGTGGAGATCCGCTTCACGTTCCCGTTCTCCACCTGCTGGAGGAAGACCGGGCTGTAGGGCACCCGGACGGTCGGCTCCGGACGGTTGAAGGCGGCGGCGATCGCGTAGTTGATCGCGAGCAGGACGAAGACGACGGCGATGGTGGAGGGGCGCATCCGCTGGCGGAGCGTGGTCGGCGGCGTAGGCGGCTTCCCGCGTCCGTCCGGGCTCGGATCGACCTGCACGCCGTCCTTGCCGCGGGTGAGCGACATGCGTTGACGGCGGGTGCGGGTGGGGTCTGCGGGAGCGGACGGCATCGTTGTCAGTGAGAGTACGCAGGCTCCTCAAGCGGGGCCTAAGGAAGCTTGGACAAGAGGGCGTGGAAGCGTCTGCGGCGGCCGTAGACTGGTTCAGAGTTATGTCGCGCCAAGAAGCCATCGTCGTCGCGGGTGCCCGCGAGCACAACCTCAAGGACGTCACGGTCGAGCTTCCGCGCGACGCGTTGGTGGTCATCACGGGACTCAGCGGCTCGGGCAAGTCATCTCTGGCGTTCGACACCATCTACGCGGAGGGCCAGCGCCGCTACGTCGAGTCCCTGAGCGCCTACGCGCGCCAGTTCCTGGGTCAAATGGACAAGCCGGACGTCGACTCGATCGAAGGTCTGTCCCCGGCCATCTCCATCGATCAGAAGACCACCTCGCGCAACCCGCGCTCCACGGTCGGCACGGTCACCGAGGTGTATGACTACCTGCGGCTGCTGTGGGCGCGGATCGGCAAGCCGCACTGCTTCAACTGCGGCCGTGAGATCCATGCGCAGTCGGCAGAGCAGATCATCGACCAGATCATGGACCTCGAGGACGGGACGCGGTTCATGGTCCTCGCCCCGATCGTCCGCGGCCGGAAGGGGGAGTACGGCAAGCAGTTCGAGGAGCTGCGGGCCGAGGGCTTCACGCGGGTCAAGGTGGATGGCGAGCTGCGGCTGCTGGAAGAAGTGGTGGATAGCCGTCTCGACAAGGGGTTCAAGCACGACATCTCCGTGGTGGTCGATCGCCTGGTCATGCAGCGCGACCGCCGCAAGCGGCTGGCGGACTCCGTGGAGACCGCCGTGGCGTTGGCGGAGGGGATCCTCGAGGTCGAGGTCCTCCCGCGCGACGGCGGCCCCGGCGAGTCCACGACCTACTCGGAGAAGTTCGCCTGCCTGCACTGCGGCATCTCGATGCCCGAGCTCGAGCCGCGCATGTTCTCCTTCAACTCGCCACACGGCGCCTGCCCGCGCTGCACGGGTCTGGGCACCCAGATGGAGATCGACCCGGATCTCGTGGTGCCGGACCCCTCGATGACGCTCGGCGAGGGCGCGGTCCTGCCGTGGTCCAGCGGCGCCTCGGGCTACTACGAGCAGATCACCCAGGCGATCGCGGAGCGCTACGAGGTCAACCTGGAGTGTCCGTGGGAGAAGCTGCCCGAGGAGGCCAAGGACCTCTTCCTGTACGGCACCAACGGCGACCGCATCTACGTCTCCTACCGGAACCGGATGGGCCGCAAGCGCTCCTACATGACCGCGTTCGAGGGCATCGTCCCCAACCTCGAGCGCCGCTATCGCGAGACGGACTCCGATTGGTCGCGGGAGCGAATCGAGGAGTACATGAGCGTCCGCCCGTGCCCGGAGTGCAAGGGCTCGCGGCTGCGACCCGAGTCGCGCGCCGTCACCGTTCAGGGCATGCCCATCCACGAGTTCGCCGCCTTGAGCGCGCGGCGGGCCCTCGAGTGGGTGGGGGCCCTCGAGCTGTCAGATCACGATCGCGCGATCGCCCGGATGATCCTGCGGGAGATCGACGAGCGGCTGAACTTCCTCGAGAACGTTGGTGTCGGGTACCTGTCGATGGAGCGTGGTGCGTCGACGCTCAGCGGCGGCGAAGCTCAGCGGATCCGGCTGGCGACCCAGATCGGATCCTCGCTCGTCGGCGTCCTCTACATCCTCGACGAACCGTCGATCGGCCTGCACCAGCGCGACAATGCGCGGCTGATCGCGACGCTCGAGCGCCTGCGCGACCTCGGCAACACGGTGCTGGTGGTGGAGCACGACGAGGGCACCATGCGTGCCGCCGACCACCTGCTCGACATGGGCCCCGGCGCGGGCGAGCACGGGGGATGGGTGGTCGCGGCAGGGACCGCGGAGGAGGTCATGCAGGTCCCGGAATCGCTCACGGGCCAGTTCTTGAGCGGCGTGCGGCGGATCGAGGTCCCGGCGAAGCGGCGTGCGCCCAGCGGCTACGTCGAGATCGACGGTGCGAGCCAGCACAACCTCAAGAAGGTCAGCGTCAGGGTTCCGCTCGGGGTCTTCACGTGCGTGACCGGCGTCAGCGGTTCGGGGAAGTCCACCCTGGTCAACGACATCCTCTATAAGGCGGTGGCCAACAAGCTTCACCGCGCGAAGCTCCGCCCGGGTGCCCACAGGCGCATCCGCGGCGTCGAGGAGCTCGACAAGATCATCAACGTCGACCAGTCGCCGATCGGGCGCACTCCGCGCTCGAATCCCGCGACCTACACAGGGCTCTTCGACCAGATCCGCGAGCTGTTCTCAAAGACGCAGGAAGCGCGCGCCCGTGGCTATAAGCCCGGCCGGTTCTCCTTCAACGTCAAGGGCGGGCGCTGCGAGGTCTGCCGCGGCGACGGCCAGATCAAGATTGAGATGCACTTCCTGCCCGACGTGTACGTCCCGTGCGAGCAGTGCCACGGCAAGCGCTACAACCGCGAGACGCTGGACGTCCGGTTCAAGGGCAAGACCATCGCCGACGTGCTCGACATGCCCGTGGAGCACGCGCTCGAGTTCTTCGCGCACATCCCGAAGATCGCGCGGCGGCTGCAGACGTTGCACGACGTCGGGCTGGACTACATGCGCCTCGGCCAGCCCGCCACCACGCTCTCGGGTGGTGAGGCCCAACGCATCAAGCTCTCGGCCGAGCTCTCCAAGGTCGCCACGGGGAAGACCCTCTACATCCTCGACGAACCGACCACCGGCCTGCACTTCGCGGACATCCAGCGCCTGCTCACCGTGTTGGAGCGGCTGGTCGAGGCGGGCAATTCGGTCGTGGTGATCGAGCACAACCTCGACGTCATCAAGACGGCGGACCGGATCATCGACATGGGTCCCGAGGGTGGGGAGGAGGGCGGCGAGCTGATCGCCGCCGGCACTCCCGAGGAGGTTGCGGCCGTGGAGGCCTCCTACACGGGCCGCTTCCTGAGCGGGTTGGTGACGCCGAAGGCGCGCCGGGCGCCGCGGCGGTCCAGAGTGCCCGCCGCGGCGTGACGGCGACCGGCGCTCACCTCACCCGCCGAAGCGGGACCGCAGGGCCTGCACGTTGGCGACGTACTGCTTGGTGTCCTCGTACAACCCACGTGAGCGCACCGACCCGAGCCCCTGGTAGTAGCCGGCGATCGCCGTGCTCTCGTCACCGCCCGTCTCCCGCAGCAGCTGCTTGAGGTAGAGCACCCCGGCGTTGACGTTGTCGCTCGCCGACGTCGGGTCGAGCTTACGGCCGGCCAGGTTGCGCTCCACCCAGTCCCACGTCCCCGGCATCACCTGCATGACGCCGCGGGCGTTGGCGCTCGAGACCATGTTATTGTTGAAACCACTCTCCTGCCAGCCGATGGCGGCGGCCAAGGACGGGGGGACTCCGGCGGCGGAGGCGATCTGCTGCACGTGGGACGCGCCCACGCGAGTGGCCGTGGGCCTGGGGTCGGCCGCGGGCACGACGGTGGCGGCCGGAGTTGGTTGCGCCGCGCGCGGCGGGGCCGGCGCCCCAGTCGGGAGCTTGAAGACCGTGCCCTCGACGATACGGGCATCGGGAGCGAGGCCGTTCATGGCGGCCATCTGCGAGACGGAGACCCCGGAGCTCCGGGCGAGGCCGGTCAGCGTGTCGCCCCCGCGCACGACGTAGGAGCCCATGGGCTTCGGCGCATGCGCCGGCGTGGTGGCAACCGGCGTTGCCGCAGGAGCCGAGGGGGTGGCGGGAGCCGCCGCGCCCGGCAGGATCCCCGCAGATTGGAGAGCGGCCGCGCCCTCCACGGTCGTCGGAACCTTGACAGCCGAGCCCAGGATGACGTTGGAGTTCTCGGGCACGCCGTTGAACGCCGCAACCGTCCGCGTCGTCAGGTTGTTCGCCGCGGCGATCGACCAGAGTGTCTCCCCCGGCTGCACGACATGAGGCACAGCGGCCTGCGCAACGGCAGGCGCAGCGCTCATGGCGACGAAGGCAATGGTCATCGGGCGGATCAGACGGCGCGGGCGCACGGGGAAGACGGACCTCCTACGGGTCGGACGATGCCCCCTACTTAGCCGGAATCAGGAGGGGGTTGCGCCTGGCGCGCGGCATTACGGAGAGCTGCACGAAAGCGCCCTGAGACCCGGTCGCCCGCCACCCTTGGCCATACTGCGCGAGTGGACGCCGCCTCCCTCAAGCTCTGGAGTCAGAAATGGCGCTGGTACGAGCGGGCGTCCACACCCTGGAACCGTGCTCGGCTGCACTGGGCGATGGCCGAGCGGCGGGCCTTCGCCCGCTGGCCAGTCCACGGCAACGTGCTCGAGATGCTCGACGAAGGGCGCCTGCAGATCGGCGAGCACGTGCTCCTCGAGCCCGGCGTATGGCTCACGGCGCCCGCTCCCGCCATCATCCGCATCGGTGCGGGCACCTTCCTGAACCTCGGCGTGCAGGTCGCCGCCGTCGGACTCGTCGAGATCGGGGCCCACTGCATGCTGGCCAACGGCTGCTTCGTCACGGACGGCAACCATCGCTTCGACGATCCCGACCGTCCCGTCCCGTGGCAGGGCTTCTCCACCAAGGGCCCGACACGGATCGGTGACAACGTCTGGTGCGGCGCACACGTGGTGATCACAAGCGGCGTGACGATCGGCGAGCGATGCGTGATCGCCGCGAACTCCGTGGTGACGGGAGACCTGCCGCCCTTCTCGATCGCCGCGGGCGCCCCCGCGAAAGTGCTGCGGACCATCACCAGTGCAGGTCCAGCGTCCTCTCCCGCAGCTGGACTCTGAGCCGGTCCATCTCCTCGGGAGCGATTCCGTAGGAGTGCTCCTCGCCGGGGAAAGCCCGGGTGCGGACCGCATCGGCGTAGGCCGCGACGCCGCGCAGCATCTCTGACCGCACGTCGGCGAACTGCCGCACGAACTTCGCGGGATTGGCGTCGAGGATCGCCAGCAGGTCGTGGAGGACGAGCACCTGCCCGTCCGTCGCCCCACCCGCTCCGATGCCGATCACGGGGATCTCCATCCGCTCCATGATCACGTCGGTCACGCCCGCGGGGATCGCTTCGAAGACGAGGGCGAAGCAGCCCGCCTCCTGCAGCGCCACCGCGTCCTCGAGCACCTGGCGGGCACGCTCGGCGGTCCGACCCTGGGCGCGGTATCCGCCCAGCGCAGTGGCGGTCTGGGGCGTCAATCCGACGTGGCCCATCACGGGCACGCCCGCACGGATGATCGCCCGCGCGCGTTCGACCGAAGCTCCGCCGCCCTCGAGCTTGACGGCGTCGCACCCCGCTTCCTTGACGAATCGGTGCGCCGTCGCGATGGCCTGCGCGTCGGAGGCCTCGTAGGAGCCGAAGGGCAGGTCACCCACGAGCATGGGAATCTCGAGGCCCCGACGGACGGCGGCCGAGAGCATCAGGAGCTCCTCCACGGTGACCGGCACGGTGTCGGTGTAGCCGAGCACCACGTTCGCCGCCGAATCGCCCACGAGCACGATGTCGACTCCCGCTTCCTCCACGATCCTCGCGCTCGGGTGGTCGTAGGCGGTCACCATGACGATCTGCTCGCCGAGCGCGCGCATCTCGGAGAGCTTGGTCAGAGTGACCTTGCGGCGGTTCACGGGAGTGCGGGACATGCTGGTCAGGCTCCTTGGTGGGTGGAGATGAGCGTGTTGTCGATGAGGCGGACCCCCCCGACGCGGGCCGCGACGGCAACGAGCACGCGCCCGTTGACGGCTGCGAGCGCAAGGAACGAGTCTGGATCCACGAGTTCGAGGTAGTCCGGTTCGACTCCGTGAAGAGCCATCGCGTCGAGCCCGGCGGCCCGGATCGCGCGCGGGTCGCGGGCGCCGGCGGCGACCGCGGCTTCAGCCGCGCGCAGCGCCGAGTTGAGCGACAGCGCCCGCTCGCGATCCACCGGCTTGAGGTGGACGTTGCGACTGGAGAGGGCGAGGCCCTCGGGCTCGCGGACCGTGGGAACCGCCTCGATCCGGGTGCTGAGATCGAGATCGGCGACGACGCGCCGCACGACCGCGAGCTGCTGTGCGTCCTTCTGGCCGAAGAACGCCACGTCGGGCTCGACCATGCCGAGGAGCTTGACCACGACGGTGGCGACCGCCGCGAAGTGGGCCGCGCCGCGCTCGACGCCCTCCAGGCGGTCAGCGATCCCTGCGACCGAGACGGTGGTCGCGAAGCCCGCGGGATACATCTCATCGGCCGACGGGGCGAAGAGCACGTCCACGCCGGCGTTGCTCGCGATGCGCTCGTCGCGTGCCTCGTCGCGCGGGTAGGCCGCGAGGTCTGCGGGCTCGTCGAACTGGGCCGGATTGACGAAGAGGGACACCACGAGCACGTCGGCCGTCCGGCCCGCTTGCATGAGCGCCTCATGGCCGGCGTGGAACGCCCCCATGGTCGGAACCAGGGCGATCGAGGCGCCCGCCGCCCGCTCGAGCCGGAGCGCGGCGCGCAGGTCGGCGACGGTCCGCACGATCCTCATGCGATCACCAGGGCACGCGTGGCGCGCGCCAGCTCGTCGTACAGGGGCAGCAGGTCGGGTGCGCGTTCGCCGAGCGCGATCCGGTGACGCTCGACCGTCTCCGCGTCGCCCCGGGCGATCGGCCCGGTCAGCGCGACTGCCGGACCCAGCGCGGCCCAGTTCTCCACCGTGGCACGCACGAGCGGCGCCAGCAGGTCGCGCCCGACCCCGGCGGTGGCCGCCACCCGCTCGGCGGCGGCTTCGAGGGTGATCAGGAAGTTGGACGCCATCGAGGCGGCGGCGTGGTACGCGGCGCGGTCCTCGTCAGCCACCGTGGCTGACCGCATGCCCAGCGTGTCGGCGAGCGCCCCGGCTTCCGCGAGCGCCCGCGGGGTCGTGCCGGCGACCGCGCACCCGGCTCCGGCCAGCACGCCCGGAGGCGCCCCGGTGGGAACCGTCATCAGCGGGTGCAGCGAGAACGCCTCGTGCGGCGCGAGCGCGGCCAGTCCCACCGCGCCCGAGCAGTGGCCGACGATGGCGCCCGGAGCGATCGCCGCCGCGGCTCGGGCGATCTCTGCATCGGGCACGCAGAGGAGTACGAGGCCGGCGCCTCGCGCGTCGGCATTCCTGCCGAGCGGCCGGTCGGTCTTCAGCGCGGCGGCCATGGCCATGCCGAGGCGGCCGGCTCCGACGATTGCGATGTTCCGGTCCAGTTCTCCCATGAGATACCGGTCGGTGATGCGGGTCAGGGCGGTGGTTCCCCGGTCCAGCCCTTCTCAGAAGCGGAAGGTTCCGGCCGAGACTCAGAATAGCGCCGCGCGGGTCAAGCTTCGCGACGGGCGCGCTTGACCGTGTACATCGCCTCGTCGGCCCGGCGGAGGAGGTGCTCGGCGTCTTCCTCGCCGTTCGAGCTGATCGCTCCGAAGGAGACGCGGATCGCAGGATCGCCGTCGCGTTCCGGGGTTCTGAGGGCGACTTCAATGCGGTCGGTGACCTCCCGTGTGGCTTCGGCGGTCGCTTCGACGAGGATGATCGCGAACTCGTCACCTCCGATGCGGAAGGCCCCGTCCGAGCGGCGCAAGCTCGATTCCATAATTCGGGCGGTCCGGCGAAGCACCTCGTCCCCGGCCGGGTGGCCGTAGCGGTCGTTGACCTCCTTGAAGGAGTCGATATCGCACAGGGCGAGCGTGAACCGGCTCTTGTACCGCGCGGCGCGCGCGGTCTCGGCTTCGAGCAGATTCGTGAAGGCGCGCCGATTGCCCAGCCCCGTGAGGAAGTCATGGTTGGCCAGGTAGCGCAACTCCCGGAGGCGGTTGATCGATTCCAGGTGGGAGGCGGCCTGATCGCCGATCACCCGAAGCGCTTGGAGGATCTCGGCGCTCGGCAGCAGGCGGTCTACCGGCTCGCCGACTCGAATCACTGCGAGCAGCTCACCGGTGGTGGCGAACAACGGCACGAGCACCCGGTGGTCTCGCCACGCGCGAGGTCCTCTTCCCGAGCGCTGCGACGGCGGGCCGAGATCGGCTTCGGGCGCGAGCTCGGCGGCTGTTGCGGCCGTGAGCAGATAGCAGCCCTCCCACTCGTACGGCGCCGCCAGAAGACGTGCCACCGGCGTACCGCGCCCGTCCTGCTCGAACACGTCGACTTCGACGCGCTCGAAGCCCAGCGTCTCGCACATGCCGCGCGCGACCGCGTCGAGCATCTCCTGCGCGGGAGCGGACTGCCGGTCTTGCGAGAAGATCTCGTGGAAGTGCTCGAGCGCTGCGCGGAGTCTCTTCACGTCCGCGGTTTCCCCGGCGTGGCGCAGGGCGGCCTCCGCGTGTGCGGCGATCGCCACCAGGGCGTCGATCTCGTCGTCGCTCGGCAGCCGGCCGCTCACGGGCTCGTCGACCGACAGCACGCCGGAGACGCTGCCGTCCCGCGCGCGGAGCACGACGAACAACGCCTCGTCGGGGTGCCATGTCTCCGCGTCGACGCGGTCACCCGGCTCGGGCTGGTAGAACACGACCCGGTCCTTCTCCCAGTCGAAGTCGCCATGACGCACCAGATAGGCGCCACGGTGCTCGAAGCGGTCGGCGATGAGAGGCGCCCAGGTGCTCCACGGGGTCGCCTCGCCGAGCAGCGCTTCGCGGGCGGCCGCCGACCCGTGGACGGTCTGCACCTCGTAGTCATCCCACGCCGGGCGGTAGACGTTGAGCACAACGGTTTCCCATCCGAGCGCTTCGGAGACCGTGCGGGCGATCGCGTCCAGCAGCTGTGACTGGTCCGCAGTCACGACGATCGATGCGAGCTCGAGGAGGCCGGCGTGCATGCGGGCGAGCTTCGCAAGGTCAGTCGGTCTGGTCGACTCGGACACAACCAGAACCGTTCCCGGAACCTGCGGCGTCTGCACACGAGAGGTCCGTAAGGCGACGGTACAGTGGCCCCGTGACCACGGCGACGGCGCGGCGTGAAGCCCTCAAAGCGGTCTACGAACAGGCTTCCGGCTGCGTCAGGTGCCCGCAGCTCGCAGCGACGCGCCAGACCGTGGTCTTTGGCGCGGGCAACGCGGACGCCGACTTGATGTTCGTCGGCGAAGCGCCTGGGGCCAACGAGGACAAGCAGGGAGTGCCGTTCGTCGGCCAGGCCGGCAAGCTGCTCGAGCAGCTCCTCTCGGAGATCGGGCTCGAGCGGTCCGACGTGTTCATAGCGAACACCCTCAAGTGCCGGCCGCCACAGAACCGGGATCCGCTACCGGGCGAGATCGAGAACTGCCGCCCCTACCTCTTCAGCCAACTCGAGCTGATCCAGCCCAGGGTGGTCTGCACGCTGGGCAACTTCGCCACCAAGCTCCTGCGCGCCGACACCACCGGGATCACCAAGCTTCACGGACAGGCCGAGGTGCGCACGATCGGACCGCGCGCCGTGCGGTTGTTCCCGATCTATCACCCGGCCGCCGCGCTCTACACGCGCTCGCTGCTCGACACACTGCGTGAGGACTTCTCCAGGCTGCCGGGCCTCCTGGCGCTGGACCCGCCCCCCCAGCCCGAGCCGGCGGAGATCGTTGTGCCGGTGACGGCCGAGGAGCCCGTCGCGGCGCAAGCGCCGGAGACAGAAGAGGAACCGTTTCCGCCACCGGCGAGTCAGCTCGGCCTCTTCTGATCCCGTAGCTCGTCCGCCACGATCGCGTAGCGCTCATGGTCGCGCCACTGGCCACCGACGAGCAGATAGCGCGGCGAATAGCCCTCCAGCCGGAAGCCCGCCCCCTTCGCGAGCGCGGCTGAAGCCCGGTTGCCCGGCTGGATGTTGGCTTCGAGTCGGTGGAGGGCGAGCGGACCGAAGGCATGAGCCAGCACGAGCGCGAGCCCTTCTCGCATGTACCCACGGCCCGCGTGGCGGGCGTGGGCGTAGTAGCCGAGGAAGGCGGACTGGAAGGCGCCGCGCACGATCTGGGAGACGTTGAAGATCCCGGCGATGGCACCGTCCTGGGCCCGGCACGCGAGAAGGCCCTCGAAGTCGTCCCGTTGCGCGCGGGCCAGCAGGTCCTGCATCTGCTCGGGTCGTTCGGGCGGGTAGGCCCACGGGCGGTGCAGCTCCCGGCTCTCGCGCGCGAGCGCGATGAGCTCATCGCCGTCGTCTGAGACGAGTCGCCGCAGTGCGACGCGTTCGGTGGAGGCGACCACGAGGCTCACGGAGCACTTCGTAGCACGGCGAGCTGGGCGGCGAGCTGCGCCCGCTGGCGGCCCGCAGGGCGGTGCATCGCCAGCCGGGCCGCGGAGCGGGTCGCGTAGGTCAGCAGCTGGGCGACGTCGTCCAGGCGACGGGCCGCGCGCGAGCGGTTGCGCTCGATCACCTCGCGGCGGCGGCGAGCCAGCAGTTCGTGTGGCTCTTCGCGATAGGTGACGGAGGTGGCGTGTCCGCCGAGGTGTCGCACCCGGAGGTCGGGATGCAGGAGGGTCGTGATCCCGCCCGCCCGCGCGCGCAGGCAGAGGTCGAGGTCCTCGAAGAACAGGAAGTCGTCGGGATCGAACGGACCGAGCCCTCGCAGCGTCGCCGTCGGAGCGGCGACGCAGGCGGCGATCGCCCAGCCGACCGTACGCGTGCGCTCCGAACGCCACGGCTCCAGGCGCTCGCGCAGCGTCCGCGTGAGGGCTTGGGGCGGGGCCAGGGCGGCCAGCAGGGTCCCGGGGGCTCCCGGGAGCGGGTGCGCCGACCGTTGGACGGTGCCGTCGGGGTTCAGCAGCCGCGGGACGTGCAGCGCCGGCGGGCTCGTGGCGGCGTGGGCCGCGAGGGTGGCGAGGCTGTGGTCGAGCAGTTCGCAGTCGGGATTGAGCAGCACGGTGACCGGGTGGCGGGCTTGGCCCACTCCAGCGTTGTTGGCCGCCCCGAAGCCGACGCTCGAGTCGAGCTCGATCGGGTCAGCGCCGCGGTTGCGCGCCAGCGCCGGACCCTCGTCGCAGGACCCGGTGTCGACCACCACGAGCTGTACGCGGTCCGCGAGATGAGCGTCGAGCGAGTCGAGCAGCGCCCTGAAGGGGCCGGCGGAGTCGTGAAGGACGCAGACGATCGTGAACGGGTTCACCCCGGCGATGCTATGGATGGGCGCCGAGACGCCTCGGCGAGCACCTCCCGGGTGGCCTGCGCGGTCGCGGCCCAGCTGAGCCCTGCGGTGGCTCTCCGACCTGCCGCGGCGAGCGACGAGCGCAACCCGGCGTCTCGAGTCACCCGGATGAGCGCCTCGGCGAGTGCCTTCTCGTCTCCCACTCCCACGAACAGTGCGCCGCCTTCCCCGAGGACCTCGCGCAGCACCGGCAGATCGCTTGCGACCACCGGCGTGCCCTGCGCTAGAGCCTCGACGGGAGGCAGTCCGAAGCCCTCGATGCGAGAGGGAAGGACGAGCGCGACGGCGCCGGCGTATAGGCCGGCGAGCTCCGCGTCGTCGACCCGGCCGAGCCGGCGCACGCCGGGCCCTTCCAGTAGCGGAGCGAGTCGCCCTTCGCCTGCGAACCACAACTCGGCTGAGACGCCGAGCGAGCGAGCGAGCGCGTACGCGGCGAGCAGGACGTCGGGAGCCTTGCGTGGCTCGAGGGCTCCGACGAAGAGCAGGTACTGCGGCGGCGCGCTCGCCGGCGCCCGCTCCAGACCGGCGGCGGGCGCGAGTGGAACGGCTCGGACGCGCTCCGGGGGGAGGCCCCAGGCCCGCACGAGGTCCGCTCGCACCACTTCGGCGTCACAGAGGACTCGGGTGGCGCGGCGGGCGAGCGCCTTCGGGCGAGCCGCCCGATGCCAAGCCCGCTCGTACGGCGTGAAGTCGCCTGGGCGCTCCTCCCACGAGCGATCGTGGACGGTGAGCACCAGCGGAGTCCCACGCGACACCGCCAGTGGGGCCGGCGCGGGCGCCCAGAACACGTCAAGGTCACCGCCGAGCATCCGGTCCGCCCGGGGGCGCCCGACGGCCGCCGCGCTGCCGTGCAGCAGACGGCCCGGAAGCGTTGAGCGCACCGCCAGCACACCCGCCGGCACGGGTGCCACGACGCCACGCGGGAGCAGGACGCGCCACTCGTCGTCCGGATACCCCGTCGCCAGGGCGGAGAGCAGGGCGCCCGTATAGTGCGCCACCCCGCGAGCTCCGCTGCCGACGAGGCTGCGGCCGTCGACCCCGACCCTCACGCGCGCTGCCCGGCCCCATCCTCATCGACGCACGGGCGGCCGCCCGGCCTGAGCTCGGCGGGGTGGAGCGCTGGGCTCGCGAGCTGACCCGGCGGCTGCCGGAGCTCGCGCCAGGGCGTTACGAGGTGGTGCGTCCACGCCCAGGGCTCGTGCACCGGGCGGGCCATGCCTGGGAGCAAGGCGTCCTTCCGTTCATCGCCGCCCGCGCGGGAGCTCGGGCGCTGCTGTGTCCCGCCAACCTCGCGCCGCTGGCCTTCAGACGCAACGTCGTGGTGATGCACGACGCCGCCGTGCTTCGCCATCCCGAGTGGTATTCGCGGGCCTACGCCGCCTGGCAGGCGCGCGTACTGCCGGCGCTCGCCGGTCGTGCACTCCACGTCGTGACCGTATCCGAGTTCTCGCGCTCCGAGCTCGTCGACCTGCTCGACCTCTCGCCCCAGCGGATCTCCGTCGTGTACGGAGGAGTCGACGAGCGCTTCTCCCCGCTGGCAGACCCCGAACCGGCCCGCGCCGCGCTTGGTCTCAGGCGGCCCTACGTCCTCTGCGTCGCGTCCCACAGCTCGCGCAAGAACCTCGGAGCCCTCGTGCCCGCGGCTGGTGCGCTCGCAGGCGAAGGGATCGAGATCGCGGTGGCGGGCGGCCACCGTCCGCAGTTCACCGCGGAGACGGCGCTCAGAGGCCTGAAGGTGCTCGGAGGAGTCGGCGACGAGCTGCTGCCCGGCTTGTACGCCGGAGCCGAGGCCTTCGTCTTGCCCTCGGCCTATGAGGGCTTCGGGCTGCCGGTGGTCGAAGCCATGGCTTCGGGCCTCGCCGTAGTGGCGGCGGACGCCACCGCGCTGCCGGAGACCGCTGGAGGAGCTGCACGACTGGTGCCGCCGAACGCCTCAGACCTGTGCGACGCCCTGGTCGGCCTCCTCGGCGATCCAACCGAGCGCGCACGGCTGGAGGCCGCCGGACTGCAGCGGGCTCGAGCCTTCAGCTGGAACCGGACGGCGCGCGAAGTCGACCGGGTGCTCAGCGACAGCGCCGGGCGTCCGTCGGCTTGGGGCAGCCCTCCAGCCGGCGGGCCTCTCGCCTGAAGGCTTCACGCGCCGGGGCGTCGACGGTGCGACTTCCCTGTAGGCGACGCAGGCCCGAGTAGTCGAATGAGTTCGGGCCTTGGGGAACGGAGAGCCAGGTGTACCAGAACACGCGCCCGATCCGCAGGCGGACGCGAGCCGCAGCCAGGAGCGCCAAGCCGCTTCGCAGCCGGTCGGCCTGGCCGGCGTCTGTCGTCTCGAAGCCGGCGGTGTTCCTCGTCCTGCCCTTCGCGGCCGGCCAGGAGAGCTCGGTCACCCACAGCGCACGCTTCCCGTCTCCGGCCCGGCGCATCTCGGCCCGGGCGAGCTCGACGAGCCGGACGACGTTTCTCGGACGGCCGGTGTAGGGATGGATCGCCACCACGTCGAAGGTCCCCTTCCCCCCGGCGCCGTAGATCTGTCGCAGCGCTCGATAGGACTCGTTGGGCAGCCCGGCCAGGACCGTCTGTGCTGTCGGGTCGGCGGCGTGGATCGCGCGATCTGCCGCCCGCAACAGCTTGACGTATGAGCGGGCGAAGGGCTGGCGCGACCAGTAGCGGGTGAGGTTGGGCTCGTTCCACACCTGCCACGCGCGGATGTCCATGCGCGGAAGCTCGGGATGCTCGGACCAGAACGTTCCTCGGGAGCCGTAACGCCGGACGAGTGCGGTGAGAAAGGCCGCGTAGGCGGCGGTGCCGCGCGGGGTGGAGGCCAGGTCGCCGGCTTTCTCGGCGGCCCACCCCGGGGCGCGGTGCACGACCGGAAGGACACCTAGGCGGCGGCGTGCGGCGCTGGCGACCACCGCGTCCGAGCGCGAGAAGTCCGTAGGGACCCCGCCTTGGTCCCGGTAGGAGCCGCCTGCTTGCGGCGGCACATCGCTCGCGCGCTCGTAGGGCTGGGCCTCGTTCCAGTAGAAGGCCGTTCGGACGCTCTCGACCCCGTCGGCCGCCATCCGGTCCCACTCGCCTTCGAACGACGCGGCGCCGGGGCCGACGAGCGGTCCGTCGGCGACCACGCCCAGCCATCCACGAGGTACCGAACGCGGAGCCGCGCCCGCAGCCGGGGCGAGCGCGCCGAAGAGCAGGCAGGCGAGCAGCAGGATCCGAGCGGACATGACGACAAGTCAACCTATCCGGGCCTGGATCGATGCGGCGCAGGTCCAAAGCTCCCTACACTCGCCCGCCCATGACCGGCCGCGTCGCTCTCATCCACGACTTCCTGCTCGACCTTCGCGGCGCCGAGCGGGTCTTCGCAGCCATATGCGACCGGTGGCCCGAGGGCGACGTGTTCACCGCCGTCTATGACGAGCGCGGGACGGAGGGCCGCTTCGCTCACCGCCTCGTAAAGACGTCCTTCCTGCAAAAGCTCCGTCCCACCGCGCGGACCTTCCGCCCGCTGCTTCCGCTCTACCCGCACGCGATCGAGTCCTTCGACCTGCGTGGCTACGACACGGTCATCTCCTCGTCGAGCGCCTGGGCCCACGGGGTGCTGGTCGATCCGGGCGCGGTGCACGTCTGCTATTGCCACAACCCGTTCCGCTACGCGTGGTCCGAGCGCGCGGCGACGCTGCGCAGCCGCAACGTGCTCGTCCGCCCCGGCCTGCAGCTCCTGCTGCACCGCTGGCGCCAGTGGGATTGGATGGCAGCCCAGCGGGTGGATCGCTACGTCTCCAACTCGCAGATCACGGCTGCCCGAGTCCGGCGGTACCTCGGTCGTGAGTCGGCGGTGCTGTATCCGCCCGTCGAGGTCGGGCGCTTCGCCGCCGGAGAGGTCGGCGGTCACTATCTGGTGCTGGCCGAGCTCATGGCCCACAAGCGCATCGACGTGGCGGTGCGCGCCTTCAACGCACTCGGGCGGCCGCTCGTGGTCGTCGGCGACGGGCCCGAGCTGCGAAGACTCAGACGGATGGCGGGCCCGACGGTTTCCTTCCTCGGACGGGTCGGCGACGAAGAGGTGGCGGCGCTCCTGAGCTCGAGCCGCGCACTGGTCGTCACGGCGACCGAGGAGTTCGGGATCGCCGCGGTCGAGGCCCAGGCGTCGGGACGGCCGGTGATCGCGCTGGCAGAGGGCGGCGTGCTCGAGAGCGTGATCGAAGGGGAGACGGGAACGTTCTACGAAGCCAACGAGCCTGATTCGCTCGCCGCCGCCGTCGCGCGATTTGACCCGCTTGCGGTCGATCCGGCGGCCTGCGTCGCCTCCGCCGAGCGCTTCGGGGTCACGCGCTTCCAGACCGAGCTGGCCCGGCTGGTCTCCCGGGCGCGAGTCGATGCGAGGGCTCCGCGACCCGACGAGCGGCCGCAGCCCGCTGGATTGCTGCCGCTTCACGGACGGCGGGCCAGCAGGCGCAGCGAGCCGAATCGCGCCACGGGCACGTAGGAGGCTGCAAGGAAGTCATCGAGCACGCGGATGCCGCTCGAGCGGCCGGCAGCGTTCGGCTCCCGTACCGCGGTGAGCGGATCCTCGTCGCGCACGACGAGCCGCGTCCGGGTGCTCACCAGGTCGGCCACTATCTCCCGCTGCACCCGGGACGAGGTGACGACGCCGGGAGCGGCTATGTCGTAGCGGCTCGGGTTGCGCCGGTGCGCGAGCACGTAGAGCAGCGGGTTGCCGGCGGTCACGAGGTCAGCTCTGCGTGTGGCGACGTAGATCGGATCGCCTCGTGGCACGGCCTTCTCGATCGCGGCCACGGCTCCCTCGAGCTCTCGCGCCTGCCGCGCCGCGACGCGAACCCCGTCGGCGACCGGCAGGTCGAGTACGACGGTGTCCTCGCGCAGCACGAGCCAGCGGCGGTCCAGACCCTCCGCGGCGGAGTACAGGAGTGCGAGCGCCGCCAGCGCGGCCGTTGCGGGCCGCCGCCGGGAAGCGGTTCTCGGCTCGGGCCGCGCCACCGCCCACGCACCGAGCACCCCCACCAGGACGGCCAGCGGCGCGGTATGGAACAGATCCGCCCGCGTGAGCAGATAGGCGAGCATCGCGAGCGAGAAGACGCCGGCGGCCGCGGGCAGGGGTTCGCGTAGTCCGGTCGCCAGGGTGGCGAGGGCGGCCGTCAACCCGATCACAAGGACCAGCGGAAGGAAGTGCAGCAGCAGCGGCTCGGCCGAATCGGTCACGAATCCGGCGAGGGATGCCGTGTTGAGCGGGCCGTCGTAGGAAAGGGGGAAGGGGAGGGTCTGGTAGTCGCGGAAGTCCGTCAGCGGATAGTCGACCAGCAGATCGAACGTGGGCCTCACCCCGGCGGCGGCGATGACGGGCGTGTAGAGGATCACGGCAGTGGCCACCGATGCCGCGGCGTAGCGGCGCAGGCCACGAGGCGATCGCCGCAGCAGCAGGCCGAGGGCGATGCCCGCCGCCAGCGCGACGGCGAACTCGATCCTCCACGCCGAGCAGGCGCCGGTCAGCGCGCCGGCGAGCGCGGGCCGGCGCTCGAAGGCGAGCAGTGCGCCGAGCGCGAGCGCGAGTGCCACCGGGAATGGATGGGGGCCGCTGGGATAGGCCATCGCCACGATGCTCACCAGCCAGGCGGCCGATGCGGGCAGCGGACCGGCGCGGCGGTGCGCGAGCTCGAAGGCCAGCAGGGCGACCGTAGCGTCCGCCGCCACCCGCACGATCCGCCATGTGAGAAGCGACGGTCCGAAGAACTCGTGCAGGCCGCCCAGCAGGTAGGGCTGACCGGGCGGATAGAACCACCAGAAGTCGCGGTAGGGCACCTCGCCGCCTGCGATGCGAGCCGCCGCCTGCAGCATGAGTCCCTCGTCGTTGGGCTGCACGCCCGTCAGCGCGGTCGCGCCCGAGACCAGCACTCCCAGCCCCAGCAGTGCAAGACGCATCGAGGCCGCCACCGTCCGTAGGCTATGCGGCCATGGCCGGTCCACCGTCGGACGGGCGGCGCAGGACGGCCGCGGAAGACGAGCTCGGCGCGCTGCGCGCCGAGGCGCTCGCGGCGGCCGAGCGCTACGCCCGGGCTGCCTGGGAGACGGAATCGCCGTTCGTCGCGGGCGTCACCAACGTGCCCGTCTCCGGCAAGGTCATAGGCGCGCCCGAGCTGCGGTCGCTCGTCGACGCCGCCCTGGACGGCTGGCTGACCGAAGGCCGCTTCGCGCACGCCTTCCGCGCTCGTCTCGCCGAGGTCATCGACCGCCCGCATGTCGCTCTCGTCGGGTCGGGCTCGCAGGCGAACCTCCTTGCTGTCGCGGCCGCCACCTCCCATCTCCATGACCGCCCGCTGGCTCCTGGCGACGAGGTCGTGACGCCGGCGGTCGGCTTCCCGACCACGGTCGCCCCGCTCTACCAGCACAGCCTGCGCCCCGTCTACGTCGACTCGGAAGCCGATACGTACAACCCGTCGCTCGAGGCGATCGCCGAGGCGATCGGGCCACGGACCCGCGCCGTGTTCATGGCGCACTGCCTCGGCAACCCGTTCGACGCCCCGGGGGTCGCGGAGCTGTGCGCCGAGCACGACCTCGTGCTGCTCGAGGACTGCTGCGACGCCCTCGGCTCGCGCATCGAAGGGCAGCTCGTGGGCACCTTCGGCCAAGCCGCTACCTACTCGTTCTATCCCGCCCACCACATGACGACCGGGGAGGGCGGTGCCATCGCCACCGCAGATCGGGCGTGGGCAGGCATCGTCAGCTCATTGCGGGAGTGGGGTCGTGACTGCTGGTGCCCTCCCGGCGTCGACAACGTCTGCGGGCGGCGGTTCGAGGGTCGGTTCGGCGAGCTGCCTGAGGGCTATGACCACAAGTACGTCTTCTCCCAGGTGGGCTACAACCTCAAGGTCACGGACCTGCAGGCGGCGCTGGGGCTCGCGCAGACCGACCGGCTGGCGGCTTTCGCGGAGCGCCGGCGGTCCAATTTCGGACGGCTTCGCGCCGCCCTTGAGCCGCTCGAGGATCGTCTGATCCTTCCGCGAGAGCTCCCGGGAGCCGAGCCATCGTGGTTCGGGTTTCCGCTGACGCTTCGCGACGGAGGCGCGGCGCAGCGCCGTTCGCTGCAACTGCATCTCCTGGCGCGACAGGTGGACTCGCGGCTCCTGCTGGCGGGCAACATGACGCTGCAGCCGGGCTTCTCAGGGCTCGAACACCGCATTCACGGCTCGCTGCCCAACGCCGACCACATCACGGAGTCGGCTCTCTGGGTAGGCTGTCATCAGCAGCTGACGCCGCCGATGGTCGACTGGATCGCCGAGTCTGTGACCGACTTCGTGCAGACAACCTGAAGCCGAAGGAGAAGGAAAGGCGATCCTTCCGGCGGCCCGAACCGTAGGAGTGTAGGAACTTCTTAGCTGCTATTTGGAATCAGGGGTGAGACTTATCTCTCCCCGTGGTGTTTGGTTCATGCACTCAACGCCGTGCCCGCTCGGCTCGTCGGTCGGCGGACGGCAAAGCAGCCCGCGGCCGCGCCACAGCGGTGTGGTTGCATCATCAACTGAATTCGGTTATAATTACGACAAAACAGACTTGGATTTTCTTATGCCCCGAAAGGACCCCAAAACGACTACGCGCACCGAGATCCCGCGCGCCAAGCGCGAGGAGAAGCTCGAGGTCGATCCGACGCTCGACTCGCTTCAGCTGCTGCTCCGCGAGGCGGGACGTTACCCGCTGCTCCGCCCGGTCGAGGAGATCGAGTTGGCGAAGCGCATCGAGAAGGGCGACCTCGCCGCGAAGGACCGCATGATCAACTCGAACCTCCGGCTCGTCGTCTCGATCGCACGCCGGTATCAGGGCCAGGGCCTCGCCCTCGGCGACCTGATCCAGGAGGGCATGCTCGGCCTCATCCGCGCGGTCGAGAAGTTCGACTGGCGTAAGGGCTTCCGCTTCTCGACGTACGCGACCCTGTGGATCCGACAGGCTATCCAGCGTGGCCTCGAGAACACCTCGCGCACGATCCGCCTTCCGGTGCACGTCGCCCAGCGGGCGCGCAAGGTCGGTCGCGTCGAGCGCGAGCTCGCCACGAAGCTGGGCCACGAGCCGAGCAACGAGGAGATCGCGCTGGCCGCCGAGCTGCCGCTCGAAGAGGTCATCGAGATCCGCAAGGCCGAGCGGGCCATCGCCTCACTCGACAAGCCGGTGGGCGAGGACGGCGACACGTCGCTCGGCGACCTGCTCGCGATCCAGACCCCGTCGGTCGACGAAGAGGTACAGGAGGCGTTCCAGTCCGAAGCGCTGCAGGTGGCTATCGCGGAGCTCCCCGAGCCCGAGCGCGACGTCATCGAGATGCGTTTCGGTGCCGGGGACTCTGAGCCGCAGACCTTGTCGCAGGCGGGCAAGCGCCTCGGTGTGTCCACCGAGCGGGCCCGTCAGATCGAGGAGCGCGCCCTCAAGCGCCTCTCGCAGCGTCCCGAGCTGCTGGCGCTGCGCGAAGCGGCATAGTCCGCAAGATCACGTAGGACGGCGGCCGGAGCGTGTCATGCGCTCCGGCCGGTCGTCGTTCTCGGCGGATTCGCGGGCAACGCCGGCTGGGTGAGGGAGCAAGCTTGGGGCCGCGGTAGCCGAATTCGGAGACCCCCACATACCCGGCGCGGTCACCACTCCCACCCTCGATGCTCGGGTTGGGTCGCGGTCGACCGTCATTCGTCGGGGCGGCCGGCGGCTCGCGCCATGTCTGCGCGGTCCCGGATGACGTAGACGGAAGCGCAGCCGAAGCGCAGCGTGCGCTCGAGGATCGGTCCGAGCTCGGGCTCGAGGTCCGCGAGTCCCGGGCGGCAGTCGACGAACACCCAGCGCGCGTGCGTCCGGCGCACGAGCTCGCGAGCTGACGTCCCGCGGATCGAACCGTCCACGAGGCCGTCGGCGAGCTTCTGACGCCCCTTCCAGTCCGGCGTCCAGCTCAGCGCGCCGATCCAGGTCTCGCGGCCGGTCCGGTACGGGAGCATGTACCCGGCGTAGACCGGGCCGAGCACGCCACCCGGGCGAGGATCTGCCTCGATGGCGTCGAGCGCGCGGATCTCGTCCGGGAAGATCCAGAAGGGGTCGCCGGCGCTCCGGACGGAGTTCAGCGAGACCTCGAGCTTGTGGGCGAGCCCGGGCAGGCTCATGAACGCGAGGATCGCGGCGACGGCCAGCGGAGAGGGCCGTCGCCAGACCGTCGCGGCGCCCTGGACGGCGAGGACGGACAGCGGTAGCGCGAGGCCTTGGAACGCGTGGTAGGGAAAGGTGCCGAGCGGGAGGAGATAGACCAGGATCACCGCGAGCGGCCAGACCCGCAGGGCCTGCTGCTGCCAGGAACCGTCCGTCGGCTCCCGGTACGCGAGCGCAGCCGGCCCCGCCAGCGGCGCGACGGTGAGGGCGATGGCCCACCATGGCCAGCTCCACTCGGACATCGCACCGGCCGCGTTGGAGCGCCCCGCGAGCTCCCACGCCCGATCGAGCCGGCTCAGGGCGAAGTAGTAGGCGGCTGGGATCGTCACCCCTACCATGAGCGCAAGCGCCGGCCGGAACGGTGGGCGAGCCGGACCGCGAGCCCAGCGCCATCCCTCGACCGCCAGCACGATGAAGGCGAGCGTCGCGCCCTGCCACGGCTGCAGCCAGGTCACCAGCAGTGCGCCGGAAGCGGCCCAGCCGGTCCGGTGGCGCTCGTAGGCGAGGAGGACGAGCGGCATCAGGAAGACCGCGACGGCGGTCATCAGGTAGCCCCACAGGTACTGGCCGGACCACATCTCGCCCGAGATGAAGTCGAACGTGTACTGGCGCGGCTTGCCGCCCCAACCTGTCCACGCCACCAGCCACGAGGCCGGCATGATCGCGAACAGAACGAGCAGGAGCGCCGCGTGACGTTGGCCGGTGTGCTCCGCTCCGATGAGTCGACGGACGTAGCGCAAGGCACCGACGAAGGTCACCAGGACCGCCACGGGCTTCCAGAGCAGGTAGGCCAGCGGCACGGACAAGCCGAGCGCGTGGAGCCCGCCCGAGAGCGCGAAGCCGGGATGGGCGAACGTGCGCGACCCCGGCGCGAGATCGAAGCGGTTGCCGATGAGACCGTGGTGCGCGGCCTCTCGGATCCACGCGAAGTACTGCAGCTGGTCGGCCGCCAGGAGCCCGTCGGCGCCCGACAGAGGGCGACCCTTGGTGGCCAGGGCGGCAAGTGCCATCAGCGACAGACCCGAGAGGGCGACGAGCGCTCCGAGCTCGACGAGATCGAGGCCGAACCACCGTCGCCGGAGCGGGAGCGCGGCCCCGGCCCGTGACGGCGTGCGTCCGGTGACAGCGCTCATCGGTGGGCGCCACGGTAGACGCGAGGCGGCGTCCGGGTGGCAGCTCCAGGCCTGCCGGTCACCGGCGGCGGAGAGCCCTGTCGAGGTTGCGGCCGAGCTTGCGGACCAGGAACGGCGCCCCGTCCGTGGCGAGGGCCTCACGGGCGATGGCGGGGTACTGCGCGATCGTGGCACGCCGCAGTGCCCGGTGACGGGGAAGAGAGGGCGGGCGGACGCTGCCGGACTCGCAGAAGCGCTCGAGCGGCCCGATCGCTCGCTTCCAGGTGAGCTCGGGCGCGATGGCCCGCACCCGGGCGCGGGACGGCTCGGGGTCGGCGAGCACGGCGCGGCAGGCGGCCGCAAAGGCTTCGGGATCCCCGGCCGCGACGGTCCGGCCGAGACCGTCCCGGCCCACCCGATCGCCCAGCTCGTCGCCGCCCGTGGTGACCACGGGCAGGCCCGCCCACAGGTAGTCCAGGATGCGGGTCCGAAACGCGAAGCGGGTCTCGAGATGGTTCGGATGAGCCGACACGCCGACGTCGGCTTCGCGAAGCCAGGCGCCCCGTTCGGCGTAGGGCACCCAGCCCTCGCTGAAGTGGACCCGCCGGCCTTCGAGCCCGAGCTCCCGCGCCAGCGCCACGGCTACGGCACCGGCTGGGTGGACGTCGCGCTCGGCCATAGCCGGGCGCTTTGCGCCGAGAAACACGAGATGGACGTCTTCGGGCAGCCCGGCCATCGCGCGGATCGGGGTCGTCGCGTCGAGCCAGTCCCA
>JAABUN010001883.1_pt1 | contig 41601 bp, 40 predicted proteins | sample 5559311 | NCBI WGS metagenome assembly JAABUN01 (sample SAMN10711877, study PRJNA513370) | rock metagenome | isolation source: Antarctica rocks | place: Antarctica: Victoria Land, Siegfried Peak sud
CAAATGATAAAGAACTATGTTCAGCAACAGGGCAAGTTGGAAGAAAATGGTCAACTTCGGCTCTTTTAATACCCCGTCAGCTTGCTGCGGGGTAGTTTATTAAACAAAGTCTTGATTTCTCTAGGAAAAACACTTTCTCTTTGCTCACGAAAGTTTTTGCAGTATTCGCAAATACAGTCATCTGCAGAACCCTTTAATTTCATTTCATACGATTTTCGCGTTAATTCGGAATCAACTTCAAATTTCCAATTTCTGAAAACAATTTCACGCATAAACGTCGGTGAACAATTCTTTCTCGTCGGGAAGCGGGCTTTCGTCGGCAAATTTCACAGCCTTTTCAACCGCGTCTTTGGCGCGCGTTTCGATTTCTTCAAAATCCTTGTCGCCGAAAACTTTCGCTTCCTTCAAACTTTCTTTGAAAAGAAAAATCGGGTCGCGCGTTTGTTCCTTTTTAATTTCTTCGGGCGTGCGGTATTTTCCCGGGTCGGACATCGAATGTCCCATATATCGATAGCAGCGGATTTCTAAAAGGGTTGGCAAACTTTCGTTTCTCGCTCGCTCGATTGCTCTTAAAGTCGCTTCGCGCACCGCAAGCACGTCCATTCCGTCAACAAATTCGTTTGCCATTCCGAAACTTTCTGCTTTTTTAGCAATGCTCGAAATGGACATCGCTCGCTTTTGCGACGTTCCCATCCCGTATTGGTTGTTTTCGCAAATATATATGACGGGCAATTTCCACAACTGCGCCATATTTAATGATTCGTGAAACATTCCCTGATTGACCGCCGCTTCGCCGAAAAAGCAAAGCGTTACGTTATCCGTGCCTTTATATTTCTGAGCGTAAGCCATTCCTGTGCCGACGCCGATTTGCCCGCCGACGATGCCGTGTCCGCCGAAAAATCCGTGTTCTTTCGAGAACATATGCATCGAGCCGCCTTTGCCGCCGACGTTTCCGCCCGCGCGCCCGTAAAGTTCAGCCATAACAGCTTCGGGCGTGATGCCTTTGACCATTGCCTGAACGTGGTCGCGGTATGCGGAAATCACGTAATCGTCCGGGCGCAAAGCCATTATCGTTCCGATGCCGACGGCTTCCTGCCCGATATAAAGATGACAAAAGCCACCGATTTTCCCGATGCGGTAGACTTCGGCACATTTCTGCTCGAAAATTCTGCCCAAAACCATCTGATAAAGCATCTCGCGCAGCAATTCCGGCTCGACCGATTTTATCGAAGATTTCTGCGACTGCTTGCGCTCTTTATGCTCGCTGCGGGAAACTTTCGGGTCAACCGTTTCGGTCAAACCCGCGCCGTCATTGCTTTCCGACTTTTTCGTCGGCGCTTTGCCCGTTCCGTTCGTTTGATTTTTCGTTTGTTTCGCTTGTTTCTGGCGTGTCGCTGTGTTTGGCAAAATTAAAAATTCCTCCGCGCCGTTTTTGTTCGAGTGATTAAAAACAATTATTATAACTTTGTAGAAATTATAAGCGACGCGCGGCGCATTGTGCAAAAACACGTTTGCGATAAGTCGGGAAAATTTTCAAGGGCGTCGAATTTTATTTTTAGCAATTTATTTCGGGATACGGCAAAATGAATTTGGGCATCAAAATTACACAAAATATGCTGCAAAACTTTCGCCTTAAAATTTTTATAATCTTCGCTTTTTTCTTTTTCGGCGCGCTCGCTGTTTTTCCGTCGAACGTCGCGGCGCAAAATCCGGTTGCGTGGCAGCTTGAATCGAACGCGAAAGGCAAATCGCTGAAGGCGGGCGAAAAATTCAAAGCTAAGCTGAAAGCGCAAATCGAAGACGGCTGGCATCTTTACGCCGTCGAGCAGCCCGAAGGCGGACCCTATCCGACGCGCATTACAATCAATGAGAACTCGCCTTTTCAACTTGACGGCAAAGCGTCTTCGTCCGCCGCGCCAATCACAAAATTCGAGCCGACATTTCAAATAGAGACGAAATCTTTTGAACGCGCCGCCGAATTCGATTTGCCCGTTAAAACAATTTCGGAAGCGCAAGCCGACGATTTAGCCGTCAATGTTAAATATCAGGTTTGCGACGATAAAATTTGTCTGCCGCCGAAAACCGTAAAAGTTTCGTTTGCCGGTTTTGAAGATGTCAAAAAACAGTCCGCAGTCCAAAGTCCGCAGTCCGCAGTCGGCAACGAGCGTTTGATGGTCAACAGTCAAATCGAAAATCCAAATGATTTGCCGCTCTCGTCGTTCATCTGGCTGGCAATTTCTTTGGGCGCGCTCTCGCTTCTGACGCCGTGCGTCTTTCCGATGATTCCGATTACGGTTTCGTATTTTACGAATCATTCGGCAGGCAATCGCCCGAAAGCGGTACGGCTCGCGCTCGTTTATTCTTTGGGAATTGTCGGCACGTTCACGATTGTCGGAATGCTGCTAGCGATATTTGTTGGTGCGGCTGGAATAAATCTTTTCGCCGCCAATCCGTATGTCAATTTGTTAATTGCCGCTATATTCCTGTTTTTTGCTTTCAATCTTTTCGGCGCTTATGAAATTACGATTCCGACGAATGTTTTAACGCGATTAGACAATCTCACGCGCAGCAAAGAAGGCGAGGGCAGCGGCGTTGTCGGCGCGCTTTTAATGGGTCTGACTTTTACGCTCACGTCCTTCACCTGCACGTCGCCGTTTGTCGGCACGATTCTCGTTTCGGCGTCGCAGGGCGATTGGCAGATGCCGCTGCTCGGAATGCTCGCGTTTTCGAGCGTTTTCGCGCTCCCGTTTTTCGTTCTCGCCCTCGTGCCGCAATACGTTTCGAGCCTGCCGCGCGCCGGCGGCTGGATGAATTCGATAAAAGTTGCGATGGGTTTTCTCGAAGTCGCGGCGGCACTGAAGTTTTTATCAAACGTCGATTTAATCTGGAAATGGGGCGTTTTTACGCGCCATTTCGTTTTGGCAATTTGGATTGCAATCGGCGCGATTCTTGCGGTTTATCTTCTTGGCAAATTTCAATTGCCGCACGATTCAAAGCCCGAACGCATCGGCGCGATTCGCCTGCTGTCGGCGATTTTAAGTCTTTCGATTAGCTTCTATTTACTGACCGGACTTTTCGGCACGCGGCTCGGAACGCTCGAATCTTTTCTGCCGCCGGAAATCGAAACATCCAACAGCTTTTTCAATAAATCCGGCACGTCCGAAAAGCTCGATTGGAAACGATTTGAAAATGATTTAGACGGCGCTCTCTCTGCCGCAAAAGCTGAAAATAAACGTGTTTTCGTTGATTTTACAGGCTACACCTGCACAAATTGCCGCTGGATGGAAGCAAACGTTTTTCCGCAAAGGGAAGTCGAAAACGAGTTGAATAATTTTCTGCTTGCGCGCCTTTATACCGACGACGGAAGCGAGAACAACAACCGGCATCAAGAGTTCGAGCAAGCCAATTTCGGCACAGTCGCGCTGCCGTTTTACGCTGTCCTCGACGGCGACGGAAAAACCGTCGCAACCTTTGCCGGACTGACCAGAAATACGCAGGAATTCGTTGACTTTTTGCGGAAAGCAAAGCAAAATTAGCCACGAACGAACACGAAAAAGCACGAAAGAAGACGAACGAAAATCGATTCAATTTTCCGCAAATTCAAAATAGCTTTATCTTTTAATTTTCCCTTTTTCGTGTCTTGAGCGTGTTTACTCGCGGCTAAAAAAATATATGAAAACAGTCAAAATCGAAAATTTAATCGAAGGCTTGCGTTCGATTTCCGACGCGGATTTTACCGGCGATAAAGTTTATCGGTTTTTAGCGGAAAATCCGGTCGAAGTTGATTCGATTACAAAATATTTTTTCTGGAGCAAGAGATTTTACGCGCGCAATTTGATTTACAAAGACGCGCGTTTTGAATTGATGGCGCTCTGCTGGGAAAAAGGACAGCAATCAAAAATTCACAACCACGCCGAACAGATGTGCTGGATGACCGTTCCGGTCGGACGCCTTCGCGGGCAGAATTTTTCCGTCGCGGAAATCGACGAGCAAAACGGCTTTTGCAAATTAAATGAAACCGATTGTTTCGACTTGTCCGATTGTTTGACGGCGAAAGTCGAACTCGAAGAACCGATTCACCAAATCTTAAACCTGCCCGAATTCGACGCGCGCGCCGTCAGCCTGCACATTTATTCAAAACCGTTTGACCGCTGTCTTTCCTATTGCCGCGACACGAATCGTTTCGCCGAAGTTCCGCTTTTTTACACGAGTATCGGCGGCAAACTCTGTCCGAATACCAAACTTTAAATCTGCCGATTTTCCCGCACTCGAGCGACAAGCGCCCGGTTTTTTTCAAGCAAAATTTTAATAAAGCCGGATAAACGATTTAACGAAAATCCGTCTGACAAGCGACAATTGCAATTGTATAATCACGGCACGAACTGTTGAGAATAAATTTTACGACTAGCGAATGGAGAAAAACGAAAAACTCTGGCAGACGATTGTCGCCGCGCTCGGCGTCGTTTACATACTGCTTCGCCTGTGGCATCTGACTGACTCGTGTCTTTGGTTTGACGAAATTTTCAGCGTTCACGCCGCCGAACACGACTGGCAGAATTTGTTTGGCTTCGCCGCGCGGGATTTGATTCATCCGCCGCTTTTTTACGCGCTTTTAAAACTTTGGATTGCAGCCTTCGGCGAAAGTCTTTTTTGTTTGCGATTTTTCCCCGTTTTATTTTCCGCGCTCGCTCTTGCTCCTTTTTATTTTTTGTGCCGACAACTGAAATTAAATCGTTCGACAATCGCGCTCGCGCTCGCTTTTCTCGCCGTCAACGGAGCGCTCATAAAATACGCGCAGGAAGTTCGTATGTATAGCGTTCTTCTGTTTTTCGGGCTTTTATCTTTTTGGCTTTTCGCGCGTTTTTTCGATACGGGGAAAAGTTTTACCGCTTTGACAATCGTCAATGTTTTATTGATTTACACGCATTATTTCGGCTGGCTCGTCGTCTTCTCGGAAATTATCGCGGTTACTATTTTGAAGCGCGAGAAAATCAAACGAATTTTTTTGATGACGGCGGTTGCGGCGGCAAGTTTCGCGCCCTGGATTTTCGCCGTCTGGCAAGCGAAACAAACTAACGCGCAATTGGCGCAAAATCTCGGCTGGGCTGATAAACCGGACGCGCAAACCGTTTTTCAGTTCGCCCTCGATTTACTCGAACCGTTTTATTTTCAGGCAACAAATGTTGATGCGTCGTCCGTGTATTTTATCAGCGCGCCGCTTCTGCTGATTTTCACCGCCGCGTCGATTTTCTATCTACCGAATCGAAAAAACGAAAGTGCCGAGGCAAAGCGCGCCTCGCGCCTGTTGTTTATTTTTTGCGCCGCGCCGGTTTTGATTGCCTTTGCGCTCAGTTGGCTGCTGCCGTTCTCGATTTGGGGCGCGCGCCACTTGACGATAATTTTCGCGCCGTCGGTGATTTTAATGGCGTATGTCGTCGGCGAAATAAAAAATATTTATTTGAAAGCCGGTGTTTTGATTTTGATTTTCTGGCTGACGGCGATGGCGTTTTTGCTGCAAGCGATGGACGAAAATCAAAAGTCAATCGTCTGCGCGTGGGAAAATCTGGCGGCGGATTTGCGGCTTGAAACCGAAAATAATTCGGCGACGAACGCCGCGCATTTGCTGACGACAAAAGTTTTTCTGTTTGAAGATGCGGCGGCATATCAATTCTGGTTTGCGCTGCGGAACGAGCCGGAAAATCGTTTTCAAGTCGTCAAAGTCGGCGGCATCGACGGACTCAAAGAAGACGCCGCGTATTTTCTGCCGCGCGGTTTTGAGCAGGTGCAGACGGGCGACGAAACCGCTTTGCAGGGCGAACGATTTTTCATCGCTTTTCGCGCCGTGGAATGGAACGAGAACGAGCCGCCGCTGCGAAACTTGATTGAGAAAAACTATAAAATCGGCGCGCCTCAAGTTTTTGAAGCGCAAGGCGTGAAGGCATTTTTGGTTTCGGTCGAAAAATAATTTCAAGGACGAAAAGCGTTTGCGGTTAAGAAAGTGAAATAAATTCAAACCGATTTTCTTGCCGTTAAAAGATGCTGCGAGCAAATGTCGTCGAATTTTTTGTCGGTTAAATCCGAGACCGGCGTAATTTCGATGTCTGTAAAGCCGTGTCGCGCAACCTGTTCGGTTTGAGCCTGGGGCGAGCGCGCGAAACAATGCAAGCCATAGCGATATTTGATTTTGCCCTGCAAAGATGCGTCGCGTTTCCACTCGTCTTCGGTTCGCCAAGCGTCGTTTTCATTAAGCTGCGTGTGCAGAACCAAGCGTCCGTTCGGCTTGAGCATTCGGCGGCAGTTTTCCAAAACCGCATCGAAAATTTCGTCGGAGATGTGCTGCACCATCGCAAAACTGAAAACCGCGTCGAGCGATTCGTCCGCAACGCTTTTCATTCCGGCATCGTCGGCAAGAATGTATTCGAGATTCGGCGCGCCGTTCAGCATGCGCGCGCAGGCGACCGCGCCCGTAGAGATGTCGCAGGCGAAGATTTTTCGGACGTTCGGCGCGACAATTTTCGCCAGAAATCCCGGACCGCAGCCGTAATCGAGAACCGTAAAATTTTCGTCTAAATAATTTTTTAAAATAAACTCGTAAATATGGGCGCGCGATGCTGCTAAATCTCTGAACGCCGCTTCGAGATATTCTTCGTTCGACAGATTTTTATATTGCGGTTTATCGGGTTCGATAAAATAATGCGGGCTAAGCGACAAGACGCGCAGCGCCCACAGGCGTTTTTTCGGTGCGGAAAGATTTTCGAGAAAAGTTTCAATCCATTTCGCGCCGAGAAACGTCTGCGGCTCTTTGCCGAGCGTCGCGCTCCACTTCAACAGATTTACCAATTTCCTCATTTTATTTTCGTTTCCAGCGCACGCCGTCTTTCGTGTCTTCGAGAACGATTCCTTGAGCTGCAAGCAAATCGCGTATCTCGTCCGAGCGCGCGAAATCTCGATTGCGTCTGGCTTGCTGCCGCTCGTCAATCAATTTTTCAATCGCCGCGTCAAGCATTTCTTCCGGTTTTTCAGCGCCGAAAATTCCCAGAACCGAGTCTATTTTTTCAAGCGTCCGCAAAATCGCGTCGCGGTTTTCGATTAAAGCAGTTTCTTTTGCAAGCGCCGAATTCGTTTCGCGCACAAGATTATGCAAAGCGGCGAGCGCTGCCGAAGTGTTTAAATTATCGTCGAGCGCGGCTTCAAATTCGGACAAGTATCTTCGCGCGATTTCCTGTAAATTTAAATCTTCGCCGTCGCGCAAATTGGCTTCCGTCAATCGTTTGCAAAAATCGCGCAGGCGTTCCAAAGTGTTTTCCGCGCCGTCAAGAGTTTCAAACGTAAAATTCAATTGCTTGTGATAGGGAACTGAAAGAAGCAAATATCGAATCGCCGTCGGCGTGTAGCCTTTTTCAATTAAATCGCGGAAAGTGTAATAATTTCCCAGCGATTTCGACATCGTTTCGCCTTCGACTTTCAAATGTTCGGCGTGAAGCCAAACACGCGCAAAAGGCGCGCCGGTCGCACCTTCCGATTGCGCGATTTCGTTTTCGTGATGCGGAAATTTCAAGTCGATTCCGCCCGCGTGTATGTCGAAAGTTTCGCCGAAGTATTTCATCGCCATTGCAGAACATTCGATATGCCAGCCCGGACGACCGCGCCCGAAACTCGCGTCCCAGCCCGTCGGCTCATCGCTGTCAACCAGTTTCCAAAGTGCAAAATCGTTTGCGTTTTCCTTGTCGTATTTGTCCGTGTCAACACGACCGGAAGCGCCGGAAACATTGCCTTTGAAATTTATTTTCGACAGTTTGCCGTAATCTTTGAAAGCCGAAATCCGATAATAAATCGAGCCGTCGGACTCGTATGCGTGTCCGTTTTCAAGCAGTTTTTCGATTAAAGAAATCATTTCCGCGATATGTTCGGTCGCGCGCGGCGCGAGTTCGGGACGCTCTAAACCGAGCGCGTCGGCATCTTCCCAAAACGCCTGCACAAACGGCTCGGTAAATTCGTCAATCGTCTTTCCGGCTTTCTTCGCTTCGTTTATAATCCGGTCGTCAACGTCCGTCAAATTCATCGCGTGCGTCAGATTATAATTTTTATATTTCAAGTAGCGCCGCAAAATATCGCCGAAAATAAAGGTGCGAAAATTCCCGATATGCGCGAAAGACCAAACCGTCGGACCGCAGATGTAAAGTTTTACATTGTCGCCGTCGAGCGGCTGAAATTCTTCGAGATTTCCCGTTAAAGTGTTTTGAAATTTAAGCATAAAAACTAATCTTTAATAAAATTATAAGCGATAAACAGTTTGCTTTTTACTGCAACTCCGCAACGTCGAACAGACCTAAATTTTGATTTGCACGCGGCTTGCTCGGCAGAGTTTTTGAAAATCTTTTTGCCTTTAATCATTCGAGAATAAATGACTTTTCCGTCTTCATCAATGATAACTTCAACTTTTACTTGACCGGATATTTTTAATTTTTGCGCTGATTTTGGGAAAAGAGGCTGTTTTAAACTTACCGGACAGCCGTCAGCGCCAAACTCACAGCCGCCCGCGATAATTATTTTTGGTTGTTTGTTTAGTTGTGCTTCACATTCGGCAAACTTTTTATTTTGATTGTTCAAATTTTCAAAATAATCGCTAACTTTCGGTTTGTCGTTTTTCGTGCAAGCGCATTTTTCGTTTTGTTGTGCAAAAACGGAAATTGAAAAAGTGAAAATTGTAAAAATTATTAAACATTTCATTTTTGTTTAGACAAACAAAATTTCAAAAAGTTCCCAAATCACTTTCAACAAAATTCTTTAGCATTTCGTCAACAGGGTTTCGTATTTCACTTTTATTCTAAAAAAATGCGCGTGAAAATTAACGTATGAAAAACAATTGAAGCAACCGAATATAGTTTTCAAGCGAGCGCGGCGACGATGATTTGTTTCGGCGAATCGCTTGTAAAATCAGATTCGTTGAAATCGCCGTATTTACATTCGATTTCAAAGCCGTTGTAGCGAAAAAGCGCGTCGAGTTCCTGCGGGAAAAATTGGCGCATTTGGAAAGAAACGGTTTGTTCTTCGCGCATAAACTGATTTTTGTAATGCCAATGAAGATGATTGATTTGCGTCGCATGGTCGTAAAAGACGTTTTCCGTCAAGACAATCCAGCCGTCGTCGGTTTTGTATTCGCCGACGAAATATCTTTCGTTCGGGTTGCGGTTTAATAATTCTAAGGATGGATTGAAAACTTCGACTATAAAACGTCCGCCGGGTTTTAAGTGTCGTTTGACCGAAGCGAAACACGCTTCGACATCTTCGAGAGTATTCAAATGCTGAAGGGAATTTCCGGCGACGAAAACGAGCGCGAATTGTTGATTTAAATCAAAAAAACGCATATCGGCGTTGATTAAATTTGTTTCGGTGTTTTCGCTTTCGGCGCGGCGCTCGGCGGCGTTGAGCATCTCGTCGGAAATATCGAGACCGGAAATTTCAACGTCCGTTTGCGAAAGCGTAACGAGAAAATTTCCCGTTCCGCAGGCGAGTTCGAGAACGGGCGAGCCGTAATTTTTTATTTGCCGCTCGTAAAAAGCGATTTGCTCGCTGTCGGCGGCTTTTTCGTGGACTAAATCGTAAAGCCAATCATTTTCGTATAAATTCATTGTTAGAAAATAGTAAATCGTGAACGGTAAAAAGTTAAAATTTATTTACTATTTACGATTTACTATTTACGCCGCAATTTTCACGTCTTCGTCATCAAACTCTTCCATATACAGATACTTTTTCCATTCGGTTTTCGATTCGGCGTAATGGCACAGCAGAACGCGGTCGAGACCGATGCTCAAGTATTTCTGCGGCGTCAATAAAGGCATTCTCGCCTGTTCGGGAGTGCGGTTGCCTTTGCGCTGGTTGCACTTGACGCAGGCGGCGACGAGATTTTGCGGCGTCGATTCGCCGCCCTGCGCGCGCGGCAGAATGTGGTCGAGCGTCAATTCCGAAGCGTGTTTGTTTTCGCTGCAATACTGGCAGCGATATTTGTCGCGGATGTAAATGCGCGCGCGCTTCATCGCCGTTTCGTTGCGCTTGCGGCGGACGTTGATATACGTTCGCAGACGAATGACCGACGGCACGCGCCACGCTTGACGCGGTGAATGAATCACGTTGTCGCCGTCATATTCTTCGACCGTTACCGAATTGCGAAACCAAAGGCACATCGCCCGCGCGACGCCGACCGTACCTAGCGGTTCATAAGAAAAGTTCAAAAGCAGAACTCGCCCTGTTATCAATGGAATTACCTCCGAGAATTATTGTTTTGAACGTTTGAAAACAAATACAAAAAAATTCAGCCGCAATATATTGTGTAACCTGTCGTGAACTGACACTATTTTAGATGATTTCAATTCGATTTGTATATGAAATTTTTGTAAATTCGTAAAATAAAATATTTTTTGCGTTAAACTCTGCATTTTATTTTTCGCGTATTTTGCTTAATTAAACGAAAAATATGGAAAGACAAGAAAAAAAAATCGCCTGCCTTTGGTGAAACATTTCGTTTCTGGCTAACGCAGATTTATTTGTTTTTCACCCAATCGGCTTTCTTAACATTCGGCGGCGCGTATGCCGTTTTAGCTTACGTCAATCAATCGGTCGTCGGCGCAAATTTGGATAACGGCGGCGCAGTCGGTTGACGGTCTCGCGCTTGCCGAAACTACTCCGGGACCGCTGATAATGGTTTTGCAGTTTGTCGGATTTATGACCGGCTGGAACAATTTCGCCGGTTTCAATCAAACATTTTATGCCGTTTTATGCGGACTTCTGACGACGTATGTAACGTTTCTCCCGTCGTTCTTTTTCATCTTCGTCGGCGCGCCGTATATCGAACGCCTGCGCCACAATCAAACGCTCGCGTCCGCGCTTTCCGGCGTATCTGCCGCTGTTGTCGGCGTGATTCTGAATTTAGCTTTAACCTTCGGCGCAACCGTTGTTTTCCCGAACGCGCAAATTGATTTTTTCACTTTATTGCTTGCCGTCGCCGCTTTCATTGCGCTTTATTTTTTCAAGATTGACGTTTTGTTAATCGTCGTTGTCGGCGGTCTTTGCGGTTTTATAAAATATCTTATGCTGTAGAAATTTCGAGAAAGAAAACGCAGCATCTTAATTATTTTTCCTTTTGATTTTTATATTGCACAAAGGCTACGCTCTTAAAATAAAAGTAGAAAATAATCCAGTGTCCTGAAAAGCCTCGTAAAGACTGTGCGGAAACAGCATCGTATTCGTCCTTTGAAATTTCTCTAACAACTCGCCCGCGTTCGCGCAGAACGTATTTGCCATCTACAATTTCTGCGTTTCCTTTTGCTCCCAAGCCAAAAATCAAAAAGTTTATGAACCCGTAAAAACTAATCAATACGTAAACAACAATCAGCCATTTTGGAATGTCGGATTTTTTGTCCGATACTTTTTCAGATTTCTTAACTTCATTGAAACCTTCATTAAGAGTAATTAACTTCTCGTCTTCTTGTTTTTCTTCTATTTTTTGTATTAACAAAATCGGCGCGATTAAGACGAAAATTCCTAAATGTAATAAGAAAACATATGGATATTGGTCTGTGAGATTGATATTCCAAAAAGCTATCAGATGAACTGTAAGGCTGATAATTAAAAAAACAAAGGAAATGAAACTAATAATTAAATAAAAGATTGATTTCTGTTTTGCTGTAATTTGCATATTTGCATTATAAATTTGAGTTTGCCGAAATAGAAAACTAAATCGGCAAACTCTTTTTTATCCCTTCACGCAGACGACCTGCTTCAACTGTGCGACGACTTCGACTAAATCGCGCTGGTTGCGCATCACTTCGTCGATGTCTTTGTAAGCCGACGGGATTTCGTCAATCACGCCTGCGTCCTTGCGGCATTCGACGCCCGCCGTCTGGCGCTCCAAATCTTCGCGCGAGAAGGCTTTTTTCGCCGCCGTGCGCGACATTTTTCGTCCCGCGCCGTGCGAGCAGGAATTGAAGCTCTCCGGCGCGCCCAAGCCTTTGATGATAAACGATTTCGCACCCATCGAGCCGGGAATGATTCCATACATTCCGATGTCGGCGCGAATCGCGCCTTTGCGGGTGATATAGACTTCTTCGCCGAAGTGAACTTCCGGCGAAACATAATTGTGATGGCAGTTGACCGCGACTTCGGGTGTGAAATCTTCGCCTTTATTGAACATTCGGTTAAATTGTTTCAAAAGCCGCTTCATCATAATCTCGCGGTTTTTGAACGCGAAATTCTGCGCCCATTCCAAGTCGCGCCAGTAATTTTTGAATTCTTCAGTTCCCTGAATAAAATAGGCGAGATTCGGGTCGGGAAGCTCGCTTAATTTATGCAAAGATTTCGCCGTTTCGATATGACGCGAAGCGATTTCGTTACCGATATTGCGCGAGCCGGAATGCAGCATCAGCCAAACATTGTCTTCGGTGTCGAGACAGACTTCCAGAAAATGATTGCCGCCGCCGAGCGTGCCGAGTTGTTTCATCGCTTTCGCCTTTCGATGCTGCACGCCTTTGTGCAGCTTATCGAAACTTTTCCAGCCTTCCCACGCCAGAGATTCGTCAACCGCTTCCTTGTGTTCGTTAAAACCGACGGGAATCGTGCGCTCGATTTGATGACGCAAATCTTTCAATCTGCCTTCGAGAATCGAGCTTTTGAAAGGCGTTTTAACCGCCATCATTCCGCAACCAATATCGACACCCACAGTCGCCGGAATCACCGCGTCTTTGGTCGCAATGACCGAGCCGACCATCGAGCCGATGCCCAAATGCGCGTCCGGCATCAGCGCGACGTGTTTGTAGAGACACGGCAGGCGCGAGACGTTTCGCAGCATATTGTGTTCGTCGGTCGAAAGCGCGTGGCTGACCCACGAAAGAATGTCGGCTTTCGCGCCGCTGATGTTTAGTTTGTTGTGTGGCATATTTCCTCCAATAAAAAAATAAAAAATCTTTGATGTTTATTGCTGTAAAGTTTAAACAATTAACCGGCTGATATAAAATTCAAATTCGCAAAGGGCAAAAAACAAAAGATTCATCGTTCTTTTTTGGTATAAACTCGTAAAAGCATTTCGGCATCAAATGCGCCGATTAGCTGATTAGATAAACAAATGATTGCAACCGGAACAATTTTACAGAATCGCTATCTGATTGAAAAACAAATCGGCGCAGGCGGAATGGGCGCGGTCTATCGCGCGCTCGACCAGCGATTTGAAAGCCCTGTAGCGATAAAAGAAACTTTTTATAAGCACGACACATTGGGCGAAGCTTTCGAGCGCGAAGCGAAACTTCTAAACAGTCTGCATCACGCGAATCTGCCGCACGTTTCCGATTATTTTACCGAAGGCGGCGGGCATTTTCTCGTAATGCAGTTCGTCGAAGGCAAGGATTTGTTCGAGATTTTAAAGCGCGACGGCTCGTTCGCGCAAGAAGACGTTCTGCGCTGGACAACGGGTTTGCTTGACGCGCTCGATTATCTGCACTCGCAAGCGCCGCCGGTTATTCACCGCGACATCAAGCCGCAAAACTTAAAAATCACGACGCGCGGCGACGTTATTCTGCTCGATTTCGGTCTTGCAAAACTCAGTTCGGACGACACGCAGAACGCTTTGAGCGTGTTCGGCTATTCGCGCAAGTATTCGCCGCTCGAACAAATTCAAGGCACGGGAACCGACGCCCGCTCGGATATTTTCGCGTTGGGAGCGACGATGTATCATCTTTTGACGGGCAAGCCGCCCATCGACGTTCTGGCGCGCGCTTCGGCGATTGTCGCGGGAAATCCCGACCCGTTCAAACCGGCAAACGAAATCAATAATGAAATTCCCGCCGGTATCGCAAGCGTTTTAAATTCGGCTATGGCATTGAATTCCGCCGCGCGTTTCGCTACGGCGAAAGCGATGCGGCAGGCGCTGGAAAACGCGATTAGTTCTGATTCGCCCGAAAAAATAGAAGCCATGCCGCTTCCAGATTCAGCCGTCGGTTCAACCGAAAACGGAACAATAGTTTCCGCCGAAGTCGAAAATTTTCCGGCGCTCGAAGCTTTCGCCGCCGAAGCTGCGAGCAGCTCGCCGCAAACCAGCAGCGAGGAAGTTTTGCCCGCAGCCGATATTTTGATTCCGAATACACAAGTATTTTCCACAACACTGGAACATTCGCAGCAATCGACTTTAGTAGTTGAAGACGCGACAAAAATTTCTTCCGCCGCTCCGCGTCCGAACCGTTCGCGCTTTAACATTGCGGCTTTGTTGATTTTGCTCGGCTGCGTCGGCTTGGCGGCTGGATATTTCATTACCAAAGCAGATTCGTCGAACGAGACGCCGACGATCGAATCCGCCGCTCCGTTGCCAAATACAATTGAACAAACGGCTGCGGTTACCGAATCGCCCGCGCCCGAAATTTCCGAAGCACCTTTGCCGGAAAAATCCGAACCGACTAAATCCGCCGCGCCCGTAAAACCCGAACCCATTGCCGAAAAGCGCGAAACCGTCGCAAGACGCGAGACGGACGACGAACCGCCGCAGCAAGCCGAAACAATGGAAAAGCCGAAGTCTGACGCGCCGGAAAACACGCAGTCTTCGCGTCCTTCGGCGAGAAAATCCACGCCGCGTGCCGCTTCTCAACGAAACGGCGAAACGCGTACGCGCGTCGTCGAAGCGCCCGCCTCCGACATCGAATCGATTTTTACCGGACGCACGTCGGCTGAACGCGAAGAAATACTGCGCCGTCAGGAAGAACCCCGACGGCAGCGCGGACAAATGACCGATGAAGAATTACGGGAATTTCGCCGCCTGCGCAGAGAAGAACGCAGACGACGCCAAAACAAAAATCCTTTTCCGTTTTAGAGCAATCTTACAACTTCGTTGCGGCGCGATAAATTTAAGAAAATTTCGCCTGCAAAAAATTGCCGCTTCAAAATCAATTTGAAAATACGGTTTTTCGCGTCCGTCCGTAGAAACGATTTAACTTAAGACTTTTATGTCGCGCTCGCTGAAAATTCGCCAGCCGCCCGCCGTTCGCTGCCAGCGCAACTCCTGAACGACTTCGCCGCTGCGGATTTTTGATTTATCTTCCACACGATATTTTTTACGAAAACGCATAATCGCCGTGCGCCCGCCATCTTGAAAAATAATTTCCGGTTCTTCGGCGCGTATGTCAATCGATTTTACGGCGGCGAGCCGAACTTTTTCGACGCGCACTGCGCTGCGCGAAGCGTTGCGGGCGAGATAAAAAGATTGTAACTGCGGCATATAAAAAGACATCTGTCTTTCGACGTTGCGCCGATTGGTCGCCGCAATCCATTGATTGAGCGCTTCGCGGACGCTGACGGCTTCGTTGTCATTCTCCATACGGGACGAACGCGCTCTCGGCGAAGCGGAAGGCGCAGAATTTACGTCGCCCCTTCTTGCCGTTTGCCTGTCAGCCGACGTTTCGCCGTAAATGTCCCAGCGCGCGACATTGGCGATTTTATTATAAACGGTTCGTATAACGACCGGCTCGACAAGTTCTTTGGCGGCGATGCGGCGCGTTACGCGCAGTCGCTGACCGTTTTCGAGCGGCGTAAAAGTAAAACTCAAGTTGTCGCTGCCGCCGCTCGAACTGAAAACCAGACTGTCGCGCTCAAGCCCGATGCGCGAGCGAACGATTTTACCGTCAGCCATACGAGCGCTGCGCGTAACGCCGTCGGCTTGAAACACGACTTTCTGAGCGCGCGAAGAACCGAGCGTAACGCTGTTGCCGCGACACTCTAAAGCCAGCAAATCCGGCGGCGTCAGGCGAACCGCCAAATCCATAAAAAACTGCTGCTGCTCGCTATACGGAACATTGCTCGAAGCGCCTTCGATAACCGAATAGAGCTTGTCGCTGCTCGCCGTGTCAATCCGATAAACGCCCGTCAGCCCAGCAGCCGCGCCGCAAACATTTTGCGTCGCCCTTTCCCGTGCCGTCTGCGCGTCGATTGCGCCGCAGAAACACGCAAGTAAAATCGTCAAAATTATTATAGTCCGACCGTTTATTCGCAACATTTCGTCTCCTTCCGAGTTCCATTTTCGTTTAACCGCAGCCTTTGATGGCAATATCATTCGCCAAGTTTAACAAAATTATTTCGGGAAACCGAAAAGTAAATTATAAAAAAGTCGTTCATTATAAACACTTTCAATCGGCGATAAATTTGTCCGAAGTTATATCGCGCAACTTTCCGAGCCGGATTGCGTAAAAATTTCAGATAAACAAACGGAAATTTTATGAACGTTTCAATCAGACAATTGACCGAAGAAGATTGGCTCGAATTTTCTTCCGTCCGCTTAAAAGCTCTTCAAACCGACCCGAACGTGTTCGGCTCAAATTACGAAAAAGAATCGCAAATGACCGAAGCCGATTGGCGCGCCCGCCTGCAAGCGAAAGACAACGCGATATTTTTGATTTACGCTAGTGATACGCCCGTCGGGATGACCGGCGTTTCGATTAACTGGAACGACCCGACCCGGACAAGCGCGCTTCTGTGGGGTTCGTAGCTCGCGCCGCACGTTCGCGCACGAGGTTTGTCGGATTTGATGTATCGAACCAGAATCGATTGGGCGAAAGCCCAGGCGACCGTCGAGAAAATCATCGTTTCGCATCGCGCCTCAAATCTTTCTTCAAAATTTGCCAACCAAAAACACGGATTCGCCTTCACGCACAAAACCGAAAAAGTCTGGACTGACGGCGAAGTCGAAGACGAAATTTTTTACGAGCTTAAAATCAAACCCGAAACCTTCTAATAAAAAATCGGCGACAAGTTTTGACCGATGTTCAGACGGATGAAAATAAAAGTTTTCGTGTTATGATTTTTCTATGAGCGTAACGGTTTCAACTTCCGAAATTAAATTAACCGAAACCGAAGCGGGCGTTCTGCGCGTCGGCGATTCGCGCGTTTCTCTCGACACAGTGATTCTCGCATTCGGTCAAGGCTCGACGCCCGAACAAATCGTCGAAGATTACGATTCGCTCGAACTCGCCGAAGTTTATGCGGTCATCAGCTACTATTTACAGAACCGCGAAGAAGTCGAAAGTTATCTGGCGAAAAGAAAAGTCGAACGCGAACGTCTGCGCCGAGAAATAGAATCTCGCTCGAACCCGCAAGGCATACGCGAAAAACTTTTGTCCCGCCGCCGCAACTCCGCGTAAAAATTTCCGATGATTCGTTTTCTCTCCGACGAAGATTTCAACCGCCGCATCGCGCGCGGCTTGCGTCGCCGCCTGCCGCATCTTGACATCGTTCGCGTTCAAGATGTCGGTTTAATAACCAAACCGGACGTTGAAGTTTTAGAATGGTCGGCAAGCGAAAACCGTATTCTCCTAACGCACGACGTAACGACGATGAGCAAACACGCCTTCGACCGCGTGAATCACGGATTGCCGATGCCGGGCGTAATTGAAGTTTCGCAAGACGTTCCAATCGGCGAAGCCCTCGAAGATTTAATTTTAATTGCCGAATGCAGCTTGGAAAACGAATGGCGCAACCAAGTTATTTACCTGCCGATTAAAAGCTGATTTGTTTTTAAAGTTTGGCGACAAGTTGAGCCGAGAGTTCCGCCCGTCAAAAGAAACTCGGGCGGGAAAGAGTCGAACTTGCAAATCCAATGTACTCACGGCGGCATTCGTCGAAATTGGAAATTATTCAGTTAACAAGGCTTGTGCATATTTCAAAATAATCTTTGCACTCAAAATCATATTTTCTGCGTCAGTCTTATAAGTTTTTACTTCATCAAGTGTATAGTTGTTGGGTTTTGATTTTTTTTCTTCCAAGTGCAAATCAAGTGAAGCAAAATGATTGTAATTTTTAAATCTTCTTTGCCACCGCTCTGAATATGCAAAACTCGACTCTCCAAATTTATTTTTGATTTTGCTGTCGAGTAACATTCCTAACTCACGACAATTAGCAAACACGCCTTTGCTGTCCCAATTTCTGTATGCGTGTTCGGCTGTTTCGATATATTTCCAAGCCTCTCTGAGTTCATTGCTTCCTGTCGGTAATTCAATAACGAAAAATTCTCCAACTCCAAGATTTGGCAGAACATTTTTAAGCCAATACGTTTGCGGAATTTCAATTTTAAAGTCGCTAGAATAAATTTGATAATCAGTAATAAAGTATTTCTTTTCGGTCGCTCTGGAATCTACCATTACGCTGATTGGTTCAAAAATGCCAAGCTGAAAATTTATCTTCAACCTGAGATTGATGTCATTTCCTCTTTTGATTTCAAGAAAACTGATTTTGCCAAAGTCTAAAGGAAAGTCTAACGGCAAATTTGTTGTTATGGATTTGTTACGATGAAAAATAGTGTCTCTGAAAATCGTTTTAGAGTCAGCTAACTTTTCAGTTTCTTTTTCAACAAACAATTCAGCTTGAACAGAATTGATTGCGAGTTTTGGTATTCTCTCTTCTTCAATTAAGGATTTATCAATTTTATTTAAGGTAAGTTTTAACGGTAAATGCAGTCTTGGATATAATTTGCCGCCTATTGCAGATGCTTGTTTAAAATCAAAAGGAACTTCACCAATTGGAAATGAATCATATTCAAATTCTTTATTGTTCATTATAAATCTCCGAGAAATTTCAAAGGTTTTGTCTGATTATTCACCACAAAGACATAAAATTTCAAAAACTTAGTGTCTTTGTGGTGAAATTAGCAATCAAATCTCAACCTTCTCAATCACACCAGTCCAATGTTCGGCATCCAAATTACCGCCCGCGAATTCCGCAATCACCGTAAAAACTTGGTCGGAAAATCCGCCAACGCTCAAAATCTCCGCCGTTGCCTTCGTAAGACTGAATGTCGAAGCAAAAAAATCAAAAATGTCGAAATCCGTTCGCGTGTAAAATTTCGGTTTTTTCTCCGCCACTTAGTTCAATCATTTCAACATTTGCGGTCATCTCGCCGATGTGCGAAAAACTGAAATTTTTTAACTCTTCTTTTAAACGGGAAACTTTTTTCGGATTGACCGTAAAAAGCAGCTCGAAATCTTCGCCGCCGTTCAATGCGAAATTCAGATTGTCTGAAAAGAAAGTTTTATATTTTTTGCTTCGGCTTAAATTCTTAAAATTCACGTCAAGCGGAATTTTGTCGGCGTAAATCTTCGCGCCGACATTGCTTGCCTGACACAAATGAGCCAAGTCCGAAGAAAGTCCGTCGCTTAAATCAATCATCGCCGTCGCCAGATTTTTTTCTCCTAAAATTTGCCCGACTTCGGTTTGCGGCTGCGGCTGCAATTGCCGAAGAAGCAAATTTTTGTGCGCGGATTTTTCAAATCTCTCACCGCTTTCGAGCAGTTTCAAAGCTGCCGCCGAGCCGCCGAGCGCGCCCGTAACAAAAATCAAATCTCCGTCGCGCGCGCCCGAACGCAAAACGGCTTTATTTTTTTTCGCTTCGCCCGCCGCAATCGAATCGACGACGATTTTATCGGGCGTTCGGGAAACGTCGCCGCCGACAAGCTCGACATTGAATTTTTTCGCAGGCGCAAACCAACCGTCATAAAATCTTTCGACAAAATCGGTTTTCCAAATGCGCGCGGGAACGCCAACCGAAAGCATCGCCCAAACGGGTTTCGCGCCCATCGCCGCGATGTCGGATAAAGAAATCGCCAGCGCTTTGTGTCCGAGAAATTCCGGCGTTATCCAGTCAAAGCGAAAATCAACGTCTTCGACGAGCAAATCGGTCGTCATCACCAAATCGGTTTTCGCGTCTTTTGATAAAACCGCACAATCGTCTCCGATTCCAAAACGAACTGCGGACTGCGGACTGCGGACTGCGGACGTTCTGTTTTTAATGTGATTGATGAAGTCAAATTCGCTTTCCATAAAATTTTCATTGACACAAATTTAATAAATACTTACAATAACGGCGGCAGCATTTACAAAAAACATTAACATAAAAAGAGGCATAAATGGGACAATTTGCAACGGCAATACCGGAGAAGATTTTCTTTAAAATCGGCGAAGTCTGCGATTTGGTCGGCGTTCAAGCGCACGTTCTGCGTTATTGGGAAACGGAGTTTCCGATGCTCTCGCCGCAGAAAAATCGGTCGGGGCAGCGAAGCTACCGGCGGCGCGACGTTGAAATCGCGCTGCGCGTTAAAGAGCTGCTTTACGAAGACCTTTATACGATTGCGGGCGCAAAAAAGAAACTGCAGCTTGAACTGCGCGAAACAAATCGCCTGAAAATTGTTCATTCCGAAACGCCGCCGTTACAACAGGCGGCGAAAGAAAGTTTTATCAAAGAAGTAAAAATTCCCGAGCCGCAAATCGAAGATATTGCCGCAGACGAGATGAATGAAACCGACATTCTTGAAGTGTTCGGCGGCATCGAAGAATTTCGGCAAAAAGCCCCGCCCGCTACCGTTGAGATGAACGAAGACCGCCGCGAGGCTTTGACCAGTCTTGCCGCGCAACTTCTTGAATTGCGAGAAATGCTGAAGACGAAAAAAGCTGAAGAACCGGCGTCGGCGTCGGCGCGAAATTATCGTGTTTGACAAAAAATAAAATCGTTTCTAAGCTGAATAAATCGGTTGACGGAACGTAGCGCAGCCTGGTAGCGCGCTTCCTTGGGGTGGAAGAGGTCGTGAGTTCGAATCTCGCCGTTCCGATTTTTATTAAAAAAGTCTTTCAGTTATTTTACAATTGAAAGACTTTTTCTTTTCTATCAAATCGGGTTTTCAAATCGCTTCATCAACCGGCGGATTTATTTCTTCGGGCGCGACGCCGAACATTTTCTTGTGCAGGCGGGAGACGAGAAACTGGTCGAAAAAGACGATAACCGCGGCGACGACGCATAAAATAACGCCGAGAAACGGTATGGCGGAAAATTTATCCGCACCGGGAAAACTTTGATTTCTGAAAGTGTTATACATACTTTCGAGCAAGAACGTCTGCACGACGACGAAAAAAGCGAAGTATAAAAACGTCGTCCACAAACCCCACGCCTGCTGCACGCGCCAATACAAAATGTTTGCCAGCGCGAGCAAAACTATCGAGGAAATCCATAGAAAAAGCCACGCCCAACCCGCAAAATAATCGTAATTCTGCACGACATCGGTCGGGCGCGTCGTGCTTTGCAGCCACGAGTAAGCGTAAAAATCCAGCGATGCCATAACAAGAACGGCAATTGCCAGCGCCATTGAATATATTTTATTCCACATAACAGAACTTGTATCACAAAGCGGTTTTTTACACAAAAAAACGGCGAATGAAATTTCAAACGCCGACCTTTTTTGTTTTTCGCAAAGTTTATTTGCCCGGCGTTACGGTCAAATACACGGTTCGACCTTTTCGTGAAATCAATAACAAAACCGGACGGTCGCCCGCTTGCGTGAGCGCCGATTGAACGTCGTCAATCGTGCCGACGGGTTTTTTGTTGATTTCCAAAATCACGTCGCCGCGCTCGACGCCTTCTTCGGCTGCCGCGCCGCTTTCGTCAACCTCCGAAACAATCAATCCTTTTGTGTCGGCGGGAAGTCTGAGCTGTTTTAGCAATTCCGGCGTCGTCGGCTGCAAGGACAAGCCGAGCTTTCCGTTTTGCGAAGAATTGTCGCCGTCTTTTCGCTCATCGCCGTTTGGATTTTCGGCTTTCGCGTTTTCGGTTTCGAGTTCGTCGAGCTTGGCGGTGAAATCCTGTTCTTTGCCGTCGCGCAGAACCGTAACTTTGATTTCCGTTCCGGGCAACGTTCCGGCGACTTTGTTGCGGAGCGTGTTCGGGTCCTCGACTCGTTCGCCGTTGATGGCGACAATCACGTCGCCGCGCTTTATTCCCGCCTTTTCAGCCGCGCTGCCCGTTTGAATTTGATTGATGAGAACGCCTTTTTTGTCTTTAACCTCAAACTGTTCGGCAATTGCGTCGGTAATCGGCTGAAGAACAACCCCGAGACGCCCGCGCCGCACTTTGCCGTTTTCGACGAGCTGTTCCATCACCGATTTAGCCATATTCGACGGTATCGAAAAGCCGATGCCGATGTTTCCGCCGCCCTGCGCGCCCGAGAGAATCTGTGAATTGATGCCGATTAGCTCGCCGCTTAAACTGACGAGCGCGCCGCCGGAATTGCCTTGATTTATCGGCGCGTCGGTTTGCAGAAAATCTTCAAAGCTGCCGTCCGACAAACCCGTGCGCCGCCCTTTCGCCGAAATAATTCCGGCAGTTACGGTTTGCCCGATGCCAAGTGGATTGCCGATAGCAAGAACAATATCGCCGATGCGCACGTTGTCGGAGTTGCCTAAATTCAAGAATGGAAGATTTTCGCTCTCTATTTTCAAAACTGCTAAATCCGACGGCTGGTCGGAGCCGACGACTTTTGCCGCGAACGTGTTGTTATTGTTCATCGCAACGGTTATTTTTTCCGCGTCGCCGACAACGTGATAGTTTGTCAAAATCGTGCCGTCCGCGCTGACGATAACGCCGGAGCCGACGCCGCGCTCGACTCGCGGGCGCCGCTGCTGTGGCTGCTGCGGCAAGTTTTTAAAGAATTCACGAAGCTGCGGGTCGTCGAACATCGGATTGCCCTGAGCGGAAGCGTCGGCTTTGGTTTTGTGTTCGGCGTCGATTCTGACCACAGCCGGGGAAGTTTTTTCAACCACGTCGGCGTAAGATTGCCGCACGCCGTCAACGACAATCGGCGCGGGCGGCGCGGCATTTGAAGATTGATTTTGAGTCAAAGACGAAGAAGTTTCTTGACCGGAAAAAAAACCGGATTTACACCCGCTAAATAAACTAACAAAAAGAACTAAAGCCAAAAAAGTCTGTAATTTTAATTTGGAAAACATATTTTTGAATTTCTAAAAACTTAAATTTTTACAATCCGCTAATCGAGCGTTGATTTCTTAATCGAAAATCTTTTCGATTAAGAAAAAGTATTTTATTTCGGCAACAAAAAATGTGTTACGAGCAAATCTAAATTTAAGTTCAGAAAAAAGTGATAAGTAACAGGTATCAGGATTTAGTTAAATCTTTGCCTTTCCCTAAAAGCTGACGCTTGTCATCTAATCGCTAATTTCCCCGCACTTTCGGCGTGTCGTTATTGAAGATGTAAGCGAGCGTTTTATAGACGAGTTTGGAACATAAAAAGGCGGGCGCGTCCTGATTTTCGACATAAGCGTATTCGACTAAATCCATACCGACGACGCGACGAGCAGCGGCTAATTTTCGGATTAAAGTTAAAACTTCATACCAGCCTAAACCGCCCGGCTCGGGCGTTCCGGTCGTCGGCACGAGCGACGGGTCGAGACCGTCGATGTCGATTGTCAAATAAACGTTTTCGGTCAGGGAATTTATCGCTTCGTCAATCCAATCGGTGCGCCCGACAATATCTTTCGCCCAGAAAATTTTTGTCGGAATGCCCGTGTCGAGCGAGCGCGCTTCTTCGGCGGAAATCGAGCGGATGCCGACTTGAACCGACGGAATGCGCAAGTCTTTAACGCAGCGCGCCATAATCGAAGCGTGCGAATGCGGCGTGCCGTCGTATTCGTCCCGAAGGTCGGCGTGAGCGTCGATTTGCAAAATCGAGATGTTGTAAAATTTTTCGGCGTGTGCGCGTATAACCGGCGCGCTGACCGAATGCTCGCCGCCGAGCATACACAGAAATTTGTCTTCTTTTAATAATCTTTTCGCTTCGTCGTAAAGCGCGTTCGACATCGCTTCAGGAGTTTGGCGCGCGGCGAATTCCGAAAGCGTGTGGATGCCGATTTTATAAACTTCGGCGTCCGTCTCCTCATCGTATAATTCCATATTGCGCGAAGCGTCGATTATCGCCCGTGCGCCCGCGCCCGTTCCGCCGCCGTAAGAAACCGTGCCTTCGTATGCGACGGGGAAAATTAAAACGCGCGACGCATCGAACGAAGAAAACTCCGCTTCTTCGATGCCGCCGAAATTCATCGGAAGATTTGCAGATTCAGACATAAAAAAGAAGGCAGAATATAGAAATCAGAAGACAGTAGAAATTTTGCTTTACGCTGTTTTCTGTCTTCTGATTTCTGATTTCTTTTAAGGAATATCGACGCCAAGTTCTTTGCCGGAAAACGAAAAGCTCGGGCGTTTTCTGCCTTTCATAAATTTGGCGGCGGTTTGCGAGAGCGCGGTGATAATCATCGGCAGCGCGATTGACGGGTCGCTCGGCACATAGGCGGTCGTCGCGTTTTTCAGAAGTTTGCCGAACATTTGCGTGTGATTGCCGCCGATTGACGGCGTGCGCACGTCGAGCGGCACGGAATCGGTCGTAATCGAAACGGCGTATTTATGACCGCGCGGCGTCGTTCTGGTTATGTAAGAGGAAATCTCCGCCATATTGACCATACTTTGCGAGCAGATGCTGCCCATCGTGATGATGCCGGAATTGCGTGTCTTTTGAGCAATCGTCATCATCTCCATCGTGTCCTGCGTAATGTCGAAGTTGAACTGGACTTTCTTTTCAAAACGGGCGCGGGCGATGCCGACCGACAATTGACTTTGGAGCAAATCGGGGCAGTAAACCGGAACGCGCGACTTAAACGCCGACGTTAAAATGCCGTCTTCGTGCGCGATTTCGGCAAGCTCGCGTCCCAAGAGATGCAGAAACTCGCGGATTGAATACGAGCGCGACAATTCCAGTTGATTGATGACGCTGCCAATCCATTCGTCGGCTTCGTGATATTCCTCTTGATTTGCCAGAAGGTCGCCCATTCTGGCAATGTCATTGGCTTCGAGTTCTTCGTCCGCCATCGACGGGTGCGCTTGATAATGATTGCGACCCAGAATTTCGTGAATGTCGTGAAAAAGAACCGTGCCGGACAAAACCAGAACGTCTACGAAACGATTTTTGATGACATACGCCAGCAGGCGGCGCATACCCGAAGGAATCAAGTTGCCCGAACCGCAAAGATAAATCGTCGCGTTGTCGTCGAGCATATCGAGCCAAATGCGGTGCGCTTCCGCCAGCTGCCGCGCGCCGAAACCCGCGCCTTCCATCTTTTCCAACAAGCCCGCAACCGAGCGGTCGCGGTCAACCGGAATCGGTCGTGTCGGAACGGTTAAAAATTTTGATGCCTTCGATTTTTTTTGAGTAGCCATACTTTCTCCAAGATAAAACTCTAGTTTGATAAATCCGAATAAAATTTGTTTGATTAAAATATAAAACTGTTAATTACAAACATTTTCCGCCGTATAAGATTACGAATGTCGAAAACTTTCTTTCAATTATCAATCCTTAATTATTAATTTTTAATTGTTTAATCGCTTCCGTTCGGCGATAAATACGTGTAGCCGTCAACCTGTTTTTCGTAAAATTCGATAAGCTGGTCGCCTTGTTTTGCTGCTAATTCGCCGTCTTTTATGCGCTGCATAACGCTTCGTCGGAATTGGTCGTGCAATTGCGCCGCGTCGAAACGGACATTCGATAGCGCGTCGCCGAGCGTTCCGCCCTGAATTACTTTTTTTATAATATATCCGTCTTCGCCGATGTGTATGTGCGCTTCGTGCGGCAAGCCGAAAAGGTTATGGTTGTTGCCCATCACTTCCTGATACGCGCCGACGAGCATCATCGCTAGATAATATGTTTCGCCCTTTTCCAGTTTGTGCAGTTCGAGAACGGGTTTGACATCGTGCAAATCGACAAACTTATCGACAATGCCGTCCGAATCGCAGGTTATATCGCACAGCGTAGCATATTCGGTCGGCTTTTTGTTGAGTTTATGTATCGGGATAATCGGAAAAAGCTGCTCTAAAGCCCAGTTATCCGGCATCGAGCGGAAGACGGAAAAGTTCGTCAGATATTTCGCGCAGAGAAGCCGCCGAAGCTCGTCAAACTCTTCTGCCACATACTTTTTCTGCTGAGCGAAAAGGTCTGCCTGTTCGCAGACATCCCAAAATAAAACTTCGCCCTTACCACGCGCTTCGAGCGAAATCAAACCGAGATTGAACATCGTGAACAATTCTTCGCGGTTCTCAAGAGCGTCATGATAGTATTCGCGGTAATTTTTCGCCGAGATGCTCTCGCGCAAATCGTGAAGCTCTTTTACCACCTGCGGGTCATCTTCATCTAAAGTAAGCGGCGTTAAATCTTCGACGACGGTTTCGATTTCATCCTGCACATTTGTAACCAGTATTGCGTGATACGCCGATAAATATCTGCCCGATTCTTGAATAATCGTCGGATGCGGCACGTCTTCGTCCTCGCAAACGGTTTTGATTACATAAATTACGTCGTTGGCAAATTCCTGCGCGTTGTAGTTTGCGCTCGATTCGTAAGAAGTGCGCGAGCCGTCGTAATCAACCGCCATTCCGCCGCCGACATCCAGATATTTAATTGGAATCTGCATCTGTTGAATTTTTGCGTAAGTTCGCGCCGCTTCGCGCATCGCCGATTTTATTCGTTTAATATCAGTCAGTTGCGAGCCGATGTGGAAATGCAGAAGCTGAAGCATTTCGGTTCGTCCGGCTTCCGTTAATCGACGAATAACTTCCAAAATCTCGGTCGTGGTCAAGCCGAATTTCGCCGCCTCGCCGCCGCTTTTTTCCCATTTGCCCGAACCTTTCGAGTAAAGTTTGACGCGCACGCCAATCATCGGAAGCGCGGCGTCGGCATTTTCGGCAATGAGTTCTTCGGCAAATTTTAAGGTGTGGTCGAGTTCGCTTAATTTCTCGATGACGATGACGACGTTTTTCCCCGCGCTCGCGCCCGCAAAAGCGAGCTGGATAAAATCCTTGTCTTTAAAGCCGTTCAAAACCAGAAGACTTTCCGGCGCTTGTTCGAGCGCGAGCGCGGCGTAAAGTTCGGCTTTGCTGCCGGCTTCAAGTCCGAAATTATAACGTCTTCCTTCTTTTAAGTATTCTTCGATAACGGCGCGATTTTGGTTCACCTTCATCGGATAGACGCACATATGTCCGCCGTCGTATTCAAACTCTTTGATGGAATTTCGGAAAGCCTTTTGCAGCTTCCGAACCTGTCCGGCGAGAAGCTGCGGAAAGCGCAGAAGAACGGGCGTGTTGACGCCGCGCGCGCGCAAATCGTCGATTATTTCTTTTACGTCCGCCGTCAAATTATCGTTTTCGGCGGCTCGCACGATTAAGTTTCCTTTGCGATTAACGCCGAAATAGCCCGCGCCCCAATTTTCAATGCCGTATGTTTCGCTCGTCTGCTCGATGATTGCGCTCAAATTAGTCGTATCTCCAAAGTTAAAAGCACCGAGGCGGAAGTTTCGGCGATTCTGATAAAAAAACTAAAGGTTATAAGAAATTTAACAAAAAACAAAATTCATAACAACAACTTTTTTCGGGCGCATCGCTCGCCGCGCCATTATTAAAGAATTTGTTGCTGGCATAATTGTTGCAAAATGCTTTTTGCGAAAACCGTCCGACATTGCCCGCCGCGACGGTTTTCGCCCCGCAAATGTTCACGAATAAAGATTATACACGATTGTCGGAAACGATAAGATGCCGAAACTTGTCAGCGGCGAGTGCCGATTTTTGCCACCTCAAACGCCGAAAACATAATTTTAGCTGGAGTAAATCGAAATGAAAACGAATAATCAAATGGGTTTTTCCCTTATCGAATTGTTGCTTGTCGTCGTCATCATCGGCGTCATCGCCGGACTCGCCGTGCCGTCGCTGCTTAAAGCCAAGCAATCGAGCGAAAACGGCAACGCCTTTGCCAGCTTGAGAACGATGTTGTCGAGCGAAGTCAGTTTTTTTTCGCAAAACGGCAGATACGGACGCCTCGCCGAAATCAACGCGGCGAGCAGCGGCAGCCTCGGCGTAACTTCGCCGCCTAATTCTTTACTGCGCGGAAGATTTACATTTACGATGACGCCCGCCGCGCCGACCGACGCGCAGCTTAAAAACAATTTTCACATCACGGTGACCAAAGGCGTCAGCGGCAGCGAACAGCCCTACACGCTCGATATGGACGAATCCGGCAGTATTATCGAAGTCTACGGCACGAACTAAACGCGCAAAAAAGTTTTTTCGCTTCAGACGATTTTTTCAAACCCGACACGTTTCTCAAACCGCAAAATTATCTTTATGAACAACTTTGAAAATTTTATCGACGAACTGAAAGAAGAAAATCTGCTCGAAGAAACGATTGCTGAAAACGTCGCCGACGAAACGGAAGCGGGAAATATGTCGGGTAAAATTGACGCTGCTGCTGCGAAATCGGACGGCGCGGAAAATAATGCCGCAAACCTCGAAATGGCGAATGAGGCGACCGAAGCGGTAAATTCAGGCGAGCCGAAAAAGGATTTCGCTGATTTTCAAAAACACGACGACGCCGAAAAAGCCGCTGCGCCGGAAAATAATAAGAATCAATCAACCGCGAAAACAATTGACGAAGCCGAATTTTTCCGCAAGCGCGCCGTCGAAGAAGTTTCCGGCTTGCAACTTGTCGAACATATTTTTTCGGGCGTCGAGCGCCAGCAAAAGAAAGCGATACCGAAGCCTTACGACGATTTAAATGTAAAAAAAGCGCTGCACGCCTTTCTGCAAGTTTCCGGCGACGCCAAATCGCCCGAACACGCGCAGGCAGAATTTCAATTGATGCAGGAGACAGAAAGCTGGTATTCGGCGCTCTCGCACCGTGATAAACTTATTTCGGTCAGTAACTTGCGCGTATTTTGCGAAACGGCGAAACCGGCTTTAAGCGCACAGGCGCTGATTGCGCTCGCGCGATTTTACCGCAATTCGCCGTATTCTGAAGCTGTCCGAAGTAAATTCGATTTAATCGTAACCCGCCTTTTCACGAAAGATTTACCGGACGAAAAACGCGAAATTACGTTTGAACGCGACGAGTTGATAACGCATCTCGCCGGGCTTTACGCCGAATGGGAAAGCGTCTCGCTTTACGGAAACGAAGGCGAGGACGAATCGGACACGCTGCTCGCCGCCTTCAAATTTGAAGATTTGATGAGCGAAGCGCGCGCGGCGGCAAATTTCGACGAGCTGGTCAGAAACGATTTTTACAATCGCCTGCGCGCCTTTAAGGAAAGCATCGGCGAGCGATTTTTTGCGCCGCTCGTAACCGCGACCGCGATAGAATGCAACACACGTGTCGGCAACCGCTTTATCGAATTGCTCGAACAGGAAAAGGCGAGCGGCGATTTCGACAAAATGGAAAACAAATACGGTTTTCTGCACGACCAGGTTATTTCCGACGCCGCGAGCAAAACGCTGCAATTAGTGGAATTACTCAAACACAAAACCGTCGCGCCGCCCGCGCCCGCCGAAGAAATCATCACGCCGCAGCCGAAGGCGGAAGCGGCAACGACGAACAAAAAAAATGCGCGCGTCAAAACCGAACAAAAAACGGATACCGCAAAAGTTTCGACGGCAGCGACGACAGCGGCGGCAACAAACACATCGATAAAGGATAATCTGTTTGCCGTCAACAAATGGCTGTTGCGCGCGGCGGCAATTATCGTCGTCGCGTCCGTCTCGCTCTATGTTTGGGCAAATTATAATGACGGCGGCGCATCCGAGAAAATCAATCAAAACGTCAAACGGGTCAATCTCGACAATTCGTCGTTAAGCGAATACGTCCGCGACGCGCGCATCGGCAACGACACGTTTTTCGCCGTCGTTCTCCCGTCGTGGAACGCTATCAATCGTGAAAAGAAAGAAGAAATTTTGAAAAAAATTGCATCTTTCGGCGCTGACAAAAACTTTAAAACCGTGCATCTTCTAACCAAAGACGGCAAAACGGCGGGCGCATATGTTGACGGCGTGGCTGATATAAACAATTAAATTTCATTTTCAATTGTCGTTTGTAAAATAGAAGTTCGGAAGTTCTTAACTGATATGGAAGGCATAACAATTCAATGGATGTGAGGGCAAAACACGGACGTTGTTTCGTTTGCCAAGTTATGTAGTGTTTTGCCCCACGTCATCTCAACCGTTAAAGTGTAAAAAATTTGACTGTCATCAAACTGCTTGAAAACCTTTAATCGAACGAAATAATCTCGCATCCGTCTCGCCGGTCGCCGCCGCAATTTCCACTTAAAAATCTCCGCCGCCGAAATAATAAAAAAACGCGTTTTGAACCGCACGGGCGACTGTTGTAAAATCGCTTCGGATTTTGCGCGCCCGCAAATGCAAAAAATCCGCCGATTTTCTTTTTTACCAACATACACAGGAGATTTAATGAACGCAAAAAACGTTTTAAACTACGCTGCCGAGCAGGGCGCGAAATTTTTTTCCGTGCGCTTTACCGATTTGCCGGGCGCGTGGCATCACTTAACTTACCCGATTGAACAGCTTTCGGAAGATTCGTTTGAAGAAGGCTTCGGCTTTGACGCATCGAGTCTGCGCGGCTGGGCGGCAATCAACGAATCGGATATGCTGCTCGTTCCCGACCCGTCGCGCTGCTGGGTTGACCCGTTTGCCGAAGAAACAACCGTTTGCCTTATTGCGAATATCGTCGAACCGATGACCAAAGAAGGCTACGGGCTTGACCCGCGCTCGATTGCCGTGCGCGCCGAAAGCTATTTGAAATTTACGGGTCTTGCCGACACTGTTTACGTCGGACCGGAAGCCGAATTTTTCGTGTTCGACGAAGTTTCCTATCACAACAACCAGAATGCCGCCGGTTTTTCGGTCAATTCCGAGGAAGGACACTGGAATTCGGGGCGACAAGGCAGCGAAGGAAACCCGAATTCCGGCACGTCGATTCGCCCGAAAGAAGGCTACGTTCCGGTTTCGCCGACCGACACGCTGATTGATTTCCGAAACGCCGTCTCGCTCGTTTTGACCGAGTGCGGCATCAACGTCGAATGTCATCATCACGAAGTGGCGACCGCCGGACAATGCGAAATCGATTTTCGTTTTTCCAACCTTTTGCACACGGCTGACAACCTGCAAATCTTCAAATACGTCGTCAAAAACACGGCGCGAAATTTCGGCAAAACGGCGACCTTTATGCCGAAACCGCTTTACGGCGACAACGGTTCGGGAATGCACGTTCACCAATCGCTTTGGAAGGACGATAAACCACTTTTCGGCGGCGACCAATACGCCGGATTGTCCGAGATGGCGAAATTTTATATCGGCGGATTATTGAAACACGCGCCCGCGCTTATTGCCTTTGCCGCGCCGACGACGAACAGTTTTAAACGTCTCGTTCCCGGTTTTGAAGCGCCGGTAAATCTCGCGTATTCGGCGCGCAATCGTTCCGCCGCCGTCAGAATCCCGATGTTCTCGCAATCGCCGAAAGCCAAGCGCGTCGAGTTTCGCCCGCCCGACCCTTCGTGCAATCCGTATATAACTTTCGCCGCGCTTTTAATGGCTGGATTGGACGGCGTGCAGAACAGAATAGACCCGGGCGAGCCGCTCGACAAAGACATTTACGATTTGTCGCCCGAAGAATTAAAAGACGTGCCGAACTTGCCCGGAACTTTGGATGAAGCGTTAAAGGAATTGGAAAACGACCACGAATTTCTTTTGAAAGGCGACGTTTTCACAACCGAAATCATCGAGCGATGGGTACGCTACAAACGCGAAAACGAAATCAAGCCCCTGCGCCTGCGCCCGCATCCGCTTGAATTTTCGATGTATTACGACGTTTGATTTAGTAAAAAAAAACTAAAAGTGAAAAGTGAAAAGTTAAGGAATAAAAATAAAACCTTTCCTTAACTTTTCACTTTTCACTATTCTTAATGAAAATTGAACCCGTAATTTTAGACGGCGAATCGGTGCGGCTCGAACCTCTGCGCGCCGAACACGTCGATGCGCTTTTTGAAGCGGGCGCGGACGAAAGTTTGTGGCTTTGGACACAGGCAATCATAAAAAACTGCGAAGATATGCGCTGCTACGTCGAAGCAGCGCTCGGCGAGTTTGCCGGAAAAGTTTCTTTGCCGTTTGTAACAATCGAAAAATCCGCGAATAAAATCGTCGGCTCGACACGCTTTGGAAATATCGACCAAAAAAGTCGCCGCGCCGAAATCGGCTGGACTTGGATAAATCCAGATTGGCAGCGAACGCGCGTCAATACGGAAGTAAAATTTTTAATGCTGCGGCACGCTTTTGAAATTTGGAAATGTATTCGCGTCGAGCTGAAAACCGACGTGCTGAACGAAAAATCGAGAAACGCAATTCGCAGACTCGACGCAATCGAAGAAGGCGTTTTGCGGCAACATATAATTACCGACGCCGGACGCTTCCGCGACACGGTTTATTACAGTATTCTCGATTCCGAATGGCAAAGGGTCAAAGCGAATCTGCGGGCGAAACTGGTTCGATAATTTTTGAATTTAAGTTATAATCAAAGGCGTTATGGAAATGCTGACCGTCATTTGCCCGTGCTGCGAAGCGACTTTGAGCGTCGATGCAAGCACGGGCGCGTTGCTCGCCGCCGAAGAAAAAACCAAAGCGCGCGGCTCGTTTGAAGATTTGAAAAGCGAACTGGACAAGCAGAAAAATCTGCGCGAACAGCTTTTCGCGCAGGAATCGGAAGCGCAAAAAGACCGTTCGCGCATCTTGGAAGAAAAATTTCAAGCCGCGAAAAAGCGCGCCGAAGCGGGCGGCGAATTGGAAAAACCGTTCAAAAATCCGCTCGACTTCGATTAAAAAATTGGAAAAAATTTCGCATTACTGTCAAAAGTGTCGCGCCGCTAATCCGCCCGGCGAGCGCAATTGCCGCGCCTGCGGCACGCGCCTGATGATTGTCGTTTTTCCGCCCGCGGTGCGCCACGACGAAGGTGTCGTTCCGAGTTATTACGAAGACCATCTGCTCGAAAGAGTCTCGCTTTTAGAATTGCAATTGGCGCAGGCACTGGAAAAAATCGGTATGATAACCGCATTTTTCGCGCGGGAAGCAAAAGAGCTGAAAAAAGACCAGAAATTTATCCGCGCTTTTTCCGACGCCTTGAAAGGTGCTAACCCGCAGCTTGCCGACCAATTAACACGTGCCGAACGCGACAATAAAAACGCATCTGAAGAAATTCGTAAAATCGAAAACGCGCAGAAGAATCGATTTATAGACGACGTTCTCAAACGGCACGAACAACCGAACGCGCCGCTTTTTTCGCATCTACTTCACGAAGGAATTCGCCTTCTCGAAGCAAAGGAAGAACGGCAAGCCTTTCAAATGCTCGAACGCGCCGCGCTGCTCTCGCCGCAAAACTTCCGTCTGCTCGAATTTGTCGGCGAAAGTTTTTACCGCGCCGACAAAATCAATGAAGCGAGAAAATATCTGGAACGGGCGTTTGATATTGCGCCCGAAAGCGAAAAAAATCTGCTGCTGCTCGGCGCGATTTACGCCGACGCGGGCGAAACGAAAAAGGCGCGCAAGTTTTTGAGCGTTGTGGCGAACGATGAAAAAACTTCGCTGCTTGTTCATTTCGCTTGGGGAATGACGGCGGCGTCCGAAGCCAATTGGACGGAATCGCTCGCCGCCTTTCGACAGGGTTTGACCGTTTTGCCGCAATCCGCCGAATTGAATTATTTGGTCGGCTGTGTTTATTTTCAACTCGAACGACACGATTCGGCGCTTCAATTTTTTCGCAAAGCGACGCGCGCCGACCAAAATTTTTCCGACGCCCGATTTATGCAAAGCGTGATTTACAAAATTAGCGGCAACGGCGGCGGCGAAAAAAAAGCGCTTGCCGGATTAACGGAAAAAATGGAATCGGGCGCGCAGTGCGCCGCTTTTCTTAACGGAAAGAGGGAAATTGACGAGATGCAGCGGCTTACGTCGCTGCCGTTTCAGCATTTCAAAAAAACGAAAAAAAATTTACTGACCGGCGGCGCGCCGCGCTTGAACCGTTTTTTCCGCGAGCAAATCCTGCGCGCAATCGAACCGGAAACATCGTGAACGAAAATAAAATTATCGTCGCGCTCGATGTCGAAACCGCCGTCGAAGCTCGTCAAATAATCAGCGAGTTGCGCGGAGAAGTCGGCGCGTTCAAAATCGGCTTGCAGCTTTTCGCTGCGGCGGGAGCGTCTTTTGTGCGCGAAGCGGCGGCAATGAATGTCAAAATTTTTCTCGATTTAAAATTTCACGACATACCGAACACGGTTGCCAAAGCATCTATTGAAGCAACGCGAATGGGCGTTTGGATGTTCAACGTTCACGCGTTCGGCGGCGGCGAGATGATGCGACGAACGGTAGATGCCGTGCGCCAAATTTGCGCAAAAGAAAATGCGCGCGCCCCGAAAATCATCGCCATAACCGTTTTGACAAGTTCCGGTCAGAAAGATTTGCGCGCCGTCGGCATCCAAACCGAAGTCAAACAGCAAGTCGTTAATCTGGCACGGCTCGCGTCCGATTGCGGAATGGACGGCGTTGTTGCGTCGCCGCGCGAAGTGCGCGCGGTTCGACAAGCGGTTGAAGACGAAAATTTTTTAATCGTAACGCCCGGAATCAGAAGCAAAAAGTCGAAGGTCGAAAGTCGAGAGACGGCAAGCGTTTTTGAAACTTGCGACGACCAAAAGCGTGTGATGTCTGCGGGCGACGCCGTGCGCGCCGGCGCGAGTTATATCGTCGTCGGGCGTCCGATTTTGCAGTCGAAAAACAGAGTTGAGGCGGCGCGAAGGATTTTAGAGGAAATCAAACAGGGAACGCAAACTTCAATTAGCGGCAATTAAATCTTGCAAATCGAAGTGCGCGTTAAGTTCCAAACAATTTCAATGCTTGAACGAAATTTGCAAAAACTCCGAACGAAAAAACGCGCGCGCGGGCGGCAATTATTTGTTGCCGCTTTTTTGTTTGCCAATTTTTTAATCTCGACATTTTCAATGCTGCGCGGCGCGTCGGCGCAGCAAATTCTTGTTCCGATTCAAATTCAGCAACCGCAGTCGAGCGTTTTTCGCGTCGGCGAAAAACTGACTTATAACGTTTCTTTCAACAAATTCGACAACGCCGCTTATGCCGAAATTTATTCGGTTTCGCGCGGCAGATTAGGCGAAAAGGACGCCGTTGAACTGCGTTTGAAAATAAAGACGCTCAATTTGCTCAGCTCGGCTTTTTACTCCGTAGACGAAGGACGCACGACGTTTGCTTCCGCCGAAACCGGCTTGCCGCTTTACGTCCGCAAAACGTCAAACGCGAGCGTTTTGCAAAAAAACACGGTTTATAATTATCTGGTTAATCCGGCTTCGGCAAACGATTTTTTAACGCTTCTCTATCAAATTAGAAACGCGGGCGGCGTCGGCGCTTTCGCTTTTCAGGAAGACGATAAAAATTATTCAATCACGCTGCAGAACACAATCGGCGAGCGCGTCAGAACCGGCGCGGGCGAGTTCGACACGAACGTCTCAAGCGTTGAAAGTCAATATTTTGCCGAGCGCGGTATCACAAATCTGCGCGTCAACTTCAGCGTTGAGGAGCGGCGCGTGCCGGTTTTAATTCGCTTTAAAACCGCGAAAGGCGATTTTCGCGCCGAACTCGCCAGCCTGCAAACAATCGAACCGGAAACTGCAACCGAAACGATAAGAACGCCGGTCGTTATCATTCCGCTGCCGCAGAAAACACCGACTCCCGCGCCGTCGCCGTCGCCGTATATCGATAACCAGCCGCTTTCAGCCGATTTGTCGTTCGCGCTCGGCGAAACTCTGGAATATCAAGTTTCGCAGCTCGGCAAATATTTCGGCAACGTAACTTTGCAAGCCAAAGAACGCAAACAATTTAACGCTTCGGACAGCCTTTTGCTGACTGCGACGGCAACCGAAACGCAGGCGGGAAATCCGCTTTTCAATCTGAACGACAACATCCGCGCGCAGGTCAATCCCGATTCGCTCGCGCCGCAGCAAACTGAATTGCGATTTAGCGGCGGCGCAAACAGTTCTTACAATCAAGTCGTGCAGTTCGACCAGAAAAACGGTTTCGCCAGCTTCAACGGCGGCGCAAATCGCGCGAGCGTCCCCGTAGGCACGCACAGCCTTTTGTCGCTCGCCTACGCGATTCGTTCTTTTAATTTAAAGCCGAGCAAAGACCCGAACAATCCGGTCAATGACACGCGCGTCGCCGTCTTTTTCGGCTCACAGTCATACGTTTTCACTTTGCGACCGTCGGCAAACGCCGAATTTATAAATTTGAAAAATGAAAAAATTCCGGCTCAATTGATTTCAGTTTCGACGGGAAACGCGAGCATCGACCAACTGGGAATTCGCCTTTGGCTCGGAACGGATGAAAAACGCCTGCCGCTTCGATTGATTGTCGGAAACTATCAAGCTGATTTGGTAATGGAAACGAGAAACACGCCGAAATAATTTTCACGATTAATATGCGAAGGAAAATAAACTCGCACAAAAATCTGATTATTCGCGTTGCACGAAATTTCCGTCAATGACGCCCGAAAGATTCGTTTATAAAATATAATTTCGCTATTGATTTTCGATGATTTTACGAATTTTCAACACGTTTGTCTGCATCGTCGGTTTTTGAAATTGAAAGCTGATTTCAATTAGTCTACACTTCAGAGAGTAGAATTTTATAAAACTTCTTTCCGATAATTGCGAGAAATGCAGCAAAACGAGTTTATGAAACTGACCAATCTGCCGATTGGACAAACGGCGAAAGTTCTCTCAATTGAGGGAAACAACGCCATTACAAAACGCTTGATGGAAATGGGCATTGTGCCGGGCGTGTCCGTTAGAGTCATCAAAAGCGCACCGTTCGGCGACCCGCTGGAGATTCGCGTGCGCGGCTATCATTTGGCAATGCGCAGAAGCGAAGCGCAGACAATTGAAGTCGAATAATTAACAGAGCGTAAGAACATTTTAAGCAGTAAAAATAAAAGTGAAAACCTCATCGACAGCAACAAAAAAAATCGCCAATTCAAAAGTTGGCGCGCAGCTTATAAACGTCGCGCTTGCCGGCAATCCGAACGCCGGAAAGACGACGCTTTTTAACGCGCTGACCGGAATGCGCCAGAAAGTCGCCAATTATCCGGGCGTAACGGTCGAGCGCAAGGAAGGTTTCTGGAAAATCGGCAACGAAAAAGTCTCGCATCTGATAGATTTACCCGGACTTTACAGCCTTGATGCGACATCTCTGGACGAGCAAATCGCGCGCGACGTTTTGACCGGAAAAATCGTCGGATTAAAGAAGCCGGACGTTGTGATTGCCGTCGTCGATGCAACGAATTTAGAAAGAAATCTTTATCTTGTAACGCAGCTTCTCGAATATAAAATCCCGCTCGTCGTGGCGCTGACGATGATTGACGCGGCGGAAAAACAAAATCTTGTTGTCGATGCTAAAAAACTTTCAAAGCTGCTTCAAGTTCCGGTCGTCGCCGTTCGCGCCAAACAAAAAATCGGCGTCAAAGAACTCGCCGAAGCCGTCGCTCAGGCAGCGCAAAACAAACAAATCACCGCTGTTCCGGCATGGCTTTCCGAAGCGGATTTCGGCGCGGGCGAAATTCATCTGAGCCTGTCGGACAACGCGGACGCGAACCGCAAAATTTTTGCGCGCTATAATTTTATTTCCGATGTTTATCAGGAAACCGTTAAATCGAAAGACGAATTGAGAAAAGGCGTTTCGGAAAAAATCGACCGCGTTTTGACGCATAAATTTTTCGGACTCATTATTTTAATTGCCGTTCTGCTGCTGGTTTTTCAAACGATTTTTTCGTGGGCGAGTCTGCCGATGGATTTGCTCGACAAAGGTTTCGGCGCGCTCGGCGATTTCGTTCGCGCTTCGATGCCGGAAGGAGTTTTGACCGATTTAATCGTTGACGGCGTGATTGCGGGCGTCGGCGGCGTTCTCGTGTTTCTGCCGCAGATTCTTTTATTGTTTTTGTTTATATCGCTTCTCGAAGATACGGGTTATATGTCGCGCGCCGCGTTTCTGCTCGACAAACTGATGAGCCGCGTCGGGCTGCACGGCAAAGCGTTTCTGCCGCTGATGTCGAGTTTCGCTTGTGCTATTCCGGGCATTATGGCAACGCGCACGATTGAAAATCCGAAGGACAGATTGGCGACAATTCTTATCGCGCCGTTTATGAGCTGTTCGGCGCGTCTGCCCGTTTACAGCATAATGATTGCGGCGTTTTTCACGGGTCAAAAATTTTTGGGCGTCGTTTCGCTCGGCGCGGTTTTGATGCTCTCGATGTATGCGCTCGGAATTTTCGTGGCGCTTGCCGTTGCGTTTGTTCTAAAACGCACGTTATTAAAATCGCCGCCGCCGCCGTTCGTGATGGAATTGCCGCCGTATCGTATGCCGAATGTGCGCACGATTTTGCAGAATATGTTTGTCCGAGCAGGACTTTTTATCAAGCGCGCCGGAACTGTGATTTTGGCGATTTCGATTCTTTTGTGGGCGCTCACGTATTTTCCGCGAAATACGGAAGTTTCAACCGAAAGCGGAATTGCAGAAACACAAACCGCAGGAAATTCCGAAATTCAAAACCCGAAACCCGAAATTGACGAAAATGAATTGGCGAGCGCGCAGTTGAAAAACAGCTACGCCGGACAAATGGGACGTTTTATCGAACCGGCGATAAAGCCGCTTGGTTTTGATTGGAAAATCGGCATCGGGCTGGTCGCCTCGTTCGGCGCGCGCGAAGTCGTCATCTCGACGATGGGAATTATCTACAGCGTCGGCAAAGACACGGACGACACGCAAACTTTAACCGAAGCGTTTCGCAACGCAAAGCGCGACGACGGCTCGCCGCAATGGACGCCGCTGACGGCTTTGACGCTTATGGTTTTCTTTGTTCTGGCGATGCAGTGTATGTCTACGGTCGCCGTTGTGCGGCGCGAAACAAATTCTTGGGCGTGGACGCTTTTTATGGTCGGTTATATGACGGGCTTGGCGTATCTGGCAGCGTTTTTGACATATCAGGGCGGACGACTTTTGGGTTTCAGTTAAGCTGAAAGAATGAATTTAGAAGTTATTAACGACAAGACTTTTCGCGGCGAAAACATCCAGCGCGGGCGCGTTCTCGAATATCTGACTATCGGCTGGAATCTGCTCGAAGCGTTTGTTTCAATCGGCGCGGGAATTTTTGCGGGAAGCGTCTCCTTGGTCGGCTTCGGAATGGATTCGCTGATTGAATGCGCGTCGGGCGCGGCGCTTCTGTGGCGGCTTAAAGATGACGAGCGCGGCGAGCGGCGCGAAAAATACGCTTTGAAGTTGGTCGGCGTGAGCTTTTTGCTGCTCGCCGCTTACATTGCCTTCGACGCGATAAAATCTTTGACGAGTTTCGAGCCGCCCGAAGCGAGCTATATCGGAATCGCAATCGCCGCCGCATCGCTTGTCGTGATGCCGCTTTTAGCGCGAGCGAAAAGGCGCGTGGCGGCAAATCTCGACAGCCGCGCGATGCGAGCCGATTCGCGGCAAACCGATATTTGCGCATATCTTTCGGCAATTCTTTTAGTCGGTTTATTGTTAAACGCGCTCTTTGGCTGGTGGTGGGCTGATTCGGTTGCGGCATTGCTGATGCTGCCGATTATAATAAAAGAAGGCGTCGGGGCGCTGCGCGGCGAAACTTGCGGCGACGGCTGTTGTTAAATTTATGATGAACGTTCAAAACATAATTGTCGGTTTTATAATTTTATTTGCCTGTTTTTATATCGGAAAGAACATTTTGAAAAAAGCGAAATCCTTTTCGACAAAATCTTCTTCTTGCGGCTCGGACTGCAGCTGCGGCGACGGCAAATCGGCGGCAAAAAGCTCTTTCGTCAATATCCAAAAATCATAACAAGGAAGTTACGCAGCTTCGTGAAATAACCTGTCTCTCGCCGTTCCCAACCGAAAATAATCCGCATCTTGACCAATCCAATTGTTTGCAATACCTTTTATTAAACGTTTTTCAAATTTACAAGCGGGCAAAAAATCTTCAATGACAAATCGTATTCACCGCGAAGTTATCGGCGGTCATCTTCTGGTTATCGGTGGCGCGGAAGACAAATATAACGAGCGGCGAATTCTCAAGAAATTCTTATCTCTGGCGGGCGACGAAAAAGCGGAAATTTTAATCGTGCCGGTTTCGTCGGATTTTCCAGAATTCGCGTCGGACGTTTATGCGCAGGCGTTTCGCAATCTGGGCGTGAAAAATCCGCGCGTTCTGCGCGCGACATCGCGGCAGGATGTTTTTAACGCCGACGCCGATGCGCTGCTCGACGGCGTAACCGGAGTTTTCATTACCGGCGGCGACCAGATGCGCCTTGTTTCCATTTTAGGCGGCACGAAATTCGCGCAGAAGCTCGGCGAGCTGGCGACGACAACCGACATCGTCGTTGCAGGAACGAGCGCGGGCGCGGCGGGAATGAGCGCGTCGATGATTGTTCGCGGAGAAGCAACGCCGCATCCGCACAAAAATTCAGTGCGCCTTTCGCCCGGCTTGGGTTTTTTAAAAAACATCATCATCGACCAGCATTTCACCGAGCGCGGGCGCATCAGCCGCCTGATTACGGCGGTTTCTTATAATCCTTACAATCTCGGCATCGGAATCGACGAAAACACGGCGATAATTCTCGACCGCGAAGGCGTTCTGGAAGTTTTCGGCGAAGGCACGGTTACAATCGTCGACGGCTCGCAGATTACATATAACGAAATTGCCGAAGTAAAAGATTACGAGTCTTTCAGCGTTTGCGGCGTGCAGCTGCACATTATAGGCGATGGTATGATTTACGATTATTTCGCCAGAACGCCGATGCAGCCGCCGAACGAATTTTTACTGCCCGACATAGAATAAATTAAGAATTAAGAATTAATAATTAATAATTTTAAGAAAATCATTCCGCAATTCTTAATTTTTAATTCTTAATTCTTAATTGAAATTGAATATGAAAATTCTCGAAATCAGAACGCTGCGCGGTCCGAATTATTGGAGCGGTTATTGGAAAAAACTGATAATAATGCGCCTTGATATTGAAGATTACGAAGAAAAACCGACCAATAAAATTGCGGGTTTTTACGAGCGAATGATTGAAGTTTTGCCGACGATTCATTCACACGGATGCAGTTATCAGGAAGCGGGCGGTTTTATGAAGCGCGTCGAAGAAGGAACTTGGGCGGGACACGCGATTGAACATTTCGCGCTTGAGATGCAGACGCTCGCCGGAATGGATGTCGGTTACGGACGCACGCGCGAAACATCTGAATCGGGAATTTACAACGTCGTTTTCGCTTATCACGAAGAAGAAGTCGGACGCTTTGCCGCGCGCGCCGCCGTCTCGTTTTTTCTGGATTTGGCTGAAGGAAAACCCGTCGAAGAAATCAAAGAAACGCTTGCCGCAGACATTCAAAGAATGCGTGAGATACGCGAAGAAGTCCGTTTCGGACCTTCGACCGGCTCGATTATCGAAGAAGCCGAATCGCGTGATATTCCATTCATACGGCTGAACGAGCAATCGCTCGTCCAGCTCGGCTACGGCGTTCACCAGCAGAGGATTCAGGCGACGACGACCGGAAAGACGAATATGATTGCGGTCGATATTGCCGGAAACAAGCACGCGGCGAAAAAACTTCTTGGGGAGATGGGCGTTCCCGTGCCGAAAGGTTTCAGCATCCGCGACGAAGACGAACTCGAAAGAACAATTGAATCAATCGGCTTTCCCGTTGTTGTAAAGCCGCTTGACGGCAATCACGGCAAAGGCGCGACCGTCGGCATCGAAACTCTGGACGAAGCGCGCACGGCGTTTCAAAAAGCGAAGGAATATTCGCGCAACGT
>JAABUN010001884.1_pt1 | contig 41585 bp, 37 predicted proteins | sample 5559311 | NCBI WGS metagenome assembly JAABUN01 (sample SAMN10711877, study PRJNA513370) | rock metagenome | isolation source: Antarctica rocks | place: Antarctica: Victoria Land, Siegfried Peak sud
TCGGACAAATACGCCCACCGTACCCCAGGTAGCCGTTGTGCATAACGCCGCTATCAAGCCTTGTTTGTCAAGTTTGGGTGTCATTCAGCTTTGATGACCAATTTTTTAAGCCTTCAATAGATTGCGTCACTAATCATCTCCTCAATTAGAAGTTGCTGTCAAAAGACGGTCTGTAAAAGCTTTTCTTACCGATATTATGCTTATAGTCAATTTAACTTGCGATCGCACGCTAAAATAATTACTCAATTGCATCAACTAATAACCATTTTCCTGAGTAGTTGAGAGTTCCCCAAACTTTGAGAAGCTGATTATCGGGACATATTTGTAATTGCTCGTGTATGTGCGATCGCAATGTTACTAATTGCCATATCTGCACTGATTCCGTTAAGGTCAGCGTATAGTCTTGGTCGCTATGGCGGTTAAGGATGCCTTCAAAGACGCAAGAATCAAATTGTAAGGGAGGTGAGCCATTTTGAGGACAAGGGCAGTTGCCGCTAACAGGGTAAGCTTCTGGTTGCTCTAAATAATAGTGCTGCCAATATAACCAATCGGGATGAGTGGGAGGCAAATTGAACAAGGGAACAATAGAAGCTTTAGCTTGCAATAAAGCATTTTGTAGCTTTTTTACAGGCAAGTCTCGCGGCTGACAACCCGATTTTACGCATAGCGCCGCCGCCATTCCTACCGCTTGTCCAATATTCATGACTACGGGTTGCAACCTAGTTGCACCATTGGCAATATGAGAAACAGAGATATTTTTTTCACACGCTAATAACCCATCGGTTTGTACTGGTACGAGGCAACTATAAGGAATCGTAAAAGGCGTACCCGTCGGGCGACCTCCCCAACGGATAGATTTAGGCTGAAGGGGAAAGTCTGCACCGGGGTAATGATGGTCGTTAGCGTAGTTGCCTATAGCGATACTTTCCGGCTGCAATTGAGCGACATTTCCCCCAGGTATAGGTAAAATATTTTGCTCTGTAATGCTATTTATTCCTACTAAACGGCGACTTTCGCGGTAGTAAGGATGTATAGCATAAGCACCGCCACTAACAGGAAAAATATTTGTTGCTAGTCCGTATTTGCGCCCGAATTGAGTTTGAATAAAATGGGCAAATCCTTGGGTATGCCACAAGCTTTGTTGTAGAAATTGCTGCTTTGATGTTTCTGATTCAACGAGACGTTGTACGCCCTCAGCATAATCATTGCCATGCCGAGGCCAGTTAATCATCAATAGATTACCTGGCAATCGTCCGTAGTTTAAAAATTCTGTTTGTCCGTAGTCTGCCCAAGCATGAGTATATTTTGTGGGGTTGTAATTTGGTGGTGCGGGAATTATTGGCGCGATCGCACCTTCAAATTCTTGCATAATTACTACCCAAGTCGGCGCTTGACTTGGGTACTTTTTAGTCAATTCATTTTCTGCAATTGGCGCACTAATTTCGCCCCATTCGGCTTGTAATTCCCAGCCCCAACGATAGGGAATTTCGGCTAAAGCGAGTAAGTCTCCAAGTTCTGTAGCGTCTAAGGTAATCTTGGCTTTAACAGTAAAATCGGCAAATCTTACCCCAGCAATTGCATTACTTTCTTTGATAACTTTTAGGGGCACGCTTCCAGCAATCCAATGTAAAAGTGGTAATTCTTTTACCCAGTCTGCAAATATTTCTGCACCCAAGCGGGGATTGTAGCTAAAAAAACTTACCCAACTATTGTTTAATCCGCCTACTTGCCTCTGCTGCAATTGCTGTAAAAATTCACCCCAAAGCCCGGTTTGAAAAGCTTGTAATTCGTTGCCATCGGGGGCAGCTACCCCCGCAGAAGTTAGCATTCCGCCTAGCCACTCAAATTCGCTGACAAGGATAGTTTTAGCACCGGATCTTGCTGCTTGAATTGCTGCCGATGTCCCGCCCGTACCACCGCCGACAACTAAGACATCGCAGGACATTAATTCGTTATTAGGCATGATCGACATTTGTAGGCAATTGTGCCGTCAATACTTCGCTACCTGGGACTGTAACTAATACATCGTCTTCAATCCGAATCCCGCGCACATCAGCAAACTTATCTAGCTGTTGCCAATTCATAACATCTTTATACTTAGTGCGAGTCTCGGAATTATTTAAAATTGCTGGTACTTGGTAGAAACCAGGTTCAATTGTAACTACCATTTTTGGACGCAAAGGACGATTTAAGCGTAAATAGCATAACCCAAAGCGAGTACTCCTATTTCTTCCAGCTTCATAACCCGCAATATCTCCTAAGTCTTCCATATCGTGGACATCCAAGCCCAACAAATGCCCTACTCCATGAGGAAAAAACAGCGCATGAGCGTCCATTGCTACTAAATCCTCTGGATTTCCGCGTAAAATGCCCAAATTTACCAATCCTTGAGCCATTACCTTCGCCGCCAGTAAATGAATCTCTTGATATTCCACACCTGGAGAAATTGCCGCAATACAAGCATCGTGCGCCGCTAATACCACATCGTAGATATCTTTTTGGGTAGAGGAGAATTTACCCGACACCGCCCAAGTGCGAGTTACATCTGCCGCCCAGCCGTTAGCTGTTTCCGCACCAACATCCGCTAATAACAAATCTCCGGCGGATAATTCATTACCATATTGATTGTTGTGGAGAACTTCGCCGCGCACCGTAACGATACTAGAATAAGCGCAACTCATATTATTCGCTACAATTACCTGCTCCATAGCTGCGCGGACTTCTGCCTCATTTTTGGCGCTTTTAGTTGCTTCTATCCCTGCAAGGTGCGCTTTTACAGTTACTTTTGCTGCTTGTCTCATTTCGGCTATTGCCGCATCATCGTGCGAAAGACGCAAGCAGGCGATCGCTTGAGCTAACTTTAAATCAACACCTTCTAAACTAGCCTTGCGTTGCAACCATTTATCTTGTTGTTGCCTCGTAACAATATCTTGTACGGGAATTGTGGCAGTTTTATAGGTATTCTGCCTTAATTTTGCAAACGGGTAAGCAAAATCTGCGCCAATAGTTTCCGCAATTTCCGCGCGTTTCGGCGTTTCGCCATGCCATAGAGTATTACTGCTGGGCGGATCATCCATAAAAAATTCTAATAAGCCATTTTCTAGCCGAATTGCGGCATTTTCTAGATTTAGCCCGACAAAGTAGAGAAAATGGCTACTAGCGCGAAAAGGAAAAGTTAAGCTGGCAAAATTACGCGCTATACTTTTACCCGACCACAGAATCACCGGAAAATCGATCAGTTTAGCTAATTTTTGTCGGCGATCGCGTAAAGTATCAATCAACATTATTACTACAACTACAACACTTACCAACTATGTCTTACCAGAATTTAGCGGTTTACAGATTTAGTTAGCATCACCCGCAAAGAGGTATATTGCCCAAGAACTTCTGCACCTAGAAATAAGACACTTTTGCAGGGGGTTTGGGGGAGGCAACTCGTCCCCTGATGGGGAGGCAAAAAGCGGTGTAGCTTTGCTTCCCGCTTTATTGCCGTTGGGTTTGGGGGCAGACCCCCCAATTCCTGGTTCTTCTTAGATATTTAACTTTTTACCAACACCCCATTCAAAAAAATCTCCGCCAACCCCTCCGCCATCTCCTTCATAACTGGAGGAGACGCATCCGGTTCCATAAGCGTATTGTGACTAAACCCAGCCACCACAAACATTCCTAAAAACACCTGCGCCACCAACTTCGGATTCATCGGGCGATAGATACCCTTATCCATAGCCGATTGAAAAAAACCTTCAGCAACATGGGTCATTTTGTCAATTACTTCTAGCTGAATGCGATCGCGCAAATCCGGGTGAAACTGCGCCTCCATAAAGCAAACCCGCACCAAATCAGAATTTTTATTAAAATCCCACATTCTACGCCGCATGACCTGCGCCACCGCCTTATAACTACCCATTTCGCTTAATTGGGTCAGCAAATTGGTAAGAATATCAATCCATCCTCCAGTCGCTACCTCAATTAAAATTGCTTTCTTATTATCAAAGTGGCGAAATAGAGTACCTTCCGCAACCCCCGCCGCTGCCAACTCGCGGGTAGTAGTACCATCGAAGCCGCGGTCCGCAAACAACTTAATAGCAGCTTTCTTAATGCGATCGCGCGAAGAATCTTCTGATTGAGAAGTACGGTTGAAAACTTGCATATAATTGTATGTCTAGATTACCGCAATGCTGTTTTGTAGCATTATTGTCTAATAGTGCGCTAAGGCAGCCACAAACTTTAACGGATTTTATTGTTACATCGTACTGCAAACTTTTACTTATGAGTCAGCCGATCAGTCGTTCTCGTCCGCTATCCATGCCTTATACATGGTATCGGCTTTTAATTGCCTTAGTAGTAGTAACGATGCTGGGCTGCGGGTTATTGCCAGGGGTTGCGATCGCCCTTACCACTTCTCCTGCCGCTAATAAATCTATTGCACCGTATTTCAAGCGCGTTGCTGATAGATTAACCGAATTTCGTCTAGATAATGGGATGAAATTTTTGGTTTTAGAGCGTCATCAAGCTCCAGTAGTTTCTTTCCTTACCTACGCCGATGTTGGTGGAGCAAATGAGCCTACGGGTAAAACTGGCGTAGCTCACTTTCTCGAACATTTGGCGTTTAAAGGTACGCAGCGTATCGGTACGAAAAACTATACCGCCGAAAAACCTCTGCTAAATCGTTTAGATGTTTTAGCAGAGCAAATCAAAGCAGGTGGAGAAAAAGCTGCAATCTTACAAGCAGAGTTTGAAAAAGTAGAAGCTGAAGCCCTGAAATTAGTTAAACAAAATGAATTAGGGCAAATTGTCCAGCAATCCGGCGGTGTAGGCTTAAATGCTAGTACCTCTGTCGAAGCTACGCGCTATTTTTATAGCTTTCCTGCCAATAAATTAGAGCTTTGGATGTCTTTAGAGTCGGAGCGATTTTTAGAGCCAGTATTTCGGGAGTTTTATAAGGAAAAAGATGTAATTTTAGAAGAGCGGCGCTTGCGGGTGGATAATTCCCCTATTGGTAAAACAATCGAGGCGTTGTTAGACAAAGCTTATACCGTTCACCCTTATAAACGTCCAACCATTGGCTACGAGCAAGATATCCGCAATCTGACGCGGGAAGATGTGCAACAATTTTTTGATGCTTATTACGTTCCGAGTAATATTACGATCGCCCTTGTGGGAGATGTAAACCCAAAACAAGTAAAACAACTAGCTGAAACTTACTTTGGACGCTTTAAAGCCAAACCTTCACCACCAAAGCTAAAAGTAGTAGAACCCAACCAAACAGAAACTAGAGAAGTTGAATTAAAGTTACCTTCCCAGCCTTGGTATTTGGAAGCTTACCACCGCCCAGCAATTACGCACCCAGACAATGTAATTTATGGTCTTATTGGCAGTTTACTAAGTGATGGACGTACTTCAAGGCTGTATAGCTCTTTGGTAGAAAAGCAGCAATTAGCTTTAAATGCCCAAGGATTTAGTGGTTTCCCTGGGGATAAATACCCAAACTTGATGTTGTTTTATGCTTTGACTGCGCCAAATCGGACTGTCGAGCAAGTAGCGACAGGATTAAGAGCAGAAATTGAGAAGTTAAAAACTGTGCCAGTGTCAGAAACAGAGTTGGAGCGAGTAAAAACTCAAGCACGGGCGGGATTATTGCGGAGTCTTGATTCAAATTCTGGCATGGCTCAACTATTGCTGGAATATGAAGTAAAAACTGGCTCTTGGCGCAATTTGTTTAAAGAGTTGGAGCGTCTGAACGCGGTAACGGCGGCGGATGTGCAGAGAGTGGCAATGGCTACTTTTAAGCCGGAAAATCGCACTATTGGACGTTTGTTGCCAAAAGAGAATTAAAGGAAAGTATGAAATTATCTATTAAATGGACAGTAGCATTCGTCTCAATGCTACTTGTTGTATTGCTGGGTTTGCCTAGTATGGCAGCCACAGCGCAACATTATGACGAGTTGAAATTTGCGCCCTTACCAGAAATAAAGTTGCCTAAGTATGAGCGGTTTGTTACGAGTAATGGCATGGTTGTGTACTTGTTAGAGGATCGAGAGTTGCCTTTGGTAGGCGGTACGGCGCTAATTCGTACAGGCGATCGCTTTGAAAGTGCTGATAAAATCGGTTTAGGGGGGCTTACAGGTACAGTAATGCGTACTGGTGGTACTACGAAGCATTCTCCCGATGAACTCAATCAGCTATTAGAACAAAGGGCTGCTAGCGTAGAAATGGGCATTGGTACGACTTCTGGTAGTGCGAGCTTTAATGCTTTAAGTGAAGACTTACCGACAGTATTTGGACTATTTAGCGAGGTGTTGAGAACTCCTAAATTTGACTTGCAACAGTTAGAATTGGCTAAAACTCAGGTACGTGGCGCAATTGCCAGGCGTAATGACGATCCCGAAGGTATAGCGGATCGAGAGTTTCAAAAGTTGCTTTATGGCGATGCTAGTCCTTACGCCCGTACAGTGGAGTATGCAACTATCGATAAGATTTCCCGCGAAGATTTGGTGGGATTTTATCAAAAGTATTTTCACCCCAATAATATAATTTTGGGGATTGTGGGCGACTTTAACTCCGCTCAAATGCGATCGCTCATTCAAAAAAACTTAGGAGACTGGGAAGCTGATCCCAAGCTAGTTAAGCCTTCTTTACCAACAGTTTCCCAAGCAAAAACAGGCGGGGTTTATGTCGTCAATCAGCCGCAACTTACTCAAAGTTATGTGCAAATTGGTCACTTGGGCGGAAAGCTAGATAGCCCAGATTACGCGGCGTTAGATGTGCTAAGTGGGGTGTTAAATGGTTTTGGTGGACGATTATTTAATTCCGTGCGATCGCGCCAGGGACTTGCTTATACTGTTTACGGTGTCTGGAGTCCTAACTACGATTATCCAGGAACTTTCTTAGCTGGCGGACAAACTCGTTCCAATGCTACTGTGCCTTTTATTAAAGCGATTGGCGCAGAAATTGAGAGCTTGAAGGCTAAACCCGTAACCCCCGCAGAACTTGCGCTTGCAAAGGAAACAAAATTAAACTCTTTTGTATTTAATTTTGCCGATCCTAGTCAAACTTTGTCACGCCTGATGCGCTACGAATATTACGGCTATCCAGCAGATTTTATCTTTCGCTACCAGCGTGGTGTAGAAGCAACTACGGCGGCGGATGTGCAGAGAGTAGCGAAAACCTATCTCAAGCCCGAAAATCTTGTCACGTTGGTTGTAGGCAATACTACAGCGATTCAACCACCATTAAATCAACTGGCAACTCAAGTAACACCAATAGATATTACTATCCCTAGCGCAAAGCCTGTAGTGATGAAGTAGGTCTTAAACTACATCCAACACTCTCGGTAATCTTCTACAAACTGTCGCATACTAATCGGCGCTCTTTGTAAAAGTTCTTGGGTATCGGTTGTTAACTTACCTGCAAACCCTAATCTTGCCGTCGTGTAGATACCAGTCATGACGGCAATAAATTCAATTGCCAAACCTCGTTTGTACATACTGAAGGCAAACTTAAAAACCGAAGGATTTTTGTACAATATTTGTTTACCAAGTACCTCTGTAAATATTTCTGCTACTTGATAGTAATCTAGAGCTTCGCTACCTGTAAGACTATAAGCCTGGTTTTGATGCCCAATTTCTGTTAAAGCTTTAACCGCAACAGAGGCAATATCTCGCACCTCAATAAAACTTGTTTTGCCAATTCCTGCGGGTAAAAATATCTCATTGCGCTGTTGAATGTCTTGGCGATGAGTTGTGCTTAAGTTTTGCATGAAGAAGCTGGCGCGAAGAAAAGTGTAAGGTATACCAACAGATTTTATGTACTTCTCTACTTGGGCGTGAGGTACGATAGGATTGCTCTCGGCTCCAAGTATAGATAAAAAAACAATCTGTTCGACACCTGATGCAATCGCACTGTCAATAGCTGGATAGATATAGGTTTTTACTTGAGAAAGGGCAGGCGGACGCATCAAAAAAACTCTTTTAACACCTTGAAAAGCTTGTGCAAAAGTTTGTGGTTGTTTAAAATCAAACTCAACATACTCAATAGTTGAGTCTATTGATGAGTTGCTATTAGGAGGTTGGAGATTTCTTTGAGCAACTCTGATATGATGCTCTCCTGCATTCAGTTGGCGCACAATTTCCGCTCCGACGTTGCCTGTCGCACCTGTAATAAAAATTGGATTGTTCATACGCCTTAGTTCTGAAATAGTGTCTAAGCAATTAGCGGTGAACGGCAGCATAGATAAAAGCGATCGCCATCGGAATTACAATTGGAAAAGCTACTATTAGCCCCCATTTGCCAACTTTAACCTCTTGCTCTCCATCGCTTTTGAAAAAGAGAAAAACAATAGCAGTCCCCATTAATGCCCACAGACATCCAAAGGCAATAAAAATAATAAATATTGAGTCGTCCATGAGGTTTTTTAAATAATATTGATGGGAAATGCGATCGCAATTTTGATTGTTTTTCTAAATCTATGGTCATTGGATTATTTATCAATCGCTACAAGTTTGGACTAGCGATCTAAAACTAAATTAACCTATGTATCACCTCTCCAAAGATCGCTATAAGACAATCTAAAGCTGATTTAGAGTTAAGAAGCTGCGAGCGGTTGTTACCACAAGCGCAAAAATGAAAATAACCAAGTTGACAGAATTGAAGATATCGTTACTCAACCCATACTTGCTAACAAGCCGCTTCGTTACAAAAGCTGTCACTGCGACGGTGATTCCTGTATAGAGCAAGTTGTAGCCCGCTTCACGATTTGCCATATACCAAATTCTTTCACTTGCCAATGTTTTAGCAACTCGAAACCCATACCAAGCATTGGGTGAAACTTTATCAAGAATGAGTGGAGTACTTATAGCTATAAAGAGGAAACCAGCAAAAAGCCAAAGAGCAAATGTTATTTTAGAGGGTTCTCTTTTCATTTGTGTTTCTCCATAATTTGCCCTCGAATGCACTGAGAATATCTTCTGGCAAAGGAGCATCAAAATCATCTGCAACGGTAAACCCGCCTGCATATAAGCCATAGGGTCGCAATTGATTATTAGCAATAGGTTTAAGTTCCGCGATCGCTTTATTATTTTTAACAATAACTAAAGTTTCACCTGTCTCTACTTGACGGATATATTTCAACGGGTCGCTTTGTATTTCATCAACAGTGACATTTAACATTACATTGCCTCAATAAAAATATCCGCAAAAGTGTTTCAACAAAAGCTCTAAGTAGGCGGCTACAATAAAATGTAAGATAAAAGAGATGTGTTTTCTGTACTGAGGCAATTTTCCTAATGCCTGCTCCCATCCGGATAGTTTTAACAGAGGAAGAAGACCGCACATTATTGGAATTGCGAGTAGCCACCAGTGTGCCACAGAGGACAAGAGATCGCGCACATATGTTGCGCCTAAACGCGCAGGGGTGGAATACGCCTGCAATTGCAGAAATTTTTGAGTGTCATGAGCATACCGTAAGAGCCACAATTCGGCGCTGGCAAGCAGATGGGTTAAGCGGTTTGTGGGAAGCACCAGGGCGGGGAGCAAAGCGTAAAGCTCGCCGGGACGAATCCTTCGTCCGGCAGACTTTACGTAAATGGTCAGAAACAGACTTACAATACCTAGAGCAGTGTCTGGAGAAAGAAGGGCGCACATACAACAGTCTCCAACTAGCTCACAAGTTATCCCAGGAGCGACAGGTAAAATTAAGTCCTGACCGCTTGCGACATTTGTTGCAAAAAAGGGCTTTAAGTGGAGACGCACACGGCACAGTCATCGCGCCAAACAAGATCCTGAGTACAAACTACTCAAACAAGCTCAGTTAGATGCGCTCAAACAGGTGGAACAATTAGGCGGTGTTGAACTGATATACCTGGATGAGTCAGGCTGCCAGTTGTGGAGTCCTGCCAGTTATAGTTATAGCCGCAAAGGAGAACAGAAATGCCTTGAGCAGACGGAGCGACGTAAGGGACGCATCAGTATTTCAGGGGTATGGCAACCAGATAAAAGCTTTAAGTATGCCTTAACTTGTGGTAGTTTCAAGAGCGAAAGTTACATCAAATTCATCGATTGGATTGCAGAACTGGCATTGGAGACTTTCAGGACAACCGGACGGATGACTGTAATTGTACAAGATAATGGCTCTTTACACAAAAGCAACCTGACTCGTCAACAGTGGCAACGCTGGCGTTCTCAGGGGTTGTTTCTGTTCTTCCTACCCCCATATTGTTCCGAAATGAATCGGATTGAAGAGCAATGGCATCAACTCAAGACTCATGAAATTGCTGGACGGATGTTTGAGGATGAATATGATTTAGCCCTTGCCATCATGGATGGAATGGAAGCTCGGAGTGTTAAAGGTGGTTATACACTGGAACGTTTTAAGTTTAATTCCGCCTGACTACTTAGTAGTTTGATTCTCTTTGCTATTTTATCTAGGAACTAGCCAGCAAAAAGGGCAGGCTACTAGAAGCCTACCCCAGGAAAAACTTATTTTTATCGCTCGATTTCAAATTTCCACAGGTCTAAACTCCCCATCTTTAAGGAGCAAGAGCATTACCGCGAATCAAACTACCAAGAGTTTTAGCTGTAATTTTGAGTTGGGTAAAAGGATTTGCTGGTACTACGGTTTTGTACAGGTAACTATCAAATGTTAGCTTTTGTACATCCATATCCGCGCACATTTCTACAAATGCCTCGCGGGTAGCATCGGTGCGATAAAACACTGATTGCAGAATGTCTAAAACTTTGTAAGTCAACCCATATTTTCTATCCCAGCGCTTGAGGTAAAGTTTGAGGTCTTTTTCTGTGGGAATTTTTGCGCCACTATTAGAAACTTCGATAATTGTTTCCGCGCACATCCGCCCGGATTTTGCGGCAAAATAAATTCCTTCCCCTGAAGACTTAGTAACGTAACCCGCCGCATCGCCCACTAAAGCAACTCTACCAACTACCCGGCGGGGCCTTGGATGTTCGGGGATCGGGTGAGCTTCGACTTTGATAATTTCACCGCCGACTAATTTTCTGGCTGCACGAGCGCGGATACCTGCTTGCAATTGTTTGATACTAGCTTTGTGTACCTGCATCGTCCCTGTACCAACGGCTACGTGGTCGTATTTGGGGAAAACCCAAGCGTAGAAATCGGTAGAAACATCATCCCCTACATACATCTCCGCTAGGTCGTTGTAGTAGTCCATTTGAGCTTGGGGTAAACGGATGCGCTCTTGAAAAGCGATCGCATAGTTATAATCCCCCGCATCAATTTCTTTGGCAATGCGCGAATTAGCACCATCAGCGCCGATAATTGCATCTACCTTCAAAGTTTTAGCTACGCCTTGGGAACCACCTTCATTGTGGTCTACATAGTGGATGGTATAAGGATCGTTATTATTAGTTGGAATATCAAGTTTATGCACGGTGGCATTAATTAATTTTGCCCCTAGCTCCGCCGCGCGATCGCGCATAAAGCCATCTAGCACCTCGCGGCGGCACATACCAATATATTCGTCTTCATTCACCAAATTGATATCTACTTCGCGGTTTGAGGGGGAAATCATTTTCATCTTCCGCACCCGGCGGTCAATGATGTGTGGTGGCAAATCAAACTCACTGACCATACACAGAGGAATTGCCCCACCGCAAGGCTTGGCATTGTCTAGCTTGCGCTCAAACAAAAAAGTCTCAATTCCTGCTTTCGCCAGAGTTTCCGCAGCAGAGGAACCTGCTGGACCTGAGCCAACAACCGCAACTCGTATCAAAGCTCTTCTCCCAATCTTCTACAGCTAAGGATTGCATGGTATCACGTACTTTTTGCTTATTTACCTATACAAGTGCCAGATCCGCCTATTTTGAAATACAGCTTAACAACTCCATATAAAAGTTAAGTAACGATCTATAGTTTTGAGCCGGAAATTTTGCTTTTTAGGAGTTAAGCTTTTTCCACCTTGTATATTATGTTATAAAAACTACTGTATCCCTACAGATAAACCGGGAATTATAAATAGAATGGAAGGAGGCGAAAGCAAAGTTGAAGGATAATACTATTCACGCCTTTAGACTTAACTCCTTCTACTTTACAAAGAGGTCTTGCCGTGGGCATAGTCGTTGAAAATGTATCCAAAAAGTTTGGCAGTTTCCAAGCCGTTGATCAAGTTAGCCTGGAAATAAAAAGTGGATCTTTGGTTGCTTTACTTGGGCCATCAGGATCGGGCAAATCAACTTTACTGCGGCTAATTGCTGGGCTAGAAATGCCCGACCAAGGCAAGATTTGGCTGACGGGCTTTGATGCTACGGAGCAGAGCGTCCAAGAACGCAATATTGGCTTTGTATTTCAGCACTACGCCTTATTTAAGCATCTGACAGTGCGGCAAAATATCGCCTTTGGTTTGGATATTCGCAAGACAAGCAAAGCTAAAGTCAAAGCGCGGGTAAATGAATTACTAGAATTAATCCAATTAATGGGCCTTGGCGATCGCTATCCATCCCAACTATCTGGCGGTCAAAGGCAGCGAGTAGCCTTAGCTAGAGCGCTGGCAGTCCAACCCCAAGTTTTACTCCTTGACGAACCTTTTGGCGCTCTTGATGCCAAAGTGCGTAAGGACTTAAGAGCTTGGCTGCGGCGGCTGCATGATGAAGTTCACGTCACAACGGTATTTGTTACCCACGACCAAGAAGAAGCGATGGAAGTAGCAGATGAAATCGTCGTCATGAATAAAGGCAATATCGAGCAAATAGGAACGCCTGCCCAAATCTACGATCATCCAGCTACAGCATTTGTAATGAGTTTTATCGGCCCAGTAAATGTTCTACCTAGCAATTCGCGAATGTTTCAAGGTAATGGGTTTAACTCGTCGGCTTCCCCAGAAGTTTTTTTACGCCCTCAAGATGTAGTTATAGAAAAAGAGCCTAACGGCACTACTGTACCCGCTAGGATTAGTCGTCTGATTCATTTAGGTTGGGAAATCCAAGCAGAACTAACTTTAGATGACGGTCAAGTAGTCACTGCTCACCTTACCCGCGAACGATTTGACGAACTGCACCTAGAACCGCAACAGCGAGTTTATGTCAAGCCCAAGGATGCTAAATCGTTTCCGTTGTACTATTCAATTTAATAAAGCTGTGCCTTGTATTTTATTGAGTAGTTAATCCAAAACATGATTGATTTTCGCACTTTTATTAAAAGATGGCTATCTATAGGAAAATTTTTAGGTTTAGCGTCTATATGTTGTTTGCTCGTAATTAGCTGTAATAGTCGCCCAAATCAAAGTCAAACACCTGTATCCAGTAGTGCAACTAACACTCGTTTGAGCGTGGGGACAACTTTAAAACCACGCACCCTCGATCCGGCAGATAATTACGAGCTTGCAGGCAATAATGTCATGACAAGTTTGAGCGATCGCCTCTACACTTACAAGCTAGGCACGAGCGAACTCGTACCCCAACTGGCAACAGCTTTACCACTGGTTAGCCCCGATGGTTTGACTTACACAATTCCTGTGCGTCAAGGCGTTGTTTTCCACGACGACACGCCTTTTAATGCCGACGCAATGGCATTTTCTTTAAATCGATTTATGACTAATGGCGGCAAACCCGCCGCGCTATTGTCGGATGTCGTGCAATCGGTTACAGCATCAGCAGAGTACGAACTTACTATCAAGCTCAAAACTGCTTTTGCGGCGTTTCCTTCTTTACTAGCTTTTCCGGGAATGTGCGCTATTTCTCCTCAAGCTTATGAAATTGGTACAGGCAAATTTAAGCCTAATACCTTTGTTGGTACAGGCCCTTACAAATTAGTTCAATTTACGCCGCAATTGGTCAAAATGGATACTTTTCCTAAGTATTGGGGTACAAAACCACCAAGCAATGGCATCGATATCCAAATTCTTACTAGCTCTGCTAATTTGTACAATACTTTTCTTAAAGGCGGGGTAGATATTGCTTACCAAACCTTCAGTCCCGATCAAGTTGAAAGTCTCAAACAACAAGCAAATCAACGGGGATGGCAAGCACTAGAAGAAAAAAGCAATGTCGTCACCCACATGATGCTAAATGTTTTGCAAAAGCCCCTGGATAATTTGGTAGTTAGACAAGCTTTAGCATCCTTAATTGACCGCCCACTAATTACTGAGCGCGTGTACAGAAAGCAAGCAGAAGCGCTGTACAGTATGATTCCGAGTACGTTTGATAGTTATGAGCCTATCTTTCAAACCAAGTACGGTGACGGCAATGTAGCTAAAGCAAAAGAACTTTTAGCCACTGCTGGATATAGCGCTAGTAATCCGCTAAAGTTAGAAGTCTTTTATCCAGCCAACTCTTTAACAAGAGAACAAATTGCTAGTACCTTGAGAGAGTATGCCAACCAAAAACTAGCAGGGATAGTAGAAATTCAACCGCAAGCAGAAGAATCAACTACGTTTTTTGCCAATATCGGCAAAGGGCTATATCAAATAGCTTTACTAGATTGGTATCCAGATTTCGGCGATCCCGATAACTACATTCAACCCTTTTTAGGTTGTGCTAAAGGCAGTGCGGCTACTGGTTGTACTGAAGGAGCAAGTCAAAGCCAAGGATCGTTTTATTATAGCGATCGCATGAATAAACTAATCGCCCAGCAACGTCAAGAACAAAACCCCCAAGCTAGGCAAAAAATCTTCGCCGAAATTCAGCAATTGGTAGCAACCGATGTACCCATTGTTCCCTTGGTGCAAACAAAAGACTATGCTTTTGGTCAAAAAGGACTGCAAGGCTTACAAATAGACCCGATTTTGAAGCTTCCGCTCTGGCAAATTAGCAAAGGATGAAATATGTCAAGATCCAAATCTCTACAATATTACATCCTTGTCCGCTTGCTGTTAGTACCGCTCATGCTGCTAACAATTACTACCGTTGTATTTTTACTCCTGCGAGCAACCCCTGGCGACCCGGTGGATGCAGTGCTAGGAGTCCGCGCTCCCGAAAGTGTCAAGCAAGAGTACCGCCTCCGCTTGGGACTATTAGACCCTTTGTGGCTGCAATATGTGCGTTATCTAGGTAGCCTGCTACGCTTAGACTTGGGAACTTCTATCACTAGCCAAGGCGAAGTAGTTTGGGATACTATCAAGCAATATTTCCCCGCTACCGTAGAACTAGCGGTTTTTAGCATGGCGATCGCTTTATTAGTTGGTATTACGGTCGGTGTAATCTCAGCTTCTCGCCCCAATTCCTGGTTAGATGTAGGCGGGCGATTGTTCGGAATTATTACTTATGCTCTGCCTTTATTCTGGGTAGGAATGCTCGTACAATTAGTTTTTTCCGTACAGTTAGGTTGGTTCCCCTTAGGTTCGCGCTTTCCCGCGTCAACAGTCGCTCCGGTAGGCTTTACCGGACTTTATACCGTCGACAGCTTACTTAGTGGAGACTTAGGTAGCTTTTTTACAGCGTTGTATTACTTATGTTTGCCTAGTCTCACATTGGGCGTATTGTTAAGCGGTATTTTTGAACGAATCGTGCGTGTAAACCTCAAGCAAACCCTCCGCGCTGACTATGTAGAAGCTGCCCGCGCTAGAGGCATTTCTGAACGACAAATTTTACTAGCTCATGCCTTGAAAAATGCCTTAATTCCTGTAATTACAATTTTGGGATTAACCTTTGCTTCCTTGCTAGGGGGAGCGGTTCTTACAGAAGTAACCTTTTCTTGGCCGGGGTTAGCAAATCGACTTTACGAAGCGATTTCTTTACGGGATTACCCCACAGTGCAAGGAATTTTAGTATTTTTTGCCGCTATAGTAGTGCTTGCTAGTATCACGATCGATATTCTTAATGCCTACATCGATCCCCGGATTCGTTACTAATATTTCGGATACGGATAATTCACCAAATCCCTCCTACACCGATAATCCCTGAATGCGATAAACTCAAATTACGGGCAGTCAAGTTTTGATTGCCCGCGAAAACTTCTTAGAAATAGTGTTTCAGGAAGTGGGTGTCTGCCCGCTTTTTTTGTGTCCTAAAATGGCTCACCCTTTAATTCCCCAAATTATAGAATTGGCGACACCAGTAGCAGAAGAACTGCAACTGGAATTAGTTGGAGTAGTTTTTCACACCAATTTTAATCCGCCCGTACTAAGAATTGACATTCGCAATCTCCAGCAAGACACTGGGCTAAATGACTGCGAACGTATGAGTCGGGCTTTGGAAGCAACTTTAGACCAGACGAATATTATTCCCGATGCCTATGTATTAGAAATATCTAGTCCTGGGATTTCTAGAGAATTAAATAGCGATCGCGAATTTATATCATTTAAAGGTTTTGCCATCATTGTCAGCGCCTCTAGTCCCTACAAAGGACAACAAGAGTGGACGGGGCTGCTAATTCGCCGAGACGACAGCGCACTTTACCTAAATATTAAAGGTCGATTAGTTGCAATTCCCCGTTCTTTAATCACCAAGGTGCAACTAAACGAGCGCCGTTAACACGTAAAAATTTCCTTGTTCCCTTCCCTTATAAAGGTTTTCTTATGTCAATGGTTAGTATTCCCGGACTTAAAGACTTAATTGAAAATATCAGTCGCGAACAAAATTTACCCAAGCTTTCCGTCCAAGAAGCTCTTAGAGAAGCCTTAATTAAAGGCTACGAGCGCTATCGCCGCGCTCAAAATTTTGACAAGCGCACTTTTGATGAAGAATACTTTGACAATTTTGAAGTAGAACTTGATGTCGAGTACGGCGGCTTCCGCGTTCTTGCCACCAAAACCATCACCGAAGAAGTCAGCGATCCCGATCACCAAATCGCTCTCAGCGACGTGCAGGAATTTGAAGCCGAAGCCCAACTAGGTAACGAAGTAATCTTAGATGTGACCCCAGAGAAACTAGAATTTGGGCGCATGGCTGCCATGCAAACTAAACAAGTCCTAGCCCAAAAACTGCGCGATCGCCAACGCCAAATGATTCAAGAGGAATACCAAGATCTCGAAGGCGCTGTACTCCAAGCTAGAGTGCTACGCTTTGAGAGGCAATCGGTAATCATGTCTGTTAATAGTGGCTTTGGTCAGCCGGAAGTTGAAGCTGAATTACCCAAGCGCGAACAGTTGCCCAACGACAACTATCGCGCTAATGCCACATTTAAAGTCTTCCTCAAAAAAGTTAGCACTGGTCAGCAAAGAGGCCCGCAACTATTGGTGTCCCGCGCTGATGCGGGTTTGGTTGTATATCTTTTTGATAACGAAGTCCCAGAAATAGAAGATGAAGTTGTCCGCATTGTTGCCGTAGCACGAGAAGCCAACCCACCCTCGCGTTATGTTGGTCCCCGCACAAAAATTGCTGTCGATACTCTAGAGCGCGATGTAGACCCAGTAGGCGCTTGTATTGGCGCTAGAGGATCGCGAATTCAAGTAGTAGTCAATGAATTGCGTGGTGAAAAAATCGATGTGATCCGGTGGTCGCCCGATCCCGCTACCTATATTTCTAATGCTTTAAGTCCGGCACGAGTAGATGAAGTGCGCCTGATGAATACAGATAATCGTCAAACCCACGTGTTAGTAGCTGAAGATCAACTGAGTTTAGCGATCGGCAAAGAAGGGCAAAATGTTCGTTTAGCTGCCCGGTTAACAGGATGGAAAATTGATATTAAAGACCTTGCTAAGTACGATCGCGAAGCTGAAGATAGCAAATTTGCCCAATTAGCAGAACAATACCAGGCTCAAGCACTGGAAGACGAGGAATACGATGAAGATGAGCAATATCAGGAAATTGCCGCCATTGAGCCAACAGATATTACAGCTTGATAAATAAACAAGTCGAGAAAGATGTAGCATTAATACAATTTTCTTATCATAGTCGATTGCCTAATAGCCATGAAACCTAACTATCGCCGTTGTATTAGTTGCCGCCGTGTGGCGCTAAAACAAGAATTTTGGCGAATTATCCGCGTCAATTGCTCTGGGCAGTTACAATTAGATCGAGGCATGGGGCGTTCTGCTTATCTTTGTCCGCAAATGGATTGCTTGCAGGCGGCGCAAAAGAAAAATCGATTAGGGCGAAGTCTTCGTACATCGATACCACTAGGGGTTTATGCTACCTTGTGGCAGCGTCTTTAGCAATGCTCCTCCCTGGCCCCGCCTCAAAAGCACAATTATTATTTTTTGTTAATGACACCAAGCATTTTGGCATCCCACCAACTGAATTACTTGTCAATGGATTTTAACTACTTTCAGAGTAGGTTAGTGCCAAAATAGTAAAATAATAGAGTATTAAAGTAACTTAACTTAAATAGGCAAATTGACACCAATTTTTTTTTAGTGGGCTAGTGCAAGAAAATAAAAACAGCCATACATACACAACAAGTTCCCTAACGTATAAGCTCAAAGTATCTTTAATGGGTAAAAGGTCTCTTAAGGAGAAGTGTTGCTCAAAAATGGGTAGACAAGCGATTTGGAGAGGCGCTACCGCAAGCAAAATACCGTTACAAATTATAGGTAAAAATTGCTTGACGGCGTGCCTTTCAAACAACGAAAACATCTCTCTTCCTTGGTTGGAGGCACGGGCAAAAAAATGAACCGCAACCAATAACACAGGACTTCAGTGAATGGAAATAATGTCAAAAACTACGGCAACCATTCAATTACAACTGTTAAGCATAGAGGAAGAGTGGATGAACAACGGTAAAGTCAGAATTTACGATTTATCAAAGGAATTGAATTTGGATAACAAAGAGCTACTAGCCATCTGCGACCAGCTCGATATTGCAGTGAAAAGCCATAGCAGCACGATCTCGGAAGGTGAAGCAGAACGAATCAGGACAGCCGCAGAAAAGCAACCAAAACAAACCGTAGGTATAGCCCCCCAACGTAAAGAATCAACAGCTAACTCAAAGGCAAATTTACAAATGTCCAACGTCACTAGACCAAAACCTGCTCCCAATAAGCCACAAATTTTGGAAATTCGTAAACCCAAAATAGATCGTGTTGATGCTTCAGAGGATCAAGACCAGCAAGTTACGTCCCCAGAATCAGAACTAAAAAATCCCCCTGCACCCCGAACTAGCACTTCCCCAGTAGTACCAACTAAACCAGTACAAGCACGACCAGCGCGTTTGAATGTAGAAGTTATTGGGGAAGAGACACAAAATACTGAAGCAGTAGCTACCAGTGGAGGCACACCAAAACAATTTGATCCACCTAGTAGACCTTCCGTAGCCAAGGTGGCTCAAACAAGTAACGATTCTTTAAACGCACCAGAGCGACCACTTTTAAGAAAACATCAACAACAAAATGCCATAGAGGCAACGCCAGGAGGAGCAAGAACAGACGCACCCCCAGAAAGACCAACTCGGCGCGCTAGCCCTACTCCAGTTGGAGCAAGAACTGACCTAACCCCCAGAGGTCAACCGGGTGTAGAACTCAATAGACCTAGACCAGTTAGGGGTAATGATGCAATTAGCCCCAAGCCAATGCGTCCGAAAGCGACAGTAGTTGGTGATGATATAGATCGCTCGGAAGATGACAATGATTCAGTTAGACTAATTGATGAAACCGAAGAACTACTAAAGCGCCCAAGCTTACCTCGTCCAGTTAAGGGAGGAGCGAAAAAGTGGCAAGAAGAAGAAATCATCGATGACGGACAAGATTCGGTCAAGTCTGGCAAGGCAGCGACAAAACTTAAGCGCCTTAAGCCAATTATTGACTTAGAAGACGAGGAAGACTTAGATGACGCTCTCGATTTAGACGCGCCGGTACAAGTTAGCCTATCAGTTGCCCGCCCGCCTAAGCAAAAGTCGGCTCGTGTAAGTCCGTCGGCGGGAAGTCCTGTAACCACTACGGCGGCAGCTATTAGAAGTAAAAAATCAAGCTCATCTCGCAGCGACAATCGCCGTCGCCACGAACCAGAAGTAAAACAAGAACGTCCAGAAAAAATAGTAATTACAGGAAATTTGACCGTCCAAGAACTAGCTCAAGAACTGTTAGTTCCAGACACCGATATTGTCAAGATATTGTTTATCAAAGGCATGGCGGTCAGTATTACGCAAAACTTGGATATTCCGACAATTACGATGGTAGCTAGTGAATTAGGCACAGAAGTAGAAGTTCAAGCGCCAGAAGCAGAAGCTCGTAAAGTTACGGAAATGGTAGAAGCAGAGGACTTAGAACACCTCCAGCGTCGTCCACCAGTCGTTACAATTATGGGTCACGTAGACCACGGCAAAACTACCTTACTAGACTCGATTCGCAAAACAAAAGTAGCTCAAGGCGAAGCTGGAGGAATTACCCAACACATCGGTGCTTACCATGTTGAAGTTGACCACGACGGTAAGAAAATGCCAATTGTTTTCCTAGACACTCCCGGTCACGAAGCTTTCACAGCTATGCGGGCCCGGGGAGCAAGGGTAACAGATATTGCCGTGTTAGTTGTAGCCGCAGACGACGGCGTGCGTCCACAAACAATTGAAGCAATTAGCCACGCTCAAGCGGCTAAAGTGCCGATTGTGGTCGCAATTAACAAAATTGACAAAGAAGGCGCTCAACCAGACCGCGTTAAGCAAGAACTGACTCAGTTTAACTTGACACCGGAAGAATGGGGCGGCGATACAGTCATGACTTCCGTCAGCGCAATTAAAGGCGAAAATTTAGATACTTTATTAGAGATGATCTTGCTAGTGGCAGAAGTAGAAGAACTCTCTGCTAACCCCGACCGCTTGGCGAAAGGGACAGTAATTGAAGCGCATCTCGATAAAGCTAAAGGTTCGGTTGCTACGCTGTTGGTTCAAAATGGCACCTTGAGAGTAGGCGATGTTTTGGTCGCAGGCTCCGCCTTTGGTAAAGTCCGAGCAATGGTTGATGACCGAGGTAAACGAGTAGACGCAGCTAGTCCATCCTTTGCTGTAGAGGTACTGGGCTTAAGTGAAGTTCCGGCAGCAGGCGATGAATTTGATGTATTTGAGAGCGAAAAAGAAGCAAGAGCGATCGCTGGTGTTAGAGCGGACAAACAACGGCAATCTCGCTTGATGCAAGGACGAGCTACTTTGACAACCCTTTCTGCTCAAGCTCAAGAAGGCGAACTCAAAGAACTCAACTTAATTGTCAAAGCCGATGTCCAAGGCTCTTTGGAAGCAATTATTGGCTCTCTCAAGCAACTACCACAAAACGAAGTCCAAATTCGCTTACTATTAGCGGCTCCAGGAGAAATTACGGAGACAGATATTGATTTAGCGGCAGCTAGTAACGCCGTAATTGTCGGATTTAATACCACTCTTGCTAGTGGTGCTAGACAAGCAGCCGATGAAGCGGGTGTAGATGTGCGCGAATACAACATCATTTACAAACTCCTAGAAGATATCCAAGGCGCTTTGGAGGGACTGCTCGAACCGGAGCTTGTGGAAGAATCGCTTGGACAAACTGAAGTCCGTGCTGTATTCACCGTTGGTCGTGGTGCCGTCGCCGGTTGTTATGTCTTATCAGGTAAACTGGTACGCAACTGCAAAGTGCGTGTAAATAGAAACGGTAAAGTTGTGTTTGAGGGCGGACTTGATTCGCTCAAACGCATGAAAGAAGATGTACGCGAAGTGAATGCTGGCTACGAATGCGGTATCGGCATTGATAAGTTCAATGACTGGGCTAATGGTGACATAATTGATGCTTATCAAATGGTAACTAAGCGCCGCACGTTGACAATGGTGGCGGCGGCTAGTAAGTAGATTTCACTCACATTCTACTTTCCTTACCTACAGGGCAACTAGCAGTAAAAAAGTAGAGGATTAAATAATCCTATCTAATTCTCTACTTTTACTTCGAGCGATTACAAATATGAAAACTGAGGACTAAAGTAATATGGCTCGTTTTCTGAATCCTAACGATCGCAAAGAAGCAGATCAACCCCACATTTGGGAGCGGCTAAAATCTGCGATCGTATCTAGTTCTGGTTTCCAACGTTGGCAATTAGAACGCTTGAGTTTTGACAATCAACTCCAGTCTCTTAGTTTAGATCATCAAGTACGTAGTTATTTGCGCGAAACTTTGGAAACCCTCGCCTATTAAAGTTGGGGTATAAAACTAACGGGCAAGCTCCTAAATTTGGGATCAGGCCCGTTTTAATTGCGTATTAGTTAGCTCAGATCCAAATATTATAGCTACGCTTAGTTGCGGCTTCGCTAGGAGCCGAAACCCATAAAACATTCCCTAACTAAGTATTTCAAGAAATGCGTAAATAAATCATGATGCGTTCCGATGACCATCCTATCCCAGTGGAGATTGGGCGTAGTGTTCCAGCAAGTCTGCTGGATCGTCGTAAATTGCCAGCGCACCAGATAGTTGCGTTTCGTCAAAGCCACCACAGCGAAATGCGATCGCGCCTACACCTGCTTTAGCCGCCGCTTCAATATCGTAAGGGGTATCCCCCAGCATAATTGCTTGCTCCGGTTGCAGTTGTCCCTTACTTAAAGCCGCTTGCACCAAATCTGGCTCAGGCTTTGAGGACTCGGCATCACTAGAGGTTGTTGTTGGGCATTTCACCTAATAAATCCTCTACATCAGCCGCTTTTAGTAAGCTCGATACTTCTTGACTCGTCGCTGAAGTGGCAACCACTAACTTGAAACCATCTTGCTTCAGGCGTTGAACCAACTCTCGCGCACCTGGAGTAGGTGCTAGATTTGAACTAAACTTCTCAATAATCAAATCTTTGCGGCGATCGGCAATCTGTTTACCAACTCCTTCCTTTCCCGACAGTTCTGGCACCATTTGGGGGACAACCTGATCGCCCCCCATCCCAATCAAAGGACGAACATCATCAAACTTTACTTCGTCGTATCCATAAGCCGCAAAAGCTTCTACCCAAGCTTGAGCATGGGCATCGTTACTTAATAATAAAGTGCCATCAATATCTAACAGCACGCCTTTGATCGCCATAATTAACCTCAGCCGTTGTACCAATCTTTTAAGTAAACAAAGTTTAGAATCGTTGTTACATCCATCTTCAGAGACAGGATTGAATTGCGTCAATGGCCACAGAAGCACTGATATAGATAATATTGAGTAACTTTAGAAATACGCACTGAGTTATTACTGCCGTTAGTACAAGTTTGCTTACTAATCAATCATGCTGACCCTAATGAAAAAGATTAGAACTTGCTAGGTGCAAGGGTACAGCCAATTTAGTTAATAAGTTGATTCAGCAAACACTTCTAGAAGTGTTTGCTATTATTCAAACCTTAAATAGAGCTTTATCTAGTAGCCTTAGTCAAATCAGTAAAATTCTAGGATCAAGTGCGGAATGCTATTAGGGTGAAACTCACTAGAATTGTTTAAACCTTTTGCGATCGCACTTTATTTAGAAGTCAAATAATTTGTAAAGCGCGATGCTTGTATAACAATATTAGTGCGATCGCATTGACAAGCTTATCCGCTTCAAGTTCTCCTTAATTTCCATCACCCGCACCTTCACAACTTGTCCGACTTTGACGAATTTATTAAGATCGTCTACAAACTTATCTGCAATTTCCGAAATATGCACTAACCCGTCTTGATGTACGCCAATATCTACAAATGCACCAAAATTAGCTACATTTGTAACCACGCCTTCTAACTCCATTCCCACAGTCAAATCTCTAATTTCTTTTACCCCTTCTTTAAAGGTTGCATACTTAAATTCTGCTCTTGGATCTCTACCTGGTTTTTCCAATTCGCTGATAATATCCCGCAATGTAGGTTCGCCTACGGTATCCGTGACGTATTTTTGCAAATTTAACGATTTAAGCTGCTTGGCTGCCTGGGAAATCTGTGCTAATGGGACATTTAAGTCTGTTGCAATCGCTTTAACAATAGCGTAACTTTCTGGATGCACGGCGGTATTGTCTAAAGGGTTTTTCCCGCTACTGATGCGGAGAAATCCGGCGGATTGTTCAAAGGTTTTTGCACCTAGTTTGGGTACAGATAGGAGTTGAGTGCGATCACTAAATGCGCCATGCTTGTCTCTATAAGTAATAATATTTTTAGCGATCGTTGAATTGATTCCCGAAACAAACGCTAAAAGCTCTCCTGAAGCGGTGTTGAGATTTACGCCGACATAGTTGACGCAGCTTTCTACGGTTTCATCGAGCTTTTGTTTGAGTAACTTTTGCTCAACATCGTGCTGGTATTGTCCCACACCGATAGATTTGGGATCTATTTTGACAAGTTCAGCCAAAGGATCTTGCAAACGCCTACCAATACTAATCGCACCGCGCACAGTAATATCAAGATCGGGAAATTCTGCGATCGCAACATCGCTTGCGGAATAGATTGATGCTCCCGATTCGTTTACCATGACTTTAACGGGTTTGACATCCAAAGTTTCTAAAACTTCAGCAATAAATTCATCCGTTTCTCTCCCCGCCGTACCGTTACCAATTGCGATTAGTTGAATGCTATATTTTTTAATTAGTTTTTCAATTGTTTGACTTGCTTGCTTGCGTTGTGCAGCCGAGGAATGGGGAAATATAGCTTGATATTCCAAAAACTTGCCCGTACTATCGATAACTGCTACTTTACAACCCGTTCTCAAGCCTGGATCAATGGCTAAAGTTGGTTTCATTCCGGCGGGACTTGATAATAATAATTCTCTTAAATTACTTTCAAAAGTTTTAATAGATTCAATGTCTGCATAAGTCTTTCTGTCGGCAATTACTTCGCTAATCAAAGAAGGTTTCATTAATCGATTGAAAGCATCTTTAAGCATGACTCGAAAAAAGTCTTTGATTTCCCTAACTTTAGTCTTAATTTCCTGTGCTTCTAAATAAGTCAATACAATAGATTCATCAAAATCAAGCGCTAAACTTAGAATTTTCTCCGCTTCACCGCGAAGTAGAGCTAACATATTGTGCGAAGCAATATTTTTAACGTTAACTTGGTAGTTGCGGTACATTTCGTACTTGGTACTACCTTCAGGATAATCTTTTTTAATTTGTGATCTAAATACTCCCGCTTGCAGGAAATAATCTCGCACGTAAGCGCGTAAGTGAGCTTTTTCTGCCACTTCTTCCGCCAAAATATCTGCCGCACCTTTCAACGCCTCAATGGTAGTATTTACGGTTTCTACAGAAATATATTTTGCTGCTTCCTCCTCTAGAGAATTAGCAACGGAGTTGGGATTATTTACTGATTTAATAAATTCTGCCAAAGGTTGCAAACCTTTATCTTTAGCAATTGTTGCTTTAGTGCGCCTTTTTGGTTTGTAGGGTAGGTAAAGATCCTCAAGGTCGGTTTTTTGCAGACAAGAGGCAACTTTAAATTTAAGCTCATTGGTAAGCTTACCAAGATCGGCGATCGCATTTACAATCGTTGTCTTGCGATCCTCAAGTTCGCTTAGGTAGGTAAATCTATCCGATAGTTCCCGTAACTGGATTTCATTCATTTCCCCGGTGCGTTCTTTACGATAACGAGCGATAAAAGGAATTGATGCTGATTCGCCTAATAATTCCAACGCACTCTTAACTTGAAATGGTTTTAAAGAAAGTTCTTTAGCTAAAAACTGAGCAATATCTATCATTGGTGGATCTAAAATAATTAAATATATAACTTAACTGATAACGTTAAACCTTAACCAAAATAGGCGTTTCGTTCTCATCCTCCTTCTTTAAATAGATTGACTATCAAATGTTTTCGTGGTAGGATCTAAGAAATTTGAGTAAATCAGCCTAATCTAGCTTTTCAAGTTAGAGCGGAGGAACCAAAGTTTGGGGCGTATCTGCGTTTATTTAAGCAGATGGACATCTCTCAGTCCTAGCCCGTCAGCTAACTTCGTCGGCATTGGGGGAAGATTGGAGATTCAACACATTATTTTATTAATGACAATGACTTGAACTCATCAGTATTCCTAGTTGGTATTACTCGTTTGGTGTTGTACCTGCTCTTTTCTGAGGAGTATCAAATGCTACTGCAGCTTAATATTGCAGCCCTAGCGGCTGCTGGACTTGCTTGGAAACGTACTAAGCCAGCAATTATTAAAGAGGCAGTTTTACTGCCTTTAGCTGGGTTTTTGGGTATTATTGTCCTTTGGTGGTTTGTGGCAACTTTTTTAACAGATTTGATGCCTACTCCCGCCCAAGCATTGGTCGAAAATTTAGACTATATCTTAAATCCATTTTATCGTCGCGGTCCTGGAAACTTGGGCTTAGGTTGGTTATTACTAGCAAGTTTGCGGCGCGTATTAATTGGCTTTGCGTTGGGTGCAATAGTCGCTATTCCTGTAGGTTTTTTAATTGGGATGTCTAAGCAAGCGCTGTTAGCTCTTAATCCAATTATTCAAATTTTTAAACCTGTATCTCCCCTAGCTTGGTTGCCAATTTCTCTAGCAATTTTCAATTTAGCCGATCCTTCTGCTATTTTCGTAATTTTTATTACCTCATTGTGGCCCACAATTATCAACACTGCTCTAGGCGTTTCTAGTGTTAACAAAGATTATCTGGATGTGGCGCGAGTATTGGAAATGCCGCGTTGGCGACAAATTACTAAAATAATTTTGCCTGCAAGTTTGCCCTATATTTTTACTGGTTTGCGAATTAGTTTAGGGATTGCTTGGCTAGTAATCGTTGCCGTTGAGATGCTAACTGGTGGTGTGGGAATTGGCTTTTTTGTTTGGGATGAATGGAGCCGTTTAAACTTAAGTTCCGTCTTTTTAGCGGTGCTAGTAATTGGTATAACCGGATTGGTGCTTGATTACGCTGTGGGGAGAATTGAAACAATCGTTACTCATCGCCCCAAAACTTCTAGTTAGTCAAAATTTTTAGTGGGCAATAACACTCACTTGTACTCATAACTAAATATGTTCGACAATTACCAAAACAGTGCCCCAAAACTTCTAGTTAGTCAAAATTTTTAGTGGGCAATAACACTCACTTGTACTCATAACTAAATATGTTCGACAATTACCAAAACAGTTGGAGTCGCCGGAATGTCATTAAAGGCATAGGTGCAACTGCTGCAAGTATGGCAGTTTCTTCCTGTGCCATAAATGCTAATCGCGCCCCTCAAGGGCTATCAAATGCTGCCTTAGCTATTGAACCAGTTGTAGATTCAAAGACTCTAGAAAAGCCTAATATTACCGTCGGATATGTACCAGTAAACGACTGCGCCCCTTTTGCTGTTGCTTGGGAAAAAGGCTTGTTTCGTAAGTATGGCTTGAATGTAACTCTCAGTCGAGAAGCTAGTTGGGGGACATCGCGCGATGGCATAATTTTCGGACGCTTGGATGCTTCCCCGGTAGTGTGTGGTGCGGTAACTAATGCTAGAGACGGCGCGGAAGGCGCAAGGCAAGCCCCTTTGTGTGCGGCAATGACAATTCATCGTCACGGCAATGCTTTAACGATGAATAGGGCAATGTGGGAATCGGGGTTGCGTCCTTGGCGAGAATATAATGGTAATTTAGAGGAGTTTGGACGGGATTTTAGACGCTATTTTGATAGTATTCCCGCCGAAAAAAGAGTGTGGGCAGTTGTGCTGAGTTCAGCTATTTACGAGTATTTTGTCCGCTACCTATCCGCCGCCGCCGGAATAGATCCTTTTAAGGAATTTCGGGTAATTATTGTGCCACCGCCGCAAATGCTCGTAAATATGCGAATTGGGGCGATGCAAGCTTATATGGTAGCCGAGCCTTGGAATACACGGGCAATTAGCGGTAATGAGGGGATTGGTTTTACTTTTGCCCAAGGTAAGGAAATTTGGCAAGGACACCCCGATCGCCTTTTAGCAGTAATGGAGTCTTTTATTGACGAAAACCCAAAAACTTATCGTTCTCTAGTTAAAGCCATGATTGAAGCTTGTCAGTATTGCTCAAAGCCCCAAAACCGCCCGGAAGTAGCAGAAATTATTGGCCAAAAGTCTTATACCGGAGCTAAACCAAAGTTAACCAGTGCAGCAATTGTAGGGAATTACAACTACGGGGGTTTTGATGGCAAAGATCGAATAGTGCGATCGCCTGATACAACTATTTTCTTCGACTTGCCCGACAATCTAGCTAAAATCCCTGGTGATCATTCTACTTTTTTGTGGCAGTCAGAAAGTATTTGGCTAATGACTCAAGCTGCACGTTGGGGGCAAATTCCTGAAATTCCCACCGATGCTGAAGCTGTAGCGCGTAAAGCTTGGCGAACCGATCTTTATCGCGAAATTGCTCAAGAAATGGGCATAGAATGCCCCAAAGAAGACTACAAAATTGAAAGCGCCGAGGTGTTTATTGATAATAAAGCCTTTGATTTTAGCGATCCAGTTGGTTATCTCAACAGTTTTGAAATCCGTGCTAATCGTCCTAAATCTTTCTTTTTTTCTTAGGATTGCTAATAAATTATTACTTGGAGAGAAATATGAGCCAATTATTACCTATGAAAAATAGCGAAGCATCTAGTTTCGCTACTGGAGAATTTTTAGTAGTAGAAAACTTAGTTAAGTCTTACCCCGCCCCTGATGGCAAAGAATCTGTAGTATTAAATGGGATTAATTTAACTATCAAAGAGAATGAGTTTATCTCGGTAATTGGTCATTCTGGCTGCGGTAAATCAACGCTTTTAAAAATAGTCGCAGGGCTAGAAAAAGCAACTTCTGGTTTAGTTACTTTAGAAGGGAAAGCTATTCGTAAACCGGGCGCAGAACGGATGATGGTGTTTCAACACTACTCTTTATTACCCTGGTTAACAGTGCGGGAAAATATTAGATTAGCCGTAGATGAAGTATTAAAAGATGCCAGCCGTCCCGAAAAAATCAGCATCGTTAACGAACACATTGCAATGGTTAATTTAAACGCGGCGGCGGACAAGTACCCCGATGAAATTTCTGGAGGGATGAAGCAAAGAGTCGGAATAGCTAGAGCTTTAGCAACTCGCCCGAAAATGTTATTAATGGACGAACCATTTGGGGCATTAGATGCTTTAACTCGCGGCAAATTGCAACGACAAGTATTAGATATTTGGGAATCCCAGCGCCAAGCTGTGATGATGATTACCCACGATGTGGATGAAGCAATTTATATGAGCGATCGCATTGTATTAATGACTAATGGCCCGGCGGCGACAATTGGCGAAATATTACAAGTGCCTTTTGACCATCCGCGCGATCGCTCCTCTATGCGAAACTCGAAAGAGTATTATGAACTCCGCAACCATGCCCTTAATTTCTTAGATCGTTATTTTACTCAAGATGAGTAGTTGACAGATTTCAGCTAATCGTCTTTGGTTTTGTCGTCTTGCTTTTCTTCCTTAGTTGGTTTTTGCGGCGTTGAATCATCTTCCAAGTCATCACTTATTCCTGGATTGGGAGATGGGGAGATTTCTTCTGTAGGTACAGCTACATCAGGATTTTCATTAGTAGGAGAGGGAGATTCTACAGGAGAAGACTGCGATTGCTGGCGGCGGATTTCCCGCAATTGTTCCCGCAATGAAGGTGAAGTAGAATCGCTAGGAGTAGGTGAATCGGTTACTAAAGGAGAAGGAATAACGCTAGGCGTAGGAGACTCTTGAGTTGTCTCCTGCCGTTCAAGGCGACTTGGATCGGGTGTTTTCTCTAAAATTGGTGTAGGACTAGCTTCTACTTGAGGTGGTGTTGTCTCTGATTCTGGTACAGGGGTTGCAACAGGTCTAGAGTCCGGTTGCTGCAAATAATTGGATAAAACCCCACTTAACGCCACACCAGAAATTGCTGCTAAAGTAACACCTCCACCAATTAGCAGCCAGGGAAAAGAGCGTTTTTTAACAGGAATCGCCCTAGGAGTGGCAACAGGGGTGACGCGAGCGGGTTTTTTATGGTGCTGGGGAATTAAGGCAACTGTTGCTAATGTTTGTGCAGGAGCTACAGGAATAGCCCTAGTAGCGGTGGGAAGCAGCAATAGCCATTGGGTGATAGTAGCAGGACGATACTGCGCTTCTACCGCCATACCACGCATTACAGCTTGACTTACGGACTTACTTAATTGGGGTTGCAAGTCAATGGGGGCAGACATTGGAATGCGATCGCGTAAACTTGCTGCTACTGGAACTCGCGCGGTGAGTAACGCATACATAGTTGCAGCTATTCCGTAAACATCGGTCGCGGGGGTGCGGGGAGCTTGGTAAAGATACTGTTCGATGGGTGCGTACCCTTCCGAAACCATGCCTGTATGCGTCTGGGTTGAACCCGGAGTAAATTCTCTAGCAATGCCAAAATCAATCAATATTACTTCTTCTGTCCCTTGACGCAGAATGATATTTTGCGGCTTGACATCCCGATGCAGTAAATTATTTTGATGCACTACTTGCAAAGCTGCGCCAATTTGCCTAATGTAGTGAATCGCCTTTGCTTCGGGCAAGGGTTTATCTGGAAATACTACCAAGTCTAAAGTTGCCCCTGGTATATAATCCATTACCATATAGGGCAATCCATCTTCAATAAAAAAGTCGCTGACTCGGACAATATTCGGGTGGATGCAAGAGGCTAATCTTCTTGCTTCATCTTGAAACTGGCTTTGAAACTTAGCAAATTGCGCCTCGCGCCGCAAAGACTCATTCAGGGTTTTAATTACCACCACTTGACTAAGGTAGTGATGAATCGCTTTGAACGTAATGCCAAAACCACCGCGCCCTAGTTCTTGCTCTAAGGTGTATTTTCCGCCCTGCAATGTTTTACCAGCTATCATGTTTTCTAACAATGACCAACGATTATCAACGGTTCGTTGTTTTAATTCTACGCTCTATAGATTAAACCTCGGCGTTGCCCAATTCAGGGCGTGAAAATGATGAATGCGTGATTTCAAAACCAGCAACGAGACGTTGCCAAAATTCATGCTTCTTAGTCGCTAAAACCTTTGTCCAATTCCAAACTGCACCTGACTTTCGCCGCGATCATTGATGCCAAAATCTGCCCGTAATAACCCTAAAGGCGACTCTACCCGCAAGCCTGCACCATAAGAAAAGCCCGTACCAGGTTTACCTCTTACTACCGCAGGTTCCCCTATCACCGTGTCGCCCGAACCCAAGTCCGTTGCAAAATCTGCAAATAGTACGCCGCCTACAGGCTGAAAAATTGGAAAGCGGTACTCCGCAGATGCTAAAACATAAGAGCGACCGCTACCAACTTCCGAAGAACCATAAGCCCTAACAGAATCAAGCCCGCCTAAGTTGAAAGCTTCATAGGGTGGCAAATCTCCGATAATAGTTCCACCTTGGAGATTGAAGGCTAATACTTCTATATTTCTTTCTCCGAGTATTTGCACCGGAAAGTATTGAATATAGTTTGCCTGGAGCCGATTCAGTGTAATATTGCCTTGACCAATCGGAATTGATTGCTCGGTACTCAGACTGAGGATTGATCCTTGAGTCGGATTGCTGTTGTCGTTGCGTTCGTCTTTGACTGCACTAATTGATACCGTTGTCAAGTCGTCAATTCCCGTACCGCTAAAAGAAAGCTGATTGCCTAATTCATCAATTGGGGAAATATTGCCATCGCGATCGCGAATGCTGGTGCGCTTGTAATTTAACCCTAACGATGCTTGCCAATCATCAATTGGTCTATTGATGCTAAAACCACCGCCATAGCGTCCTTCACGGGGATTGCTACCATTAGCTAAATCGATATCACCATCAAAAGTTGGCGAAGTTCCTCGGCGACGAAATACGCTAAATTCATAACCCGGACGATTGGGTTCGCTAGCGCGGTAGGGACTTGTAAAAGTAGTTTCAAATTGCAAGTCGCGGCGACTAATTTGCAAGTCCACATCTACAGAATTATTGATGCCGCTAATATTAAAGTCTTTGTAGTTGATAGTACCATAAATTCCGGTATCGTCATCATAGCCACCCCCAGGGCTAACACTACGGGCAGGTTTTTCGGTTAGGTCGTAGATGACATCAACTTGTTCACCTGCCTCTACTAAGCCAACGTTAACAGTTCTAAATAGTCCTAGCTGATACAACTGACACAAATCTTGCTCAATAGCGAGACTTCTTACTACATCCCCCGGTTTTATTTTTACTTCTCGACGCAAAAATTCTTCTGTAGTCCGACTTTTAATTGGGTTTCCTTCAGAATCGGTAGGATCGCCCTTTCGATTAAGAAAGCGGAATTTAACGTTACTAACAATTCCTTCTGCTACATCTATCGTTAGCACTCCTTGGGGACTAGGATTCACTGCTAATACTTTTGCGGCTAAATAGCCATTTCTGGCGTACCATTTGTTAATTTCGGCTTTGCTTTGAGCGATCGCATCTGGGCTAATTACTTTACCAAACTGGGGTTGAAATAACTTTAAGACCACATTTTCCGTCAGTACGCCTGCATTACGGCGTTGGATAGCTCTTACTACTACGGGTTCCACAATGTAAACTATATCTACTCCGGCGGGGGTGCTTGTAATATTTGCTCTAGCGCTGACAAATAAACTCGTAGCTAAAATTGCTTTGATATCTGCTTGCAATTGATTGTTGCTGGTATCACTTCCCTCACGAGTAGAAATTGCATTGCGGATAATTTCTTCTAATTCCTGGCTTGCTCCTATTACCCGTATACCAGTAGCCAAAATAAATACATCGCTTTGTTGCTCCGTATTATCTACTTGTCTTAGTATTTCTGCCAAAGGTGTAGCCGTCGCCCTAAAACTTAAATCTAAGCTAAAAATAACTGCCAAGGTGACAACCGTAGTATAAGAAAGACACATAGAATTAAGTACAATTATCCTTGCTTACGTGAGAATTATTTGGGCAATTAAACGTACGATGCGATCGCATCGCGAGCCATGTCTAATCACCCCAGAAGCAGGGATTAAATGTAGTATTTAAAAACTCTGCTTTTATCAGTTTTAATGTCCAACTCTAAATTTCGATTACTTTGCCTCAGTAATGGTCATGGGGAGGATGTCATTGCTGTGCGTATTTTACAGGAACTACGCCAAATCTCAAGCGATATCAATATTTCTGCTTTACCAATAGTTGGTGAAGGTAGGGCGTACTTGAGCGCAGGTATTCCTCTAATTAGTCCGGTGCAAGCTATGCCTTCCGGTGGTTTTATTTATATGGATGGGCGGCAGTTGGTGCGCGACTTGCAAGGGGGTTTGCTGCAATTAACGTGGACTCAAATCAAAGCCTTACGCACGTGGGTAAAAGGTGGTGGCATAGTCTTAGCCGTCGGGGACATTGTACCACTGTTGTTTGCTTGGTGGAGCGGTGCTAACTATGCTTTTGTGGGTACAGCCAAATCGGAATACTACGTGCGCGATGAGGAAGGGAATTTACGCCAAGGCGATCGCATTGCCAGTTTTTTAGGTTTAAATAGTTCTATTTATCTGCCCTGGGATCGCGCTTTAATGAGCAATCCTCGTTGTCAATCAGTTTTTCCTAGAGATAAGCTGACTGCAAAGATGTTACAAAAATGGAGTATTCCAGTTTTTGACTTAGGCAACCCGATGATGGATGGACTTTCGTCGGTTCAACCTTTGCAAATATCCTCACTTGCAGCCTTAACTATTGTTTTGCTTCCCGGTTCTAGAGTGCCAGAAGCTTATACTAATTGGCAACAAATTTTAGTGGCGATTTTTAGTTTAATAGAAACTTATAGCGATCGCTCTTTATTATTTTTGGGGGCAATTTCTGCTCAAGTCAATCTAGAACCTTTAGCTCAAATGCTTACCAGTGCTGGCTTTTGCTCATCAGACAACAAATCATTTAGCTATAAAAATGTCTCTATTGTTTTAACTCAAACCGCCTATAACGAGTGTTTGGAAAAAGGAGAGATTGCGATCGCGATGGCGGGTACAGCTACAGAACAATTTGTTGGACTTGGTAAACCTGCGATCGCATTTCCTGGAAATGGCCCTCAGTTTACCTGTACTTTTGCAGAAGCTCAAAGCCGTCATTTAGGCTCGTCGATAATTTTGTTAGCGCATCCAAACCAAACAGGGGAGGCGGTAAAGTCGTTATTAGGCGACAGCGATCATTTAGCAAAAATTGCCAAAAATGGTTACAAACGCATGGGAAAACCTGGTGCAGCCCGTCGAATTGCCGAACGGTTAATCGAGCAATTTGAGCAAAGTAACTAGCTGTTTTTGCTTGGATGCGATCACATCCCGCTAATATCCTCCCGCTTGCATTCCCAGAAAACAACTTAGACGGTACAACTGCTCAAATTAGTGGCTACCGACAGCCTCGAACTCAACTTCATTGGATTCCTTCAGTCCTCTGTATTGAGATTCTTAACTTGCGGTTAGGCTAAACGGTAAATTTTGTTTTGAGGTGTACAAGGTCTTCAAGTTGCTCACGAAAAATTTTAACTCGCTCAAATATGGTTTTGCCACTATCAACTAAAGATTCGGGAGGCGCACTGACTTCTAAATTGGCAATACGCCCCTTGATTGCCATCCGAGCGTAGAAAAAACGCCACCGTTGCCTGTTAATCTGTACTACAAACCACAGCAATTCATTAAGGCTCATCTTGTATTTAGGCAGCAAAACGCGAACTGAACTACCTCCATTGCCCCTTGCCATAAATGACCAAGGTTGTAGTGCGACCTTACCGAAAGCTGTAACTGTAATACCTCCTTGCTCAAAGACTTCTTCTGGATCAGGATCGATTAAACTGACAATGCTATTTGTTGAGTCACCACTGCTGATGTAAGGAATCGTACCCTCAATATAATTTTTCTCACCAATCGAGCGTCCATTTTCAATGTCAAAATACTTGGATAGTTTTCCCTGAGTACCATAAGGCAAGTCATCGCCCTCAACTTCGTCATCTACAACCCCAAAATCATCTAGAACAACATCAGCAAGGTCTGGCATCAGAGTTACGGCTTCAAAAATGCCACGCATTACTTCACTGCGTGAGCGTTCAAATTCATGCTCTGAAAGTTTTGGTTGGGGTAGCCACTGCTGAGGACTCCATTCGATATTACTCATGGGAGAATGTCATACCCTCTGATGATAGTTACTAACTCAGAGAGTGCAGGCTGACCTTGCATAAAAGAATGAAATTGGCTGACTACTTCATCAATTTGATTACCAGATCGTTCAACCCGCTTACCTTTAAGCTTTTCATATCCGTCGTTCCAAATTCGAGCCATGAACACTCGGTCAGTAGGGCTAAGGGGGACATGAGCCTCAGCAACCATGATGGATGTTGGGGCAGCAGTTGGATAAAACAAGTCTTCAGGAAGGCTGATCATAGCGAGAAGTTTATGTTTAAGCAAAAACCGTTGTCGCCATGCGTTGTGATCCATATCAGCAAAAATACCAGCATATACAACTACCGCTAGCAAACCACCCGGTTCTAAGGCATCCATTGCTCGGTCAACAAACCGATATTCCGGTTCCTCATTTTGAGAGAAGGGCGGGTTCAGGAATGCTCTAGTACATTTACGATAAACAGCAGAGAAAGCATTTTCATCAAAGCAGCTTTCGTTGTAAATATGGCTTTTACCATCTCCCCGAAAGAACATATTGAGCATCGAGAGCGCCCAAACCGTCGGATTAGTATCAAAGCCAATGATTGAATCTTTAACCTTCTCAATTTCAGCCGCACTACGAGACTGTCGCATCATAGCATCAAAGGCAGAAACCAGAAAGCCACCTGTTCCGGCAGCAATATCAATAATTCGATCTCGAACACTCACGCCGATTAATTGTGTACACATCCTTGTAATGTGTCGTGGCGTAAACACAATGCCAAGAGCATTATTATCATATCCATACCGCAAGAATGCTTCATAGAACATCCCCAGAAAATCAGTATCAGTTTGAATTACTGAACGAACATTGAGACGCTTCAATACATTGATAACTCGCCCAATATACGGTGTAAGGCGATTGAAATCTGCGCCAGATAAGCGCAGCGCATCTTTAAGTCGTTCTCGGTTTAATTCTGGTAGTTTGTAGGTGCCATCAATTGCACTTTTTGCCAGCGCATTGACTGATTCCAAGGAATGAGAGGGAGTAGTATCAATTTGTCCCTGATACATTGCCAAAACTAAAGCACCAATCACTTTGGGACGCAGTGGAGCTTCAATTTTCGCGGTACGGAGAATACGACTGGTTTCAATGGCTGCATCAACAAACTCTGCTTGTGACGGTATACTTACCGTAGTTGAAGCGTTGTTAGCTCTCAGTGCAGTCTCCACTTCTGTTTTGGTTGAAAAGGTAGTTAGGGCGAATCCTTGTGAAGTGAGAGGCATCCATCCGTGATGAGTTAGAAAAGAGATACTGATCTCAAAACCTTTATCTTCTTCTCCAGCAGCACCAACCGCCACTTTGATACTATATTTGCCCTTTGCATTAATTTTGGCAGCGTAATCTTCTGCTTCTTTTTGCGCTTGTTTTAACTTCCCTGCTTCATTTTTTGCCTCAACAATAATAGTAGGATTGCCAACTAAGCAGAACAGAAAATCGGGGCGTTCCCCTTCAAGACCAATATCCGGGAAATAAGCCTCTATCTCCTGCTCTTCTAGGACATCTCCACCATTACCGACATGACGTAAATCCCAACCACGACGTTCAGCTTCTCGCCGAACGTAGTAGCGACATCGGTTTTCGGATCTTCGGTTTCGTCGAGGAGCCATGTACTGCTAGAGCATCATTTGATGTACTGTGAATTTCAGTATAATAACTTACTCAATGATGATTTGTAGTCATATATAAACCTAATTGGCGATCACTCTTTTTAGTAAATTTCAGTCATCTGCACTAAAAAGAGCGATCGCATTTCTTGGACTACAAAAGACGGAAAATAAAGGGATAACGGAAGGCAACATCAAAATTAGTTAAAGTTTGGTAAATTGCGTAAGCTGCTAATCCCCAATGGAAAATAAAATAAATTGGCAAGAGTACAAACCCAAGTAAACCAAAACTAATAAAAGTTAGCGCTCCGACCACAATTCCGTAAAGCCAGACGTTAAAATGGAAATTGATAGCTTCTTTGGCGTTTTCTTTCACTATGGGATCGCTTGACACCAACATGATTGCGATCGGTATGCCTATTGATACTAATGCAGCGCTAAAAAATATTGAGCCATGAGCTAGTGCTGAAAGTAGTTTTCGCTGATCTGCATCGTACATAATGATAATGACCTCTTTAAAAATGGGTTTTTTCGGGTTTTTAACCTATATTACCGATTGTCGCCCGAAAAATAAGCTCATCGTTGCGATTACTGTAATTTTTGAATTCAATAACATCCTACTAGCTAAACTTCATGATATCCACTGACCTTGAGGCGGAATTGCAAACAGCCGTTGAGCATCGACGAAATTTTGCGATTATTTCTCACCCTGATGCTGGTAAAACTACACTTACAGAAAAGCTATTGCTGTACGGGGGCGCAATTCATGAAGCAGGCGCTGTAAAAGCCCGCAGAGCGCAGCGTAAAGCAACTTCTGACTGGATGGCGATGGAACAGCAACGGGGTATTTCCATTACTTCCACAGTGTTGCAGTTTGAGTATCGTCATTGTCAAATTAATCTCCTTGATACTCCCGGACACCAAGACTTTAGTGAAGATACTTATCGCACTCTCGCGGCGGCGGATAATGCGGTTATGCTCATTGATGCAGCTAAAGGTTTAGAGCCGCAAACACGCAAGTTATTTGAAGTGTGTAAGCTGCGAAATTTGCCGATTTTTACTTTTATTAATAAGCTCGATCGTCCCGGACAGGAACCACTAGAACTATTAGACGAAATTGAGCAAGAATTAGGCTTGCAGACTTATGCTGTAAATTGGCCCATTGGCACAGGCGATCGCTTTAAAGGTGTTTTCGACCGCCGAGATCAACAAATTCATCTATTTGAACGTAGCGCTCATGGTAGCCGTGAAGCCGTTAGCACCGTTGTAGATTTGGGTGATCCGCGCATTGAACAGCTACTAGAAAAAGACTTGTATCATCAATTTAAAGACGATTTGGAGTTAATAGAAGGCATCGGGCCGGAGCTAGATAGTAATTTAGTTCACCAAGGAAAAATGACTCCAGTATTTTTTGGAAGCGCGATGACGAACTTTGGGGTAGAGCTATTTTTAAATACTTTCCTCGACTACGCGCTCAAACCTGGCTCCCGTAATAGTAATCTTGGGGAAATGCAACCGACTTACCCGGAGTTTTCGGGGTTTGTCTTCAAACTGCAAGCAAATATGGACCCCAAACACCGCGATCGCGTAGCGTTTATTCGCGTCTGTACGGGTAAGTTTGAAAAAGATATGACGGTGAATCATTCCCGCACTGGTAAAACTATCCGCCTATCTCGTCCACAAAAATTATTTGCTCAAGATCGCGAATCCATTGACTACGCTTATCCTGGCGATGTGATTGGTTTAAATAATCCTGGAGTATTTGCGATCGGCGATACAATTTATAACGGACAAAAAATAGAGTATGAGGGCATTCCTAGTTTTTCTCCCGAACTATTTGCAAGTTTGCGTAACCCTAACCCTTCAAAGTTTAAGCAATTTTTAAAAGGTGTCTCAGAATTGCGCGAGGAAGGTGCGGTGCAAATTATGTACTCGGCCGATGAAATGAAGCGCGAACCCATCTTAGCGGCGGTAGGACAACTACAATTTGAGGTGGTACAGTTCCGCTTGCTGCAAGAATACGGTGTTGAGACGATTTTAGATTTATTGCCTTACTCTGTTGCGCGTTGGGTAACTGGTGGTTGGGAGGCGCTAGAAAAAGCGGGACGCTTGTTTAATACTGTGACAGTCAAAGATAGCTGGGGACGACCAGTACTATTATTTCGCAATGAGTGGAATTGCCAGCAGGTAGAAGGAGATTGTCCTGAACTAAAGTTAAGTGCGACTTCGCCTTTGCTTTCTAGTCAGCCTAATAATGGCAATTAAGTAAAGAATTTCTACCTTATTAGCGTTGCCAAAAGTACTCGCTCTTGGCAACTTTTTTTTGTGTATTTACCTAACTTGGACTTCATCAGCAAAACTAGCTTTACGCACAAACTGAAATGCTCCAGCAACCGAACCCCAAATATGTTCGTTTGTTTCTACATCTCGCCCCCGATCTAAAGTAATAAATTTGCCTGCGTCGATTTCAAATTCGCTATCTAGATAAGTTTTTTTGTCTTTGCGGAAGACAATGCAGTTTTTACCCGGTTCGACAACGCCTTTAAAAGCGCTACCCGTCCAATCTACAAGCATATTGCAGCCTGGTAGTTGCTCTAAATGCTCCTGCGTTAAAGCGTTAAGACGTTCTTTTTGACGCGCTGCACCATAAAATTGCTGTTCTTGCTTGACACTGTAGTTTTCAATCGCCATGCGATCGCCTGTTACAATCAATTTCAGCACCCGGACTCGATAGGGAGTGTTGAGCATATAGTCATAAGCTTGCTCGATATAAAAACTCACTCCTTTGAGCAAGTCTAGGGGTAAGGGACGCATACAAACGCGGATGTGAGCAAAAAATGGCGGGTTGTCAAAAGCTTGTTGCTGGTTGCTAAAATCGGCTGCCATCCATCGGGATAAAGTTGTGATATCTGTAGAATGAGTCATGACGTTAATTTGATGACAAGGCACTTAAAAATCGTCTAATTTATGTATTTTAGAGCTTGTCGTCCAGCCTTTTTTCAGGATAATTTTTTGTTTTTGTGCGTCAACATATTTAAGCAATTTACGCAGTCAACTTCTGATTATGCACTCAAGCCCTCGGCTACACAGACAAAACCCACTACTTAAGAAATTTGGTCAAGGCTTGGTGCTAAAACTTGTCATTGGGGCTGTCTGGCTAATTGGTAGTCCGATTGCTGTCGCCGCACAAAGCCAATCCCCTCCGGCGGAATTTCCGGTTAATCCTTTAGAAATTAAAACAAACGATCCGCTCTTACCTTCTGCTTCGCCTACCCCAGAGGAACAAAAAAACTTATCGGTGGCGTTAGATGAATTAAATAATCAAGCTCAAGCAAAGTTAAATGCTGGAGATAAGTTAGGAGCTTTTGAAATATGGAATCGAGAATTAAGATTGAGGCGGGTATTAGGTTTTTTGGCTGAAACTCAGGCATTAGGGCGTGTAGGTGCGATCGCTTGGACAGAAAACGAACGCTACCAAGTGCAGGTAATTACCCAAAGGCTAGAGGCGATTTGGCAGCAAGTAAAGGCTCAATCTAATAATGATTTACCACTATTAACTGCTCTAGCTTCGGCTTTTGAGCAAGTGCGAGTACCCAAATCAGCTTTGGCAGTTTATACCCAAATTTTAGCTACTCAACAAGGTAGTCCAGCCGCCGAAGAAACGCTACAAACTATTGCTGAACTGCATTTAAGTTGGTTTGACTATCCTCAAGCGGCCGCTAGCTATAATCAGTTGCTAAGTATTGCCAAAGCTAAGAGCGATCGCCCTGGGGAATTAGCTTATCTGCAACAGTTGGCTTATATCTATGACAAATCGAAGCAAAGGCAGCAAGCAGTAGAAACTAAGCAGCAGCTATTAACGCTTTACCAACAGGAAAAATTACTTGCACAAATCCCAATATTGCATTTGGCGATCGCTAATGATTACGAAGTGTTAGGACAACTTGAACAAGCTTTTGCTTCTTATCAGCAAGCTTATACTTCTGCTTGGGCATTACAGCAGTTTTTTCAAGCCGGGGATGCGCTTAGAAGATTAATTGCTTTGTATCGTTCCCAAGAGCAACTTGATGAAGCTTTACAAACAAGTCAAATTCTTTTGCAAGCCGACGAGCTAGCTGTAAATGTTTACGGAATGATGAATACTTACGATCAAATCGGGCAAATTAATCTTAAAAGAGGTAATTATCCTGAAGCTTTAGCGGCGTTTCAAAATGGTTTGGAATTAGCCAAGCAATTGCAATATCAAGAAGACTACTTTACTGGACAAATTGCTTTAGTAAGCAAGCAAACTCCTAAGTAGATAAACAGATATAATTTTTACTTAAGCGCTAACTAAGTTATTTCTAGAGGTTCAAAATATCTACCCACTCTTGAACTTTCTAATACCTAGATAAGTCTGCGCCGTACAGTTTAGCCCCTCTAAAGTCTGCACCTGCTACAACTGCACCGTCCATATCTGCATTGTATAGTTTGGTATTTCTGAAGTTAACACCTGTAAGATTAACTTCCTTAAAACTCGCATCTGATGCAAAAGCGTTTAACAAAGTTGCTTGTTTAAGATTAGCACCCGTTAAATCGGCTCCTTCTAAGTTGGCATTTGCTAAATTAGCTTGCTCTAGATTTGCGTCTCTCAAATCTGCGCCAATTAAATGAACGCCACTTAAATCTGCTCCTTTTAGGTCACATTTTTGGCATTGCTTAGTTTCCAATAACTGTTTAACATGAGCGGGATTTTCTGCTTTTACTGGAACTACTAAACAAATTGTACTAATTATTGCAGTAGTAGCTATAACTAACAGTTTCATCTTTTTCCCTCAAAACTTATCCAGGTTTATATAACCCTTAATTAATAGAATGACTCTATTTATAAGTTTTTACCTCCTGCGATTGGCAGAATTAAAAGAAGTATTTTGTCTAAAATCCGTCTCAAGTAAGAAGATTTTGCTCACCTTTAGATAGTTGCTAATAAATCTAGGGCGTATCTGCAAACTCAAAAGTGACACTAAATGTAGTGGAAAAAAGATGAGAATATGAGTATTCTCATATCTGATATCTGAAAACTAACCGGAGTAACTTGCCATGCCGCTACATCGTG